>JGI24914J38485_101002_pt1 | contig 32978 bp, 30 predicted proteins | sample LinPfosmplate2_FD_38485 | JGI IMG/M metagenome (IMG submission 38485) | reverse complement strand
TCGAGCTCGGTACCCGGGGATCCCACGGTTTGATCGGCATGCTGGCATAGCTCGATAGAGATACGTTTTTCGGAATACGGAGTAGCTACGCGTTTAAATCCAGCCGATTTAAGTCCCTGGATTTGAGATAAGCCTGTCCCGCCAATAATCGCTAACATAGTTCCTGCTCGGTCATTTCTCATTAATACAAATTAGGCGCAGGAACAGTAAACCAGCAAAGTTATCACCGCAAGGATCTAAACATGCTTATTGAATCGAGATACCGTGAGTTACTGCTGGAGCTGATAGAATTCTGGGAGGCTACTTCGCCAGGAGGGGGAGCCTCCTGGCGGACTGTTCGATATCTAGGCTAACCAACCAAGGTTTGGCGAAGATTGATATTATCGAGTAGCTAATTTAATTATTATTCATTTTTCAGAAATTGCCAGTGGCTAACTGAGTTAACAGACTTAAAATGCAATACGTTTCACAAAAAGCTCGATTTTCCTCATGCCGGCGCTACCGTTACAGCCTGGAACGGACTTGGGATGGTGGCAAAGGTCGAGTTCTATTCATTGGCTTAAATCCCTCGACTGCTGATCACAAAAAAGACGACCCCACCATAAGGCGCTGTGTTGGCTTCGCCAAATCCTGGGGCTTTAGCGGTATGGAAATCGTCAATTTATTTGCCTATCGCGCTACCTTCCCTACAGATCTTCTAAAAGCCGAGGAGCCCGTGGGTAAATACAACGACAAATGGATTCGCAAAGCGCACCGGCGTTGTGACCAGGCAATTGCCTGTTGGGGCTCTACTGGCTCATTTCTGGATAGATCCGAAAGGATTGCAAATTCCCTTGAGGATCTTCACTGCATAAAAATCAACCAAGATTGGCAGCCTGCACATCCGCTATACCTGAAGGCAGATCTTCATCCATTTCCCTACGCAGTTGCTGATTCGAGGAATTAGTCGGCATGGCATTTACCACTCCTATTCTTCGTGCGCTTTGGTTCACAGCTGGACTTAACCTGGCATGGCGGAAAATCCTCTATCGACAGCTGTGCAAAGTTGACAGTACGCCGGATTATCCCTTTGCCACTGATTTTTTTGGTTTCAAATATCAAGGCAACCTGAACAATAGCATTGAAGCCAATATTCTTTTTTACGGTGCTTTCGAGAAACCTCTTCTGTTCTTTATGCGCGACCTACTAGAACAATGCAATCAAGCTAATTCGCCCTCTACCTTCATCGATATAGGCGCCAACATCGGACAGCACTCTCTCTTTATGTCCAAAGCAGCAGATAGAGTCATAGCCTTCGAACCCTTCGAAACAGTTAGTTCAAAGTTAAAGCATCACATCTCCATAAACGGAATCACCAACATTACACTCGAAGAAGTGGCCCTGAGTGACAAGCAAGAAATTCTGGAGTTCTACGCCCCTACTGGAAGAAACAAAGGTATCGGCTCCTTTGATGCAACCACAGTTAGCAAAGGCAATGTAGCCGAATCCAAACTGCAGTTAATTCGAGGCGACCAATATTTTGAAAGCAACTCCCCCCATTCCATCGAGCTAATGAAGATTGATGTCGAGGGCTTTGAGAAGAAAGTATTGGCTGGATTAGAAAACACACTTAAAACCCATCGACCTGTATTGGTTTGTGAAATAAGTTACGGAAAAGAGCTCTCGTTTGAGGATCAGGCAGAACTAAGAGCGCTACTCCCTGAAAACTACGATTTGTTTCGATTTGATACTCGTAATGAAGACGGTAGCAAGGCAAAAAGGCGGGGTTCGAAGGCAAAACGCTCCGGTTTTTATCAGATCATTCCCTTTGAATCATGGCGAGACTCAGGACAGGACGACATTATCGCTGTGCCTGCTGAAAAAACGGCGTTAATTCCGGGGCTTAGCAGCGATTCTGTATAAAGCAGGCAAAAAAACGGCCTAGCGCTAAGAATCCAATCCTAACCTAGGCCACTTTAGGTATGTTACTGCTTATATTGTCGGCTTTACACAAGGTTCCTTTAGTAAATTGTTGTTTTATAGAGGAATATACGGGATTGGTATTTTGGGTCTCGGGCCGGGAAGGAGATCAGTGTTTGCTGAGAGTTTGATCCCTTGCGGACTGATTCTCGAATTGGCTTAGCCAATTCCTTCACCCCTGCGGGGCAGCGCTTTGCGCTGTCTGCGGAGCTTTGCTCCTTTCGAACCTGGGAGCTTCTCGACTACCACCGAACACGCCAAATAAAAAAACCCGCCTTGGCGGGTTTGTTTATTTGGCGCGCCCGGGAGGACTCGAACCTCCAACCCCCGGCTTAGAAGGCGGAGCCTCCATCGCTATAACGCCCATATATAGAGCTTTTATAGAATAAGTTATCTGGCTCCTGCAAGACTCCTGCATCCGTAATCTACCTTCTATTTATAGTCGTATCTGTCGTAATTGATTTAACGAACTTATCCAAGCCATGTTTCTTTCGATAATCCTTATCGTATTTCTGTAAGTCTTGAATTGCTTTAATCAGCATCTTCAAATCGCTCAATACCTTCTTCGCGCCCCTAACCGTAGTCTTTCCAATCTTTCCTTTTGAGGAACCTATCTTTGGCTTATTCGGCTTTCCTCTTCTTATGAGGTTTCCATCTCGCATCCAACTTAGAGGAACCTTTCCTCGAAAAGGAGTCGCCCATTTCGCTAAGACTTCTTCAACGGGTGCGGGCAAAGGTTTACGCGGTTCGACTTTTAGTTTCCATAAGTCTGTTTTTGCGGCTCTTGTGCCAGTTAGTTTGTACAAAGTTCCTTCTAGAGCTAATAAATCAATAATGTCTCTTTGTTTCGCGTATTCGCCTGTCAATCCAACCGATACAGCCTTGATAAGTGCTTTAGCTTCTCCAAGCGTTCGTCCTGAATGAACTAACTTGAGCATTTGATATTTCTTCTCGCGTCTTTCCGCGCTCATTGAGCATTCCAAATACCTTCTATAGAGGGCTTGTATAAAAGCTCGTCAATCAAAAAGCGGGGTCTTTCAATATCGTATTTAGATAACAAAGCTCCCTCTATCTTCTTTCTACACATTTCTTTTAATGACTTGTTATAGGCATCTCTATACCTTCTTATTTCAACCGCTTCGGGTGTATCAGTCATAGGTGACTCCTGTATTCATTAGTGAATGTATCAGAAGTCTCCTTTAGAAATTAAGGCTAATTGGTCCCATATGCTCTGACGGGATACATCTGACTATAAGGATTGCGAATGAACAAACTACTAACAACAATAACCCTATCCATCTTGCTAGTTTCACTGGCAAGTTTTTCTTATGGTCAGAATGTTGATACTATAAATTATTCCGATGGGGGCATCTATGTTGGAGAAGTCAGGGACGGCGAATCTAGATTGCGCCGTGACAATATGCCACATCGCGGTATAAAAGAACCTTCACTATAATCACGTTTAAAATTTTTAACCACTTTTTGAGTATAAACGTGAGCCATAAATTCCAAAGTAAGCGGACAGCCCTAACGGTTTTTTTAGCAAGTTTACCAATATTAATTATTGCCAGCTCGACATCTTTTGCCCAAGAGAATATCGAGGAAGTTGTCATCATAGGCCGGCAAGAGTTTATCGAAAAAGAGTTCACTGCAACTCGAGCGGGTGCCAACGTAGACGCGGCAAAACTGATGAATCAAGTTCCTGGCGGAGCCGCAGCCAACAACGGACCTCTCACAGGTCAAATTCAGTACCGTGGCATGTTCGGCCCGCGCATCAATGTTCGAGTTGATGGCATGCTAATTCATGGTGGCGGTCCAAACTGGATGGCTCCCCCGCTTCATCACATCCCCGCAGGTTTAATGCAAGATTTAACAGTTGAGCAAGGGATACCTTCGATTTCAACTGGGGGTGGTATTGGTGGTGCGGCAACTGCACATTGGAAAAGGCCTGCCTATAACATCAGCAACGATTGGAAATTTAGTGGCGATACCGAAACTGCATTGAGTTCAGTTGATTCTGGCTCGAGCGTTTCAGGTGTTTTTGGGCTGAGCTCTGCAAATCAAAGAATCTACGCTGTAGGGAGTTTTGATGAGGGCGATGATTATGAATCTGCTAAAGGAAAGGTTAGCGCAACTGAGTACGATAGAGATGTTTACGGTCTCGGCTACGGTTTCAGCAAAGGCGGACATGAGTTTGAAGTTAATATTCACAAGATAAAAACCGAAGATACCGGTACCCCGAGCCTGCCAATGGATATCGACTGGTTTAATACTGAAGTATGGAATGCCAGCTATAAAACTGACTTGAATGGAATTGGTATAGAAATAAGAGTCTATGGCTCGGAAATTGATCATGGGATGAGCAATTCATTGTTGCGGCCGACGCCAGATTTCTCTTCGCTAATGTTACCTCCCTTTATTGGTGACGATGCTAGATCCGTCGTAACAGACAGCGAGGAGTCGGGTTTTAAAGTTGCCTTAGATTGGGCAGTTGGCAATGGCACCGTCATCACTGGCATCGAAGGAAAAGGCGGTAAGCATAATGCGGCTGTTTATGACCCGGACTTTACTCCTTTCTTCGTTAATAATTTCAATGACTCTGACGTCGAAAGCTTGGCCGTGTTCGGCGAATGGTCTTCTTTGATTGGTAAAAATTGGTATGTGGAAGCCGGCTTCCGCTCTGAAGAAGTCGACATGAGCACGGGTACTGTTGATGCTTTCCCTGCACGTTTAGTTGACATGGATCCTGCGAAGTGGCCCATGGGTACACCACCTCGCGCCGTTTGGCTGCTGAGACAAAATTTTAACAATGCTGATCGATCTCAGAACGATCGAAACCTGGATTGGGTTTTGAAGAGCCGCTATCAAGCGACCGGCAATTTGGTTGTTGAACTAGGTATAGCGCGGAAAAACCGCTCTCCACTCTACCAAGAACGGTATCTATGGATTCCTCTTGAAGCCAATGCTGGACTAGGTGACGGCAATAATTACGTAGGCAATCCGCTACTAGAGCCAGAAGAGTCACACCAAATAGAACTTGGCTTCGACTGGAGCTTTGGTGACTTCTACTTTTCACCGAGAATTTTCAGACGCCAAGTAGATGACTACATTCAAGGTGTGTCAGCAACAAATATGGCAGTTATAGGAGTGAGTGCGAATGCTAATGGCGACCCAACTCCATTAATATTTGCTAACACTGAAGCGGAATTTAACGGTGTTGACGCTACCTTCGGCGCAAAAATCAATGACAGCTGGCGCCTTGAAGGTGTTGTTTCGATTGTTAATGCTGACCGTGAAGATATTAGCGATAGTCTCTACCGAGTTGCTCCAGACAATCTAAGATTGTCACTCCTTTATGAAGCGAATACATTTAATGCAAAGTTTGAACAGGTGTTTATTGCAGAACAGCACCAACTTTCTCGCACTAATACCTTCGATCCTTTGAACGTAAATAATTCTTTCGTCAATACGGACAGCTATTCTCTAACCAATGTATTCTTAACTTGGATGTTAGACGAAAATTTAACGGTGTCTGCTGGAGCTGAGAACCTTTTCGACGAAGACTATGTTGATCACTTGACTGGTTTCAATCGAGTGCTTAGTAGTCGAGTACCTCGGGGTAGCAGAATGTTTGGCCCTGGTCGTAATCTATTTGGTCGAGTGCAGTATCGCTGGTAGTTAAACTTAATAACTGCTGCTTGTTGCGGCTCAGACGTTTTTGTAAAACCCCTTGACCCACTCCAGCAGCAGTTATATTAGCTATTCAGAATGTTGCAATCGGATTAAGAGGAGAACCTGTTCCGCCACCCACTCTAAGCGGTGCCGTGGTGAATAGAAATTCCCATCGATGTTTGCTCTCGCCGCGGCGATGGCTTCTGCTGGAACTGGTGTGGGTACACCTCCATACTTTGCGAGCAACTTAGCAGACACACCATTCAGTATTTCCCCTTCCTTAATCCGAACGAGCGTTCTGGGGTAGCGGTTGCAACACTGGATATATTAGCTGCCCTTGAAGAGTTTGGAACAATTCCACAAAACACTAATTTTGGCATTAAGGCAAACGTTGTCTCAAACTTTCTTGTCAGTAATGGCGTGGAGCCTGTTGATTCAAATACAACGCCGATGACCACCTCTGAACTTGGACAACTTGCAACAGATGCCACTTATTATTTGTCTTGCTGGATGACTACCGCACAAATACAACAGATGTCATCTACTAAAGTTATGTTTCAGGATTTAAGTCAGTGAATAAACGAGGGCCCTTAATTCTTTTGGTGTCGTCCCATAACCGAATTCAAATAAAGCGGCCTAGACGTTCATTACCACCTTTTTCAGATATTCATCGTTGTGGGTGATGTATTCGGCTGTTGTAGCGATATTGGCGTGATTCATAAGGGTTTTAACCGCAACGATATCAACGCCCGCTAAGAGAAGGTTGGTGGCGTATGTTCTCCTACCCGAATGAGAACTCCCATTAACGAATCCCGCTCGCCTATAAAGCCTCAAAAGCGTGTGAGCTAGCGAGTTAGGCGTAAACGCCTTGTTCTGTTGGTTAATGAATAGATTGGGGACTTTTGTATTTGTTGGCCTTTCGGAAATGTACTTAATCAAAGCCTCGCGCAATTCGGGGTGTGTTAGGTAAATAGCATAATTCCGACCACCCTTCACAATAGAACTATGTAGATTTAGTACTTCTTTTGTAAGTCGTCAGATGATTTGGGACACATTGCCTCAAGAACTAAAGGAGACATTTGCAGTATAGCTTTCGCTTAATGTGTTGAACAAGCCATAAGGTTTTCCTCCTTCCTGCGTTGCAGGGTCTGCTGTTTGATACTTGCTCTCCGATCCATGATTTCCTCGTAACGGCCATAGAACATGTCAGCTGGAGTGACGTTGTCGAGTGACTCGTGATAGCGCTGGTGATTGTAGTAATCCACGAACTGCCCAATCGCCTTTTCCAAGTCCCAGGGGTAGTAATAGTTCTCCAGCTTTACTACGTTCTTCATTGAGCGGTGATAGCGTTCGATTTTTCCCTGAGTCTGTGGGTGGTATGGTGCGCCTCGGGTGTGCTCCATCTTCTGCTTGTTTAGGTACTCTTTGAGCTCTTTCGACAGATAGCATGGCCCATTGTCGCTAAGCAGTCTCGGTCTGTGCTTAACCACCACCTGATCTGCTCCAGTGCGCTCAATGGCCTCATCCAGTGTAAGCTTTACATCATCGGCACTCATGGAAGTCGTCAGCTTCCAGCTGATGATGTACCGGGAGTAGTCATCCAGCACTGTTGACAGAAAGTACCAGCCCCAACCAACTATCTTGAAGTAGGTAAAATCTGTCTGCCACAGCTCATTAATACGCTTGGTGGGCGTGTGGAACTTATCCCCGGCTTGCAGCAGGATATAGGCAGGGCTAGTGATCAAGTCATATTGATTCAATAGCCTATAAACACTGGACTCTGAGATAAAGTACTCGTGCTTATCAGTGATATGCCAGGCCAGCTCCCGAGGTGACAGCTCCGGGTGTTCCAGAACTGCTTAGGCGACTTGCTTCTGGCAACCAGCCCTTCATAGCCATCATCCCGGTAGGCTTTGTACCAGCGATAGAATGAACTCCGGCTCACCCCTAGCTCGTTGAGTGTGCGCCTTACCGACAGTTCTGATTCTTCAACTAATCGTATCACCTCATACTTCTCTGAGGCTGACAGGGTCATTCGTCGTCCCAGATCGACCCCGAGCCAAGCACACTTTTTTTGAGCACATTGTTCTTCAGCATCGTTTCGGCAAGCATCTGTTTGAGGTGGCTGTTTTCCTTCTTGAGGTCCGTTACCTCCCGGCTGTTGGCTTGGCGCTTGGTATCGCCTGCCAGACGTTGTTTGCCAGCTTCCAGAAACTCCTTAGACCAGCTGTAGTATTGGCTGGCTGCTATGCCTTCTCTACGGCACAGTTCAGCGATAGACTCTTCTCCACGCAGCCCTTCCAGGACAATGCGGATCTTCTCTTCGGGCTCGTGTTTCTTTCGGGTCTTGCGCTTGATAGCCTTGACCAGTGCTTCGGGTGTATCAGTCATAGGTGACTCCTGTATTCATTAGTGAATGTATCAGAAGTCTCCTTTAGAAATTAAGGCTAATTGGTCCCATATGCTCTGACGGGATACACTAGTAGCTTGAGCAAACTTTGCCGCTTATTAGATAGACCTTGTTGCCTACGCTTATCTAATTCGTAATAGACCTTTATCGCTTTTTTATCCGCCTCTAACCTATTTCCCTCATCATTTGGAATATAGGGATATTTTAAGCTTCTGACGGATTGTTCGGATCTACTAAATGTAACGCGTAGATACCAATTAGCTTGTCCGTGTTCGCTCTTAGAATGCGCGAACAGGCTCATATTGGGAAAGGCGGGATGCTTATGAGAGGAGTTTTCTATTGCCTTTGGCATAACTATTCTCCTGCAATTCTCCTGCATTAGAGAAATAGTTTACCAAAGAATGCGGGCTGTAGGCAATTTCTCCTGCAAGGCTCCTGCATGGAATTTGTAGAGAAATTGGCTACAGCCCAGTAATGGTGGCGCGCCCGGGAGAACTCGAATCTCCAACCCCCGGCTTAGAAGGCCGGTGCTCTATCCGGTTGAGCTACGGGCGCTTAATTTGGCGAACTCAATACACCTGTGTTGATGAGCTGTTATTCAGCTACAGGTGCCGGAAAGCCGCGTATTTTACACGAAATGAGGGGCGCGACCATGGGTACTGGGCTTAGATTAGGCGATTGTCTGGCTTATTTTTTGTGGCGTCGCCTTTCCTGTGGGAATGCGGCGTGCCGTAGCAGTTAAGACCGGTGTACATACCAGCCATTACTAGCGATAGATTTTTGTAGATCTTAGCTAGACGACCCAAGAAACCAGATGGCTCTGCACTAGATACAAGGGGAACATCCAGATTCATGTCTTCTACTCGGGTTCGCTCACCGTCCAGGGTTTTTAAATCTGGTTCAGCCATATTGAACTCACAGTCAGTGTCGCTAGAAGAATAAGACCAAACTATGTCCTATTGCCATTCAAGATTGAAGCAATAGATAGGCGTGGGAAGGAAAATGGGGTGACTGACGGGGGTTGAACCCGCGACAACCGGAGTCACAGTCCGGGGCTCTACCAACTGAGCTACAGTCACCATTAAAGGATGGGTCGTCTTCAAAAATGAGTATCGAAAATTGGTCGGGGTAGAGAGATTTGAACTCCCGACATCTTGCTCCCAAAGCAAGCGCGCTACCAGACTGCGCTATACCCCGATATATCACGACATCATTTTTAAGAGGACGGCATAATACTCGCGTCATTTGGGCCCGTCAATTGATGATTCCGGCTCGCACACCCTATTCAATTGACCATGGGGGCCTACTACTTAATTATCGGCACTCATTCTATCTTTCGATGCGCCAACCACTTCCGTCAGCACCATCTTCTACAACTACTTTCATCGCAGAGAGTTGATCACGAATTTCATCAGCCCTGCCCCAATCCTTGTCTGCTCGTGCCTGCTCTCTTTCAGCTATTAACTGATCAATAGCAGATTCGTCAATCTCAACGGATTGATCACTCTGTAAGAACTCTTTTGGATTTGCTTGCAATACACCCAGAATTCCACCCAGACTAACAAGCAATTTCCCTAATTGGTTTGCCAAATCGCTATTGTCAGCTTTTTGCTTGTTTATCTCGGTAACGATCTCAAACAGCACGCCAAATGCTTCTGCCGTATTAAAGTCATCATCCATAGCCGCATAAAAAGCTTTTTCAAAACGGCTATTGGCTAAGGTTTTTGCATTGGCCAAATCTAAATCCTGTAGTGCAATATAAAATCGCTCCAGCGCTTTCGCCGATTGCTGCAAGCTTTGTTCAGAATAGTTTATCGGGCTTCGATAATGGCTTGCTATCAACAAATGGCGAACGACTTCAGCATCGTATTTCTTTAATACTTCACGGACTGTAAAAAAGTTGTCGAGGGATTTCGACATCTTTTCGTTATCGACTCGCAAAGGACCATTATGCATCCAATAATTTGCAAATTTGCAATCCGTAGCGCACTCCGATTGGGCGATTTCATTTTCATGATGGGGAAACAGCAGATCTGTCCCTCCTCCATGAATATCGAAATTATTACCCAAGGCACTCGTCGACATCGCTGAACATTCGATATGCCAGCCTGGCCTACCGTAACCCCAAGGAGAATCCCAACCCACACCGTCATCCGGCGACGATTTCCATAACACAAAATCTCTGGGGTCTTTTTTCAATTCACCGACTTCAATGCGCGCACCTTCCAAAAGCTCATCCATTTTCTTCTTGGATAACTTGCCATAATCAGGAAAGCGCATAACAGAAAAATAGACATCACCATTGTCCGCGCGATAAGCGAATTCCTTATCTATTAACACTTCAATCATCGAAACAATTTGATCAATGTGACCAGTAGCTCTTGGCTCTTGATCAGGCGGTAGAATCTTTAAGGCTTTTTCATCTTCGTGCATCGAATTTATGAAGCGATCGGTTAAATCAGAAAACAACTCCTTATTTTCTGCCGCTCGATTTAATATTTTGTCATCGATATCAGTAATATTTCTTACATAGGTGACATCAAATCCTTTCGCGCGCAAATAGCGAACTATTACATCGAAGGCAATGAGCATGCGTCCATGACCTAAATGGGTATAGTCATAAACGGTTAGGCCACACACATAAATACGAATTTTTCCCTCATCTATCGGGCGAAACTCTTCTTTCGTCTGGGTCATTGTGTTGTAAATTTGAAGCATCTGTAACTACCGCTTAACTAGACCAAGAATCACGCAATGTAATTGTGCGATTAAAAACAGGATTGTTTGCTGAACTGTCTTTCTCATCCTGACAAAAATAACCTTCTCTTTCGAATTGGAAAAAATTTGAAGAACCCTCCATTAAAACTGAAGGTTCTACCCGACAATTTTCGAGTATTACCAAGGAATCAGGATTAAGACACTGTCGATAATCCTCAATCTGTTTCGATTCAGGGTTTTCTACGTTAAAGAGCCGATCATAGAGGCGCACAGTGACTGCTATGCTGCTATTCGCGGAAACCCAATGAATCACGCCTTTTACCTTTCTCCCTTCAGGACGTTTACCTAACGTGTCTTTATCAATAGATCCAACTAGCTCAATCACCTCGCCGCTGGAGTCTTTAATCACTTCAGTACACTTGATGACATAGGACCCGCGCAACCGGACTTCTCCACCAGGAATTAACCGCTTGAACCCAGCTGGCGGCTCTTCTTCAAAGTCTGCGCGATCAATAAATATTTCTCGGGTAAAAGGAACATCCCTTCGACCCATAGATTCTTCTTTTGGATGGTTTTGTAAGCTTAGGGTTTCTACAATGCCCTCATCCACATTTTCCAAAATTAACTTGAGAGGATTTAACACACACATTGCTCGAGGCGCATTTTTGTCCAGGTCCTCACGAATTGAATGTTCTAGCATTCCCATATCAACAACGCTTTCCGAACGACTCACGCCAACACTTTCACAAAAATTACGAATAGATGCAGCCGTAAAACCGCGGCGTCGCATTCCTGCAAGAGTCGGCATACGCGGATCATCCCAAGCTTCCACTACGCCAGTGTCGACCATTTCCTTCAAGTTACGCTTGCCCATCATGGTGTAGTTAAGCTTTAACTTGGCGAATTCCGTTTGTTCCGGTAACACATAGGAATTGGAACTATCTGCTAAATCACTACGCTCTTTTAGAGAATCGATATTGAGGTTATGTAATATCCAGTCATATAGTGGTCGATGATCCTCAAATTCCAGGGTGCAGAGAGAATGAGTAACGTTTTCTATCGCGTCAGAAATACAGTGAGTGTAATCATAGGTGGGATAGATACACCATTTGTCCCCGGTCTGGTGATGAACAATATGCCGAATTCGATACAGCACCGGGTCTCGCATATTGATGTTTGGCGACGCCATATCAATTTTGGCTCGCAGGGAATAACGGCCATCTTCAAACTCACCAGCACGCATACGGGTAAACAAATCTACATTCTCTGCTTGGGAGCGATCTCGGTCTGGGCTGTTTGTGCCAGCCTCGGTTAGACTTCCACGGTACTCTCGAGCCTGATCTGGACTCAAGCCGCAGACGTAGGCCAAGTCCTTTTCAATTAACTGCAGAGCAAAAGCATAGAGATGCTCGAAATAGTTTGAGGAATAGCGAACCTCCCCATTCCAATTAAAACCTAGCCAATTAATGTTGTTTTTAATCGCATCAACGTATTCCTGGCTCTCTTTTGCTGGATTCGTATCGTCGAAACGCAGGTTGCAATGCCCATTATTCTCAGCTGCAACGCTGAAATTCAGGCAAATTGATTTGGCGTGACCAATATGCAGATAACCATTAGGTTCCGGTGGAAAGCGCGTATGCACGCGGCCTTCATGCTTATTGGAAGCAAGATCCTCTGCAATCTTATTGCGTATGAAATTAGACGGAGCCGCTGTTGAGCTCTGACTATTCTTTTCTGACTCTGCCATTGATTAAATCTTTTGTATTTGTACTGAGAATTGCTGAAAAATTCGGGGCTTTCTAGAGATATGTAAAAACCTTATTATAACTGCTCTATCTCAAAGCATTAACAAAAACTTACAAAGGAATCGCCCTCAGGGAGAAATGATGATCGTATTAAATACAAACTATGGCCCCATCACGGTTGAACTGGATTTCGAGAAAGCGCCAAATTCGGCCAAAAACTTCCAGCAATATGTCAAAGACGGGTTTTATGATGGCACCATCTTTCATCGAGTCATTGATAATTTCATGGTTCAAGGGGGTGGGTTCGAGCCCGGTATGGCGCAGAAGGATAATGGCAGCCCTATCGAAAACGAAGCCGACAACGGCGTGTCTAATCTAACTGGAACCCTGGCAATGGCCAGGACTTCAGACCCACATTCCGCTACTTCTCAGTTTTTTATCAATGTCAGTGATAATTTATTCCTCAACCATAGCAGCAAAACTGATCAGGGCTGGGGTTATGCTGTATTCGGCAGAATAGTTGAAGGCATGGACGTAGTAGAAAAGATTAAGAGCTGCGAGACTGGCTCCAATTCAGGTCACCAGGATGTTCCTGTTGATGACGTTGTTATCGAATCAGCTGTAGTCAAAGAAGACTAGTTTTGACCGCTCGAGTCTTATTAGTTTCTGACTTGCACCTTGAGGAACAAAGACAAGACATTACCGATGCCTTTGTTAAGTTCTTACAGGCAAATCGAGGAAATTGCTCAGCACTCTATATTTTGGGCGATCTTTTCGAAGTCTGGATTGGTGATGATGTCGAATCTTCCCTCGCAACCACGATAGCGAACTCCCTTCACGATTTCAGTGAAGGGGGTAGTGCCGTCTATTTGATGCACGGAAACAGAGATTTTCTTCTCGGCGATGTATTCGCTGAGAAATGTGGCGCCTCCTTAATTCAAGATCCTCATTTACTCGAAGAACAAAACCTCGAAGTCCTCTTGCTGCATGGGGACTCACTTTGTACTGATGATGTTGACTACCAGCAATTTCGCACAATGGTTCGAGATTCGTTGTGGCAATCTGAATTTCTGGGCAAATCTATTGAGGATAGAATTGCTTATGCCAAGGAGGCACGCAAACAAAGTCAGGCTGCCACTGGAAATAAATCCATGGAAATAATGGACGTAAATCAATCCGCTGTAAAAGCATTATTTCACTCTGCTGGGCAGCGACTCATAATTCATGGCCACACTCACCGACCAGCGATTCATGAGATTTCTTTGGAGAAAAATGCCAACAGGGAAGCTATGGGAAAGCGAACTGTATTAGGCGATTGGGATAAAGCGATCTGGTTTGCTGAAATTAAGAATGGCGAAATTGCTTTGCATACACTGCCTTTCGCTTAGCTTCGATTAGGCAGAATTATCTAGCCCGGCTTGCGGTAATTCGAAATAGCGTTCGTAGTGCGCCTCGCATAACACTAAAATTTCCTGTTCGATTAACTCACATAAGTCATTTAAAGACAGTTTCTCAAATTCCGGCAACACATAAGCGCCGTATTCCGATAATTCACTAATTTGACCATGGTGTTTTTTAAGCAAATTATGCAGCCAGCAATAAGGTGAAAGCTCGGTGTCGAAAGGGACGCTAACTCTCTCCATCGCTAGCTTTAAGTTTGGTACGGAAAAGATTAGAATCTTGCTCTGAACTATCTGACAAACTAATTTTTCTATTCGCTTAAGCACCGCCTCCTTGCTTGTTGAATCGTATCCATTCCAATTAATAACCTCGAATGAATAACGCTTGCATCCACGGCACACTGCATCACCTAATGAAGTGGTGGAACAAATGCCGATACAGGGTGTCTTGGGGCTTTTCATAGATAAATATCGCAATGGTCATAGGAAGCAAATCCTTTGACGAGTATTTTTAGCGGTAATGCTTTCATCGGAAATCTGAAAGCAGACTTTAGCAAGTCTGTATTATTTGTAAACCAGCTCGGAAAGCAGGCAAACACTAGCTTTGGCCAGCTTCGGCGCCCGTAGTCAACTGGATTTTTTAGCGAATTTACAGTAATATACGCGCACGATTTAAACGACTGCATTGGCATTGATATCTATTGTTTCCTGACCTAAAACCTGAATATTGTTTTGAGTTCCTCGGAAAGGCATAAGAATCTTGACGCCTATTACAGCGTGAAGTGCAGCTTGCTTACCAAATTCCACCTGTAAGTGATTCCACCAAGTGACACTCACAGCCTAGCTGAGAGCAATGTCCTTAACGCCTTAACGCTTCACTTCCAGTAAGATCATGAACAGTTATGCATAAGAATTGTGAGAAATTCACAAAGATTAAACAGAGATCCACGAGGAGTCATCCGTGTTAGAAGAATACAGGAAACATGTCGCAGAACGCGCCGAAATTGGAGTGGTTCCTAAACCGCTCTCGGCGGAGCAAGTCGCCGGTTTGGTGGAGTTATTAAAACAACCGCCGGCCGGAGAAGAAGAATTTATTTTGGATCTTATCTCCAATCGCGTACCTCCCGGTGTTGACGAAGCAGCCTACGTGAAAGCGGCATTCCTCTCTGCGCTAGCAAAAGGCGAAGTCACTTCCCCTGTTATCGACAATAAACTTGCTATTGATTTACTTGGCACCATGCTTGGCGGCTACAACATTTCAACCTTAGTCGAATTGCTCGACGATAGTGACCTGGCAGCACTGGCGGCAGATGAACTTTGCCATACCCTGCTTATGTTTGATGCATTTCATGACGTTGCAGAAAAAGCTAAGAATGGAAACGCTGAAGCACAGCGAGTTTTGAATTCCTGGGCTAATGCAGAATGGTTTACCAACAAACCAGAACTCCCGGAAAAACTTACCGTAGCTGTTTTCAAAGTGCCTGGAGAAACCAACACAGACGATTTATCTCCAGCACAAGATGCCTGGTCGAGACCAGATATCCCTCTCCATGCAAAAGCCATGTACAAAAATCCGCGAGACGGCATAAGCAATTCAGAAGAACAAATTAACAAATTGGAAGAGACTGGTTTTCCAGTTGCACTTGTCGGTGATGTAATGGGCACAGGTTCGTCCCGTAAGTCTGCGACGAACTCAGTTCTTTGGTATATCGGAGATGACCTCCCAAATATTCCCAACAAACGGGATGGCGGCGTATGCATAGGCGGAAAGATTGCACCGATATTTTTTAACACCATGGAAGATGCCGGAGCACTACCCTTCGAATGCGATGTGGACGAACTTAACACTGGCGATATTATTGATATTGATGTCTATGCAGGAAAGATCACTCGCCACGATTCAGGCGACCTGGTCACGGAGTTCGAGTTAAAAACTGAAGTTCTTCTGGATGAAGTAAGAGCCGGTGGACGCATACCATTGATAATTGGTCGCGGCCTAACGCACCGAGCCAGAGAAGAGTTGGGTTTAGGTCCATCAGAAATATTCAGATCCCCAATACAAGGCGAGGAATCTGATAAAGGCTTTACTCTAGCCCAAAAAATGGTTGGTAAAGCATGCGGCCAGGAAGGCATACGTCCAGGCAGTTACTGTGAACCAAAAATGACAACAGTTGGCAGTCAAGACACTACAGGCCCGATGACTCGAGATGAATTAAAAGATCTTGCGTGTTTGGGTTTTTCCGCAGATTTGGTCATGCAGTCTTTCTGTCATACAGCGGCTTACCCAAAGCCGGTGGATATTGAAACTCAGCATACCCTACCGGATTTTATTCAAACACGTGGCGGAGTCTCATTGCGTGCAGGCGATGGCATTATCCATTCATGGCTAAATCGGATGCTACTGCCCGACACAGTTGGCACTGGTGGCGATTCGCATACCCGCTTTCCAATCGGCATATCGTTTCCAGCTGGATCAGGCCTGGTAGCCTTTGCAGCCGCTACAGGAGTTATGCCGCTGGATATGCCAGAATCAGTATTAGTTCGATTCAGCGGTGAAATGCAGCCAGGCATCACCCTAAGAGACTTGGTTAATGCAATTCCCTATGCCGCTATCCAATCTGGCGACCTAACTATCGCCAAGAAAGGCAAGAAGAATATCTTCTCTGGAAGGATTCTGGAGATTGAAGGCTTACCAGATCTAAAAGTTGAACAAGCATTTGAACTATCCGATGCTTCGGCAGAACGCTCTGCCGGTGGCTGCAGTATTCGCCTGGGCAAAGAACCCATTATCGAGTACTTCAAATCCAATATAACGCTTCTAAGATGGATGATAGATAACGGTTATCAGGATGCTCGCACATTAGAGCGTCGCGCATGTGCCATGGAAGAATGGTTAGAAAATCCTGAATTAATGGAACCTGATGCAGATGCCGAGTATCACAAGATTATCGAAATTGATCTTAACGAGATAAAAGAACCTTTATTAGCCTGCCCGAATGATCCTGATGACATTAAGCCTTTGTCTGAAGTTCAAGGCACCCCAATTGACGAGGTTTTCATCGGATCTTGTATGACCAACATCGGACACTTTCGTGCCGCGGCTGAAATTTTAAAACAAGTCGAAGGCTCATTACCCACTAGATTGTGGATCGCACCACCAACAAAAATGGATCAGCATCAGCTTACTGAAGAAGGTGTCTATAATGTCTTCGGTGTTGCTGGCGCCAGAACAGAAATACCGGGCTGCTCTCTCTGTATGGGCAATCAAGCTCGAGTCGCAGCGAACTCAACGGTAGTATCAACTTCTACACGTAATTTCCCCAATCGTTTAGGTCAGGGTGCTAATGTCTATTTGGCTTCTTCAGAGTTAGCAGCGGTTAGTTCTGCCTTGGGTAAAATTCCAAACATGGAAGAATACCTGCAGTACATGACCAAAATTAGCTCTATGGAAGATAATATTTATCGCTATCTGAACTTCGATGAGATTGAAGAATTTATGGAAGCATCAGAACGCGCCAAAAACATTCCTCTAACGAATGTGCAAGATGTAGCGTAGGAAATAAAAAGGGTGCTACGGCACCCTTTTTAAATTTCTTAGCAAATCAGCAATAGGAATCAGATTGTACTTTTTTCTACGACTTCAAATACATCTTTAGAAAGATTCGCGCTCGCTTTAATTCGTTGTAATTGCGCTTGCATGAGTGACTGCCGCCCTGCATCAAATTTCTTCCATCGCGTTAGCGGCGTTAATAGTCTTGCGGCAATTTGCGGATTGAGTTGATCCAGCTCCAGTATCCTATCAGCCAAGAACTCATAACCCTCCCCATTAGCATTATGAAATCCTATGTGATTTTGACCACAGAAAGCACCGATTAACGAACGGACTTTATTGGGATTACGAATTTCGAAAGCCTCATGGTCAAGCAATTCAATTACTTTATTGAGAGTATCTGGAAGCTGGAAAGTGGCTTGCACAGCAAACCACTGATCCACTACTAATGGTTCATGTTGCCACTGCTCATAAAAACTGTTTAAAGCGTTTTCGCCAAGTTCTTGCCCTCTAGCTGTATCGTTGCTTACCAGACAACGTAGTGCCGCCATTTGATCTGTCATATTGCTGGCATCAGTGAACTGTTTAAAACAGCACTCAACCCACTCCACCTCTCCAGTTCTGACTAGATAGGCTAACGCCATATTCTTTAAGGCACGCTTCGCCACTGAAGAAGCGTCTGTTTTGTAAGCCTCTGCTGTTGAAGTCGCCTCATAGACCTTGGCAAACGAGTCTTTAAGCATTCCAGCGAGTCCATTCGCGGTTTTTTCTCGAATTCGATGAATTGCATCAACATCGGCAACAACAGACTGCTCGATAAGAAATCCTTCCGTAGGCAGTCCCAATAGATGTGCGATCATAGCTTTGTCGACATCTGCATCTGACGAACTATTCAAAACACCTTCGAAGGCATTGACTAATAGCACCGGCACTTCTGCAGTATCAGATTGCTGAAGCTCATTCATAATATCTATTGCTAATAACTGAGCAGCATTCCAACGATTAAAGCCATCGCTGTCATGCACCATTAAGAAGAACAGCTCTTCTCTAGTATAGGAATAATCCATCCTGACTGGTGCACTGAAACCACGGAGTAATGAGGGAATTGGCTCCTCGTCTATATCAGTAAAGACAAATTCCTGCGCGCTATCTGTTACAGCTAGAATTCTGTCTTTTACTGCCGCCGAGGAGTCTTCAGCTTCAAGAATTAAATCAAGCTCAGACCCGTCTTTATCAAGCAAGCCAATACGTAAAGGAACATAGAATGGTTTCTTTTCTACTTGTCCTGGCGTTGCAGGACAGCTTTGCTCTACGGATAATGTAAATTTTCTTTCTTGTGCGTCAAAGCTACTGGATATCGAAAGTTTTGGAGTGCCAGCCTGGCTATACCAGCGACGAAATTGAGTTAAATCGATCGAATTGGCATCCTCCATCGCTTTAACGAAATCTTCAGTTGTTACTGCCTGGCCATCATGACGCTCAAAATAAAGATCCGACCCTTTGCGGAAATTTTCCGCCCCAAGGATCTGATTAATCATTCGAACAACTTCGGCGCCTTTCTCGTAGATTGTGACCGTGTAAAAGTTGGAGATTTCCATATAGGAATCAGGTCTTACAGAGTGAGCCATAGGGCCAGCATCTTCTGCGAATTGAACAGTCTTCAAAAAAGCGACATCTTCAACTCTTTTAACTGTTCTCGAACCCATATCTGCAGAAAACTCAGAATCTCTAAATACGGTAAACCCTTCTTTTAAGCTAAGCTGAAACCAGTCTCTGCAAGTTACTCGGTTGCCTGACCAGTTATGGAAGTATTCGTGAGCTACGACTGCTTCCACTCGCTGGAAAGCAATATCGGTCGTTGTTTTGGGATTCGCTAAAACACAGGAAGTGTTAAAAATATTCAACCCCTTGTTTTCCATCGCTCCCATATTGAAATCATCAACGGCGACAATCATGAAAATATCCAGGTCATATTCTCTGCCGTAAACATCTTCATCCCATTTCATGGAATTCTTAAGAGAAAGCATGGCGTGGTCACATTTGTCGATATCTTTCTCTTCGACAAATATTTTCAACTCTATTTCGCGCCCGCTACAACTTGTGAAGCTGTCATCGAGACTAGCCAGATCACCGGCAACCAGGGCAAACAAATAGCTCGGCTTTTTAAACGGGTCTTGCCACTGCACCCAATGGCGAGAAGAATCCCCGTCTACATCACCACTGCCAATATTATTGCCATTTGAAAGCAATATTGGGTACTTGGATTTGTTAGCAGTTATTTTTGTCGTAAACGTAGACATAACATCAGGCCGATCCAGATAGTATGTGATCCGCCTGAATCCTTCTGCCTCACATTGAGTGCAAAACATTTTTTTCGATTTGTACAAACCTTCCAGCGCAGTATTGTTCTGGGGCTCGATGCGCGTTCGACACTCTAGTACAAATTGCTCAGGCGACTCTCCCAGAATCTTCCCCAAGTTCGGGACTGATAATTCTTCGCCTTTAATTTGATAGTCTTCTTCACCTACCTGTTTGCCATTTATACAAAGCTCCTCTAAAACCAATTCATGACCATGTAACACCAACGAAGCTTCGTTATCGATTGATATTGAATTATTCCGTTTAAACAACAGCTTTGAGGCCACGATGGCGTGATCTTCATGCAGATCGAAATCGAGCTCTGTTGTTTCTATTAAATATTGCGGTGGTTTATAATCTTTTAGATAGGTGGTTCTTGCTTGCGCGTTCTTCATTACTGCCAAATCCTTCAATGGTCTCTTAGTATGTTTTGTACGTCGAGCTTTCGACTATTCGATCGATCTAGCGGCAAATCCCAGATCAAATACCTTTCTATAAAAAAATCTCATGCGACTTACTATAGAGTTCGTTTAAGCGCTCAGCGCTATTTCATAGCCTGAGAATCGTCTAAGATTTATGACTCCGTCTTCGAAGATTAAATACTGTCCTTTAATGCCAACAAGTTTGGCTTCGATTACAGGCTCTTTGTCAAAATTAAATGAGCTAACTTTCTCTGGATAGGTTTCTACTGGGTATTTGATCGAGACTGGCTCGATCCCACTTAAAATGCTTATGGCGAAGAAACCAAATCTCTCTTCCATCTCACGAATTTCTTCTTCGCACTTCTCGATCAGCTGTTTACTTTCCTCAAGCATATCTAAAGGTTTCGCTTCCCCTTTCAGCATATCGCGCCAATTGGTTTTGTCGGCGACGTGCTGCTTAAACATGACTTCCAGCGTACCCGACTGTAATCGAGTGCGAACGCGCATTACGGCCAATGCCTGTGTAGCACCTTGATCTATCCAACGAGTAGGAACTTGAGTTGCTCGAGTAATACCGATTTTCAAACCCGACGAATTAGCCAGATAAACTATATGATCCTGCATGCAATAGCGTTCGCCCCACGCAGGCTCGCGACAGGTACCCTGATCGAAGTGGCATTTCTCGGGGTGAATAATACATGAGTCACATTGCGCCAATTTCTGAAAACAAGGATAACAATAGCCTTGATTAAAACTCTTATTCGTTTTTCTGCCACAGTGGACGCAATGAATAATACCGGTGTATTCGAGCTTTATTTTCTTTTTAATAAGCGGGTTTAGCGGGACTTCGTCATCACCTAGAGGAACGCTATAGGCAACCGGCTGCTCCAACCGAGACTTCATTTTTCGCAGAGTGCCCTGGGCTCTTGTTTTCATTCCACTTCCTCATTCATAGAATCGCGTAGCTCTATCACAACTTCAGTTTCTGAATTTGAATGACAATTTTCAAGCTTCGATCCTGTTCTCGCGCTTTCTGGCAATGTACGCGCCTCATAAAGAATTAGTAGCTGCATGCAGTGTTCCAACTGCTCCGCCTCTAATGAGGAACCGTCTTGCCATTTACCTATCTCGATAGCAGTTTTGATACGCCCCACCATCTCTGGTGTAAGCTGCTCAAGCATGGCTTCCATTGATTCTGGTTTTTGTAAAAACAATTCTTCCATAGGACAGACTTCTAAGGCTCTTTTATTTAGATTTTTTTATTTAGACTCTTTCAATTAATACTTTTCCACTAAATTATCGACTCCTGCCCACCACATCTCGACGCAGGACAAGTCGATAATACAATACTGTTGCCGCTCCAATAATCACACCAGAGACAAGCCCACCAACATGAGCGGCGGTTGCAATCCAGGACGAAGCTACGACTTCCATCAATACCAATGCTATTACAAAAAATACAAACATATTTGTATTAATCAATAAGTAACTACGAGGCATAAAGGCGTGAATTACCCAGGTATAGCCCACCAAGCCATACACTACACCTGACATACCACCGAAATTATTGTAATCAATTGCCAAATATTGAGTTGTATTGCTGACAAAGGCAGTAATTATGACCAAAGCGATAAACATGCTTATTGGCTGCAGAGATTCCAACTGCTTGCCGAAATACCAAAGCCACAGCATATTAAATACCAAGTGCAATTCCCCAAAGTGCAAAAGCATCGGGGTCAGCGTGGCGATTGCTTCACCTGGACTGTTTATGTCAGCAATCAGCGCTCCCAGGCTAGAGCTATCTATCAGCGGATAGAACAGGAAATCAAGGCGAGTAACTTCATTGCCTAACGATGTTATAGCTGCCACTACAAGGCAGGCGAGTATTAGTATCAGGGTTATTGGGCTTTGAATAAATGCTGACAGTACTGAGTGGACTATTCTTTTTGCGGAGGGCGACGAGCCACCTATTTTTTGTCGCTGCTGCTGCAATATCTCTTTTCCATCTATGTAACTCTGCAAAGATTGCTCAATGAACTGAACTTCATGTGCGCTTTCCACATAGATGGACTGCATTCCCGATTCTTCGACAATACGGTGTCTTAAGCCCTGGTGTTTTAGGAATTGGCTATAACTAAGAAGATCTATATCGATACTAAGACTGGCAGCCTTAATCATCGGTTCTAACCAGGCGACTTCCCCACCCTAACTTACTACGACAGGCCTGGTAAAAACTGTGATTCGGAGGATGAATCAGTTGCAATGGTACTGCGTTTTTCGTAACGAGAATCTCATCACCTGCAGACGCTGTGTAGCGCACATCTCCATCACAACTTACTTGTGGTTGCAGGGGTTCTGTTGCTGCAACTACGAGTCTTATTTCACAATCCCCACCGATAACAATTGGTCTGCTATTCAGGGAATGGGGATACATGGGAACCAGCACCACTGCATTTAAATCTGGGTGCATTATTGGCCCACCCGCTGATAATGAATAGGCTGTGGATCCAGTTGGTGTCGCTACTATCAAACCGTCTGATTCCTGGCTGTAGACAAATTTGTCATTTACAAACAATTCAAACTCAATCATTTGTGCCGCCTTACCGGGATGCAGCACTACATCATTCAGGGCAGAACCAAGCTGCTTTTTCTCATTGCCATCATTAACCATGACATCCAACAAAAAGCGCTTCTCCACACTGTAATTTCCAGCCAGAACTTCATCTATTTGAGTTTCAATCTCGTCCGGTAATATATCTGTTAGAAATCCGAGCTTACCCCGGTTGATGCCGATAACAGGCACCCCTTCCAGAGCCACGTACTTGGCAACATTTAACATGCTGCCATCACCACCAACAACAATTACCAGGTCGCAACTTGCACTGAGTTGCATCCGAGTACCAACTTCAACGGAGGAATCATCAACTAACGACGCAGTATCATCATCCATCATGATTGCCATATCTTTCGACTGCAGATAGGGAATCAATCGCGTGAGTGACGCAACAACACCGCTGTGCCCCGGCCTTCCAACAAGTCCAATTCGTTTAAAATCAGTCATTACTAGCAATCATATGGTCAAATTAGTTTTTCAGTCTTTGCAATAGAATTTAACCCACAAAATTCCATCTCTGCAATTAGCAGTATTACCAAGCTCCAATTGGCGCTGATTATACCATGAATAGCTGCTCCACAGCGTCATCAGCAGCCCTCAAATTCAAGAAATATTCATGTTTTACAGTCGCCTACGACCCGCCTATTCGAGTAGAATGCCATCCTCTTAGGGAACATGACTAATCAACTTGAGTATCCACTGATGGCAGTAAAACAACTGAACGGGAACACTCGAATAGGCGTAGTAGGACTTGGCTACGTAGGCCTGCCCTTGGCGCATGCCTTCGCGGAACATTTTAAGACTACCGGTTTTGACATAGATGAAGGCCGAGTCTCTGATATAAACGCTGGCGTAGATTCTACTCTTACCCTTTCTTCAGAAGACCTGAAGGTTAACGGGAATATCCAATATACAACCGATTCTTCTCAGCTGAATGATTGTGACATCTACATCATCACTGCCCCTACTCCAGTAAATGCTCAGAATCAGCCGGATTTAGATCCGGTTAGACAAGCTACCAGGCAAGTTGCTGAATATTTGCAGGCATCCAACATAGTCATCTTTGAATCCACGGTATATCCAGGAGCTACGGAGGAAGAATGTGTACCTATTCTGGAACAAGTGTCCGGATTAAAATTTAATTCTGATTTCTTTGTTAGGTACAGCCCGGAAAGAGTTAACCCTGGGGATGGCGGCCATTCTTTAACCCAAATAGTGAAAGTGACATCTGGCTCCACCGACGCTGCTGCGGAAATTATCGATTCTCTTTATCAGATGATTATTTCAGCCGGCACCCATAAGGCGAGCTCGATAAAAGTCGCTGAAGCAGCAAAAGTAATTGAAAATACTCAGCGAGATTTAAATATCGCCTTAGTCAATGAACTGGCGGTGCTGTTTGAAAAACTGAATATCGACACTAAGGAAGTTCTTGATGCTGCTGGCAGTAAATGGAATTTTCTGCCCTTTACTCCCGGTTTGGTTGGTGGCCATTGTATTGGTGTAGACCCATATTATTTAACTTACAAAGCACAGCAAGTTGGGCATCATCCAGACGTTATTTTGGCCGGACGAAGAATTAACGACTCAATGGGCAGCTATGTAGCAGAACGAGTTATACGATTAATGCTGTCAAAGCATATAGATATTATCGATTCTCGAATTCTGATAATGGGCTACTCCTTTAAAGAAAATTGCCCTGATACCCGCAACACTCGAGTTCAAGATATTGTGGACACGCTGATTTCATACAACTCTAAAGTCGAGATCTATGACCCTTGGGTTGACGCATCAGCCTCAGATTTATTGGTTTCAGATTTAAAAAATGATTATTACGACGCGATTATTATTGCGGTTGCCCATGAGCAAATTATTGAATTCGGAATAGATAAAATTAAAAACCTTAGCAAAGAAAATGCAGTTATCTTTGATGTGAAACACATTTTTGATAGCTCATTAGTTGATGGCAGCCTATAAGCTCTTATGAAAATTCTTGTAACCGGTAGCGCAGGATTTATTGGCCACGCGCTTTCAATGCGCCTGCTCGAACGTGGCGATGAAGTAATCGGCGTAGATAATCTGAACGCTTATTACGATGTTACGCTAAAGGAGGCTCGACTCGGTCATTTAACAAGCTACTCTGGGTTCACAGAAATACGATGCGATCTCGAAGATACAGCGTCAATACAAAAAGCATTTTCCAATCACAAACCCCAGAGGGTTGTAAATCTTGCAGCACAGGCCGGTGTCCGTTATTCATTAGATAACCCACAAGCCTATGTAAGCGCCAATTTGGCTGGTTTTGTAAATATATTGGAAGCATGTCGGCATAACACTGTTGAACATTTAGTCTATGCGTCCAGCAGTTCAGTATATGGCGCTAATACCAAAATGCCTTTTTCCGTTAACGACAACGTAGATCATCCAGTTAGTCTTTATGCGGCAAGCAAGAAAGCGAATGAATTATTAGCCCATACCTACAGTCATTTATTTAGTCTGCCTACAACAGGTTTGCGGTTTTTTACGGTGTATGGGCCCTGGGGCCTACCAGATATGGCCTTGTTCAAATTTACAGATGCCATTTTGAATGACCGTCCAATCGATGTGTATAACAATGGAAAACATCGAAGAGATTTCACCTATATCGATGATATCGTCGAAGGGGTTATAAGAACTCTCGATAAAATTGCAGCACCCAGTGCTGATTGGAATAGCAATAACCCCGACCCAGCTACAAGCAACGCGCCTTATCGGCTTTATAATATTGGCAGTAATAACCCCGTTGAGCTGCTTCGTTATATTGAAGTATTGGAAAATTGCTTGGGGAAAAAGGCAGAAAAAAACCTGCTGCCCATGCAGCTAGGGGATGTGCCTGCTACCTTTGCTGATATTGATGCACTTAAACAGGATGTTGATTATAAGCCAAACACGCCAATTGAAGATGGGGTGGCAAAATTTGTTGAGTGGTATCGCGAGTATTATCAAGTTTAGTCACTGCATGAAAATCAATAGACTCCACCCGTATGAATGGCGATTAGCTCGCTTCCTTTAGGAATTTCACCCGCCTCAATCATCTCTCTTAGCCCCCAAAAGAGTTTTCCGGAGTACACAGGTTCAATTGGAATTTCGCTGAGCTCACGCCATTCTTCCAAAAAGTGATTTAGCTTATTAGTCGATCTTGCATAACCACCACCGTGAAAGCGATCGATCATCTGCCAGGGGATGGTTGATAATTGCTCTTCGAGAGCCGAAGCCCTTAGGTTTTTCTCAACTTCCTTTTGCAAATACCCATCTTCTTTCAAGACAGAAATTCCCAAAAGCTCCAAGTTACCCACTCGGGTTTCAATTGCTTTCAGGATCAATCCACTAAGTGTTGCACCGGTGCCGCAAGCGAGAGCAACAAATCGATTTTTTCCGGATTCCTGAGTTGGAATTAGATCCAAAATTTCACCACAGCCTTTTACACCTAACGCATTACTTCCGCCTTCCGGAATCAAATAGCACTCACCAAAGCGCTCTCGTAAGTAATCAGCAAACTGATCAGTGTGTTTCAGTTTATAGAATTCTCGCTCCACAGGAACCAGCTGCATGCCATGATCTTGTGCAAATTGCAGAACAGGATTTAATGGTTGGACCAATTCACCCCGCACTATGCCGACGGTTTCTATCCCAAAGAGTTTTCCTGCAGCCGCAAGGGCGCGCAAATGATTAGAATAAGCGCCGCCGAAGCTTAAAATTGTTTGCTGTCCCGACTCCTGCGCCGCTCGAAGATTGTGCTTTAGTTTGAACCATTTATTACCCCCAAGTAGAGGATGCAATAAATCCAAACGCAATACTTTCAAGTCGACATCATGCTTTTCACACCAATCGAAATTGAGAGATTCAATGGGTGGCGCTTTAAATGGCGGGGCCAAAAAGACTGAAGAAATACCAGATGACTTGGAGCTTGGTGTATCCATAAACTCAACACACTGATGAACTAATACATAAAGCCGATAGGATCTGGAGTTTACCCCTGCTCACGAACAGCCAGCTAGTATTGAGACTCCCAGAAGATTGCTTGTCTATTGAGGGAATTTGAAGGTACTTGAAGCTACTAAATAGTGAAGTGGCGGACCGGACGGGACTCTAACCCGCGACCTCTGGCGTGACAGGCCAGCATTCTAACCAGCTGAACTACCGGTCCACTTCTCTATCACCTGCTATAAACAGAACTATTTATAGCATGATTTGGTGGGTGGTGAGGGATTTGAACCCCCGACATTCGCCTTGTAAGGGCGACGCTCTCCCAACTGAGCTAACCACCCGGAATAGGAGAACGCGAATTGTACCGACTTAAGTCCTCATGTCAACAAAGACGCCGTCTTCAGCCAATCTGGGTATTTCGGGGTATGCCTACTGGGACGTGTGAGTAAAAGCGCCATCCCAGTCTTCCGGGAGCTCAACTTCGCGCAGCGTCTCAATTCTTTCAAGGTAAACTTGATAGAGCAAGGTATTGGGTTCTTTTTCCAGCAACACTTTTAACTTTTCTTCGGCCTCATCCCACTCTTGCCGATAATATGACTCCAAAGCATCATGATATTCTTCGACGCTTGCTTTTAGCTCATCATTGGCATCGCCTATTTCACCCATGGGCTCAAAACATTCGATAGCCTCATGCTTGCCCTTTACTTTGACTTTATCGATCGCGCGAAATAAAAACCCATCTAGTTCTTTAGCGGTTTCCTGCCCAACTAATAACTTTATGCCATAAAATTTAGTAAGACCCTCGAGACGAGATCCAAGATTCACTGCGTCTCCCAATACGGTGTAAGAACGACGATAGGTAGACCCCATGTCTCCTACGTTCATAAATCCGGTATTTAGTCCCACCCCAATTTTAACTTCAGGAAATCCCCGTTCTTCAAATTCAGATTTCATTTCATCTACTTTTTCTAGCATCTCAATCGCTGCTTTAATCGCATTGGCACGATGAAACTCGTCATCTAAGGGAGCCCCCCAAAAAGCCATCACCATGTCGCCAACGTATTTATCAATTGTGCCGCTATGCTTAAATATTATTTCCGTGATTGGCGTAAAGAATTCATTGAGCAATATTTTTAGATCACCCGCACTAAGGGCTTCTGAAATAGTGGTAAAACTACGAATATCAGCAAACAAGACAGTCAGCTCTTTGCTTTCTCCATCGAATGTATAGTTATCTGGATCTTCCAGCATAGAATCGATATGCGCAGGAGGCACGTATTGATCGAACATTCCCTTAATTGTCTTTCGCGTTTGGCTTTCTGCCAAAAAGCCGTAAACCATATTTACTGTTGATACGCCAATAACCAGGAGTAAGAGCAACACCAAGGAAAAGTCCATTTTATACAGCGCCCACAATTGAAAATTCGCCCAAATCATACTGGCGACAAGAACGATTGCTGTCACCATCATTGAGGCTGCTCCCATATAGGGAAATGCCATGGACATGGCCAGGCCAATGACGAGAATACCTACAAAAATAGCGCCCGATTCCCAATCTGGCTTATATGGAAAAGGGACTTCAGCTGCCGGCACAAAACTGGAGAACAAGGACTCTGTTGATACATCTTCGCCACCAACTTCGATAGTCGTAAATGAACTCAGAAGAGCATTCAACATATTGGCGTGAACTTCTACTCCTGGATACACTCTTTGCAGAGGCATCGAACGAATATCGACAAGCCCTGGAGCACTCGTTCCAACTAGAACAAAGCTCGTTTGCAATGCAGTGATTTCTTCCTCTGTTAGGTTATCTCTTAATACGTCAGTGGCAGAGATATAAGGAAAATGTGCATTATCACGAAGAGAGGAACCACCAACATAAGGCACCAATACCTGACCTGAGCGATCCGTAGGAACTTCGAAGGCATACTCCCCCGATCCTACCCGAACCGCACGAATCACTTCGCTATCGTTGTACAACTGGGTAATAACTTCATAGTCATCTATAAAGTTAAATACTCGAATCATTTCCAGAGAAAGCGTTGGATAAAGCTCGGTACCGAAACGCACCACCAAGGGAACGCGCCTGACAATTCCATCTGCATCCGGTTGCTGATTCATACTTCCATTACCGGCCGCTGAATCCTGAAGCGTTTTAAGGTTACCGGTAAACCCTGACATGTCTTGGACAGAAATAGTTTCTGCCAATTGTTGATCAATGTTTACAATCGACTCAGGAAGTTCATTGTAAGCAACCTGTGTTTGCGGATTAAAATTAATTGCCAGCACAGCATCAATCCCGCTGCGCATCGCATTCGCAAAATACTGGTCTGCGTCTATTTGGGGCTCGATTGCTATTAAAGTTTCGGTAAATGCTGGGTCGATTGTCGAAAGGTCTATTGGTGCTAGTAGATCGCGAATGCTGCGATCCGGCTCGGGGAATGTGATATCAAAGCCAACAACAATTACTCCGTAGTCTCTCAGCTTTTCAGTCAGCTGCCCTACTTTGATTCGATTCCAGGGATATTGACCTTCTGCCTGCAAACTTTTCTCGTCCAGATCGACGATAACAATCTTGTTGGCATCGGGTTTCTCGGCTTTAGGCAGGAGACTTAGGCGCTGGTCATAAACCAGATACTCCAATCGCTGCACGAAATCCTGCGCTACTTGAGGCGCAGCTAGCTGCAACCAGAGCACGAATACGGTAAAAAATATTCCTAAGTAAGTCGGTAATCTCTTACCTTCAGAAATAAATCGAAGTAATGGCTTGAAGGGGTTTGCCGTAGCCTTGGAGCTCATGGAACTAAGGTGCCGAGAGGCTCTCCTGCTTGTTGTTTTGCTGGCATTATATGCCAATGGGGCTGTACATAAAATGGAACTGTTTGTACCATTGCGCCCCGATTCTAGGCGAATATCTCAAACCAAAATGCGAATCTACAAAGAATTTACATTCGAAGCCGCCCACAGGCTGCCCAATGTACCAACTGAGCACAAATGCGCACGGCTCCATGGTCACTCTTTCGCTGTAAAAGTATCAGTTCAGGGAGACGTGGGAGAGAATTCCGGCTGGGTAATGGACTACGCCGATATAACAGCGTCATTCAAGCCGATTAGAGATTTGCTCGACCACTATTATCTCAACGAGATTGAAGGCCTTGAAAACCCCACAAGCGAAAACATCGTTCGCTGGATATGGCTTCGGCTTAAACCGACTCTGCCTGAACTTTGTGAGATTGAAATTAAAGAAACCTGTACTAGTGGCTGCATTTATACAGGTAATGATAGTTAGGTAGTAAATAGCAGCTAGATAGCGCTATCCATTAATGCCGAAGTCTCTACGGATTCATCTGCAAGCACCGAAGCAGGAATTCGAATCTTATCTTTGACCAAACGCTTGCTTAGCATAAATTCCTTGGCCCGACCTACACAGTCAGCCGCAATTACCACCCCTTCTTTTAGATAAAAAACTGCAAATCCAGATTCGTTTTCCAGAGCTGAATCGCCTCGGAGAACGATTTCATCGGCGTCATTACTTAAGCCAGTCATTTGCAGCTTTGTCTTAAATTGATCTGACCAAAACCAGGGAACTGCATCGTAAATTACTTGCTTACCGCAGATATTTGCGGCCGCACAACGAGCTTGATCATTTGCATTTTGAACTGATTCCAAGCCAATGCTGCGTTGGTAAATTTGACTGGGGTGAACAGTGCAATCACCTGCCGCATAGATGTCAGCATTGCTGGTCTGAGTATACTGATTTACGACAATCCCATGATTTATTTCCAATCCAGCTGCTTCTGCCAAATTTACATTGGAAGAAACTCCCACACCTACAATTACAATATCAGCAGGCAGTGTTGTCCCATCCTGACATACCACTTTTTCTACCCGACCATTACCTTCGATACTTTCAACAGCGGTTGAGGTAAGAATGCTTACACCCTCTTTCTCGTGCAGCGCTGAAACATAGGTAGACATTATCTCGCCAGTCACTCGCTGCAAGATACGTTCGGCAAGTTCGATAACAGTTACGGTTAATCCCAAACCACGTATCACCGCTGCCGATTCAAGCCCTATGTAACCTGCACCGATGATCACAGCATTACTCGCTTGTTTAAGCTGAGAAGACAAAACCGAGACATCCGCGGCCGTACGTATATAGAATATATTTTCGAGGGAGGCTCCCATAGGAATGGTTTTAACTTTAGACCCGGTACACAATGCCAATTTTTCGTAACTGACTTCCTGGCCGTCGCTTAAAACTACGCGTTTTTTCTCCGCGTCAATCTGCAATACCGTCAAGCCCAGCTTTAACTCAATCTTGTTATCTACAAACATTTTCTCTGGCCGCAAGCGCATTTCATCCAATGCCTTTTCTCCAGCCAAGTGCTCTTTAGATAGTGGTGGCCGGTGATAAGGCAATTCAGATTCCGCACCTATTACGACAATTCCGCCTTCCCATCCTTCTTTTCGTAATTGCATGGCAAGAGAAACACCTGCATGACTCGCACCAATGACTACACAACTCTTTTCACTCATTTTAATTCCAATCAACCTTCACTGATTTGCGGAAGCTGCCAATCAATTGGCGTCTCGCCTTGTTTAATTAAGTATTCATTCGCGCGAGAAAAATGTTTATTTCCAAAAAATCCTCTACTGGCAGACAATGGTGACGGATGAGGAGATTCCAAAACGAGATGTTTTTCACGATCTATCATGGCGCCTTTCTTCTGGGCGTAACTCCCCCAAAGCAAAAACACTAAACCGGTTTTTGAAGTATTCAACACTTCGACTATTTTGTCGGTGAATGTCTCCCAGCCCTTTCCTTGATGAGATGCCGCATTTGCTGACTCTACTGTCAGTACAGCATTTAAGAGTAACACCCCTTGCTCCGCCCAATAATTCAAACAGCCGTGACCAGGCGCTGTGAATCCAATATCTGACTTGAGTTCTTTATAGATGTTCTTAAGCGAGGGAGGTACGGCGACACCAGGCTTGACGGAAAAACAGAGGCCGTGAGCTTGGTCAGCTCCATGATAGGGATCTTGCCCAAGAATTACTAATTTGCAGCGATCAATCGTAGTGAGGTTCAACGCGCTAAAAATTTCATTTCCTGGTGGATAAATTAGTTTGCCTGCCTGCTTTTGCCGAAGCAGAAAACTGCGAAGCTGAGCCATATACTCCGCACTAAACTCTGTAGCGAGCGCCTTTTTCCAGGAAGCTTCTAGCTTGATATCTCTGGCATTCTGAAGCGGCGAATTAGTCACTTGAATGAAGCGGCCGCATATGTGGAAATAACAGCACATCTTTAATAGACGGAGTATCTGTAAATAACATAACCAGCCTGTCTATGCCGATGCCTTCCCCAGCCGTCGGCGGCAAACCATATTCAAGGGCTGCGACATAATCCTCATCATAATGCATTGCTTCTTTATCCCCAGAATCCTTTTGCTCAGATTGCTGACGAAATCGTTCCGCTTGGTCTTCAGGGTCATTCAATTCAGAAAAACCGTTTGCCAATTCGCGACCACCTATAATGAGTTCGAAGCGATCGGTGACTTCAGGCTGCCCTTCCTTACGCCTTGCTAATGGAGATACTTCGATTGGGTACTCTGTTATGAAAGTAGGCTGATCCAGCAATGCCTCAACCTTTTGTTCAAATATTTCCATCACTACTTTGCCCAACGGCCAAGACTCGTCAATATTTACATCCAGCCTGTTTGCTGTAGCTAGCACGGATTCAATATCAGCCAAGTCCGAACTTTGAACATTGCAATGTGTCTGTATTGCATCATGCACTGTAAGACGATTAAAAGGTTGAGAGAAATCGTAACTGGAGCCTTGATAGGAAATGGACGTGCTTCCAACAACTTCCTGAGCGATTCGTCGAAACAAATCTTCAGTTAGATCCATTAAGTCGTGATAACAGGCATAGGCCTGATAAAACTCAAGCATTGTAAATTCAGGATTATGCCTGGTAGACAAGCCTTCATTCCTGAAATTTCGATTTAGCTCAAACACTCTATCGAAACCACCAACAACCAATCGCTTCAAGAACAATTCAGGTGCCACGCGAAGATACATGTCTTGATCGAGCGCATTGTGATGAGTGATAAATGGCCTTGCAGTAGCACCACCGGGAATCACCTGCATCATCGGCGTTTCCA
>JGI24914J38485_100387_pt1 | contig 33144 bp, 45 predicted proteins | sample LinPfosmplate2_FD_38485 | JGI IMG/M metagenome (IMG submission 38485) | reverse complement strand
CATAGACATTGACGGCAGAGCACCAACTGCATCCCTTGCCCTATACCGTCAAGCCTTACAGGATAACATGAAGATACACCACAAATTCGCATCCCCTAGAGTAATCTATTCAGTTCCAAACGCCAACGAGGAGACAATAGATAATGATATTGTCCCAATCGTTGAGGGAATGATGCCAGGAGATAGGGCAGTATTCAATGAGGAGATTATCATAACACAAGAGACAGTGGATGGCAATGCCCGATTCATTGAACACGTCAACAAGATTGTGGACGAAATAGACACAGGCCTGCAATCATCAGCCAACAGAGTAATCGCAGAACCTAGTGCAATGGCTGACGCTAAAGAGGCAGGAAGTGCAGACGATGACAGAACTCTCGGAATCATGGAGAGATTGAGAATTTTCATAAACAAAGAGGTAATCCCAAGAGTCACAGGATTAGACGCTGGAGTCCTTGTTTTAAAATGGGGTGCTAAAGATGCCTTTGATTTGGACTTTCCTGGTGCATTAAAGGATGCAATTGAACAGGGAGTGCTTCACCCACTACAAGCCCAAGTGATACTCCAAGAACAGTACCACTGGAAGATTCCAACTAAAGAAGACGTACTAGAGAAGACAGGCCAAACCATAGAAGACCAAAGGCCACAAGGTGACACCCCAGAACCAAAGACTACACCACCAACAACAGATGATGACACAGGACCAATCCAACAGACAGCGGGAGATGAGAAATTTATTCAAGAGTTAACTGATTCCACTAAACTCGACAACACAATCAAACGTGAGAAAGTCAGGGCTTTACAGTCCTTAAATAAAAAGATACAAGAGGATAACTAATGCGTCTTCCAGTTACTTACTATCATAATAAGGAATTAACTAAACGAGTACAAGTAAACGAGGAAGGTTATCCCATTTTAGATTGGGGGGAAACAATTCCAGGCAAATTAAAAGAAATGACATTATACGCACATAACGAATCACAGGACCAATTAGTTCTGAGACAACCATTTAGTACCGACCCAGATTTAAAAATTGAAACTTATCCACCACGATTATTCGCCAAAGAAACAGGAGAGGTTAAATTTAGATTTAGACCTAATCCTGAGAAAATAGAATCACACAACTCGACTTGGGGATTTGAGATAGTAGTTGGCTGATACTCTAATCAAAGACCTAACACCAAAGGTTCCAACAGTAGCAACAGATGAATTTCCAATCAATGATGCAGCAGGAGGAGATTTAGATAAATCCGCAACAGGTGCAGGAATCAAGACCTTCTGTTCAGATTCACCAACTTTGGTCACACCAGCCTTAGGAACTCCAGCAAGTGGAACCCTCACAAGTTGCACAGGTCTTCCAGCCGCAGGAGTAGTAGGAACCGCAGCAGTTTTAGGTGCTAATACATTCACCGGCGACCAAGACTTAGGAGGGAATGATTTAGATAATGTTCAAAGGGTAATACGTGACATTTCAACAAGTGGAACTGATATAGATTTTTCAGAGGATGAATTACAAACAATCTCGATAGCAGCAGCCACAACATTTACAGGGACAAACTATGCTGCGGGAATTTCAAAGACTGTTTACATTACTACCGACGGAACATTAAGAACATTGGCATTCCCTGCAAACTGGAAATTCATGGGAACAAAACCAACAGACCAAGCAGCAAGTAAAGTTGGAGTCTTAACATTAGATTCTACAACCGCAGCAGACACAGGTGTTCGATGTGCTTATGCTGTAGAGGCATGACATGGTTCCTCCTTTAGACTTACACAGTACTGCTCTAGTTGGAAGTGTTGGTGCAGGCGGAGCAAATATGGATGACACAGGATTATTAGAATATCTCACATTTGAGGAAGCCAGTGGAACCATTGAAAACAAGTCACAATCAGGGGATTCAGTAGGAACGGCAGGAGATGGAACTGTAACAGGTGCAACTTATGGTGCAACAGGAATAATAGGTGATTGTTTATCATACGATGGGGTCAATGACAAATGTACATTGGGGTCGACATTATCTACTTTTAATATATTTCAGTCTGCAACCGCAACGTGGACTATGAATTTTTGGATAAAACCAACATCACATGCAAACCAAGATGTTATAGTGGACTCATCTAATGCCACATCATCAAACAATGGGATTACAGTAGATTTTAGAGGAGCAAGTGGAGCAATAAGTTGTCAGGTTTTTGAAAATGGTAATATTGTAAATTCAGGTACAACCACTTTGACAGCAGGCTCAGGCTCATGGCACATGATTAGTATTCGATATGATTATTCATTAGGGTCAGCCAATTTAAAAATTAGTATAGATGACAGTACACCTGAAACAGATAACAAAACAAAAGACGGAATAGGCGGGTCTCCCTCTGGCAATCTCACACTCGGTGAGGCTTACGCTGGAAATGATGGAAGTTTTGATGGCCTTGCAGATGAATTTTCACTTTGGAGTAGAGTTTTAACTGACGCAGAGATAACCACATTATATAATTCAGGTTCAGGATTTTCCATCTACTGACTAGAAATTGTCTGGCAAAAACTGTTTATTCTTACTAAACGCAGGAGGTAATATTCTCCTCAATGACGGCACGTCTGAACTAATAATGAATGATATCACTTGTAGTTTTGGTGGGGATAATTGTAAGTTCCTACTAAATGCTGGGGGTAATATTTTGTTAAACGATGGAACCTCCGAACTTCAAATGAATTTAGATAACTGTTCTGTTGGCCCAACACCATCAACAGGGGGAACAGGAGGAACTTCAACTAGAGTACGCAAGAGAGTGGGCAGAAAATTAACCACTATGGATTTGGGGTCTAGGCCAACAATAATCTCAAACGGTACGTCACGCTCTGAGATGGTAATCCAAACAGGAGGATTAACAAGGTCTAAACTAATCTCCAAACCACACAACGAGTCTAGGGTTAAACTAATCCCAACCACTGGTGGCTCTAGTATCTCAAAGAAGACGTACCCTACAAAGAACGAAAGTATAGCACCGCTAATCTACATAGAGAAATCCGAATCATGGGGCATTCCACACCCTTCAGTATATGCTATGATACCACCAAAGAAGGAATCAAAGGTCAAGAAATATTTAGAGATACTCGAATCCATAGAGAAGAACTTTACCACTAAATCCACATATGCAGGCTTTGCATTCAATGAGACTTCAAACGACGAGAAGTTAATCGCCTTTACTCATTCCTCCTCATTTATTGGAAATGTAAGGTATAACACCGAAACCCAAGAGATGCGTGTATTGTTAAACGGAAAGGCTTATAATTTTTGTAATGTTCCACACCGTATCTATGACGCCTTCGAAGGGTCAAACTCGAAAGGAGCATTCTTTGCCCGCAGCATCCGAACCCAGTTCAACTGCTAATCGTTGTTATTTCTGCAACTCTACGGACACTAGATTCTGCAAGATATGCAAACAATACCTATGTGACCACCACCGCAAGAACTATCCCAAGAGAGCCATGGCATTTATTAAAGAGCAATTGAAGAAATAAGTGTCAACGTCAGCGCAAACGGACAGGCTTAATCCAGACCGTGAGGGGTTGCTCCCGATGAACTTGGATTTTGCTATTTAGTTCTCTAGTATGAAATTCCTCTAATTCTGGCGTTGGACTATAAAGTTAATATCGAATATCTTGGGGAGGATGTCGATTCTCCTGACGCTAAGATTTGGAAGGTTGAGGCCATCCATGTCACAACAACACGCAACAAGCGCAAATTCACAAAGGCAGAACTAGAGTCAGCAGGGCGCAGTCTCTCTTTTAGACCTTTGAATATCAATCATGATGCATCAAAACAAATGCCGTACCCTGAAAATTCAACAAGAGCAATGCACTTCAATCCAGCAACAATGGCAGTCGAAGGGTCATTTAGAGTAACGGACCCAGTAATCAACGCCATGATAGAGACTCGAAGGATTAATTCGGTCAGTATAGAGCAAATACCGACACTCGGGGAATCCTGTAACGAGATTCTATGTGAACAACATGGCGTGGCATTTATTGGAATGGCTCTCTTAGAGTCTGATGTTTTACCAGGAGACCCAAGAACTGTCAATAAAATAGTCAAATCAGAATCATTTAAAGAACTACTAGTCTCTGACGAACAGCGAGTATGCAAAGAGTGCTCCGACGAAGCAGTATGTCATAAATGCACTCACAAAGAATTTGACCAAGTATTGGAGGCCTGCTTAGCCCAAAGACAGATAGACACCCCAGAGATGCCAATGGACATGAGAGTGGTCGCATGTCTCGAAGAACTGGGAAGAACTGACGAGCCATCCTTTAAGGGATTAACAATCCAATTACACGAGACTTTAGCAAAAATTAAGGGGGAGAAATCCTATGCAGTAGGGATTGAAAAATATGCTTCTAAACCTGAACTGGCAAAGTATTTCTATAAAGTGTTAAATGGTTAGTCAAGGCGTCTTTAAGTTAAGACGAGATAATGCAAACCGTACATCTTTCCATACTGTATGGGGCGACCAAATAGTTGTAGAAAGAACTGCAGATGTAGAAGAACAATTCCAATATAATGTTAATACAAAAACATTAACCACCACAACTGTCGGAAACGGTGCAGCAAGTCAGGAAAATTCTATGATGAAAATATCTACAGGTACAACCACCACGGGGTCTGTCGCAGTAGAATCAGTTAGTGTGATTAGGTATCGTCCAGGCTTTGAGGCTTATGCTCTTTTCACTGCTATATGGGATAATGGTGGGGTCGCTGATTCCATTCAACATATTGGTCCCTTTACAACTAATGACGGATATTTTGTTGGATATACTGGGACTGAGTTTGTCGTGGGTATGAAGTTTGACGGTACAATTGTGACCCAAGACCAAACAAAATGGAGTGGCGATAAATACTTTGAAAGTCACTTTGACCCAACAAAACTAAATATATTTAGAATATCATATGGCTGGCTAGGTGCTGCTCCTATCACTTTTGAATACTCAGGCGATGATGGACTCTGGCATATAATGCACCAAATGGTCCATGCCAACACTTTGGCAAAACCTACAACATCAAACCCTCAACTCCCTATTTGTATTAGGGCAACAAAGACAGACGGAGCCACAGATATTGTTATGCATACGGCATCATGGGGCGGGGGTATTAATGGGACAGACTCAGGGGCAGGGGATAGATATTTTACCAAGGCAGCAGCAGCCACCGTATCAACTGAGGCAGTCATTTTAAACTTACAATCAGTAGAGACATTCCAAAGTAAAACAAATAGAGTCGTATCAAAATTAGTTAAAGCGTCAATGTCATCAGATGGAACAAAAAACGTTAAAATAAAAATATATGCAGGACTTGTTATCTCTGGGGCATCTTGGACTGATATAGATGCCACCAACTCCACAATTCAATTTGATACAAGCGGGACTGTAACTCCTGACGATGATAATCTTATCATGGAATATGACTTGGCAAAGGTCGATTCTATTGTTGATGCCGTGGGGGACATATCTGCTAACTTACCACCAAATACTACAATGACTATAACTGGAACATCTGCATCCAATAATGATGTATCCTTCACTGTACGCTGGCGTGAACTTTTCTAATTAGTTCTCTAGTATCTAAATCTCCTCATGTCGAGTAATGTCTAACGCTAAAAACGAGATGGACGACTGCCCTCCAGGTATGGCACACGTCGACGGCAAATGTGTCGCTGACGATAAGAAAGCCGAAATGGATGGAAATGCAGGAGACTCCTCAAACAAAGGCGAGCCAACATTAACAAGCGCATCCACCAAACCAAACCCAGCCGACACCCATGACTGTCCAGACGGACTAACATGGAGTGGTGAAGAATGTCTCCCAAGTGGAGATGACGCTGGCAGACCTGGTGGAGCAGGAACTGGAGACCCAGTAACTCCTGGCAAAGAATCCGAAGAGAAATTTTATAAAATGATTGAGAAACTTATGGCTTCTCACTCAGGCTATAACGATAAACTCTTGGAATCTTTCAAGGAGTACAATACAAAGGCACTCCAGGAAATGCTACAAAGTTCAGGCAAACCTGTTTACAAAGCAGAATCAGCAGCATTCGGAGTTAAATCTGAATCAGTCGGTTCTTCCCTTGTAAATGATAAAGCCCACAACGATGTATACGCTACTACCGTATCCAACCCAGCAAAATGGTTTGAATCAACAAAAACTGCAGGAGGCCTTAACGATGGTTATACCTCTTGGAGCATCAATCCACAAGCATACTACGAATCATTGAGAAAGGGATGGATGAACTATACCATGTCACACAGTGAACACGGTAAGTTAGAAGGTAGCAACAATGCAAAAGGCGAAGCATTCACAATCTCAGGTGGCGACATGCCACAAATCTTCTCCAAACAAGTTTACCTTGTACCTGGTGGAAGAATGAGAGTACCAATCAGACAATTCCTCGATACACAAATTATTGAAGATGCAGACCGATTTAATTGGTACACTGTTAATGGATTCGACTTTGATGGCTCACAAGTTGAAGGAACAGCAGAAACTGAAGAATCACAAACGATTACTAAAGTTACCGCTACTCCAGCACTCGTTAGAGCACTACAGACTGTCAACTATGCTGACATTGAGAACGCACCATTTGACCTCATCGAGGCCTTCAATCGTGCAGCCGCACTAGGTGCACTTGATGCAGAAGCAAAAGACGTATTGGACACTGTATACGATGCAATCACTCCAACCAACTGGGTGGAATCTGATGGTAGCGTAATCACAGAAGATGATACAACTAACCCTGGTACCTTCCAACAGGAAGCAATCTACTCAGCAATGAGATTAGTTCAAAACCAAGGTGGAGATACATCACCAGGCAACATGGTTGCATTCTTGCATCCTAAGGCCTTAAACGAGTTAATCCTCGATGTAACCACTGAGTTCTGGGCTGGTATGGGTCCTAACAACGGAGGAAGCAACGCATTGATGAACACCTCAATGGGAGTTGTAGAAAACCGTCTAGGAGTTGATATTGTAGCAACTAACAAAGTCGCCGCTCAAGATAACACGACAAACGATGTTTATAGAAACGTCATCGCAATGAAAGGCTCAATCGGCTTAGCCGTAGCAGCAGATTTGCAGATAGAAGCACAGAGAAGACCTGACTTGTCAGCCGTAAAGGTTGGTGCACGTCACAGAATCAAAGGTGCAATTATCGACGAAACTATGACAGCCAGAATGTCAAGTGCCCAATAAGCACTATAATTTTCTTTTTTTTCTTTTATACTCAACTAGAGGCTATACACTATGGGAAAAACACCATCATTCAATGGCTACTATGGATTTAATGACCTAGGCCAGAAAGTAAAACTCGGCATTAGTTTTGACGGCAAGAAATATCCAGGGATTCAACACCCAAGCGAAGTAAAACAAACCATAAAGCAAACTATCAAGTCAACTAAATCCACAGTAAAGAAATTTACAACAAAAAAGAAATCACGATATTAGTTGAAAGAATACTCTCAGTCAAAAGCACTTTTTCATTTATCTAAATTAAAGGACTTACAACAAGGTCAGCCAATTACTCCAACAGAAATTCAAGTAGACCTAGAAGCATGGTGCAATGACAATTGTTCGTTCTGTGCTTATCGTATTGATGAGGGTCCAAACAATAAGATGCTTGAACTAATAGATGCAAAGCCAGGAAAGAAATATGATGATGCAAAACCAATCGGAGCTAAAACAAAACAATCGGGATGGGATGCAGAATGGGCAGACGAACTCCCAAGACAAATGGTTGAGGCAGGAATCCCAGCCATTGAACTAACAGGAGGCGGAGAGTCTACATTATGGCCAAGATTTGACCGACTACTTAATAATCTAGGAAAGGCCAACAGAGATATTGCACTTGTTACTAACGGCTCCAACCTATCAGACAAGCGTATCGACCTCATCTGCAAGTATTGCACATGGATTCGAATCTCACTGGATGCTTCATCTAGCATCATCCACAAGAAAGTCCATCGCACTACTAACTACGACTATGACAGAAGAATAGAGAATCTAAAAAAATTAGTCAAATACAAATCAGAAAAATTAATTATAGGAGTGTCGTTTATCATTAATCATGACAATTACGGGGACATCGAGGCTTCTGCTAGATTCTTCTCTGAACTCGGAGTGGATAACATTCGCTACTCTTGGCAGTACGATTCAACAGGAACTGCTGGACTCACTGAGGAAGAAATTACCGCAGCAAAAACCCTTCTTGCTAATCTCAACGAAGAAATCCCAATTTTACACTTCGATGACGACAGAATAGACCAATATTCAGAGCCAAATGATGACTTTAAGACGTGCCATTACCAGCGATTCGTCTGGGCAATAGGGGCTGATATGATGGTTTATCCCTGCTGTATAATGAAATATCACCCAGATTATGCCTTTGGCGACCTCAGAAAGAACACCCTAAAGGAGTTAATCACTAAAATGGACGAGCAAATGACGGGTCTAGTCCCTGCCAAATGTCTCCCATGTTGGTTACGAAATAAGAACAAAGCAATAGACAATGCAGTAGTTGAGCCAATGCACCGTAACTTTGTCTAAATTCTAGTTGTAAAAATACAATCTCGTTTATAATGAATATGCCATCTTCCTGTTTTAATTAAACCACCACAGTGATGGCAAAAAGCAGCAGTGACCATGTTAGGATAAATCAGCGTATTTTATTACAATTGGGTCTTGCTCAAACTTCCAGTGCTCAATCTTTGGGTGTTTACTCCCTACCCTATGAGTCCCAGACTTTCTAAGATGCTTCATGTCTATTGCAGTGTCTACTACAATTGGAATGTTATTCTCCTTACAATACCAACAGAACACAAAATCTAAAGATGCTCCTCTATGTGGTGGGAATCCCTGAAATACTTTATCTGCTGCAAATATTGGATATTGTTCTACAATGTCACGTCTGATAGCAGTTAATCCAAAGCCTGCAAACTCTACAGTCAAGTATTTTTCAGTAATGTCTGATTTTTTAATCCATTCATATTTTCGTAATGCTCTATCCTTCATGCCTATTTTATAGCAGATGTTCCTATCTTCTACGTCATTTTGATTAACATTCATCATTCCTGATAATACTGGTGGATTAGTTAAATTCAAATCATATTCTAATTTTGAAATATGCTTAGGATGGACAACAATGTCGTCGGTAGCAATAACTAGGTGCGTGTATTCCTTATGTTCTATGAAAAACTCTCGAGCCTTTTGGTATGCCTTGAACTCTGAGACAAATCTAACAATAAACTTGTCACAAGGAAGGATACCATTCCACATCTCGACGTTCTCGATATTACTGCGAGGACTGCCACGAAATAGAAAGATGTTAACTTTGTTCAATTTTAATTTCTTCTCGGCAGAAAGGACAGTATTTTATACCCATCGTAATCCAACACGCGCCCTCTGGGTAAGGGTGGCATTTATAGATATTCACACAATGGTCATAATTTAAAATACTATCAAACTTTTCACCAAAACCTATAAAATCATCATCCCACGCTTCTTTCATATCATCACAACAAAATTGAGTCTCACCCACTAAAATATAATCTTTATTTGTTGTTCCTTTTCTTTGCTGATAAATTATTTTCATCCCATTCTACTCCTAATCCCATCTTTTATTACCTTATCTAGTGAGCCACCCACCTTGTTCGTTAATTGCTCAGCATGATTACGATAATTGATAGTAAATAGAGGGATTAATGTCATTTTTACACCGTGCAGCATAGTGGCACGTAGCCAGAACTCATAATCCTCTGAGTGTGGTAATCCTGTGTCAAAGTCTCCTATTTTCTGAAATATCTCTTTGTGAATAAGCGACGTAGAGCCATTACCAAAAAACGTATCCCATAATACAGACTCGGGGTGCCCTGGCTCTTTGAAATCCCTAAGGAATAAACCACGGTCATCAATAACGTGATAATTTGTGTAGTATATTGTGTTTGGTGCATTCCCTCGGTCATTCTCATCAATCCAATGGAGCATATGGTTTATTGCATTATCAAGCATAACGTCATCACTAGACAACCAATGGATGTATTCCCCCTTGGCCATGGTAATCCCTGCATTTAGGGCAGACGCTGTGCCCCCATTCTGCTTGTAAACGTACTTTATTCGGTCTGCAAACTCCATACAAATGTCGGAGGTGTCATCTGAGGAGCCATCATTTACAACGATAACCTCCACTTTATTCTGTGATATGTCCTGATTGAGGGCGGAAACTATGCACTCTCGGAGGTATTTTCCTTGGTTAAAGGTTGGAATTATTATACTAACCAGCATTTATGTAAAAGTAAAAACACAATATCATAATGGGTTTGGTTGATAACATTTCACTTGATGTTGGATTCTGCTTCTATGAGGATTCACTTGAGACAGTCAAGAGAGCAATTGAATCCGTCAAAGACCATGTGCGACACATCTACGCAATAGATGGAAAGTTTGAATTTTATGACTCCCCTGATTTACTATCCAGTCATGAGGTTAGAAATTACCTCCGCTCTATTCCTAATGTTTACCTGATTGATTTTCCAAACAGAAAGGAGAATGAAAAAAGACAGCAATACTTGGACCTATGCAAAAAGAACCTCTCTGACTGGCTGTTAATCCTAGACGCTGACGAATACATCACAGAGGAAACCAACTGGGATGAAGTTTATGAGAATTTACTAAAGGACACAAACAAAGACAAAACCCCTACAATTTTTGGGGTAACTATGAAGCCCTACGATGGTTCAACTAAAGAGTTCGGATACCCTAGATTATGGCGTGCCCCTTACCTCATCGAATACCTAAAGACTCACAACTTTTGGCAATTCAAAACAACTGGGGAAATATTCCGCTCCTCTATATCATGGCCAATAGTCAAGAACATATTCATGAAAGGCAACGACAAACTACGAGATAAAGAGTATTTGGATAAATCCTACGATTACCAATTAAAATTAATGAAGTATGAAAAACCATTCAAAGACGAGTATAGAAAGCAGGCAGTAAACACTAAACCATACACTAACGACCCAAGACTTCCCCCAGGATTCCCAGTGATGTGAAGTGTCCAAAATGTGGGAAACCCCGAAATAACATGATAGCCAAAATGCACATAGAGAAGCACGGCATGTGTTATGGTTGTCTCCATGGTATAGTAAAAGCAGGCGGGGGCAGAATGAAATGAAGTGTGGAATCTGCCTAGGTCAAGGGAAAACATACGATGTTAAATCCCACCTTCAGATGCAGCAGCACAAATCCAAAGTGCATGGGGAGAGCAACCAAATGTCCCAATTCGATACCATCAAGGCCTACCAACAACAGCAAGGGGGCAGGCGTGAAAGGGAAACCATAGCAGATGAAAGGTTGCATGAGGCCATAGACCGAATAAAAGGTAAACGTCATTAATTAGTTCTCTAGTATAAAATCCCAGAATTAACCTCATGGCAACAGTTCCATATTATAATCAAACTAATGTTAAACTAGACTTACGAATTACAGACACTTCCCAAGATACCCAACTAGATACATGGGGCGTTGAATCTGAGAATGAAATTGATGATTTAATTTATACCGAAGTAGCCAAAGCCAGACTATTAAACAAATTACCAGTCCTTCCATTTACTGCGGGCTCTGTCCCTCAATCAATTCGAAGTGCTGCAAACCATCATGTAAAGATGCAGTATTACTCTTTTACTCGTAACCCAGACATGGTCACTTTGGAGGATAATAAATGGAAGGAAAAAGTCCAAACATACGTGGCCAGATTAGACACTGACAGTATCATTTATGGTAGAATCGCACACTAATGGCCACAGAACTAGACCACGACGTAATTAAACAAAAAATCGTCGCCATTCTAAAAGCCAACACCTCACTATACACTACAACAGGTGAGGCAGGCGAACTAAGAGCAATAGAGGTGGGATACCCACAGGCAGCCTTTAACGCTGGACAATTGTCGGATGCTATGCTTCCCTATGCTTATGTGACTAACGGTACAGGACCATTTGAAACCGTCAAGGCTGGAACAGTTGTGGGTAATGCTATAATGATATTAGAACACACTTTCAATTATGATATTGTCGTGGTTGTTTTAGAGAAGGATTCAAGGGCAGCAGAGGTTTTATTGGATGAATTACAAAAATTGATTATGCAGACTTTAGAGGCTGACCAAGACCTCACAGGTGCAGGAACCACAGATGTTGATGAGTCTTATCCTTCAAGGGTTGACCATTTGCGTGTTGGTAACGCTGACCAAGGCCGAGGAATTAAAGGTCGAATAATTACTTTAACATGCCACAAGGTGACCACTTAACATGGCAAATATTGGAGAGGCAGCAGAAATTGTCAACGCATCTGAATTAAAATTAATGTTTTCCACTGATACATACATTACAACCACAAATCTGCGCATAAGAGTTGCAAGACCTGAGGACAGAGTTGCAACAACTGACGCTGGTCCATTATACACTTATGGTAAAGGAAATAATTATTTTACAGCCACCCTAGTCCTAACAGTTCCCGAAATGTTGGATACTAACGCTGTGGGATTCAATCAATTATCCCAATTAGATTCCAGTGGAGCAGGCACATCAAGAGCATGGATAATTAAAGGCACACAAATAGACGGTGGGGACACAGTTCAATGGGCTTGTACGGGTATTCTTAGAGATTATGAGGCTTACAAAGATGATGAAGGTAAAACAATGATTGACATATTCGTTAGAATAACAGGCGACACAGTCGCAGTCACTTAGGTGGTCACATGACATTAGCCGACGAAATCAATCGTATGATTGAGACTGCACTTAATTCCTTAGAGATAACATCTGCCAGCCCTGGACATATCAATAACGTTATCCAAATCACCCAAACAGAGAATCCAAACTTGGAGGATATGATAAAAGATACAGCCCCACAAACCCCAAGAACTGCTACTACTCAACAAAACCCTCTCGCTATTATTGACAGCCTATCAAAAGAGGATGCTATTGGTATCTTAGGCAAGGCAGGAATTAGCCCCAAAAACATTACAGGAATGCTCAAAATGTCTACCTCAGGGGTTGGCTTGGCTGGCGCAGGAATTGGGGCACTATCATCTGTCTTTCCTCCTGCACTTATTACTCTGTTAATACTTCAAATGATTCCTGAAATTATCAAAGAGTTATCCCGACCAGGTGGCCTTATGGATAAACGTGTAAAAATAGATGCACGGAATGAAGCAGTATCTGTGTTAGATAGGCAAACAAGACAGAACACAAGAATAGGCGACAGACAAGTAATCATCCAACAATTCGAAGGATTCCGAAACTATGACGGATATGCCAGCACCTCAACAGGAGAACTTATCAGTAAAAATGCAGATAGAGTTTTAGATGTTGGATTATTTGACAGGGCACAGGGGATGAGTAGTAGATAATGGCAGAAGCAGGCACAGCGTCAATATTTCGATTATCCTCAGGAACTACAACTGAGGCAGCAGCAAAGACTGCAGGCGACATTATAGAATTTAATGGTACCAGTTTATCTCCTGATGATAACGGAACCCTGAAAAATTTAACATTACATTATGTAGAGGATTTATCTATCCAACCAAATCCAAACAGACACCTCTCCCAGATTCAAGACGGCAAACTTGGAACTATGGAGTTGATAATAAAAGGGCAATTTGTTAATCAAATCTCGGCAGGAGGGATTGCTAAATTCCAAACATGGATGATAAACGACAAGGTGGACACTGCATTTCCATTTGGTAGATTCGGTATAAGATATGACAAAATGACACAGGTCGAAGTATTACCAACAGCAACGCAAGGCTACATATTATTTGATTTCATTATTGACGATGTGGATGAGTTTGAGAATATCGCCACATTTACTGCGAGGTTCTACAAAGATGGTACAGCATGACGATTTACTCTTATGTTGTCACCTATGACCCAGACTCGGCAGCGACTAATATTAGTAACGATATTATCTCTATTGAGGCTACAGACGTTGGAACAGGAGAAATCAAAAGTGCAAAAATTACTCTAAACGCCAAGGATGGAAAGTTTGTCACAACGACTCCCGTGCTGGTGCAGTTTGATATGATTAAACTGGTAATCACAGATGAGGATTCCACCACCTACACCCAGATTTATGAAGTTGATAGAATTATTCCCATAAAGAATAGCAGTGAAGGAAATATTGTGGAGATTGAATTGTTAGGGCAAGAGCATCATTTACAAAAAATAGACGTAGCAAAGCAGTTTTATTTTGAAAATGCGTTTAATGTAGGACGAGATATTTCAGACTTCTATAATGATGTGTCAGGAACATTACAGCCAGACGTTCAAAACCATGATTCATCATCATCTGGGAATAATGAACTACCAAAATGGACATACAACACTTGGGAGTTTGGAATTGCAGAGGTCAAAGCATACGATGCATTAATTGATTTGGTTGAGGGATTAGGGGCATCAGTAGCAAATAAAGGGGCTGGTGATTTTTATGAGATGTATTTTGATAGTAACACAGCAGACACATCAAAAATTAATTTTAAAGCATTTGTTAGTGGTTCCCTTCCAACAGAAGGCAATGAAGTTACAATCACAGATAGTACGGCAGTCAATGAATCTCCTACTGAAGGGGGAATCGATGCAGTTACAGGTACACTCATCAAAGCATGGGGTGGTAAAGGAGCAGGAACCTTACCACAATCAGTCCAAAACTTTGCGGGTGAACTAGAGGCATTTTTATTAATCCCAGGATGGGTGGCAGGCACATATCCTGCAAACACTAGAGTGCAACTCGCAGGGGTTACATATCAAAACACATCAGGAGGGGATACAACAGGAACTCCAGGTGTCAGTGGTGATTGGGCTGTTAAAACATTTTACGATATTCAAGGTTCCACAGGTTACTCGTTATGGACTAACGCATTAAAGGACGAATGGCAGAGTTCAGGAAGCGACCCATCCACTTCATTTGACGGTAAGGGATGTTGGGATTCTAATTTAGTAATTGATGATGGTGCAGCCTTTCAGACTTGGGTGCTACATAGAGCATACACAACTGCCATAGGGGCAGGCACAGGACAAGTGCCATCAAATAATCTTTATTCTGGGACTAAATTTTATCGGGGTTATAGAGTATTATGTGATTCAGATATTGCTGCACTTGCTGGAATCTTTGCTGAAAATTCAGGCAATGATAGATTCGGAAAGGCCTACGATAAGAACGTAGTACAGCATAACGGTGGAACCGCAGGAACGTATCTTGATTGGGATGTTGTTTATGTTACGGTGTCAGGTTGGTATATCGCTGTAAGACAGGAAGGATTAATCTATAAACGTGCCACAAATACTTGGTCAAGTAATGCCGCAGCGGAGAGGGGTAAACATGTCTTTCATAAACCTGATACAGTTGCTAATGTTGCAGGATATAACAATACACCATCAGACGGAATTGGTGGGACTTATGGAGACACATCCGCTGTTGAATACACTTATTCCTATAATGTACTATCATCATACAATCCTGCTACATATTATACCACTGCGGATTATTACAACACGGGTGCTTGGATTAATTACAGTTTACCATTCCCTGAGAACTCTTATTTTTCAAACACTATTGGTTCACAATATGGGAATAATGCTACAAAATTAGAACCCGTTACATTAGATGCAAATAACATGCACTTGACAAGGTCAGGTAATGTTGGTTTTAACAATACTGAGGCAGAAGATTATGGTACAATTGATGGGTTACAATTTTGGATGAAATTTAAATGGACGGATACCATTGGAACCACACAACAAGGCGACTTTAAGATGAGATGCACTATGTATGATGTTAATGATAATGTGGTCATTCAGGACTTTGTCATACCATTTAATGATATTTGGGCTTTCATAAAATTACCTTTCTCAAAGTTTGATGCATATAGAGCAAGAACCCCCCGAGATATTACAAATACATTATACGTCAAAGATTTAGAGATTCTTAATGTCTTCCAGTGGAAGAATATTAAATTAATTTGTTGGCAATGGCAAGAGGTATATGATGATGAGGGACGGTTTAATCCTGATTTATCTAAAGCGTGGTTCGGAGCATTCGCAGGGGCTGCCACAATTAAACTGGCTATTGATGCGTTTAGTTTTACAAAACCTCTACTTGCAGTTACACCAGTAGTAACTGATAGACCTCTTGAGCCTCCTGCTATGGAATTACCTGATGTAACTAATGCCACACAATTAAATCAAATTGTTAATGCTCAGTTAGATATTGAAAAATTCCAGCATAAGGAGTTCACCATCACAACCAGTGGAAAGATTGACATTAACTTTGGGGATACATTCTTTTTGACAGATAGTAAAATGGTAAACGACGATGATACTAGAACAGCCGACACTGGTGGCACTGCCAATACTATAAGATTGGTGGCCAAGAGGATAGTCTATTCAATAACTAAAAAACCAGGAACAGGAGCGCAATCTTTCTTAAGGACAATAACTGGAATAAAGAGGATTATAACATAATGGCAGGCGCAGCGAAACCACGAACACGAATAGGTAAAAGGATTCAAGATGAGTCATTCAAGACCAAAGAATTATACTCATTAAACAGACGGTCTGACACTCCAACACAAATACAACCATCCTTTAGTGCATCAGCATCTGCTGGCACTAATAATGGAGATGTGAATTTTCTCCCTACGGCTGGGGGTACTATGATTGGAGCACTTGCTTTTTTCCCTAAATTACTAACCATCTCCTCTGGGGCTATCGATATTAGTAAAAATACAATCGACTATACAAGTAGGGTGATTGTATCTCCTGAATCTGGCAGCACGGATGATTTAACCACAATCACAGGAGCAGCACACGCAGGTCAATTATTATTTTTACAAGGTGTGGAAACTGACACCATTACGATAAAGACCTCAGGAAATATTGAAACAATCGATGGTGCTGATTTCACATTAGAGGATGATGATATTCTTATTTTTATGTTTGACACTACTGACAACAAATGGCAACAAGTCACAACAGGTAAGCAGGGAGTATTGGCAGGGGGTTCATTTATCTCTGCATCATTATCTGCTGACCAAACAACAAATATTGCTGCCACAAATCACGTTGAATTTGACACCACAGATTCTGGCACTTTAGTATTACAAACAGGCTCAGGCCAAGCAGACGGAATCTTTGAATTATTATCTGGGAAAACTTATGTTCTAAATGCTAGTTTAAGGCCAGAGTTCTCAGGGGCAACAGGTAGTCTAGTTGTCGCATGGTACGACATAACAAATACTGCAGAACTCGGGAAACGGGCAATCTATGAACCAGTAACACAAACAACAGATGACGCAAACCAACCATCATGCCAGTATGTATTCACCCCTGCTTCTGATATTACTGTTGAATTAAGAATAATATCAGTAACTGCATTAACTGCACTGGCTAACGAATACTGTCACGCTGTAATATTTGGTGCTGGTGCTGGGTCAGGAGGTGGTGGAGGTGCAATATCATTCCCAATCACTCCAACAATTAATGACCACGGTAATGTTGGAACCACTACGGAAGACATTGATTTATCCCTCTCTACAGGACATGTCCATAAAATCACCTTAACAGGAAATCCCACACTTACCTTTTCAAATCCTCCTGCATCAGGTACACAGATTGAATTTGAGATTGAATTTATCCAAGATGCCACAGGAGGTAGAACAGTTACATGGCCTGCTAGTGTAGTAGAGAATGTTTCTATTTCATTAACTGCATCGACTACAACGATTGTTACAGTTAGGACAAATGATGGCGGCACAAATTACCATGCAATCCCTGCATTAAGAGGGTCCATATCATTATCAGGTGGTTCTGTATATGCTAGTTTAGCATTAGATAATTTAGTATCCCCTACATTAAACACCGACTTAGATTTTAATTCATTTGATGCCAAAAATGTGGACAGATTAGAGTTAGTATCTAGTGAAGGCAGTCCTTCAACGGCTGCGACACCTACCCTTTACCTTGGCTCCACAGGAGATATGATAGCCAATGTGGCGACGGGTGACAAGTTTGCAGTTACTGTTAATGATTCGGCTACGGTTCCTTTCTCAGTTTCTGCCACTTCTATTATTGGTATTGACTTTCTACCGTTAGGAACCAATGAACTCGGAGCCTCAGGTGTTGAATGGGATAAGTTATTTGTAAACACAGTAAACACAGATGTTTTAATCTCAACTGTTGGCACGGCCTCAACGTCTGGCTTTATTCAGATAGGTAATGGGGAGTTTATTGGCTGGCGTGACGCTGGTAATACCGCAGACGCATTATTATCTTTTAATTCATCAGACCGCTTTATGTTTGGAAACTATCCAGTAGTACCAACCAGTTCGGGAGGCACAACTTTAGGAGTTAGTGGTGTAAGATGGGGCACTTTCTATGGTAATTCGATAGATATTACTTCGATAGTTTGCACAGGTAACGCATTAATTCAAGGCTCAGCCAGTAGTATAGGAAATGCTGATACTGATGTACTTACGATTAGAGGAGAGTTTATTCTTAACGATATTACAGCACCATCAGCCCCAGGTGCCGCCAAAGGAACCCTTTATCTTGATGCCTCAGATGATGTGTTAAAATTCATTCATTCTGATTCTTCTGTGTCTGATTTAGAGGGGGGTTTGACAAGTCTTACTCCTTGGACTGAGACTGTGGACGCTGCTAGTAATGTTTTGGACAATGTCTCAAGAATTAACCAAGATGGAACTGTGCCAACTGCAGGCTTTCTTAATCTTGCAAACTCTAGTACCATCGCGTGGGAGGCTGCCCCTGCATCAACTGATGGAACATTATCCTTTAGTGCTTCTGAGAACTTTACCTTTGGTGGGGCTGTCGGGTATTCTGTTATCCATTCTCTTGGGGGTTCACTTGGAACCAGTGGCAGTAGATGGGGCACTCTATGGAATGTAGCAGTTGATTGTAGCACCATTCTTGCAAGCGGTAATGTAATTTTTAATGGGGACTCTCAATTTGGAAACTCATCTGCTGATACTGCAACATTTACTGCAGATGTTGTGGTTAATAACGCCATAACCTTTGGAAGCACAAATGCTGACACTGTATCCTTTACAAGTAAGATAGACACCGATATGGGATTGGTTGGCGGGAATGTCTTCAAATCAAATGACACTACAGAGATTGGTCTTCAAGTAACAAACGCATCAATGACGGTGGGAACAAAGGGCTCCATTCAAATGCCAAATGCGACAACGGGGGTATCTACAACCAAAGCAGCACTAAGTGCAGCCTTTGGGGATATTGTGGGATGTTTTGGTATTATTGAAATTTCAAGCACATTAACACTATTTGTTAAACAAAGCAACGGAAACTGGGGGTCTGTGGCATTGACCTATGACGCTATAACATCATGATAAAACTTAAACAATATCTTACAGGAAGAATGATATGATATGTTCCCATGGCTTGTATTTCTCAAAGAGGCGAGACGAAGAATAAGTGACACAGAATTTATGGCAATAAAGGCCTTTGATGGTAAAGCCGTAACTGTCACAGGAGCAATAGATGCCGTTAATGATACTATTGAATATGTCCCAGCCAATGGCAAAACGTTTTATTTTCATTCTGCTAAAATTGTAATCTCAACACATGCAACTCCTCCTGCTATTACCTCCTCTGCAACACAAAACACAGTGGTAAAGGACATGGTAAAAGCAGCACTAAAAATTGACTCAACAACAGTCGATACCACAAACATTGGAACTGCTGCAAATGCCACCACAGAAGGAAGTGCAGATTTAAAGAGTGCTGGTTCAGGTGTGGGAACTGTTGGAGATGGTCATTTTGATGTTAAGGGTAGAACCTTGGAAGGAAACGGGACAAAAAAAATAGAAATTGAAAACACTCTAGACGCAGGAAGTGCAGTTGCAACATTAGTCGGATGGATTGAAGATACAGGAACAAGTCCACAAGTTTAGACAAAACATATTAAAACAATAATAAATCAATTTACTATATGTCAGCACAACAACCACCATCAATAGACCAAATATACAGACAATACCAACAATCCTCTACAACCCAGGGAAATATTATTGAGATGTTAGTTGATACTTGTACCAAACAGGCCACAGAGATTGTCCAGTTAAGGGCTCGCGTTGTCGAATTAGACAAACCACAAAAAACCCCACAAAAGAAAAAATAACTATTATAGTATGATTTTCACTGTTTTTTATGAATTGGACAAAGCGTGGCGCCAAGGTACTTGGTAGTTTTATTACGGGATATAGTGGAGGTATCAGTGTGACAGTTCCAATCTTTGCATCATTGGAAGGACTGACAGTTGGAATGACTGCTATGCTAGCATATCCTATAATCTCAGGAGTTGTAGCGAGTTTACCACAATTAGGAAAGGTTGTCAGTGAATTTGGTATGGATGAAATATGATGGGAATTAAAGAATTTTTAGAACATAATATCACATCACGTTACTCTGACGGTAAACAATCCAAATGTTGGAAATACAATCTCTGTAATCTTTTTGATAGTATCGACGATTAGTCAATTATCTTACACCTCAAACATTATACTACTTATTATTATTATTATTTTTAATGACGAAAATAACATGTAAATGCAAATACTCGTGGGAGACGAGTTCAAAACTTCAAAAAATTTCATGTCCTAATTGCGGAGGTAAGTGTAGAAATGAATAAAATATTAATTTTATTTGTAATGTTTACTGCCCTAGGTATGGGATATGCTTACGCTGATGAAAGAGTTGATGAGCAAGTCATTGTACCATTCGAATACAATGGTCGAGTGTGTGGAATGGCTGATAACGGCAACTTTGTCTGCGAATGGGACCCTAACAGAATAGACATTCAAGACGCCATAACCAACGGCACTGACATAATCCCTGCACCTGATAATGCTTCAAGCACATTGTGCCCTGATAACTTTGAGTTATTAGATGACAATGTAACCTGTATGCCTATTATTATTGAGGCAGATATTGTTGTACCTATTCCCGAAACATATAGAGAAAAACAACTATCCTCATACGAGGATGATTTAGAGCGATTATTAGACCAGCCAAACCTTGATGGAAAGGAGAAGGAATATGTCGAATTACTCAAATCTATGGGAGAATGTAGAGCAGGATACGGACAGTCTAAAGGAGTCTTTGAAGACCGCTGGTTCCCAATATCCTATACTTGGATAAATGACGGAGAGGCTTGGTTGAAAGCCTTTGATTATACTGGACGACACCAAGAGTTAAGGAAAAACATTGAGGAGTGCTTTGCAGTACGCACAATGCTTAATCCTGTAATTCTTGGCCAATGGTATGAGAACAGAGCCAACGCAGACGAGTTTGATAGAAATATCTATCATGGCGACAAAGCAAACAGTGTCCCAATATGGACACAAGAGAGGGTAAATTCCCAATCTAATCAACAGTTCACAAAGAGCGTTGATGTTTGTCAATTCGCAGGTCAATGGTCTGACCACACCAAGAGATACTATGGTTGCTATACTGCCCCACATGGTGAGGTAATCAATCCATCTCATGTCGTTGTTTACAAAAATGACATAGAGGAGCGATGGCTACAATACCAAATAGACGGTGGCAAAGCACAAACCAAAGAACTCATGCAGGCAGTCATTGAGGAGAAGATAGCCAAACTCAGAGCATCAATACAAACACTTACTGAGGACTTGAAATGAGTCATCTCCTTTTTTTACTTAACTTAATTATTCTACCTTTCCTTGATGCAGACGAAGTTGTCTGGGCTACTAACGATTCCCATGGAACTAGAGCCGTACCAATCTACTATATTGATGACCCTATAACAAATCAAGGTGTCCATGTTGAAGGGTTATGGAATCCAAATGATGATATTATTCAAATTAAGATAGGGCATGGCGACAGATGGATACAGCCTGCATGTTCTTTGAGAATGCACGAGATATTACATGCTTGGGGATATGATGAAGTTGAACTAAACCAGTTCAACTGTCCAAACCCTAACGTGGATGATTCTATTTTACAGTATAATGAGGGCAACGTCAAGCACTGGAATCCTACTTACACATGGAAAGGACACATACAAGACCCAGCATGTCAAACACATAATCAGAATAAACCCGATAATTGTGGGATGGCATCATGAACAGTCCAACCTCTAGCAATTGCTACCTTTACAAGCACCACTACTGTAAGGGTATAAGACAAGAAGGGGGGCACTATGTCCCGTGTGAATGTGATTGTCATACTCCTTTAATACAAACTTAAAATTATGGGATTCATGGGAACATTACCATTCGACAAACAAGACTCAGCGTTAATCGTTGGATTAGTCTTTTTGGCAATATTTGCAGGGTTGGTAGTTTACATAATTTCTGGCGCAGATTTGACAGGTATTCAAATCTCTGGCATGATTGATGTGAATTACATCTTTGGAATATTCACAGGGATTGTTATCGCCTTCATAGGATTCATTGGAATCACTAAAGGCAGAACCCCAACAAATCCTTAAATCAAATCCCCCATATTCTTTTTTTATGGAACATCATTGTGCCGCCATATCACAATCAAACTCTATCAAATTTGGTGAATCGCTACCCAACATTGACGAGTGGCCAAACAGTTGGGAAGAACGAGAAATATCATATAGACTAAACAATTTTTCAGAAGACCTCAGAGAGAAATGGCAAACAAGAGCAGTGACTGTAGCGTTACGAGTATGGCAGTTAAGATTATCAAAATTAAAATTTAGACGAGAGCGAAACCCTGATGCTCATGTAGACATTAATGTATCCTTTGAGAACTTGGCACATTTTGATGGCAGGAGAGGTGTGCTTGCTCATGCGTTCTTCCCTGGACAAGGAGAGGCCTCAGGGGACTGCCACATTAATGATGATTGGAATTGGTCGGCTGCAACAAAATATCAAAGCCTGTCAAGGCCTCCGATGGTGCCAATCTTAATCCATGAGTTTGGCCATTCATTAGGATTAAGACATGATGTAACCAGCACCGAATCAATCATGTATCCTTCCTTTGATTTAGGTAAACAGAAGTATAAGTTAGGACCAAACGACGTGGCACGAATCCAGGACAGATATTCTCCACGTACATTCTCTCAAAGATTTTATGATAAAATGGCAAGAAGACGCTTAAATGCTAGAGATTTTAGATAAATCTGGCGATGAAGGCGTTTAAGTGGTCATCTTAGGTAAGCCCGAGCCCTAACATTTCCTATCCAGTCATGGACACACACACCTTTACCCTAGCAAGTCTTATCTTAACTTAAAAAATAAAATAAGAATATATAAATATTATAATAAATATGTAAGATATAGAATGAGTAAAAAATTAAAAACTTTTGAAGCAGAAGAAGATGATTATGTTGATTTTAAGGCCATCTGTGCAAAGGAAAGAATAGGTGTAGGGGATAAAATAAATGAGTTTATCAAATTATACATCAAAGAACATGGCGACGGCAATCCACAATTTACCATAGACCAATTCAAAGACCCAGACTTTATCGCGTGTCCTGCATTTTACAGAGATGGCAACGCTTGGGGGTCTTACATGGCACAAGCAACACCTGATGAACTGGAGAAATTAAAAGCACAGATTATCCTAATTGATAAGAAACTGGTGAAACATATTTGAACCGCTGCGGACCGTGTAACAAATCAAAGCACAACCTCTGCAAGTCACCAAACTGTGAATGTAAATGCAGGAGATATGAAGACACAGTAACCAACAGGCCAGAACCTGAAAGACTATCAGACCCAGGACAGGATGATTTTATCGACAAACTAAACGAAGCACATAGGGCAGACCACTCATGAAAGGATTATGTTCTCATTGCTTCTCTAGTGGCGTGATAATAACCTTAGATTCTAAAGATAATAATATTTGTAAGGAGTGTAAGCATGACAGATGAATTAAAGTGTAACAAGCACGAGTTTGTAACTTTTGCAAAAATGTCTGATGGTTCAATAAAACATATCTGTAAATTATGTGGGGTATTTCTCTAATGACCGATAATTCAAACAGTTCGCTAACGAACAGACAAAAAACTGTATTAGAATTTATGATTCTAACTTGTTGTGAAGGATTCAAAAACTATGAGGTACTCAAATGACAGTTCAGCCAAAGAGTAATTCAGAGATAGTTCACGCCATTCAAGCTATTGAAACTATGTGCGATAGTGCCTCACAAAGTCTAGCCCATAGGTTAGGGGGTCAGGATAAAGATGTTAAGAAAGTCATAATTGCATTAAAAAAAACAAGGAAGATTCAAACAAAATATTTTCCAATTATTGAACGGTCAATAAAAAGAAATTATGATAGTGTAGATAAAGACGGAAATTATAAACCCCATCCCTCAAAAGTAAATTATCCCAAATACAAACGAGGGCAAGATATTAAAAAAGGATTACAGGCGGTTTTATCCTGACTAAATTACATTCTAATCAAACGGTTATCTATGCAGACCCCCCTTGGAAATTACAAAAAACCATTAGAAAGTCAAGACCTAATCAAACTAAAGAATTAGATTATAATACAATAGAGTTAGATGAAATAAAACAGATTCTAAAAGAGAATGATGGTGATATTTTATTTATGTGGACTATCGATAAATATCTTTTTGAGGCTGAACAAATGGGGAAAGAACTAGGTTATAATTTACACACTAGGATAATATGGGATAAAGAAAATGGTATTGCCCCTGCTTTTACAGTTAGATTTTCACACGAATATCTACTATGGTTTTACAAAACTGGGAAATTAAGGGAAATGGATAAAAATATGAGGGGAAAATTCACAACTGTGATTAGAGAAAAATCAACAAAGCATAGTAAAAAACCAATAAAGGCTTATGAGATGATTGAGGCATTATATCCCAATCATGATAAAATAGAATTATTTGCAAGAAATAGAAGGGATGGTTGGGAATCTAAAGGTAATGAAGTTACGCCTCAACTAACCCTTAGGAGAAACGGTAATCAATGAATTGCCCTTACTGTGAGGAAAATAACCCTATTTTCTGTAATCATTGTACTTATTGGACTTGTAGAATTTGCCAAAAAACATGGAATGGAAAACATGAGTAGTATTAAAAATCCTAATTTTATTCTAAAAAAATCTTGGGTATGGGAAAAAGAAATTCAAGAATTAGTTAAATCATTAGTTAAAGGATATTCATTAAACATATCCTGCGGTAAATCTAAAATTGGAGATATTAAAGCAGATTTGGACCCTGAACATAATCCCGATAAAATTATGGATTATAATGATATTGAATATCCTAATTGTACTTTCGATACTGTAATTCAGGACCCTGCATGGAAAATTAAAAACTATTTTCATAGAATGGTTCCTTTTTTTGAATGTGTAAGGGTTTGTAAATTAGGAGGACGTATTATCTATAATGCCCCTTGGATTCCTACATCAAAGAGCGTTAAATTAATTGATTGTTACACTCGCCAATCTGCTAGATTTGGTAACGTATCTATAATTTCAATATTTGAGAAAGTTACAAATTCCTTTGATGGTAAAAAAGGTTTAAAATATGATAAAAATCAAATGTTGCTCATTACAGAACGAGGTAAGGGTAATGAGTGAGTTTTTACATCTAACTAAACCAAGTGTCATGCCTGAATTTGAGCGAGAATGGTTATTCATAGGAGACGTAATCCTTGGCAGGCGATAAACAATGGATACACAGAGCCCAAAAGAACTGGGACAGCACAGACGGACATGATGGTGAAGAAAAAAACCGCATTGCAGTGATTCTGAGAAATAACAATATCAGGCATTACCCTCTCTTTGACCAGGTAATCTTCATCAACAAACAAACACATCTGTGGGTGATGCAGCAGCCAGAGGGATACACATCTAAAGAAGAACTATGGCGAGACTATGAGATATTCAAACCTGATTTATTCTTCCCTCTCAAAAATTTGATAATAGAAATAGATGGAGACTTTCACTTTAACACCAAAAAAGGTGTAAAACAGACAAACAAGAGAAATGAATGGTACGAGTATGCAGGAATTAAACTAATTTGGTATGAAGCAAAGGCACTAAAGGCTATGTCTGACGCTGAGTTGTTTTTGGACTTGGTAGATAGACTTTAGTCATTCCATTATGCATCCTTCCAATATGGGTGTTGAGTGCACGGACTGTTAGAAAATAATCAGGACAGTGTGGACAGTTTTCAAAGCCTTTCATTTTGGCCAATAATTCCATACAAATAATGATATGCCAAAAATACCCAGAGATAATGGAACCAACATACAAGCCGTCTCAAAATTCCCCATTACTTAATCGCCTTCCAGTAAGGGAGAGGTCTGCCCATGTTATCTGTTCCCATATGTTTGCATTGAACCTTTCCCATTGATAATAATTCGTTAAGGCATCTATTTGCAGGCCTTGCACTAATTTTAATCACTGATTCATCCCCTGAGGCATGACAGGAGGTGACAACCTGGGTGGTATTATGATAGTAATCCTCAAGGCAGAGGATGGCATAAATTTTTTCACGTTGGCCTATCATTCGATATATCTCCTCAAATAATCAGGATACACAGGACCGTGATGAATAAAAAAATCAGGGACTGCACGGGTTGGCGAATCTATCATATCTATAATATGTTGATTCATTGAGTCTGCACCCACTGCTTGCCTTTCCTCTTTACTAACTCCTCAGCCAGTAGGCTATTCATTATTCGCCTAACTGAACTCTCAGGCATCAAACCTTTGTGGAGTCGGTATAGAGTTTTGTATAATTTCGGAGTCTTTACTGAATCCCAGACTGCTTTTTGATGAGGTGAGAGGGTCATTGGGTCACGGTGTATAGGTGTCTCCAAGTCCTCAACCCCATTCATCTTGTAGAACTTCATGGTAGTATCTACACTCATCTTGCCATCTTCCTACTGATGGCGTACTTCCATATTCCTTCAATCATGGCCTCTGTGATGTGGAGTTTTTTCTCGACTTCATCTATTCCTGTTACCATAGATTCCATCATGGTTCCTTGAATGGCTGTAATCTCTGCCACTAATTGTTCAATTGGAACCTCAGGTCTTGCTACTGCTTGGGCTGGTTTAGATTGTGGACTACCTTTAGCAGGGCAGTTATGTGGGGAGCCATCCATATTGTTTGGTTTGTTACCTGGGGAGTAATTCTCAGGCCACTTTATTTCTCCCTTGCAGCGATTGCATTGGGTCATCTTAGGTTCTTCCTCAAGGCGTCATTGATTGTTTGGCTGAATGAGTAAGACCCATTAACCTTCTTGATTTGGTGTGCTTGTTTAATTCGGAGCACTCTGTCAATATCATCATCAATCATAATGGTGATTCTTTTGCTCATTTCTTGCGCTTCTCCAGTATCTTAGAAACATAACTGGGGAGCGTCAAGTCCTTCTCTAGTGCCTCTATTTTGAGTTCCTTCATTAGGATGTTCTCAATGGCGACATTAAGTTGCTTCATGTAGAATATTAGAATTATAATATATTTAAAAGTATTTAAAAATAATAACTTATATTAAGAGGTTTATTATTATTATTGTTAAGATGATTACCACAGTAGAATTAGACAAAATAAAGGCCTTAGGGGAAGCCTTGCAGATTGAATTTGCAGACCTCCCAAAGGACGAGAAAGCCTCACTCCGTGGCGAGAACTTAATCGGACAACTCACAGGAGTCCGAAGGGTCATGGAGATTTTATCATGATGGCTTACTCAACAGAACGAGAGTTTGAAATCGCCCAGATTAACTATTCAAAGGGTGAGAGATGTACCCACAAATTCCAAACAGACCCGTTTAGAATCCCAAAGTGTGACTTTACACAAGTCGACTGTAAGGTCTGCGGTAAGTTAATGGAGAGAATCTACGATGAGCAGTGAAGAAAAAACCCCTTATTTCTCCAAGAGAATAAGAATCGGAGACATGAAGCCAACCAAAGACACCCTAGGGCTACGCTACAAAGAGCGAACCTTTGAGGTAACAATGGGCAATGCCAAGGAGACAGTCACCGTAGTTAATCCGTCAGACGTTGCAGACATTAAATCCCAGAGCATGAAAGAGATATTTTCTGACATGATAAAAGACTCTGATGAGTTAGCAACAGAAAACAAATGGACATACATCGACACATTGGAGAAAAAAGATGAGTAAATGTTGCCCAAATTGTGGCTCTCCTTTTGAGTTTGACGAACTCGGTGTTATGGTGGAATGCTGCAATCCTTCCAACTTTGATGGTCCTGATTGGGAGAATGATTACGATTGAGTATTCAACCTCTAGCAGGAGACATGGAGATGGCAATCAACCCCTCCATGATGAAAGTCCTAAAGAAAATCAATGAAATAGTAGGGGCAACCAATGACGATTTTAAATCCATTCAAAGATTAAACAACGAACTGGCAGTAGTTAGAAAGGAACTGCAGGATGTAAAAGTGAGGATGATGAATCTTGGGTAATTGCTGTATATGCGGAGATGACATTGACGCACACAGTCCAGGAAAGTCCAGAAATTGTTTAATTAAAATCAGCAAAACACTTGACACAATAGCAGATAACCAAAACATAATACTACAAGACACATGGCACTATTCCTTGAGACACCCAGAAAGGACGCAAAAAGAAAAAGGGACTACATCATGAAGCAAGGCTATTCCATTACTATCCTAAGAACTCCCCCAGACATTAAAATCTTAAAGACAACAAAATGTCCATTATGTGGGATTAAAGTTGCATACTATACAGATGGCAAAGAGAAGACTCACCGCTGTACTAACTGCGAGGGATACTGTACGTTTTGAACCCCCAAGTCAAATCACTTAGACAAATAGTTCTATAAGACGTATCAAGCCTGAAATAGTTCGTGGATGCAGATGCAATTTTACAAGAAATTACATGGATAGAGAAGGCACTAGCCGACCCCGATTCTGTAGAACATAGAATATATCTATCCAATGCACCCCGCAAAGATTTAATCACTAGATGGGCATCAAACCTTGAAAAACTTCACGCAGAGGGAAAGTATCATGCAGACATTAACACCATATCTTCCCATATATCCAATAAATTCCGTGCGTGGAAAATGGACAACGCAGTCCATTATGTCAGGGAAGTGCTAGATTTTAAATACAAGGACTCCTCTAAGATAAACAACAGATACGACATTGATGAAGTATCCGAGGACAATCCCCGCATAGATAGTTCCAATTTAATATCCTTTGAAGCCAAGAATACTAACACTTTACTAATCTCATTTATGCTGCATACAATTGATGCCTTAAAGAGTAACATTGACAGGCTAAGAAAGGACGTACTCTTAGAATCCAAAGTCCCTGATGATATAGCAGAGCAGATGTTTATGAATTGGGAACATGTCCTAAAGAGACACCAAGAAGCATGGGATGGTAGAGAGAAAGTATTATCCACTCAACAACATCTAATGGCTTACGCGTTATCAGGTTACTCACTAAATCATGCCTATGTAAAATATCTAGTATACGCAAAGGAGGATACAAAACTAACAGAGAAACAAGCAAGTAAAATGATGAGATTACACATTAATAAAATAGACAAACTCTTTGACCCAAAGACATTCCAAGAGGCTAAAGAATTAGGATTCTACGGTATACAATGCCCAAAATGTGGCTCCTGGAGAACAGAGGAGAGGTATAATCCCGACACTGGCGAGAACCTAATGTATTGTTTTGATATTCACGAGGACAAGGCTAAAGAGCAGTGGTCGCCACTAAAGACTATGAACCTAATGGAGGTAAAACTAGATGCCTAATATCCACAAATGTGGGGCATGTGGTAGTATACTCAAAGGATTCAATGACGACTGTGTTGTTTGTCTGGCCAAAGAGAATCCCCAAAAGGCAGACCCAGAGTTAGAACAGATGTTTGAGGAGGAGAGAGAACACAGACAGCGGGCAGAAGCACTCCAGGCAAAGATAGCCAAATACAAGGAGAAAAATGGAAACTGAACGATTTAAAGAGTTTATGAGGGATTACACAGACCCACTACAAAACGAACCTATCGGTATTCATGAGCCTCTGGGCTGTATCATAGAATTAGATAAATTAATGAGAGAGTCTAGTCATAGGGAGGAATAAAATCATGGTACAATCATGGTATGATATTAACAAGGATGGAAAGAGACTCAACGCAGTAATCAAAATGATGTGGACCAAAGCACAGTTAGAACAAGACCCATCATTACAATTGGCCTACATTGATAGAGTAATCAAAGCCACAAACAGTAAGGTAAACATTGCTGAGACAGTATTAGGTATCAAACAAATACTTGCAGAAGCAAAGAAATCTCTCCCACAACCCCAGATAGTCCCAGCAGAGGTGGTCACTCTTAACAGTGGAAAATGAGTTTGGAAAGGACGTATCACAATTATTCTCCTTACTAGACAAGCAGCGAAAGAACCTACTCCATCAGTATCCAACATTATCTGTCACTGAAGTACCACAGGCATTTTGGTGTGGCCATTACTTAGACCCAAAGAACAAGGCTAGAGTAATCAACGACGGGGAATCCTGTTGCTTCTGGCACTGGATAGGATTACCACAGAGGTTTGGCAAGAGACACCCATGTTATCCATGGCAAGAGCAGGCCTTGATAGATTTAGAGACTCACAGATACCACTATACACGAAAGCCACCAAAAGTAGGGGCTACGCAATTTTATTTGGCATGGGCAATACACCAGTCTTGTATCAATCCTAACTGGGTTAATGGGCAAGTCGCCATAGTTGTAGGCACCAGGTCAGATGAGGCAGGGAAGATGATTGAGAGGTGTAAAGATATGCTCGCGTACAAGGATGCTGAGAACAGGCCTATCAGAGATGACAAGGGTGAGTTAGTAACTAGACTAGAAATCAAAGAGGAGTATAACACAAGGAAAGAATTTTCCATTAACTCAGTAGAATTTAGGGCTCACCCTGCAGACAACATCGACTCCATCAGGTCACAACCTAACATGAGATTTATCCTAATAGACGAGATTGCTTTCTTTAGAATGGTAGACCAACAGAAGATTCGTGATGCCTTTGAGCATTACATTGGTGCTGGTGAGGTTATCATTATTCTAATCACTACTGCAGGATATGCTCCTGGCGGCGTGGGATATGAGATAGAGACAGAGATTGAATCCATCTACCTCAAGCATCTATACGACTATAACATTGGCCTAGTTGTCCACCCAGAATCGATGACTTCGCTGTATGTTAAAGACGAGATTGATAAACTAAGGGGAAGCACGTCCTTTAATAGGAACTTTTTGGGTATATGGGGATATGGAGCAGGAAACATCTATGACTCGAGAACACTGGATGCAATTTCGAAGGAGAGTTATGAACTCAAGGACATTAGAGGACTTCCTAACCTCCTTAGCATCGACCCAGCATACGGAAAGACTAGAGACAAGTTATCTTCTAAATTCGCTGGCCTCGGAATGTATAAGGAAAATGGAAAAATCTACACACGGAGTTACTTCGAACTCGAAGAACCAAGTGATGAAGAAGCACTTCGAAGAATTAGAACAGAGTTGCAACGCTATGGCTACACGAACCTAGTCGTCGACGGACATTGGACTGGAATCATTAACACATTCAGTAAAGGCAACGACCGAGTGAACAGTTACGGAATCCACTATGCTGACCATTTGGCTGACATGGTTGACGCTGCACAGAAAGAAGTGGCAGACTTGAACGTCGCCATACATCCAACCCACGAACCTCTAATTGTTCAGATGAGGTCAATCAAAAGGGACGACAAGGGAGTTCCTGACAAGAAGCAAAGTAGATACGACCTGGGTGATTGCTTCATGCAGGGTGTCTGGCATTGGAAAGGCGGCAAGAGAGTGGGTAGGAAGTTGAGGACCCCGTTCTAATTAGTTCTCTAGTAACAAAATCAGATAATTCTATCCATGCTTAGACTTGTCATAGTAAACACATCAAGACTGGCACGATATGATTTTGGAAATACGATAGCATTCAAATTATACAATGAAGATTTAACCCCTTTTGATGCCTCAGGATATACTGGAGTCCTAAAAACATTCAAGCGACATGGCGACAGAGCATTCTTTTTTCGTGATGTTGAGAGAGCACTAACAGTAGTCGGAACCTTAGCACAAATCATTGGAGACATTACAGTGTCATGGACCACACAAGCAAGTGGGGAAGGAACCTTTGCATATACTTCCACAGAGAGGCCAAGCATTACAGGGTACCAATGGTGTGAGGTACAACTTACAAAGAGTGGTGCTCAACTTAGTTCTGATTTGGTCAAGGTTTACATTCAACCGAGTGAGGCAGCATGAAATCCCCAATAGGAACCCCAGCACCTGATAGCCGAGTGGCAGTTCCATCCATGGAATCAATCAGAGCAGCACCAGCGGTACATGGTGCCATTTTGAAATACAAGCAGGAAGACTCCTCGCTGGTAGGCCAAGCAAGACCAGGTGGATTGTCTTCAGCATCCTTTGATAGAATCTACCCAAGGATTGACTTTTGGAAACGCATGGAATATTACAGAACAGTCGGCAGGGTACAAAATGTCGTGGAGAGTTACGTTTTAGATATTATTAACAGAGAGTGGTTTTATGACGCAGGAGATTCAGAAGACACTAACGATTTACAAGAATACATCAAACTCATGGAGAACTGGGAGGAGCAGATAGTAGCCACCAAACTATTCAGCACCATGGTTAGAAATTGGATAGTTAATGGAACAAACATTTTATCACCTATTGATTGGCAGTTCGTACAATTGCAATCTATACAGGCCAAGCGCAGAGATGAGACAGGCAACACGACCCAATACGTCCAAGTCATTAACGGCCAGACAATAGACATAGAGGCCAAAGACTTTCTAGAGATTCCATTTATTGACTTAGACCGTGAACCATGGGGCGTTGGAATGTTTGACAGTTTAATGTCTCAGGATTACATAGACATTGACGGCAGAGCACCAACTGCATCCCTTGCCCTATACCGTCAAGCCTTACAGGATAACATGAAGATACACCACAAATTCGCATCC
>JGI24914J38485_100485_pt1 | contig 33484 bp, 20 predicted proteins | sample LinPfosmplate2_FD_38485 | JGI IMG/M metagenome (IMG submission 38485) | reverse complement strand
CGAGCTCGGTACCCGGGGATCCCACACCGACTCGAGGGCTGCTTGATGGGTGGTCGATGCTTGGGCGAGATTCTCTCTCAAGGACTCAAATTTAGCACTGTGTTGCTGAGTCAGGGTTGTCAGATCAGCCACAGCAGCGAGGGCTTGAGTTAGCTCAGCAGGAGGCGGAATCTCCACGGCTTTGCTGGTTGACTCCAGCCGGGCGCGGTAACGCCAGAGACCGACGTACCCCGCCATACTGGTGTCAAGGACGGAGGATAGCGTCTGGCGCAGACGACGCATGGCAGACACTCTCATGGAGGCGACACTTTTGCCCTGCCAAAGAAGAAGAAGGAAGATGAAAGTCAGTCAGCGAAAACCACAAGCGCAGAAAAGGGTGCTAGAATGCCACGGGGAACCTGAAAAAGAGCTTGGGCATCGGAGACTTCTTGAATCTTGAATCTTGAATCTTGAATCTCATGCTGAAAACTCTCGATTTGAGTCTTGAGTTCATTCCTCTGTGCCCCAGAGTCCTGTTCACAAGGCACACCATGGTCAGCAGACCCACTGCGACAGGAGAAGCGACAGGAGGTGCACGTCCAAAGCAACACACAAATGATGAGTTTCTGCACCTGATCCTCTCCCTCCTGCCTTTGCCTGGCTTCATTTGCCTGTGTCTCCATCGCTTCTTGGACCTTATCAAGCTGAACCTCCACGCCACTCATCTGATCCTCAAAGCCACTGATCTGATCCTCAAGCCCATCGAGGCGCAGGGTGTTGTCAGCAAAGTTATTGTTAAAGCTCGCGACTTGCGATGAGACTTTATCGAGCTCGGACTGGATCTTTTTCATCTTCATATCGTTCACGCTCAGGCCAGCAGAGTCCTCAACAGGCGTCGGTTCCGGCTGTTGATCCTGTCTTTCTTGCATCATCATTAGCTGGGCTTGCTTCATCGTTGCCATCTGCTCCTCAAGGCCCTTCATCTCTTCCTTTAGACTCTCCAATTAGGGTTAGGGTTAGGGTTAGGGTTAGGGTTAGGGTTAGGGTTAGGGTTAGGGTTAGGGTTAGGGTTAGGGTTAGGGTCATCTCTTCCTTTAGACTCTCATGGGAGGCGACGCGCTCGGAGAGTTCACGGAGCTGCTCACGGATCGATGCCACTTGCTCCTCGACTTGGTCCACGCCTCCTTGGAGCTCGTTTTTGGCTTCATTCTGGACCTGGAGTAGCTCCTGAACCTGTTCTGTGAGTGCCGCCGCCGAGGTGGAGGCTGTAGGGGACTCCCTCGGGGTGATGCTGCAGAGAGGTTTCGGGTTAGGGTTAGGGTTAGGGTTAGGGTTAGGGTAAGGGTTAGGGTAAGGGTAAGGGTTAGGGTTAGGGTTAGGGTTAGGGTTAGGGTTAGGCCTCGGGGTGATGCAGAGAGGGTTGTCGTGAATGTCAGCCAATGTGCTTTTGACGTTGTCGATCTCAGACTGGAAGGCAGTCTGGACCTTGGCTTGTCCCTGCATCTCTTGTGCAATTTGATGCACAGATTCGCTCTTCTCGCTAACCTCATTCGAGAGCTTCTCAAGCTGATCGGTGATGACTTCAAGCTTTCCACTGTACCGGCGTCTCGCCTGTTCGCTCTTGGTTTCCTCCGCCAGTTTGATGGCAGTTTGAACATCGGTAGAGCTCTCCTCTACTTCTTCCTGCAGTGCCGCTACAGCTTCTGTCTGGTCCTGTTGGGTCGCCCCGAGCGCTTCGAGGGCTTCCATTGATGATGCGAGTTCGGAGCGGAGTGAGGCGTGTTCGTTCTGCAGGGAAGCCATCTGTTGACGGATGACCTGTTTACATACGTATATGGATCGAGGTGGTGGGTGAGCCATGGTAAACACACACTGAGAGTCACGTACAGGCACATGCCATGAAGGCAGAGAATGACACAAGCAAGGGATGCACCTCATTCTGCTTTGGGTTCTGCGGCGGATGTTGCATTGCCGTGGTCGTCGTCGCATTCGAATCTGTACTGCCCTTTACCTTCATGTTCCAAGCCTAGATAGAAGGGTTAGGGTTAGGGTTTAGGTTAGGGTTAGGTTTAGGGTTAGGTTTAGGGTTGGGTTCATGTTCCAAGCCTAGATAGAAGATATACACGTGTACAGGGTTACGATAGGGGGGTCAATTTCGATGCATGTATATAGACTCGTTAAGGGGATGCCAGTCGATGCTTTAAGCACTTTAAGGGCTTTACATGGCTTGTAGACCGAGTCAGCGACGGGTCTCCTCACCTTGGATGTCCTCACTTTGACCATATCTTCCAGGGCTGTCAGTTTCCTCTCCTGTTCGGAGACCACCTCGTGGAGGTCGAGAGGGACATCCTGCTTGAAACGAGGGGCACGAGAGATCGGGGTGACAAGCCGCAGCTCCCTCTGCAAGGCCTGCCAATTAGGGTCAGGGTCAGGGTTAGGGTTAGGGCTAGGGTTAGCGTTAGGGTGAGGGGCTCTACAAAGGCCTCAGTCATCTCGTGCTGCTCCTTGAGCTGGGCGGCCATTGAGGCTAACTGGGCCTTCAAGTCAGAAACGGCGCCTGTTTGACCCTGAAAAAAAAGAGAGATAAAATCAAGAACACGAATCCGGTATTTGTATCAGTGCGTGTATCAGGCTCTGCCAGTGTGGGCTCTGTCGGTGTAGCGTCTGCAGACCTCTTCGAGGGTCACCCTCATTCCCTCCTCCCGGGTCTGACTCGCCTCGACTTCGGTGTTGACGTGGTCGTAAACCTGCACCGAGGGCCCAGATATTCAACGTTCAAGACCGCAGAGAGGGCTCGGAATGCAGGATCAATGGACCTCATCGAGGCTTTTTTCGAGCTCCTTTTGGCCTGCAGTGACACTCTGGACCTCTGTGGCGAGTGCCGCCTGCATCTGAACCATCGCACCATTCGGCTCAGGCGTAGATGGACACGCAAAACGCTACGGCGACGTACCTCTTTGCGTAGTGCGAGCAACTGGGTCGACATTTCGGCCTGCGCTCGCGAGACAGCCTCTGAAACGGCCTCGTCGATGGCTGCCTGCTTCTTGAAAGAGATCTTCGACTTTTTACCGAAGGTGGGCAGCTTGACAGGGGTCCCACCGGGCGAGTTCGCCGTACACATGGTGAACATATCGGCACGAAGCATTTCCATCTCGCTCCTGAGGTCGCTGCAGTCCTGTCATGAATTCGGAGTCACGCGAAATTTTCGCAGGGAGGGTGCGAGGGTTCGATGGTCTGTGACCTGAGCATGGCGCTCCTCACAGCGCTCGATGCCCTTTTTGGACTCATCATTGATAATTGAGACTCGTTCTGTGGCAGTATCGAGTCAGCACAGCAGAATCGAGCTTTCAAGGGTTTTTGTACCATCCAAAGCCTCGAAGCGATCGTCCGTCGTCAGCATGTAAGCTGTCCATGCTGCCTCACTGCCCTCCTTGCCAGCACGGCACGCGAACATGTCGCAGATTCGATCGAGAATCAAAAGGGGGACCAAACCGTCAGTCCCTCAACGCAGACGATGGGCGCCTGTGCGGGCGGGGAGGAAGTAGAGGTGGTTAACATGCGCCACATTTCCATTTGTTGCGGCATGATGGCGCTGATCGCGTTGTTTGCCCCGTCCCCTTTTGTTTCGCAGGAGGTGGACGACACGGATGATTCACAGATCGTCTTGGTAGACATGTTAATGTTGGATAAGCGACGCAGCACCGGGCGACCACCGTACGTCCAAAAGGTGGCAAAACCAAGTTCGGACGAGGCCGAGTCGATTGTCGGGTTGACTTACGGTGATGTCGGTGTGCAGGAAACAGAAGAGGGCGTCACCCTGGTTGGACCAAAGGAACTGAAGTGGGCATCGTGTGCGATGCAAGGGTGAGCGAGACTGCCCGCCTGCGAGTTAAAACGCGCTCTCGGTGTCGAGTCGTTCACAAAGCAACAAATAGCCTTATTTGTGCCCCCCGTATGATCAATCCAGGCATCGCGATCACATGGAAGACGCCCACATCAACGACGGCAAAATCGAAGGCAACCCAACACTTCAACAAATCGACAAGCAGCCCTTCATGTTTCTTCCATGGCTCCCGTCGTTTCGCACTTGCTGAGCTGCTCCCGGGCGGTTGTCGTATCCTGGCAGGCGGTGAAGATCACTCTCTGTTTGTCGTCTTTGATGGCCATGGTGGAGAGTATTCGGCCAAGTTCGCGGCCTTAAACCTGGCCAACTTCGTGGGCCGGCAGCCCAGCTGGGCCCAGTACCTCTCCAGTAAGGAGCCGACCATCGCCGGGGAGGCCCTACGACGTGCTTTTATTAAGCTTGACACAGCCCTCAAGCCAAGGATCCCTCTAGGAGATATATCGGGCTGCACTGCCTGCGCACTGCTGATCACCCCAACCCACGTGATCTGCGCCAACGCGGGCGATACCCGTGCTATTATCAAGTCCCGGGGCATAGTGACGCCTCTAAGCGAGGATCACAAACCGAAGGAGCCAAATGAGTATGCCCGCATATGCAACGCGGGGGGGTTCGTGAGCAAAGGCAGGGTCAACGGCGAGCTTGCGGTGTCCCGTGCTTTAGGCGACTACAACTACAAGAATGCGGCCGGGAAGCGTGCGGAGAAGCAGCCCGTGACCTGTGAACCTGAGATCAGGATTCACATACGATGCACCGGGGACGAGCTGCTCGTGCTCGCCTGTGATGGAATCTGGGATGTCATGAACAATGCAAAGTGCATGGAGAGACTGTACGCCAACATGGGCAAGGCCGGCGGGAAGCTAACAGGGAAAGCGCTCGAGAACGTGCTCGACGAGTGCCTTCAGCTGGATTCTTATGACAACATGTCGCTCGTGGCTGTCGACCTAGCCGCCGAACAGTAGCAGGGCTGGCCCGGGCGCGCCCGGCGCCGTGTGAAGCTTGATGCCAGCGCGCCCGCTGCCCCGGCGTGTGGGCAGTTTACCCGGGCACTTTATCGATAGACTTTGGCTGCAGCCCAACGGCTCTGACATTGACAAGACACCCAACTCCATCACGTGTCTGGAGAGAGAGAGAGGCACTCCCGAGAGCGCCATCAAGAGCGCCATCAAGAGGAAGGAGGTAGTGATGAATGATGTTGAGGCTCGCACCGAGACAAGACCGACTGAAACAATTTCGGGGTGTGCAAATTCAGAGCGTTTATCCGCATTTCAGATGACGATTTGTGCCTCGTCGTTTTCATCAGTTGCTAATACGCTTTTATGGCGTTCAGGGGTGGGCATATGCCGCCGATCTGGTTCGTGGGACGGAGCTCACTTCTTTGGCAACACCGCATGAATCATTCAGATCGAATCCGTGCTTGTTTGGCCATACTGCGTGCAGACCCAAGGCGGTGGGCCCGGGCTAGTCGGCAGCTCGCTCCGGTCCTCCGAAATAAGATGGCCTGGGTTCCTCCTCCGGTTGGTGGCACACGTGTCGAGCAGAAGACTAGCCCTCCTGCACCCCACTTCGACCTTCATGGCAAGAACGTGCTCGTGACCGGTGGAGCTGGCTTCGTCGGCCACAACTTCATAAAGACGCTGAACAAGTTTGGGTGTACCGTGACTGTCATCGACAATCTGTGGCGCGGCAGCCTCGAAAACCTCGAGGGTCTCATCGACGTGCGTGCGACTCTCCTTCCCACGCTGGCGTCGTACATCGACTCTCGCTGATCGACCCTTTGCCTGTCCTGTCGCAGATTAAGAAGAGCTTCATCAAGGCCGACCTGACCGACCCCCGGAGGGCGAATGCGCTCATCAAAGGCTTCGACATCGTCTACCACTTGGCCGATATCGTCGCTGGTGTCGACTTTGTCTTCTCGAACCAGCCTTTCGTCTTCCGCCAGGTGAGCCTTGCGCCCTGAAGACCACGCTGAGGGATGCGGCAGTGTGCCGGCTGCGCCTGGGTGTGCGGTGCGAGAGGGAATTGTGTCGTGTGGGGGGGTCGTTACACGGGCGAACCCACCACCGTTTTACTGGTACACCCCTTGGCGATTAACAGCGGTGACCTTTGGCCACAGAACCTTCTGATCAACACCAACGTCCTCGGAGCCTGTGTCAAGAACAAGATCAAGAATTACATCTACGTCGGCACCGCCTGCAGCTTCCCACAGCACCTCCAGATGGTGACCTTCGCTCGCCACTGTCGCCATTGACCCAGCGGCACAACTGACCACCCGCCCCTTTTTCGATGTCACGTACAGGTCATGGATGACTCTATCGTCAAACTCGCAGAGCACCAGACCTACCCCGCGGAGCCGGAGTCGAGCTACGGCTGGAGCAAGCTCATGGGGGAGTACGAGGCGAACCTGGCACAGGAGAGCGGGGACCTCAATGTTGGGCTGCTCCGGCTGCACAACATTTACGGCCCAGGGAGCCCTTACGACCCTCAGCGGTCCCAGGCCCTGCCATCCCTCATCCGGAAGGCCATCAGCTACCCGGAGGAGGGCTTCAGTGTGTGGGGAAGCGGTGAGTGACGCTTCCCTGCGTGCTGGGCCCACCTGCGGCAGTGTGACGGGAGGGGGGCACTGGATCCACTCCGCGGTGCTGGCTTCAACCCTAACTCACTCATGCTAACCCCACCGTGCAGGTGAGCAGTACCGCGATTTCCTCTACATCGACGACGTGTGCTCCGCACTGGTGCTCATGGCGGAGCGCGGGATGAACCAGGGTGTGATTCAGATCGGCACGGGGGAGGCAGTTCGGCTCAAAAAGGCCGCCTCCATCGTTGCAGGGCTCGCCAAGAAGCACGTCGGCAAGGACATCGAGACCGTCTTCGACCGGAGCAAGCCCGAGGGTGACCGTGGCCGTATCTCGATCAACACCCGGGCCAAGGAGGTGCTCGGCTGGAACCCTACAGTGACTATTGAGGATGGTCTTGACCGTACCTTCAGTTGGATCCTTCAAGACATGGAGAAGCAGCGTACTGCCAAGTCGTCACCGAAAGAGCTCCCCTTCATCCCCCAGATGAACCCATGGTTCGGCGAGGAGGAGGCGGACCACATGGACGAGTACATGCGTGCCGCGGCGCAAGGGGAGTACAACCTGACCGAGTGGAAGAAGACCAAGGAGTTTGAGAAGATGCTCGCTGAATACATCGGAGCCAAGCACTGCATCGTCGTTAACAACGGAACCGTCACCTTGTCCCTCGCGCTCCTCGCATGCGGAGTCGGTCCCGGGGACGATGTCCTGGTCCCAGACTGGACGATGGTCGCTACCCCGAACTCGGCCAAGATGATTGGCGCCAACCCTGTCTTCGTTGACATTGACCCAAAGACTTGGTGCATCGATATTAACAAGATCGAAGCCGCCATCACCCCGAAGACCAAGGCCATCGTCCACGTCCAGATGAACGCCCGGAGCAACGACGTCGCCAAGCTCGCGGCCATGTGCAAATCCCGTGGGATCCACTTGGTCGAGGACTCAGCACAGGCGCTCGGGTCCTTCCACAAAGGGACCCATCTCGGGACCTTTGGATCCTGCTCGAGCTTCTCCTTCTCGGCCCCGAAGATCATCTCGACGGGCCAGGGTGGCGCCTTGATCACCAACGATGACGAGATCGCGGCCAAGCTGAAGAAGATGAAGGATTTCGGTCGCTCAGGGGGCGGCAACGACACCCACGGGGTCATTGGGTGGAACTTCAAATTTACCGACATGCAGGCCATTGTCGGGATTGAGCAGATGAAGAAGCTCCCGTGGAGGGTCAAGAGGATGCGTGAGATCTACCAACTCTACCGGAAGCACCTCGCCGGTGTTCGTCAGGTGACGATGAACGACCACGACCTCTCGGAAGCTGGCTGGCTCCCATGGTTTGTGGATGTCTTTGTGGACGACCGGGACCAACTGAGGGATCACCTCAAGAGTGTCGGGATCGGGACACGGGCGGTGTACCCCCCTCTCCACACCCAGGAGGCCTACAAGGAGAGGAACAACATGCACTACCCTGTCACCGAGTACGTCTCTTCTCGTGGCTTGTGGCTTCCTTCCTCCTCTAAGCTCACCGACGACGAAATCAAAAGGGTATGCGACTCTATTCGGGAGTACTACGCCACCAAGGACAACCAGCAGAGCCGGGAGACGGTCCTCGTCGTCGGGGCCGCGGGTTATATCGGCTCGGCGTGCGTGTTGCACTTGATCAACGACACCAACTTCAAGGTCAAGGCCTTTGACGCCCTCATGTACGAAGGGTCGAGCCTCTTCCCCTTCTTCGCTTACAAGGAGCGCTTCGAATTCGTCAAGGGAGATATCCGCACGGTGGACTACGACAAGCTCATGGAGGGAGTCACCATGGTGGTCAACTTCTGCGCCCTCGTCGGCGAGCCCATCTGCAAGAAGTTCCCGACCGAGGCGGGCGAGATTAACCTCGACTCCAACCTGGCGCTGGCTCAGGCCGCCGAGCGTGCCGGTGTGAAGCGCTTTGTGTTCTCGTCGACCTGCAGCAACTACGGTACCCAGGAAGGTCTCCTGACGGAGGAGGCTCAGCTGCAGCCTATCTCGATCTATGCGGACACTAAGGTCAAGTCAGAGGACTTTTTGATGCATAAGGTCCCCAGGCTTCCGGCGGTGGTACTTCGCTATGCCACAGCCTACGGGCTCGCGGCGAGGGTGAGGTTCGATCTCCTCGTCCACGAGTTTATCCGTGACGCATGGGTCGAGAAGGAGATCAAGATCTTTGGCGCCGACGGCTGGAGGCCACTCTGCCATGTCGATGACCTCGCGCGGGCTGCTGTGACTGTCTTCGAGCAGAGCGCCTCGCTACCCCACAAGGACATCTTCAACGTCGGCTCGAACGATCAGAACGTGACCAAGAGGAGCATTGGCGAGCTGGTCCAGCAGCGGCTGGGGAACAAGCTCGACATCGTGGGAAACAAGGTCAAGGTGGACCCTCGATCCTACAGGGTAGACTTCTCCAAATTTGAAAAGGCGACAGGCTTCCGGGCCCGCCTCCGCCCGATCGATGCCATCAATGACATTTGCCTCGGGCTCGAGTCTGGCGCCATCGGGGAGAAGACTCTCTACGAGGCGGTCAACGTCCCTGTGAGCGAGAGCGTCCAGGAGATCGCCAAGGCTGCGCTCAAGAAGTTGACGGCCAAGGCCTCCCTGTAAGTATCGATATCGATACTTTGTGTGGTGGTGGGGCCGTTTAATCCAATCTGAATTCTAGCTGCCGGCGCGACGCGCGTGTTTGCATGCGGCGCGCAAGTGACTGAGGGGGGTTCGAGCACTGCTTACTTGAACCGGTGGCGTGCTTGGTGGCTCGCCACGATTGCCTGTCTTGAGCGAGCTTGGCGAGCTCGTCCATATCGTTATGTTGGGGTGCGTCCATCAGGGCTGACCCTTCTTCGTAGGGCTTTTGCTGCTTCATCAGCATCCTTCTGGCTGGGAAGCTTTCGTGCCTGCGGAGGGTATGCCCGACCCATTCGAATCTCTGCTTTCTCACGAAAACCACGAGGTTGCATTCTTCTAGGGGCTGTCTGGCTTCTTCCTCCTCGCTCCTTCCTGTTATCCGAGCGAGGCACCTTGAGTTCCACCCATTCAGGAACTGACACATTGTGTCTGTGAGTTTCCATGCCACGTTCCCATAGGTGAGCTTCGACCACACTGCACATTTGTATAGTCTTAGCTTCGTTTTCTGATCCAGGATGGAGCTGGCCCAGAATTCGTGTAGTCTATTGAATGTCGTTTTAGCCATGCCGGCTCTCACTTCAACTGCATGGGCTGGGTCGCCGTCTGCCTGAAACAGATGCCCCAAGTACTTGAAGTCGAACACGTTTTTGAGCCGATTCTCAAAGAGAGTCACAGCTTCTTCCTCCGCCTGTTTCTTTTTGAGTTTGGACCGTCGGACTGCTTTTGCTGTCTTAGCCCTCTTTTGTAGGGTTTGCGGCTTGCTCCTGCATCCTTTCGTGTGGTGTCCCTTCAGACCTGATGCCAGTTTGAAGTTCCGATTGCACCAACAGCATCTGTGCTCTCCTTCGACCTTGATGGTCTCTTTTGGGTCTAGCTCCGGGTGCGCTTTCCAGAAATCGTCTACCGGGCTTCGGTCTCCATCGAAGTGGCGCTCCGGCTCCCAAGTTGCTTCATCTTTTGAGTATCCTACCCACTCTGTAAGGTAGAATCTTCGGTGGGGCAGTCCCCTAGCCTCTACGAGTCGGTCCACTTCGTATTCTTCCTCGAAGGCTTCTCTTGTCGCCTCGCCACACCACTCTCGCTGATGATGAGCCAGCCCCGTTTTGGAGACATAGGCTGCGTCGCAGAACTCGCACTTGAACTTGAGTATATCCTGCTTTTCCAGCTCCTTGACGTCCTTCAGCGTGGCTGGGCTAACCTGCGCTTGTCTTTTTACATGCATTGCTTCGGTCTTCGGGATTGAAATCTCCATATCTGCATCTCTTTTCGCTCCCTCCGCAAGTGCATTAAGTCGTTCGGTGCAGTGCTCTACCGCCGTATCAATGAGAGCTGCATCGTCCGCATACTCCAAGCAGTCTATCCTGAATTTGTTCCCTGTCTCCACTTCCATCCCACCTCTGATATCGTGGATCTCCCGAAGCAGCTGGAGCGCAAGAATGAAATTCATCGGCGACACTTTATCTCCTTGCAGCACTCCCCGGTTGACCGGAAACGTTGCTGAGAGAATGTGTGTGCCATCGGCCTTGCTGACCCTCACTGCGGCCGTTGCCTTGGAGTAGATGGCTCGGATTATAGCTCTGCATTTCGTCATCCTTGCTTTGTCGAGAGTTGTCTTCTGCGGCACTGCTGCCATAGCTCTGTCCAAAAACTTATGACTCACTGTGTCGAAGGCCGCAACAAAGTCAATGAATATGACTGTCATAGCCTCGTTTGCTCCAATGACTAGGTCGATCATCTTCGACAGGATGAAAATGTTATCCGAGGTGGCTCGATTGGCCCGGAAACCAGCCTGTGTCTCTGGCAAGAAGCCGTCGACTGATTCACACATTCTTTTCAAAACCAGTGCTGATAGCACTTTGTATGCGTGATTCAGCAGGCAGATGAACCTGTACTTCGTCATGTCATCTGTGGAGCCCTTGTTCTTATAGATGGGCACGAAGATGCCCTTCACCAGTCTCTCTGGTACGTCTTCCTCGTGCCAGATTTCACGAATCAGCTCAAAGAGAAGCCTTTTCGCGGTGGGCGAGTTCTTGTATGCCTCGGCGGGGATGCCGTCCTCCCCTGTCGCTTTTGAGTTGGCATGTCCCGCCAGACAGAACTCTAGTTCTTCTTCGGTTGGCACATCTTCGGTTCTTCGTAGGTGGACCCCGATGTCCGGCAGCTCCTCCCTCTCCACTTCCTCTTGAGTTGCAGCAAAACTTAATAATATCGATAGTAACTTAAAGTATCGATACTTACTTGGTGTCGCGTTGCCAGGGCTCTCGCCTTAGGCGCGGGCGCGTTCGTTTCAACCATACTGTTAGGCGGCTTTCCGCCTGCGCTCCAGCCGGCGCCCGCCCCGCCCGGAGCTGGAGTCGGATTGAAGGTGTGATCGAAGCGTGTAAGTGTTGGTGTCACCAGGTGAGGGTTGCCGACGTCTAAGGCTAACGTGTGATTAGGGTTCAGTACACGTAGAGGTTGAAGAACGCCACGCACACCGCCGTCAGCGGGTAACCTTTCACAAAAAGCAACCAACCCACAAGAAGCAAGACACAGATCGCGTGGGAGTTTCGAATCAAGCATCCAGTAGGTGGGCGGGTCGGGTTCGCCCTTCGAGTCACTTTTGCCTCTGTCGTTCCCGGAGGAACCTCCACCACCACATCGGCGAAAGGAGCCAGGTCCCAGTAAAAAATATTCTGGACCCACGCTAGTGCCGTGACGACAGAGTAGCCGTTTCCGGTGCATTTTCCTGGCACGTCGACTTTAACAGCATGCGGAATCTCTTTGTATTGGACCACGTGGATGTTGGATGGGTTGATGGCGTGCTGCCTTTCCAGCAGCTCACAGAAAATCGCTTTGGGAAATATACGTGGCCGCTGTAAGAGGTTAATCCAACAAAGTCCTGAAGAAGTCCACCAAGCACAGTTTCCAGCCACACCTGTACTAGATCTGAAGGGCAAAAATTGGTTCATCATGTTCTTCATGCGAGCACCCACGAGCTTGAAGGATGCGAAGGGTAGCTTCAATTGCAAATCACATGCTTTGTAGTACGCATCTAAGGCCTCCAGGATCGAGTCGTCCACCTTTTCAATCCTCACGCTCCAGAAAGCTCGGTTGTAGATACCGCCTTGCTCCACCGAGCTGTTCCAGTATTTTGTTCCAAAGAAATAATCAGACGGATCGACGAAATTGACGGTGGAGGTGCCTACGACACCGCTGATGTTCATTATCTTTTGAGTCCCATCCGGCATCGTGTAGCGGACCAGGGCGTGGCCAAAACGACCAAATAATCTCTTGGACCACGTGCTGGTGGTACTGTCAGCGAGAATGTACTCAATGGCAGGTGGGCCTCTGGTGCCCAGCGCCCTATCCACCTCAGCCAGCACAGTTGCCGCATTGGTGATCATGTGCTCAGAATCTGCCGCGCCCAACTGATTTACATCGATCCGCTGACGGCCAGGACGCGAATCAGCCAGATCATCGTTCAACAGCGGACTGGTCTCAGCACGCGAGGACATCATGGTGGAAGCCTCCTGACCTGGAGAATAGGAAAAGTGCTGTCATCGTAGTAGAAGCACGGGATTACATCCTCCGAGGGGCGCAGCCGTGCACGCTTCAGCACACGGTCTCGACGCGCACACTATCATGCACTCTTATGGCAGGCATACACTCACGTATCACGCAGATTTCCTGCTCTTTCGATGCACTCTTCGTCAACCCTATTGAGGAGGACTTCTCGTCCCAGGGATATCCCTCATGGTCGGTATTCACTTTATGTGCTTTGCCGGTGTGGGTAGTTCTTTGGTTCGATGTGTGTTTTCGTTAGTTAGTTAGTTTGTTTTGTTTTTTTATCGTATGCATTGGGGCTCGCGCCTGCAGCTGCGTTGTTCGGATTGAACGTTTATTGGACCGAATGTTTTACTGACTACTCCAGGAGTCCTTACTAGTAGGAGATGAAAAGCTGTCTCAAGTCTCAAAACTGAACTCGCGCCTCTTGTCAAGATGAGGAGGTTTTGACACCTTGAACCCGCCATGCCCATTCTTTCGGTAGTTGTGCCTGATGGGGCCGAGCTCACGCAAGATGAGCTGCACCCAACATCACCTGAGGTAATTGATGTGACAACCACAGCAAAAATTGCGTTTCTGAGCCCCCCTGCCAACAGGGAGAAGGAGGCACCTGCAGCAATAACTACAAACCACCTGTCCAGCGCTATGATACTGCATTGGTGCCCAATGCGAACGCCAAGGAGAAGATGAAGGTGTGGTAGATTACTGTCATCGCTGACCGTCGCGCACCGCACCGCGCTGTTCAACCCTCTCCAGAGGCCATGGCCGGGTGCCGATTGCGTCATAAGGGAATACCGTCGATCTGAACTGGCCTCAGACGGCCTGTTCCGGCCCTTTTTACCTCGCTTCGCAGCGTCGCAACAGTCCGCGAGCATTCCACACGCCGCACATGGATCGACGCCCTCCCCGCCTCCGGCCACATCTAAGATTGGATCATGGCAGGGCTCGTGGCTCCACCATGTCTCGGATCGGGAAGTCTGGCTCCGCTGCAGCACCGAAATGACCCGATTGTGAGTCTCCCTCATGTTTTTTTTTGTGCCTCGCCGGCACCTTCGCGCCGCTCGCTGTATTTCGCACGCCGCTGCTGCAACTCATCGCGGGTGCTACTCAGGTGTGAGGAGGCCCTCCGGCGGCACGGGATGGACGACGATGAGCCCCTCGAACAGCAGTACATCATCTCTCGTCTCGACACGGACGACCCGATGGAAGGTTACATGGTGCGCAGTAAGGAGGAAGGATGGCTCCAGGGATTTGTTACCATGACCACCTTTACAACATGGACCCACTTCTTCAAATGGGATTCCAAAGCATCCATGTCCGGGATGAGATCAGCGCGAGGCGCACGGAAGTGGGACTCCGACAACAAGCTAGGGAGCGAGTTGGAGCAGCAGGAGAGACACGGGGACCCTAGTCTACATGGTGTGATGTGGCCGCGCCTGGCGGAAATCAGCTTGATTGGGGCGCTTGGATGCGGCGGGTGGCTGCTTCAGTTTTTTCTCGAGCAGGCGACCCGGGAAGGAAAGTACGACTACATCGTGCTCCAGGCGGCGCCTTAATTAGCTGCATGTATGTATATGTATGTATTGACGGGGTTTTACGGATCAGCATTTATATAACATGACAGGGCAGTATATATACATGTACGTATTGACGCTTATGCTCCTCCCCAGGCCTCCTCAAGCAGCGTGGCGTTCTACGAGAAGAACGGTTTTGTCCGCGTCGGGGCGATCGCCCGTTATGGATCCACCCCGCACGACGAGTCCCGGACTGTGGGTTACCGACATTGGTGTTACAGTGACGAAAAGGTAGAGGATATGGACCTAACCCGAACCCTAACCCTAACCCTAACCCTAACTGTGACGAAAAGGTAGAAGATATGGACCGGTCCTAACCCTAACCCTAACCCTAACCCTAACCCTGACTGTGACGAAAAGGTAGAAGACATGGACCGCCCCTCTTATATGATGGCGTTAAGACTCCGGGATAGGGAGGGAGACGGCAAGGCGAGTCCCAAAAAGACACAACTCTAACCCTAACCCTAATCCTAAGTGAATCCCTAACCCTAAGCCTAACCCTAACCCTAATTGGAAAGGAGAAATCAAACCGAAAGCCTATCGGGAGTGTGGCGGGACTATTGAAAGAGAGCTGGAAAACCCCGAAACAAAACAAAGTCCCGAAGTAACAATTAGGGTTAGGGTTAGGGTGAGAGCTGGAAAACCCCGAAACAAAACAAAGTCCCGAAGTAACAAACAACCTGAAAACCCCGAAAATCCTAATCGAGAACCCTAATCGAGAACCCTAATCGAAAAGCTACCCACTCCCTGCCCTCTGTCCCTTCCCCAAGCCCCATTAGCCCCATTAGTGGGCCATTACGCATATGCATTCATCAACACACGGCTGTGCTGCTCTGCTGGCTGCGGCGTCTTGCATATATGATGTCCCCCACCGGTTCTGTTCTCCCGCAGGCACCCTTCTCCCCTCCACAAGCCCCCTCCTCCGCGGTCTTACCCAACCGGAAAGAAGGTTCAGCTCGTAGGATTCGCCGAAGCAACCCTAACCCTAACCCTAACCCTAACCCTAACCCTAACCCTAATTGGAAGGTTCAGCTCGTAGGGTTCGCCGAAGCAGCGAGAAGCCAAGCCGCTGGTGGTGGTATTGAGGGCAGTAGCACCAACGGGCACTCCTCCCCTAAGAAGGGGGGAGCACATAGTAAGAAAGTGGGGTCCACAGGCACAGGCGGCGGGACTAAGAAGTCAAAACCCAGTAACCGGAAGCGAAAGGGACTAACGGCTCTCACGCTAGCAGGGCAGGAAGGAGCTAGCGCACGGCCTATGGGGTCCCGACCTGAGCTTGATGCTGGGGCAGCGGTAGTGCTTCCCCCGGACAAAAAGCGACGAAAGAAGGAAGGACTCCTGCACAAGGTTTGTCGCCTCGGGTCGGAAACAGAGTATCATCTTGTCGTCGATCAAGACCCGGTAAGAGAGAAATGCTCGGTGATGCCGCTCTGCGAGGCCGGTGAGTTTAACCCGCATTCAGCGAGGAGGGGTCGAACGCGGTACAGGCTAGTGAGTTACGGGATTGAAGATGCTGTTGAAGGAAGGAGGGAAGTTGCGCTATCGGAAATGATTCTGATTCCTGCGGATATGGTGGGCAAGACAGCCGAGGTATCGCGTGAGACATGGGATATCTTTGATGGAGGACAATAGAGAGTAGATCAAACCATGGGGGGGGGACCAGTGTGGTGCGTATTAAAAAAATGTAGTGAGAAAGGTGAGAAGGAAAAAGCAGGGGAAAAGTGCGTCCTTGGTAGGCGTATCGATACTGTACAGTACAGTGTACTGGGCGGGTGTTTCGGCTAATACCACTCTAATTAATTATGAACATATAGCGGTAGGTATTAGTAATTAATTCCAAAAGTATTTTGAATGTAACTTTTTCAGCGCAACTTTTTCAGCGACTTTGACCTTGACTTTGACTTTGACTGTCGAGTAATTAATTCCAAAATTGATACAGCGGTAGGTATTAGTAATTAATTCCAAAATGATTATGAAAGCACCAAATTAATAGAGGTATTAGCCGAAACACCCGCCCAGTACGTCCTCGGGGCCACGGGGGGGGCTCGCGCGCGGAACGCGGCCCCCGCTGCGGTGGGCTCTGCGGCGCCGTAACAGGGCGCGGCAGCGGCGCCCCCGCCGCCCCACCGTCTCATGGACATCCATCGATTCAGTCAGCACTCATCCCGGATGATCCCCGACGCCAGCCGAAAGAGGCAACAGTCGAAAAAATGGAGAAGCTTCAGCGTGGAATTCCGGTACCGAGGTGATTGTTTTTGGGACACCCACACATTGATTGTGGTTGGAATCTCATTTTGAACTATCAAGCTTGGCGGCCAAACAGCAAGGAGGCTGCTGTGACTCTGTTCCCTGTTGTAGATAAAAGACACAAACCTTCATTTTTTCACACGCGCGGAGCGAGGAGGTGAGGCGTCGCTGATTAGATGCCCTAAATCCCTTCCCGAAAACAGTGAGAGCCCAGTCGGACTGCGGTTTCCTTGCGATCGCCTCCCTTCTGGTCAGACCACAGGCTGTGCCTCCTGACTATAAGCACAATTTATTGTAAACGGAGCAGCGTACTTTGAGCCCACTGATGGGAGCTGTGACCCTCCTCGCCACCCTACCCACTACTGTATATAAAGCCCCGAGGGTCCTTCGCAGGGTCCTTACGCTGCTTCTGCTGCTCTGGGGGTCCCTGCTGACGACCGATCCCCGTTACGGCAGAGAACGTTCCGTGGCGGATGAATCTCATGCGTTGGCAAGGGCTTCTCGCCGCATTTGTGGTGGTGCTGAGCCTGCCAGGCGCCACGGCGACGACGTCGACACTGACGGTGACTGCGAGCGGCACCTCGCACGCCGATGGCAAGTTTTTCATCGATGGAGTGGAGAAGAAGAGCCTCTCGCTCACGGCTGGAAACACCTACATCTTCAATCTCGACGACGCCACCAATAACCACCACCCGCTCTCGATCTCCACCACGAGCGACGGCACCCACACCGGAGGGGTCGAATATGATGCGATGGGAGTCAACGCAGCGGGGTTGAGCTACTCGGTGGTTCTCAAAAGCCCATCGCCCGGTTACAACGCTGCCTTCGCGTCGACCCAGGCCCGGAGCCTCACCTTTGCCCCGGCGAGCGCGGGGACGTACTACTATTATTGTGCTTTCCACTCTGGTACAGGAGGCACTATTACCGTATCTGGGGTAATCCCCCCTGCGCCCCCTGGGCCACCCTCCGATAAGCTCCCCCCGAGGATCATCAGCTTCTCGCCGGCCCAGGGAGCCCCGAACCAGAACCGAAACGTGAACGTGATCCTGACCTTCAATGAGAACGTGCAGAAGGGCACCGGTAATGTGGTGCTAACCCCGTCCCGAGGGAACGCCGCCGATGTGCCAGTGACCATCGACGTCACATCAGGACAGGTCGCGGTGGTCGGGGCCGTGGTGACGATCAACCCTACGAACAACTTGGTCGACGCGGGTGGCAAGACTTACACGGTCACAATGGGCACTGGAGTGCTCCAAGACGCCTACAACAATGGTTTCCCTGGACTCTCAGGGTTGGCGTATCAATTCGGTGTTGCTGACTCGACCAGCCCGGTGGTTGCGACATACCTCCCTGCCCAGGGTGCTACAGGGCAGCTTGCGGCGACCAACATCGTGCTCACCTTTTCAGAGTTCATCCAGGCTGGGAGTGGGAACGTGGTGCTGACACCTTCCGGGGGTACCGGGACCGACACCGCAGTCAACATCGAGGCGGCCTCGGGGCTCATCATGTACGCTGGGACGGTTGTGACGATCAACCCCTTGGCGGACCTGATCGACTCCGGGGGTAAGACCTACACCGTCACAATGGCCTCTGGGGTGATGAAAGACGCGGTGGGGAACAACTACGGGGGTATATCGGGGACCACTTACCAATTTACGATCCCGGATGCAACCGCACCCACAGTGGCGGTATATAACCCAGGTCTGCTCTCGGTCGGTAACGCCAAGACAGCCGATATCGTGCTCACCTTCAGTGAGACCGTTACCGCTGGGACGGGGAATATCGTGATTACTCCCACTACAGGTTCTGCTACCACGGTGGCTGCTGGGGACGCCCAAGTGACTGTCTCCGGTAGTCTCGTCACCATTAACCCTACCGCCGATCTTATCGATACAGGGATATGGTACACAGTCACAGCGGCGGCGGGGACATTCACCGACGGGACGAACCAGTTTGCTGGCATAGCGGGGACGGCGTACGAGTTTTACGTTGCCGACACTACCATCGCTACCATCAGCACCAAATCCCCGTTACACAACGCCGCGAACCAAGACTCCAACACAGACATTGAGATCACATTCAGCGAGCCCGTACAGGCGGGGACTGGCACCATCGATTTCACCCCGTCGGGTGGAAACGGTGACACCAGTCCCCGGCAGATTCCTGTCACAGATTACGACCAGGTTCGATTTTCGGGGAATAAGATGAGGATTAACCCTTGGACCTCGCTCAACGATAACGGGGGCCGCACACAGACAATGACATTTGGTTCCGGGGTAGTGACAGACATGGCACACAACAGCGCCACACCGCTCACCTCCGGCACCTACGCTTTCAGCGTGCTTGACATCACCCCTCCTGAGATTGTTGGTCGGTATAACAAGGACACAGGGGTCCCGGAGGGTGTATGGAGCGTTGTCCCTGCCCGCGGGGCTACGAATATCGCCAAGACGAGCGATATCGTACTCACTTTTAACGAGAGGGTCCAAGGCGCGACGGGGAATATCGTGCTGACCCCGTCGGGTGGGAGTGGTGTCAACAGTCCTATGCACATCGATATCACTGACAGTGGGATCGGGGGTCAGATTGCGATCGGAGGGGATGATTTGAACGTGTTGACGATCAATCCTGACTTTGATCTATTGGATATGGGGACAAAGACTTACCACGTCACGGTGGAGAACACGGTGATTCGGGACGTCTCGAGTCTCTATTTCCAAGGCTTTGAGGCTCAAGATTATTACTTCACAGTGGCGGATTCCTCGCCCCCGTTGATTAGCGAGTACTATCCCCTTCAGGGGGCCGTAGGGGTGAGGAAAGACGTTGGCATCGTCTTGACCTTCAATGAGAACGTCCAGAAAGGGACGGGGAACATCATCCTAAAGGCCGACCAAGGTAACACCAACCCTGCCGATGTAATCATCGACGTCGCATCGTCGCAAGTGACTGTGACAGGCCAAACGGTGCACATCAACGCCACGAGCGACCTGATTGACAACGGTAACACGCGGTTCTCGGTTCACATAGTCTCGGGGGTGATTAAAGACACCTCTGACCACGCTTTTGGCGGACTGGATGGGACCCAGTATAAATTCACGGTTCTCGACTCCACCCTCCCTACGGTTCTGAGTTACCATCCTCTCCAGGGGGCTAGTGGGGTTAACAAGGGGGCGTCGATCACTCTCACCTTCAGTGAACACATCCAAGCTCCATCTGGGAATGTGATCATGACCCCGGTGGGGGGAAACGGCGCCAACACTGCCGTTCAGTTCCCAATGACGGATGCGCAGGTGACGGTCAACGGTGCAACTTTAACAGTGGACCCTAGCGTGGACCTCTTGAACCACGGAACTAAGAACTACACGGTGCAAATCAACCCAGGGAGGGTGTCGGACACCCCGGTAGGGAATCCATTCAGTGGGATATCGACCAGTGTCTTTAACATGTACAAATTCATCGTTGTCGACGCGACTCCCCCGCTGATCACGAGCTACTCCCCTGCCCACAACTCTGCTGGGTCCTCCAAGTCGGTCAATATCGTTATGGAATTCAATGAGCACGTTCGAGCAGGCACAGGGAACATCATCATCACCCCGCAAGGGGGAAGCGGTGCCGCCAACGTCCCGGTGAACGTCGACGTCACCTCGGCTCAAGTCACCTTCTTGCAGCACGCGAGTGGAACCACTGTGACTGTCAATCCTACCAACGACCTAACCGACGCTGGGGGGAAGAACCACGAGGTGACCATCGCTGCAAGCGGGGTAATCCTCGACACCATCGGGAATCAGTTCGCTGGGATCGGCACAGGGGTCTACAAGTTTGGTGTCGCCGACACCACTGCTCCCAGTCTCGCTGGGAACGGATATTCCCCTGCACAAGGAGCGAACAGCCAGGCAGTAGGTGTGAGCGTTGTGCTCACCTTTGCTGAAAACGTGCAAGCCGGCTCCGGAGATGTAATCATAACCTCCTCCGGAGGCAACCAGCCTGATGTGAGCAAGGTGATCCCCGCCGGTGATGCCCAGATCAGCTACGTTGGAGACTCTGTTCTGATAAATCCATCGACCGACCTCCTCGCGGTAGGGGGTAAGACACATACAGTCACCATTGGGCCCGGGGTGCTCAAGGACACCACCGGGAATGACTTCTCCGGGATTCTGGGATCGAGTTACCAGTTTTCAGTCGCCGATACAGTAACTCCAACAGTGACGAGGCTCAATCCAGCCCATGCGACGCAGGGTCTGCTTAAAACGATTGACATCGTGATGACATTCAGTGAGAACGTGCAGCGAGGCTCCGGGCAGATCCAGCTCACCCCAGCGGGTGGTTCTGGGGTGAACACTCCTCTTGTGATCGATATCACCGACCCTCAGGTCACCTTTACAGGTCAACAGGTGATCATTAACCCTACCAGCGATCTGCTTGACTCGGGGGGAAAGACGTACACCATCGTGATGCCCAACACTGTCATCGAAGACACCTCAGGCAACAAGTACGCCGGAATCTCCGGAACGAGCTGGTTTTTCACCGTCACGGACGGCACCATTGCCTCGATCGTATCCTTCAGCCCCGCGCAGACCTCCCGCGACGCCACCGCGGGATCAAGCATCGTGCTTACCTTCAACGCTAATGTCCAGGGTGGGACAGGGAATGTGATTCTGACCCCATCAGGAGGCAACAACGCCAATAATGTGGTCAACATGGACGTCGGTGGCCTCACCTACGCTGGGGCACTGGTCACGATAACCCCTGGGACTGATTTAGATGACAGAGGGGGCAAGACCTACACAGTGACGGCTCCTTCCGGGGTCCTTGTGGACAGTCTTTCAAACCCTTTCCCAGGCCTCGCCGGGAGCACTTTCGTCTTTGACTTGCCAGATACCACCGCGCCGACGATTGCTACCTATGCACCTGCTCAGGCTGCTACGGCACAGAGTAAAAGCACTACGATAGTGTTAACCTTTGATGAGTACATCAGGTTTGGGACGGGAAATATAGTGCTCACACCTAGCGGGGGACAAGGCGCCAACACAGCGGTCACCATCCCTGTCCCTTCCCACATGGTCTCGATCAACGGAAACGTAGTGACCATCGTTCCACCGGAGCTGGTCGACACCGGTGCCAAGACTTACAAGGTTGAGATGGCAAGTGGGGTTCTTAAAGACGTGGTTGGGAACAACTTTGCAGGACTCACAGGGACTGCCTACCAGTTTGCTGTGGCGGATTCGACTCCGGCACAGATCACCACATTTGATCCGCTGAACGAGGCGACTGGGGTGGCGATCAGCAAGAGCATTGTGTTGACTTTTAATGAGAACGTGCAGGCCGGGACTGGAAATGTGGTGATCACGCCTTCCCATGGCAACGGGGCCAACACGCCAGTGACGATCGACGTGACAGACAACGCTCAGATCACCTTTGCGGCCAATCTGATGACTATCAATCCTTCCAACGACTTGGTCGACATGGGTAAGAAGACTCACACCGTGACGATGACGAACGGTGTAGTTAAAGACACGGAGAATGTCGCCTTTCCTGGGGTGAGCGGCACGGCTTACTCCTTTGAAGTCGCCGACGCTACTGCACCGGCGCTCGTGACTTCAAACCCAACGCATAACATGGGAGGAGGCAACCCTGCTCTCTATATCTACGGCAACGCTCCTTTAGTGCTCACTTTCAGCGAGGCTGTGGCTCCTCACTCTGGTAATCTTGAACTTAATCCATCGGGAGGAAATGATCCCAGCCCGACAACTCTGATCGATGTCACATCCCCGCAGCTCACCTTTGCTGACAATGTGGTGACGGTTCGTCCTTGGAATGGGATGATTGACGCAGGGGACAAGGTGATGATCGTCACCATGTCGGCAGGGGTCTTGAAAGATGCGGTTGGGAATGATCTCCCGGCTATAACCGCTTTGCAACTCCATTTTAACGTCAAGGATAACACCCCACCGACCGCGACGGCCTTTTCGCCGGCAATGTACAGCTGGAATCAGAACAAGGACGCAGACATCGTCATAACTTTCAGTGAAGATGTGCAGGCGGGTACCGGGAATGTAGTGCTCACCCCGACGGGGGGCAACGGGGCAAACACGGCCGTTACAATCCCAGTCGCGAGCGGTCAAGTCTCGTTCGCTGACTATGTGGCGGGGACCCAGACGTACAGTCAGATGACGATCAATCCTGCCGCCTCCTTAGCCGACATGGGTTCTAAGTCCTACAGGGTGACAATGGTATCAGGGGTGGTCAAAGATAAGAAGGACTTACCCTTTGCAGGCCTATCCTTCCCGACAACACACCTCCCTTACCACGTCGCCGACTCGACGCCGCCGACGGTTGTGACATACAACCCGGCCCAAGCTGCTACCGGGGTATCGCGTGGCACTACGGTAGTGCTTACCTTTGACGAACACATTCAAGGGGGCGTTGGTAACATCACATTGAGCCCTTCGCAAGGGAACGGGGTTGATGTGCCGCTCACCTTTGCCGCGACGAGTGGGCAAGTGAGCTATTCTGGGGTCACTGCGACGATCGACCCTATCGAGCTCCTTCAAGACCGAGGGAACAAAAAGTACACGGTCACGATGACAGCCGGGGCCATCATTGACATGAAAGGGAACGCCTTTGCGGGGTTAGCGGGGGCAACCTATGAGTTCACTATGGTTGACAACAGCGCTCCGACCATCGTGACCAGGCCTCATCCAGGGGGCTATTCTCCTCCCAAAAATGGGATGCTTGTGCTGAAAGACCAAAACATCGAGATTACATTCGACGAGGACATCACAGCCTCGGCGAATAACATCATCCTTACCCCAAGGACAGGCGCTCCTATGAGCTTTGCCGCGAACGATGCGCAGGTTGGGGTCGCGGGACCCAAAGTGACTATCAATCCTGCCAACGATTTCCTCGATACAGGGGTCTCGTATGCCGTTACAATGGCGGCAGGGACCTTTTCAGACGCGGCGACAAACAACTACGTAGGGTTAACGGGGCTCATTTACAGTTTCACCGTCGCGGATACCGAAGCACCCAGTGTGACGACCTATAAGCCCGTCAACAGTGCTACGGCACAGTCCAAATCGACCCACATCAAGCTCACCTTCAGCGAGGGTGTCCGTGCTGGGACTGGATTGATCGTCATTACCCCTACTGGTGGCAACAGCGCCAACACCCCGATCTACGTCAATGTGAGCAACGCAAGCCAGGTCAACTTCAACATGGAGTACGTGACGATCAACCCTGCGGTTGATATGATTGACCACGGCGGCAAGACCCAGACAATCACCATGGCGCCAGGGGTCATCACAGATCTCCAAGGGACTCCCTACACTGGGCTGACTGGCACCGCTTACTCCTTCGGAGTCACAGATTCGTCGGGTCCTCTCATAGAGACCTACTTCCCCGCGCAGGGTGCAACCGGGGTTAAGTCCGACACCAACATAACTCTCTCCTTCATTGAAGAAGTCCAGGCGGGCACCGGGAGCATCATATTCCAGACCTCTGGGGGAGCAGGCGACGACCGTACCTATAACTTTGACGTGACTGGGCCGGAGGTGACCATCTCTGGGAGGGACGTGAAGATCAACCCGGCGACCCCTTTACTCGATACGGGGGGGAAAGTATACACTTTGAGGGTCAACCGTGGGGTCCTCAAGGACGTCATGAACAACCCCCACGCAGGTGTCTTTGGATCCACTTATCAGTTCACCACGGTGGACTCCACCTCCCCGACTGTGTCGCAGTTCTTCCCTTCTCAAGGGGCAACTGGGATCCTCAAGAGCGTTAACATCGTGCTCTCCTTTACGGAGGCTGTTCAGAAAGGCGCAGGGATTATCAGATTCACACCTTCGGAGGGCAACGGCGCCAACCATGCGAGAGAGTATGATGTCTCATCGGCTCAGGTCACCTTCAGCGGCAACACTGTGACGATTGACCCTGACATGGACCTCGTCGATACTGGGAATAAGCTGTACTATGTCGAGATGTCCAATTTGACGGTGCTTGATGCCACGGGGAATCATTTCGCGGGAATGTCGAACGATACTTACCAGTTCACTCTGCGGGACACTACTGTGCCCTACATTACGGCCTACAACCCGGTCCAGTTCTCCTCTCAGATTTCCAAGTCGACCAACGTCATCATCACCTTTAATGAGTACGTCCAGGCCGGGGCGGGAGATATAGTCTTCAGCCCGGCAGGAGGCAATGGCCCGTTGGTTCCTGTACTGATCAACGTCTCATCCTCGCAAGTCTCTTTTGCTCAAAATGTGATGACTATCAACCCTGATGTTGACCTCGTCGACACTGGGGACCGTCTGTATACCATAACGATGGCCTCGGGGGTCGTCAAGGACGTGGCCTGTCCCTATTGTGACTGGCAGGATTACTCAAATCCTTTCGGTGGCATATCGGGGACGGACTATCAGTTCACCGTCGCCGACTCCACCGCACCGACTGTGGTGACTTACTACCCAGCGCAGGATGCTACCATGCAGCCCAAATCGACCACCATCACCCTCACCTTTAGCGAGCACGTCCTTTCGGGGACGGGTTCGATCACCCTTATGCCTCAGGGAGGGAACGGGGCCAACACAGCTACGGTGATCCTTGCGAGTGACAACCAAGTGACCATCTCAGGGGAGTCGGTCACCATCAACCCGACGAGTGACTTGCTCGACACGGGAGGCAAGACCTACACGGTGACTATGGGGAACAGTGCCTTTAAGGACGTCAAGGGCTTGCCTTACGTTGGCATCCAGGGCAACATGTACCGATTTTATGTGAGGGATTCCACCATCCCTACCATCGCAAGCTTTTCGCCAGCGGCAGGGGCCACCAACCAGATTAAGACGGTCAACGTAGAGATCACCTTCAGTGAGTACGTCGCGCCGGGGACGGGCAAGATCTTCCTCACCCCTTCTCAAGGGAACGGTGTCAACACCGTGACGGAGCTCGACGTGACTGACTCTACCCAGGTCACCATCGTCGACGGCTCCAAGCTACTCCTTAACCCGACACAGGACCTACTGGACAAGGGCGGCAAGACCTACACCGTGACGATGGCAAGCGGGGTCATCGTGGGACAAGGGGGCAACCCCTTCCCCGGAATTTCCGGCTCCACGTACCAATTTGAGATCTCGGACGGCACAGCGCCTCTAGTGCTCCAACAGGTTCCCATCCACGGCTACCCTAACCCTAACCCTAACCCTAACCCTAACCCTAACCCTAACCCTAACCCTAACCCTAACCCCAACCCTAACCCTGACCCTAACCCTAACCCTAACCCTAACCCTAACCCTAACCCTAACCCTAACCCTAACCCTAACCCTAACCCTAACCAGGTTCCCATCCACGGCTCTACCAACAACAGCAAGGCGACCGACATCGTGCTCACCTTTGACGAGGCTGTCCAGGCCTCAACGGGGACGGTGAAGGTGTCCCCTAGCGGGGGCACGGGTGTGAACAATGTCATCATCATCAACATTACGTCGTCGGAGATCGTCTTCAACGACAATGTGATGACAGTCAACCCTAGCGCTTACCTCCCCGACGCGGGGGATGTTTTCTATACCATTACCATAAACAGCGGTGCCGTCACCGATAGCGTCGGGAACGTCTACACCGGGATCATCGGCAATGCATACCAGTTTGGGGTCTCCCAGGCCCGTATTCCAGACCCCGTATCCCAGCTGAACGTGACAGCGACATCCCAGAATAGCTTTCATCTCTCGTGGCTCCAACCCTTCAACGGCTACAGCCCACTGCTCAGCTATACCCTATACACCTGGAGGGAGACCTGTGGGCTCGACACCTGCTCGGGGGGGGTGCAGGGCGCGTGGGATGCCGGGCAGCTGATTGACAAGGGGGCCCTGAGCGCTGGCTATGCCGCCCAACCACACTCGGGTACTCGTACCACGCTGGACCTCACCGACATCCCGGTGCTACAGAGCCTCAAGTACAAATTGGTGTGCCGGAACGACATCGGCGAGAGCTCGATGGGTGTGACCACGGCTGCAACGATGAAGATCTGCGATACGGTGAGTGTCATAGCGGGGACTACGACGTGGAATTGCCTCCTGTAAGAACGAAGAGAACAGTGCTCAACGGGACGAGAGAGGGAAAGCAGCCTCCGAGTGTGGAGAGCCTCAGCCCCGGTTTCGTTTAATAATTATAGGCAGTCAGGGCGGTATTAGCACGCTCACGACGATGGCGAAACATCGTTGAATGCACGTCTAACGTAGACGTATCGATATCACTGAAACTTCGAACACAAGCGCTACGCGTAGCACTTTTTGCTTCTAAAGTTGGCACGCGGTAGCCCCCCTGGCGACTGCCCGCGGCCGGCGCCCCCCCCCCTAGCGAACTCGCTGGCTGCCTGGCAGTCTGACTGAGAGTCTGAGACGGTGTGTGAGAGTCACTTTATAATTAGTAATTTTTTGGCGTTGACCCCAGTTTTTGACAAATTATTTTTCGAAATGGCAAGCGCCTGCGTAGCTAGCCCACCCCTCAACGCGTGGGGAACAAATAAGGGCGGTGACCAGTACACACTGGCCGATGTTATGAGAGCACAGGCGAGCGAGGGCATGGGCTTCACGGCGGCACAGAAGGAGAAAGCGGCAGAAAAAGTGAAGAGCCACATGACAACCCTGCGGTGGTGCGCGAGGCCCAACAAGAAGAGCCGTCAGAAGCCTAAGGAGGCTTCTGGCCTCGAGGAGTTCGTGGTGCAGAAGAAGAAGAGCAAGAAGTGCAAAAGCCCTGCAGCTGCTCCAGTCAACCCATGGAACAGCATTTCAGCCGCCGTGTACACCGAGCCGTCCGCTCTCCACGAGATCATGGCGGAGCAGCGTTCTAGGGACACTTCCGAGGAGGGGACACCAGAGCCCATCGTTTCTGAATCATCGACCCAGCCTGCCCCGAGCTCCACCGAGCCCGAGGCCAGCAAGGAGGTGGCAACGATGCCGCAAGGGGTTTGGAGCCTTGCTGGATGGAAGACGGACCAGAAGATCCAAGGTGACCCTCCACCCTCCCACCCTCCCACGTGGCTCTCAAATTGCGACACAAGATCCTGCATTTCGATCGAACAAGCCGCCTCTCCACCTTTGTGCGGTGGGCCCTCAGAACCCGAGAGTGAGCGATGAGACCGGGGTCCGAACCCAGCTAGCTTGTACGCGCTAGCCCCGTCGCGCACTAGTGCAGGGGTCGGAGGAGGGTGGGTGAGAGGCAGGGTCCAAACAAACCTAACTGTCGCTGCCACCACGTGAAAAACTGTTTTCATAGTAAAAAAATGAGTCAACCATGAATGTGTCCCATCCAACGTGTGTGTGTTTGAACTGCGGCAGGGGTAGTCTCCCTCGATGAGGTGATGGAGGCCGAGGCGAAGGAGCAACGGGCCCTGGACGCCCTGCTGCACAAGAACAAAGAGAATCGAAAACCGAAGCAGCCGGAAGAGCTCATCGGTCTTAAGTTCACCGAGGGCGCCGCGTGGGGGGCAGCGGGCACGGAACAACCCAATGAGCAAGGTGCAGCATGGCCCGCCCCTCTCGCGCTGGGCCCGGCCTGCCTGTGACTCACTCCCTCCCTCGTCCGGTTACAGTAGGTGCTGTGTCGTTGGAAGAGATCATTAACGATGCCCAAAGGGAGGACGCCGCTAGCAAGGTCCCCACTGCTGATGCTGATGCTGATGCAGTCCAAACGGAGGCTCTCAAGCTTAATAAGGAAGGGGATCCCTGGAAGAAGCGGCAAGACACAGAGCCCCCAAAGGTGTCACTCGCCCAAGTCATGGCGGCCGAGATGGCTCAGCAACCCCTTGCGGCGGCCCCACCAGCGACAGCGGGCCCTGCCCCGATCGAGCTCCCGGAGGCAGCGTTGCCGGCCGAGGCCAAGGCGAACTGGGTTCGTACCTCCGCTGAACCTGCCCCTGCACTGGAGGCCTTGATGCATGCAGAAGGGGAGGCGGCTCGCCTGGAAGCCGACTGGAAGGCCAAACTCGCTGCTGCATGGACCGCATCGGCGCCCAAGACCCCTCTAGAAGGCATCTTGGCATACGAGGAGGAGAAGGAGGCCGCCGCCGCCGTTCAGCACAAGGCTGCTCAGGCTGCTGCCGTTAAGCCCAACCTGGAGGTGATCATGGCACAGGAGATCCTCGCCTCTAAGCCGGAGATCCTCGCCTCTAAGCCGGAGATCCTCGCAGCCCCTAAGAGTACAGATACCACTGGTGGCGGGGTGACGGCTCCTTGTCCCGCATCACCGACGACACTGAGCTATGTGTGCGTTGATGTGGAGGGGGAGGAGGCAGCCACTGGCGGGGAGGGGGGTGCAGAGGGTGAGGACTGGATCGACTGCGAGCTTTCCCCCCTTCGAGCTGGAGGTGGAGGTCTAGTGTCGGAGGGCCAGTGGGACTCGGTGGAGTGTCGTGGCAACGGTGATTTGGGCATATTTGACCCGCGTCGAGGTTGGTTCAAGATCGGAAACGAGGGCGAATGGATCGCGGTCGGGAACAAAAAGGCCGGAAAACCACGCGCCATCCGGGCCTTGACCAACGACGAAAAGCAGCTCTTTGAGGCTTGTGAGATGGGGGATCTTACAGTTGTCAATGACTGCCTCGATAACGGAGCTGACCCATTGGCCCTCAAGGCAGAGGACGCCTCTAGGTTCCACGGGGCACTCCCCGTGGGCTTTTTTTACGAGAGGCTCATGCCGCTCATGGTGGCATGCGAGGCTGGGCACCTCCCTGTGGTCCAGCATCTGGTGGAGAAAGCCAGGGTTGATCCTTCGCAGGCGACCCCGACAGGCCTGACCCCGTTGATCGCTGCGTGTCAATCCGGGACCAAGGCAGCGCACCTTGTCAAATACCTCGTCAACGCAGGCGTACAACCCGAGCAGGCTGATGGGCACGGCTTCACGGCGCTCTGGGTTGCTTGCCGGAACGGTGACCTCTCTCTGGTTCGATATTTGATAGAAGAAGCGAAAGTGGACCCTAACCATCCCGGGGACCCCCACAGGGGCTCTGGGCTGATGGCGGCAGCGGCACACGGGCATCTTCATCTTGTGGAATATCTGGTCGGTGCAGCTGGGGCGGCTGTGGCCCACAAGGACGTCTTTGGGGAGGACGCTCTGTCTTCGGCAGTTGCGATGGAACAGGACGAGGTAGTGGCCTACCTAGGGGGAAATGACCGAGATGGCGGGGGTTCGGCATGCAGCATTATGTGAGTGTGAACGGGCTGGGGGACGGGGCGGCTCCAGTGGATCCAGTGGATCGAGTGCTGTGAGGAGGTTCATGAATGTTCAGGTGAGGACAGCTCTTGATAAGCTCTTGAAGAAAAGAAGAAAAAAAAGAGGTAGAAACAGAAAAAGAATGAAAAACATATTTGAGACACCAACCAAGACTGTCATATGAAGCAAGTGTGATGCTGATATGACTCACCGACGGTCCGTGTTATATCGATAATTATCGTGCTCGTAGTCTGGTCAATGCCGACAGTATGCCGACAGAGACTCGCACGATTTGGTAACGATTTGGCCGCGGACGAGAGCCGGGCGTGTGCCAACTGTGCCAAGCGCCGCAGAACAGGCCTGCTACCGGGGCCCCAGTACCGGTGCAGCTAGGCACCTGGGCTGCTGCTGAAGGCCGAACGTTTCCGGCGCGCCAGTGAGCAGCCTGAGGGACGCCGTGCTTTCACAGGTGCCCGCCGCGCAAGCATGCGTACTCAGAAATTGCCGTCCCCCTTGACGGCCGCATGGATCCTGGAGTCGGGGGTCTCCTCTCCCTCCGCCAAGGCAGCCGGGAAGAGGAAATCCTCTCCCGTGATGGTCTCGTAGAGGCAAATGTAACGCCACGAAAGCTCTGCGATGAGATCATTCGGGGCTGCTGGTAGCTCCTTGTCCTTGTAAGGATCGCATCTCTCGCGGAACCAGAGGCGTAGGAACTCTTTGTCGATGTTCTCCGGCTCTTGACCCTAAGGCGTTATCAGGAGTTAGTTTCATCAGCGAGCCGCCTTTGGGAGGAATCAACATGTGCACACACACACGGGGGGAGGAGGGGGGTGGATATGGAAGCAGTTGCACGCGGTGTCGGGGGGGCTTTCGGGTGTGGTGTGTCACCTCGGCGTGCCTCGCCTGGTAAGTCTCAGCGACCCAATACCGACTCGAGTCCGGTGTATGCACCTCGTCAATTAGGGTTAGGGTTAGGGTTAGGGTTAGGGTCCGGTGTATGCACCTCGTCAATCAAGACGATCTCTCCCGAGGCCGTTTTGCCGAATTCGTATTTGGTGTCTACCAAGATGAGGCCCCGCTCGGCAGCGGTGGCCTGGCCGAAGGCAAAGAGTTTCAAGGCCTTGTCCTCTACGAAGTCGAAATCCTCCTGCGACGACAGGGCGACAGGGTGACAGGGTGACAGGGTGACAGGGTGACAGGGTGACAGGGTGACAGGGTGAGAGCACTCAAAATGCTACAGCGGCACCACCGCAGAGCAACCACTGCAGCCCAGGAGGAGAAGACGGAATAGACAAGGATTAAGCTGCAGTGGCAAGGCAGGATGGGGTAGAGGCCTTGCTCATGTGGCCATCCTTGACTATATCCGCCGCGCTGATCGGGACGTCGCCATGCTCCGCTTTGGTTGAAGGGGTGCAGAGGTTTGCGGCGAGCTTATCGTTTTTAAGCATACCTTCAGGAAGGGCGTGACCGCAGTAATTTCTCGACCCTGCCTTGTAGTGCGTCCAAATGGCCGTGTCAGTGCTCCCTGTGATGTATCCGCGGACCACGAACTCGATCGGAAAGACCTCGATGGGCATCGCCATCGTCACATTCGGGTGGGGAAGCGAGAGCAACCCATTGGCAACGATGTCCGTCGTCTTTGAAAACCACCACGCCGCGAGTCGGTTGAGCACCATGCCCTTGAAGGGGATGGCAGCAAGCACACGGTCGAAGGCACTCTGCCTGTCGGTCGTGACGAGCGCCAGGTTGCCGCTAGGGCATCTGTAGACGTCGCGGACCTGTTGTGACAGGACCGGTCGAACAGCTTTTTTAACATCAGGAGGGAAGGGGAACAGCGGACCCAGGAGACCCCCCATCGCATCAAACAACACCAACCCAACACCCATGTCACCTTGCCGTTGTTCACCAACTCCGCGCCATCGATCGCCGTCTTTGTGATGGCGTTCGGAATGGCGGCCAAAATCTTAGGCATATAGACCTCGCGGTGCGCATGCTGGAGAATCTTTGGACCCGCTGGTGGAGCCGACATCGGAACGTCTCCTGTTTTTCACCTGCGCCAGCGAGGGGCTTGAGTGATGGGCATCCGTGGCACCACTGCGACTTCGAGGCGACGAGAAGAAGAGATCAAGAGACCAGATGCTAAATCGAGCTGGACAACGAGCCTGCGCGGCGCAGCGACGCAAGTGATTCATAATAACAAGACAAACCGAGATGATAAGCAGGACAAGGAGCTAGCGGCGCTCAAGGTCATAGCGGAAGCCTGGAGCGATTAAGATTTGAACCTCCCGCTAATTGAATTCTCTTTTGCTTGCGTCGACAGGAAGCAAACGCGAAGCAAAACGACCTCATCGAGACGCTGCGGCAAAAGGTGGAGGGATTGGCTGGAGGCAAGCTGCCCATCGAGGAGGGCACTGCCGTCCAGCCGTCACCGCCACCGAGTCCCAAGAAGGTGAATGAAGGCCTCTCCTCGCTACTGGCGGGGCGGAATGATAGAGGCATCAGCCACAGCCACTTATCCCCCGTGTGTTTGCTTTTGAAAGGTCCACGCGCCGACGGCGGCGGCGGCAGATACCCCTCGACCCGATCGTGTCCTCGCTGCTGCGGAGGATAAGATCTCAAGGCTTGAGATGGAAGTAGAGCGCCTTGAGGGAGACCTCACCACGGCCGAGGCCAGGGAGTGCCAGCGGGTGGTAGCCCTCGAGAAAGAGATTGAAGGGCTCAGCGTACAGCTCGCCACCACGAGGGAGGAAGGGGTTCAGAGCGTCGGGAACCACCACACCGAGTCCGCGAAGCGTATCCTCGAAAAGGAGCTCCACATCGCTAACCCTAACCCTAACCCTAACCCTAACCCTAACCCTAACCCTAACCCAAATTGTGGATCCTCGAAAAGGAGCGCATCGCTACACAAAAGGCACTCAGTGACTTTGCCGCCGAGCAGCGGCGCAACCGACGTCTCACCGAGGAGGTCAACGAGGCCCGGGAACAGGTCAAGCTGTTACTCCATTCAAAGGAGGGGAAGGACGGGCAGCCCTATCTCCGTGCAGCGGAGAAGTCCCTCGAGCTAGCGGACGAGGAGAGAGCAAAAAGGATGGATCTGGAAGAGAAGTTAGAGGTCACAACCTTAGCCCTCCAGCGGCTCTCGGTCGAGCTTAAGCGCCAGAAAGCGGACTTCCTCGACCGCCTCAACGGGGTCTGTCTAGCGAGCGACGAGGAGCGGGCCAGGGGTGAGCTTTACCAGGCCAGTTGGGAAGGGATCCGACAAGCCAAAAAGTGCTCCAAAGGCCTCTTGGCGCTCAAAAAGGTGATCAAGTCCGTCGCAGCGACACTGGAGGAGACCGCCGCGGCGAGGCCCCATAAGGGGAGTCACCCGACGGTGACTTGGCCTCACCGCCGTAAGCAAGGCCTCGGTCTTAGCGCTACTGAGGTTCTCCAAAAGACATCTGAAGAGATCAGCAAAGTGTTACTCCACCTTGATACGGCCCTCAAACTAGAAATACCAACAACAGCCTCCTCTGGCTTCACCAGGACCAATCCTGCAGCCGGATCGGAATCGAGGCATCGTTCTGCCTCCCCGCCTAGTGGGGTAGAAGGGGCTCTAGCTGGATCGGGTATCTCCCAGGCTAGGCTAACCCCAGCGCACCTCGATCAACTCGCATCGCGAGAGAGGAGCGGAGGAGCGAGTGGTAGCAGATGCCTTCCTATGGACTGGAACCGGGGAAGCCGACCGCGGGAGGAAGGCCAAGACTCGTCCGTGACTCTCTCCCACGCCCCTTACCGACCGTGGGATCCTCTAGAGTCGACCTGCA
>JGI24914J38485_100194_pt1 | contig 33869 bp, 32 predicted proteins | sample LinPfosmplate2_FD_38485 | JGI IMG/M metagenome (IMG submission 38485) | reverse complement strand
TCGAGCTCGGTACCCGGGGATCCCACTCCTCGAAGGCCCACGCCACCTCGGCCCTCCATGCCATTGCGTTAGGGGGCGGCGCTGCGGCGTCGCGCACGACATGCAGCACGGCGGTCTTCAGGCCGGAGAAGGAGAAGTCGTCGCTGCCCGGCATCCACGCGCGCGGCAACCGCAGCTCACGCCGCTCGGCCGTCTGCGCCAGCCGCGAGATCGGCGGGCCGCCGGGGTAGCCGAGGCCCAGCATCCGCGCCACCTTGTCGAATGCCTCGCCGGCCGCGTCGTCGCGCGTCCCGCCGAGGCGGCGGAAGCGGCCGTGGTCCTCCATCAACAGCAGCTCCGTGTGCCCGCCGGAGACGACGAGCGCGAGCGCGGGCAGCGGCGGCTCCTCCTCGCCGAGCCAGTTGGCGCAGACGTGGCCCTCGATGTGGTCGGCGGGGATGAGCGGCAGCCCGCGCGCGAAGGCGATGGCGCGCGCAGCGGCGAAGCCCACCGCGAGGGCGCCGGGGAGGCCGGGGCCGGCCGTCGCGGCGACGGCGTCGATGGCGCCCCAGTCGCAGCCCGCCTCGGCGAGCGCACCGCGCACCACGGGCACCAGCGCCCGCAGGTGCTGGCGCGCCGCCACCTCCGGCACCACGCCGCCGGTCTCGGCGTGCAGCTCGTCCTGCGAGGCGACGATGGAGGAGAGGACGCGGCGCCCATCCTCGACGACCGCGGCGGCGGTCTCGTCGCACGAGCTCTCGATGGCCAGGATGCGCATCGCCGGCTCCCTGCTAGCGGCTTGTCGCCGCTGTGCTCACAGCGGGCGCGCTGCTGCTCAGCGGCGCCGTCGTGAGCGGGGCGGTCGCGAGCGGGTCGAACGCGAACACGCCGCGCCCCGTCAGTACGTAAAGCAGCTCGCCATCCGGCTCGAGCGCGAGGCCGCGCAGATCGTCGAAGTCCACGTGGCGGTACTGCCGCAGGAAGGTGCCCGCGCGGTCGGAGACGACGATGCGGCGGCCCTCGCGGTCGCCGACGTAGATCACGCCGCGCAGGCGGTCCTCGGCGACTCCCGCGGCCGCCTGCGGGAAGGCGTCGATGCCGGCGAGCATCTCGGGCAGCTCCTCGCCCAGCCGGAAGTGCCGCAGCGCCTCGTCCTCCAGCAGGTAGAGGTCGCCGTCGACGGCGAGCGCCCGGGCGCCGGCGATCTCCGCCCCGCCCAGCAGTCCCTGCCGCTCCGAGTCGAAGCCGTCGCCCGCGGGCAGGTAGCGCCAGACCTCGCCGCTCTCGGGGTCGAGCAGGTAGAGGTTGCCGGTATAGGTCGCGAGGCCCGCCACCGTCCGGATCTCCTCCACGCCGCGCACCGGCAGCACGGTGGGCGCGTTGGCGCCGCTCCGCGGCAGCGCGAACAGCGTGCGGCCCTCGTCCAGCACCAGCAGTCGGCCGCGCCCCTCCTCCCAGGTGAGCGCCAGCGGCGGACGGGCGGTCACGCCGCCGTACTCCTCACCCGGCTGGTAGACGAGCGTGGGCGCGCCGATGCCCTCCGGATCGAGGCGCACGATGCGCCCGCGATCGCGCTCGAGCAGCCACAGCGCGCCGCCGCCCGCCACCAGCGCCTGCGGCTGCGCGGGGGCCGTGAGCACGCCGTCGAGGCTGGCGACGAGCGTCAGCACCTCGACCGTGATGACGGCGTCCAGCCGCACGCGCGCGGCCTCCATCTGGGCCGCCAGCTCGCTGACACGCGGGTCGTCCTCGGCCTGGGCGGCTGCGCGCTCCAGCGTGGCGCTCGCCTCCTCGATGGCGATGCGCTCGGCCGCGCGATCGCCCGTCGTGCGCGCCTCCTCGACCGTGGCGAGCTGCACAGTCGCCTCCGCGAGCAGCTCGTCGATCCGCTGACTACGGTCCTCGGCGAGCAGCGGCGGCAGCACCAGCCCGGCGAATAGCGCGAAGACGACGACGGCCGCCGAGACGCCCGCGATCAGCCGCCACGGGAGCGCGCTGGAGGTGGTGCCGGGACGCCCGATCACCCGCGGTGGGCGGCGCACCGAGGGCAGCGGCCCGCCGAGGCGATGCGCCGCCTCGACCGGCTCGGCGCCGGAGTCGACGGGCGCGGGTGGCACCACGCCGGGCTCGGCGGGCGCTGCGATGATCGGCGGCGGCTCCTCCGCCTCCACGTCGAGGTCGGCGATCAGCACCGCGCACATGTCGCGCACGTCGCGGGTGCGCGGGTAGAGCTCGCCGAGCGCGCGCTCCGCCCCCCCTGCGAGCGCCTGCGCCACGGCCTGCTCGCCGGCGACGTGCTCGGCGTTGCTGGTGAGCAGCAGGATCTCGACGTCGCGGAACGGCGTGGTGAGGAACTGCGGCTCGATGGGCTCGTCGCCGCCCAGCGGGCGCTCGGCCGGCGTGCCCTCCGTGCCCAGTCGCGAGACGCCGGCGAGCCCGCCGGTGTAGGCCGAGCCGGGGCCCGCGAGCGCGATCGTCGCCTCGCCCTCGCGGATGGCCACGCAGCTCACGCCGATCGCGACGTGGTGCTCGCGGAGCGAGCGGTGGTTCCACTCCGCGAGGTTGGTGTGCGCCTGCTGGAGCGCGCGCAGCAGCCCACCGGTGATGGAGAGCGACTCACGGCCGAAGAGCGCGGCGACCGCCTCGGCGACCTCGGCGCAGAACGGCGCCGAGCGCTCGTCGAGGGGCTCGGCGAGGACGATGAGGCGCACCGTCTCCTCGTCGCCGACCCGCCGGCGATCGACGAGCCACGGGCCGGCCTCGCGGGGCTCCCCCGCGACCATCGAGTAGCGGCCGACCCAGATGCCCATAGGCGCGTTGCCCGCGTCTCTCGCTGGCGCCGGCTGCTGCTGCCGCCGCCGCTTCGCGGATGCATGCCGGCGGTGCGTGGGGGGAGCGTGCCCGCGGCGCGGCCGGGCCCATGATAGGGGCGCGACGGAGGGGGCGCACCGCGCCCCGCGCGGCTGCCCACGCCGTGGTCGCGGGGCGGGCGTGCTCGGTGGGTGGCTAGCGGGGCGCGGCGGTCCCGGCGGGCGCGGTGAGGCGGAAGCTGCAGCAGCCGTCGCCGTTCGTCCTGCATTCGACCAGCGTGGCGTCGAGGCCGGTCAGGGCGCTGATGTAGGAGACGTCCACCGCGCAGGCGGCCGGCGAGAGCGCCGCCACCTCCGGGTAGGGGCAGGTGCGCTCGCGGAGCAGGAAGGCGTCGCCGTCCCGCTCCCAGTCCGCGACCACCTGCTGCGCGCCGAGAGCCCGGCAGGCGGCCTCGATGCGCTCCTCGGCGGGAGCGTCGGCCAGCTCGCTCGCAACGGGGGCGGCGAGGCGGGCGCCCACCTCGTCGAGCGCTGCGCGCAGCTCCGCGTCGTCGGCGCCCGCGGAGAGCGACTCCAGCAGTGCGCTCGCGAGCGTGTGGTATTGCTTGGGGTACTCGGCCTCGCCGGAGTCGCTGAGCTGGTAGAGCAGCGCGGGCCGGCCGACGCGGCCGCGCTGCTCGCGGCTGCGCACCAGGCCGGCGCGCTCCAGGATCGTGACGTGCTGGCGCACGCCCGTCGCGGTGAGGCCGAGGTGGTCGCCGAGGTCGCGCACGCTCGCCTCGCGCCGCTCGCGCAGGTAGTCGAGGATCTGCTGCCGGGTGTCCTGCATGGGCGCGCCCCCCTGCGCGGCGCCGCATGGCGCGCACCTATGATAGCCCTGCGGCGATGCCGGGGATCGGCGTCGAGGGGGCGCGATGGTCACGAGCGCGGGCGGCACGGGCGGGGCGAGCGAGGCGCGGGCGCAGCGCGCGCACGCGGACTCGATCGTGGAGCGGGCGGCGGCCGAGCTGCGCGAGCTATTGCCGCGCGCCGCTCGCTCGGTGAAGCCGTTCCCGCCGTTTCCCGGCGCGATGTTCGCCTACGGCATCGAGGTCGATCCCCAGGGCGAGCTGCCCGGCGACTACGGCTGCGTGGTGCTGGGTGATGACGGCGGGCTCTACGAGCTGGTGCTGACGCACGACGCGGCGCAGGAGCCGGCGGGGGACCCGGTGGCGACCCGCAGCGAGGAGCTGCGCCCCCTGGACGAGATGCCGGCCGCCGACTTCGTCGCGTACGCGCATCGCGCCGTGCTCGCCGCGGCCGCCCACGTCGAGGAGACGAGCACCGCCTGAGGGCCACGCATGACGCGCCGCTTCGATCTGGTCGTGCTCGACGTCGGCGGGGTACTCGTTCGCACCGGCCGCACGTGGGGCGAAGACGCCGCCCTCGCGGGGTTCACCTTCTCCCCCGCATGGCTGGAGCAGTTCGAGGCGCGGAGGCGCTCCCTGCCTCGCCTGGACGCGGGCGAGGTGGACGGCGAGCGCTACTTCGCTCTTCTCGCCGAGGCGTCGGGCGGCGTGCTCACGCCCGACGACGCTCAGCGCATCACCCGTGCCTCGCCGATCGCGGAGTATCCCGGTATCGGCCGGGTCTTCGATGCTCTCGATGCGGCGGGGATCGAGACGGCGCTGCTGATGAACCTCAACGAGGAGGAGTGGGCGCGGTTCTTCCCGGAGACGGCGAGTGCATCGGAGTTTCCCACCCTCTCCCGCGCGCCGCACCGCTTCGCCAGCCACCTGATGCATGCGGCGAAGCCAGACCCACGCGCCTACGCGACCGTGGAACGCGAGACGGGCCATGCGGGCGAGCGGATCCTCTTCTTCGACGACCGCGCCGAGAACGTCGCTGCGGCTCAGTCGCTCGGATGGACGGCGGAGCAGATCGACCACACAGGTGACACTCCCTCTCAGATCCTCGATCAACTGCGGCGGCACGGGGTCACGAGCTAGCGCGCACCGTGAGGCTCGCCGCTACGGAGCTACTCCGCGCTCCACTCCCCTGAGCGGCCGCCGGACTTCGCGGTGAGGCGGACCGAGTCGACGCGCATGCCGCGCTCGAGCGACTTGCACATGTCGTAGACGGTGAGCGCGGCGACCGAGACGGCTGTCAGCGCCTCCATCTCCACGCCGGTCTGCGCCGTCGTGCGGGCGGTCGCCTCGATCTCGACGGCGGCCTCGGCGGCACTGTCGGTGGGCTCGGCATCGCCGCAGAGCGCCACCTCGACGCCGGAGAGCGGCAGCGGGTGGCAGAGCGGAATCAGCTCGGCGGTGCGCTTGGCGGCGAGGATGCCGGCGATGCGCGCCGTGGCGAAGACGTCACCCTTGGGCACGGCGCCCGAGGTGATGGCGTCGAGGGTGGCGCGCGACATCAGCACGCGACCGCGCGCCGTCGCCTCGCGCACCGTCGTCGGCTTCGCCGAGACGTCGACCATGCGCGCGTGGCCGCGCTCGTCGAGGTGGCTCAGGCCCTCGAAGCCTTCCGCCGGAGCGCCGCCCGCCTGCTCAGCCATCGCTCGCCCCCGATGCGCGCCACGAGCGGCGCGGCTAGCCCCCGATGTACGACATCTCGACGCGCGGCAGCTCGTCGGTCGCCCCCGAGCGCAGCTCCGAGTAGCGGTCCTCGCGCGCGCCCCAGGTGCGACGCAGCAGGGCCGTCAGCTCCTCGTCGGAGGCGCCGGCGCGCAGCGGCTCGCGCAGGTCCGTGCCCGAGGCGGCGAAGAGGCAGGTGAAGAGCGAGCCCTCGGCCGAGAGCCGCGCGCGCGTGCAGTCGCCACAGAACGGCTGCGTCACCGAGGTGATGAAGCCGATCTCGCCGCCGCCGTCTGCGTAGCGGTAGCGGCGAGCGACCTCGCCGCGGTACGCGGGCTCCACCGCCTCGAGCGGGAGCGCGGCGTCGATGGCCGCCAGCAGCTCCTGCGCCGGCACGACCTCGTCCATGCGCCAGCCGTTGGTGGTGCCGACGTCCATGAACTCGATGAAGCGCAGCACGTGGCCGCTGCCGTGGAAGTGGCGGGCGAGGTCGACGACGGTGTGGTCGTTCACGCCGCGGCGCACCACCGCGTTGACCTTGAGCGGCGCCAGACCGGCCGCGGCCGCGGCCTCGATGCCCTCGGTCACAAGGCGCACGGGGAACGCGGCGTCGTTCATCGCGCGGAACACCTCGTCGTCGAGCGAGTCGAGGCTCACCGTGACGCGCGACAGTCCGGCCTCGGCGAGCGCCGCCGCTTGCGAGGCGAGCAGCGAGCCGTTGGTGGTCAGCGCCACCTCGAGGCCGGGGATCGCCGCGAGCATCGCAACGAGGCGCGGCAGCTCCGCGCGCAGCAGCGGCTCGCCGCCGGTGAGGCGCACCTTGCGCACGCCGAGCTCGGCGGCCAGCCGCGCCACGCGCTCGATCTCCTCGAAGCGCAGGATCTGGTCGCGCGGCAGGAACGCGAAGTCCGCGCCGAAGACCTCGCGCGGCATGCAGTAGCGGCAGCGGAAGTTACAGCGATCGGTGACGGAGATGCGCAGGTCGCGTAGCGGCCGGCCGAAGCGGTCGAGCAGCGGCGCCGCGCCATCGGAGGGGGCGCCAACGGTCGAAGAAGGCTCGTCGCTAGCGGCGGGCTCCGGCGGTGATGGCCGGGGGGTGCTGTGGGTCATCCACGGCCTCCAGGACCTCCATCATCGCAGAGAGCGCCCGCGCGCGGTGTGAGATGCGTTGCTTCTCCTCGCCCAGCTCCGCCATCGTGCGGCCGCCTGGGAGCTCGAAGACCGGGTCGTAGCCGAAACCGCTGGCGCCGCGCTTCGCCTCGGCGATGCGCCCGTCGACTGCGCCCTCGCGCGCGAAGGTTGCGCCGCCCGGCAGCGCGAGCACGAGCACCGCGCGGAAGCGAGCGCCGCGTCGCGCGCGCGGCAGGCCGTCGAGGCGGCGCAGCAGCAGCGCGCAGCGCTCGCGGTCGTTCGAGGCGGCCGGCCCACCGAAGCGCGCGGAGAGCACGCCGGGCCCGCCGTCGAGCGCGTCCACCTCCAGCCCCGAGTCGTCGGCGAGCGCCGGAAGGCCGGAGGCGCGCGCGTAGGCGACAGCCTTCGCGGTGGCGTTCTCCAGGTAGGAGCGACTGCCCTCGAGCACCGTGACCGCGCCCAGGTCGACCTCGGCAGGGGCGAGCACGCGCCAGCCGGCGGGCTGAAGCAGCTCGCGCAGCTCGCGGAGCTTTCCGGCGTTCCCGGAGGCGAGCAGCAGGCGGCGTTCCACAGGCGGCCCCCCGGCCAGGGTGGGCTCGCGGTCAGGGCGGGCTCGCGGTCGCTAGATGGGCGACCAGCGGTCCGAGAGCTTCGCGGCGACGGCGGGCATCGTCGTGTACTCCATCTCGTCGAGCGGCAGGCGGTGCGGCTCGAACGGGCCGTGCTTGCGCAGGTAGTCGGAGACGTCGTTCGCCTCCTGCCGGGCGTTGTTGAAGGAGGGGTCGTCGAACATGTCGCGCGGGCCGATGAGCTTGCCGTCGGCGAGCTGGAAGCCGAGCGCGACGAGGCGCGGGGGCCCGTCGAAGCGCGCCGGGTGAGCGTCAGCAACCGAGGTGGGCATCCAGGGCCCGTAGTGCGAGCCGCGCATGAAGCCCTCGACGGTCCACGCCGTGGTGAACGGCTCGAGCGCCTCGCCGACCGCCGGGAAGGCCCCCTGGCAGCGCACGACCGCCGTCGGGTCGTCCTTGCCGACGTAGCGCCCGGCGATCTCCGAGAGCTTGTCGGTGGAGGAGACGCCCGCCACCTCGCCGGTCATGCGGCTGGCGACGCGCTTGATGGCGTAGCGCGCGGGCGAGCCGATGAAGACCAGCAGGTCGTAGATCTCCTCGGGCGTGTTGAAGACGATCTTCTTGTGTTCGGCCACGTCGTGGACCTCGAACGAGAAGCCGTCGTGCAGCGACTCGGAGATCACGAGGCCGGCGGTGTTAAAGGGGTCGGCGAACATCTTGTAGAACGGCAGGTTGAACGAGCCCGCCGAGGTCTTGTCGCCCATGAAGACGATGATCGGCTCCGAGGGCCGCTCCTCCAGCTCGAGCTCGGCCGAGCCGGGGCCGGCGCCGCGGATGTTGCCGGAGAAGGCGTCGACGAGCAGGTCCTGCCCCGCGCCGTAGAGGTGCAGCCGCTTGGCGACCTCGGTGCCGCCGATGAAGGTGTCCCAGGCGAGCTTGTGAACTGCCTCATTGTCGGAGCCGTGCTCATGCGACATGACGAGGAAGACGTCGTCGCCGCAGGCGTGTGCCTGCCCGTCGATCAGCAGGCCCGACTGCACGGCGCGCGCCAGCGACTCGGCGGAAGAGCCCAGCACCTCCGGGTGCATCCCGGAGTGGCCGACGAATCCACCGACGTCCGCCTTGATCACGCTCAGGGTCTGGGGCACCGCCGCCTCCTCCGCTTGGGTCAGTGTCACGTGACGCCGTCGCCGCGTGCAGCGGCGACGGGGAATGCCAGCCTCGCAGGCGCCGGCCTGTCAGTATCGTAGCGCCGGCACGGCTTCGCTGCACCCGGGCGCTCCCGCATCTCTGAGCGCTCTGGCGTCGTCGTCGGCAATGTACGACAGGGCTCGAACGCCGGGGCGTGGCCACGAGGCTGGCTGGGCCCTCCAGCGCTCCCGCGGCCGCTCGTGAGCAGGCGTCCTGTCAGGGTCTGGCGGCGGCCCCTAGCCGTCGGGCGGAGCACTCGCGAGGGCCTGCAGCTCCTTGAGCGCGTCGCGCGCGATCGGGCGGGTGAAGCCGAGCACGTCCCAGTCGAGGTCGCGCTCGTCGGCGAGGAACGTCTCTAGCTGCGGCACCATCTCGGCCGCGCGCCGGCGCTCGTGCGCGGCGTCGACGGCGCGGAAGCCCTGCAGCTTGCGCGGCCCCTCGCGCCCGCCCTCGGGGATGTACCAGTCGCGGATGGCGGCGCCGCAGCCGACGGCGCGCAGCGTGGCGCCGAGCGGCGTCGCGACCGGCGGCACGCCGAGCGCGAGCGCGCGCGCCGTCAGTGTGCGCGCCGGCGACTCGTACTCCGCCATCAGGTGGCCGCCGGTCGGCACCAGCTCCGCGAGGTGCGCGAAGAGCCTCAGCTCGATCTCGTCCGGCACCTCGACGACGCGCCCGTCGGGGATCGTCAGCACATCGCGATACTCCGCGACCTCGACCCAGTTGTTGCCGGGGAAGGGGCCGCTGTGCTGTAGCCCGAAGACCACCGGCTCGCGGGTGCGCCCGGCCTCGGTCATGAGGTAGCAGCGGAAGTAGCGGGCGCCGACCGAGTTGCGCGGCCCGATCCACGGCTCGATCGCGGCGTCATCGGCGACCGCGGCGCCGACGAGCCGTGCGAGCGCAGCGCCCGGCTCGGTCGTCGCGGCGCGCCAGCGCCGGCCATGCGGGTCGTCGGGGAGCGGCTCCGGCGCGGGCAGCGTGAGCCCCGCGGGCCCCTCGGCGCCCGCCGTCTGCCCGTCGCCGCCGGTCGCGCCATTCATCGCGCGCAACCGTAGCAGGCGGCGCCGCCCACTCGCGAGACGGCGCTTGCCTGGGGACGGAGAGCCCCGGCCGTCGGCGACGGGCAGCCGGCCAACGCGACCGCGAGGCCCGGTGAGGCTAGCTTCGCGTCGACATACACTCGGTGACCGAAGCCGGCGACGGAGCCGTTCGAGCGTCCGCGGGAGGCGCGGTGCGAGCGGCTCCCTGCGAGCGGCCAGTCGCGAGTGGAGGTCCGGCGTGGTGGCGAGCGAGCAGGTCGACCTCGCGGCGTACGTCGCGGCCGAGCGCCGGCTGCTCGCGCACTCGGGCTTCGAGCGCAGCGGCGATCCGCAGCAGGCGCGTCGCTTCCGCCTCGATCACGTCACGAACTTCCTCGAGGGGCGCGGACGTCCGGACGCGCGGGCCACCGTGCACGTTGCGGGCACGAAGGGCAAAGGCTCCACCTCGACGATGGTGGAGGCGATCCTGCGCGCGGCGGGCGGCCACACGTTGCTGCTCACCTCGCCCGACGTGCACAGCGCGCGCGAGCGCATCGTCGTCGACGGGGAGCCGATCGCGGCGGCGCGCTTCGCGGAGCTGGCCGACGAGCTGCTGGCCGAGCCGGCCGTCGAGGGCTGGTCCTACTTCGAGCTGCTGACGGTGATGGGCTGGCTCGCCGGCGCGCGCGAGGGCTGTGACTGGCAGGTGCTGGAGGTCGGCCTCGGCGGCCGCCTGGACACCACGAACGCCGTGGCCGCGAAGCACGTCGCCGCGATCCTCCCGATCGACCTTGAGCACACTGCGATCCTCGGTGACTCGATCCGCGAGATCGCGGCACAGAAGGCCGGCATCCTCACGGGGCCGTGCGCCTGCGTGGTGGCGCCGATGCGCGACTCGGCGGCGCGCGTGATCGCGGCCCGCGCCGCCGAGGTAGGCGCGGAGCTGCACCCCGTCGCCGACGAGTGCGCCGCCACCGTCGGCCGCCACAGCCTGGACGGGCAGGCGCTGGATCTGCGGACGCCACTGCGCACCTATCGCGGGCTGGAGCTGCCGCTGCTGGGGCAGCATCAGACGGAGAACGCGGCGACCGCGGTGCGCGCCGCCGAGCTCGCCTGGGAGCGCGAGCACGGCGAGGAGCTGCCCGAGGCGGCCGTGCGCGCCGGGCTTGTGGGGGTGCGGCTGCCGGCACGGCTGGAGCCGGTGCGCCGTCGCCCGCTCACGATCCTCGACGGCATGCACACGCCGCTGGCCGCGCGTCGTGTCGCGCAGGCGCTGGAGGAGCTGCGGCTGCCGCGGCCGCGCGTGCTGCTCTTCGGCATGCTGGCGGGCCGCGAGCCGGAGGCGCTGGTTGCGGAACTGCGGCCCGCGATCGACCTCGCGGTGGTGGCGCCGCCCTCGTCGTCGCGCGCGGACGACCCGGCGCACGCCGAGCGCGCGCTCGCGGAGGCCGGCGTGCCGACGCAGCGCGCCACCTCCGTCGAGCAGGGGCTGGCGCACGCGGAGGCGCTCGCTGGCGAGGGCGGCTGCGTCGTGGTCGGCGGCAGCCTCTACACCGCCGCCGAGGCGCGCGAGCTGCTGCTCGCCGTCGGCGGCGATCGCGCGCTCGGGCTCCGCTAGGGCGCGGGCCGCCGAGCGTCGCGCGCACGAGCGGCGCGTCCCTTCCCTTCACGTACGCTGCGGTAGACTTGCTGTTCGCCGAAGGGATGTCGATGCCCCCCAGCAACGGCCGTCGTCGCGTGGTAGTCACGGGCATGGGCGTGATCGCGCCGCTCGGCAACTGCGTGCCCGATTTCTGGAGGAACGCGATCGCCGGGCGTTCCGGCATCCGCCGGCTCACGCAGATCGACCCCAGCGACTACGCCTGCCAGGTGGCGGGCGAGGTCGTCGACTTCGAGCCCGAGCGCTACCTCGATCGCAGGGATGCGCGGCGCATGGCGCGCTTCGCGCAGTTCGCGGTCGCCGCGTCGAAGCAGGCGACAGAAGAGGCGTGCCTGGACCTCGCGGCCGCCGACACCACGCGCATCGGCGTGCTGGTCGGCAACGGCGGCGGCGGGCTGCCGGAGACCGACCGCGCGATGCGCACGCTGATCGAGCGCGGGGGCGGCCGCCTCGATCCGCTCTTCATCGCCAAGATGCTGCCGAACATGGCCTCCGCCAACGTCTCCATCCAGCTGGGGCTGCGCGGCTACTCGAACACCGTGACGACGGCGTGCGCGGCGGGCACGCAGGCGATCGGCGACGCCACCGAGGTCATCCGCCGCGGCGCGGCGGACGTCATGCTGGCCGGCGGCACCGAGGCCGGCGTCTCCGAGATCGGGCTCGCCGGATTCTCCGCGATGCGCGCCCTTGCTACCTCATCCAACGATCGGCCCGAGGAGGCGTCCCGCCCGTTCGACCGCGATCGTGACGGCTTCGCGGCCGCCGAGGGCTCCGGCATGCTCGTGCTGGAGGCGCTCGATCACGCGCTCGCGCGGGGCGCGCGACCGCTGGCGGAGCTACTGGGCTACGGCGTCTCCTCGGACGCGGCCTACCTCGTCGCGCCGCCGCGGGACGGGGAGGGCGCCGCCCGCGCGATGCGAGCAGCGCTGGACGACGCGGGCGTCGCCCCCGAGGAGATCGACTACGTCTCCGCGCACGCCACCGCGACGGAGATCGGCGACATCGCAGAGACGCGAGCGGTGCGCTCTGTCTTTGGCGAGGGCGCGTATCGGCTCCCGATCTCGGCGATGAAGTCGCAGGTCGGCCACCTGCTGGGCGGCGCCGGGGGGGTCGAGACGGTGGCGGCGGTGCAGACGATCCGCACCGGCATGATCGCGCCGACGATCAACCTCGAGAACGCCGACCCGGAGTGCGACCTCGACTACGTGCCGAGGGAGGCGCGCCACGTCGAGGTGCGCACGGTGATGAAGAACTCGTTCGGCTTCGGCGGGCAGAACGCCGTGCTGGTGCTGCGCGCCTTCGAGGAGTAGCGCGACGATGCCCGAGCCAGGACGCTAGCGGTGGCGGGCGGTCGCCTCTCGACTCCGGCGGGACGCTGCTATGAGGCGCCGCCGAACGCGGAGCCGTCGTGCGGCTTGCCCGCGCCCTCGGCACAGAGCAGGCGCAGGCTCTCCAGGTAGTAGCCCCAGCTGTAGTTGAACATCGCGTAGACCTCGTCCGGGACGGGCGCGGTGTACTCGTGGCTGAACATCAGCTGCGTGGTGCCGCTCTCCTCGCGGAAGCGGAACTCGATGGGGTTGCCGGTCCAGAGCTCGGCGCCGGCCGTGCAGCGCCAGAGGATGCGGTCGGGCTCGTCGACCTCGATCTCCATCACGGGGTTGAAGCCCTCCTGGAAGGTGAAGTGGTGCGCCGGCGGGTCGCCCGAGGTCTCCACGCGGGTGGACCACCAGCCGCGCAGCCCCTCGGCGGTGGCGAGCGCCTCACGCACCTTCGCGAGCGGGGCGGCGATCTCGACGGCGTGCAGGATGCGCTGGGCGGCGGGGCTCGACGTCACGGGGACACCTCCTCGGTGGCTGCTATGTAAGTGATGGCTAACATAGAGAGGCACCAAAGAGGCTGTCAACCACGCTCGACGCACGACAGGTGGCAGCACGCAACGCACCGCGGCGGCCGTGACAGGGAGAGGCCGAGGAAGGCTCGCGCGGCGCTAGGCCGGAATCGCCTCCCGTTGGGCGATCGGCGTCGCGCCGGCGGGAACCATGCCGGTGAGCAGCAGCTCCAGCGCCATCGTGTGGGCGCAGGCGTCGTTGTGGGTGAAGAAATCGCAGCCGCAGCTCCAGCGGCCGTCGACGAGCTCCACGCGATGGTCGGCGTTGTCGCCGTGGATCGTGACGGCGAGGCCTTCGACCTCGAACCGCTCGCGCTCCTCGACGTAGCGGTGCGCCTTCTCGACCTTGCCGATCATCCCTGAGTGCATCAAGCCTCCTCTACTGCGTGACGAGGGGTCGACGGGCGCCGCGGGGGCGGGCCCGCTCTGCGGGGAGTGAAACCAGCTGCGGGGGAGCGAGCCCGGCCACGGGGAGCAGGCCAGGGGATGCGGGGCAAAGAGAAGGCGCCGCAGCAATCGCTGCGACGCCTGTGCGCTCAGTCCCGCGGTGGAGGTCCGTCATGCGTGCTCCTCCACCGCGACGATAGGGACGGCGGCGCGCCCCCGTCAACATCGTTCGCGGCGTAACAAGCGGGGGCCGCCGCAGGCGGGGCGCCGGCCTCGTGGCGCGCCTCAGGGGTAGCGCGAGAGCGGCTCGTAACGCGGGCCGCTCCACCTGCCGCTTCCGCCGCCGAGGTAGGAGCGTACGAGGGCGATCTGCCGCGCGTGGAAGGGCGCCGCCGCCGGCCTCGGCAGCGCGGCGAGCGCCTCCGCGAGGGCGCGCCGCGCTTCCCCGTCGGCGCCCCGCGTCACGCGCGCCAGCGTCAGGTGCGGGCGGAAGGGCCGCGGCTCCGGCGGCGCGCCGGCCGCCACGACGGCGTGCTCCACGCGCCCGGCGAGCGCCGCGAGGCCGTCGCGGTCGCCCTCGACGGCGAGCCAGGCGACGCGGGTCGCTCGCGCCGCGCCGAAGCTTCCCGCGGCGCCCAGCGCGAGCAGCACGTCGACCGGCTCGAGCGCGGCCAGCTCCTGCTGGAGGAGCGGGAGCGCCTCGTCCTCGATCTCGCCGAGGAAGCGCAGGGTGAGGTGCATCAGCGCGGGGTCGACCGGCCGCAGCATCCGCGGCGGGACGCGCTCGATGAGCGCGCGCTGCGCCTCGGCGGCCGCCTCGCGCCAGCTCGCCGGCAGCTCGATCGCGACGAACAGCCGCATTGCCACCCCTCGCTTGCCCCGCCACTCGCGGCCCTCGGTCGCCGTCGGCGCGCCTCAGAGGCCGAGCAGCCGCACGGCGTTGCCGCCGAGGATCGCGGCGAGCGCCTCCGGGTCGGCGGTCGCGCGCTCCAGCTCACGCCGATCCTCGACCTGCGACCGCAGCGGGAAATCGGAGCCCCAGAGCACGGCGCCACCCACGCCGAGAGTGAGCGCGGCCTCGACGATGCGCGGGTCGTAGAGATAGCGGGTCGCGGCCGTGTCGACGCCGAGCACGCCCGCCTCGAACAGCGCGCGCACCTCGGGCATCGCGGCGTACAGCGCGAGCCCGCCGCCCCAGTGCGCGGCGAGCAGCGGCGCCGTCGGCTCGTGCTCGTGCGCCTCGCCGCTCGACGTCTCGGCAGCGAGCAGCCGCCACACGGCGCCCGGCGCGAGCCCGCCACCCTTTCCCGCGTAGCCGTGGCCGACCGGCTCGGTGCAGTGCGCGAGCAGCGCGAGCCCCTCAGCGCGTGCCGCCTCGATCAGCGGCCGGGTGCGCTCTGCCGCCGCCTCGTCGGAGGGCGGGAGCGCGTCCGCGTCGAACCGCAGCTCGCCGAGGCCGCGCGCTCCCGCGGCGGCGAGCTCCCGGAGCCGCGCGCGCAGCCCGTTGCTGGTGAGGTCGTCGGCGCCGCCGAGCGCCGCGAGCGGCGGGAAGGCGAGCAGCCGCCCGCCCGCGTGCTCGGCGGCGTCGAGGAGGTAGGCGGCGTGCTCCTCGGCGTGGGCGGCCGAGCGCCAGGCGACGCCCGCCGCGACGGCCACGTCGACGCCCGCCTCGGCCATCGACGCGAGCAGCTCCTCGGCGCTGGCCATGCGCGCCGCCGGGTCGGCGTAGAGCGCGGCGAAGCCGGGGTCGGCGGCGGCGAGCTCGGCGCGCGCGGCGATCATCCGCGGCGGGAAGACGTGGGTGTGGACATCGACGATCACAGCCCGCATCGTACGGGGACGCTGCGCGGCGGTGAGCCCGCGCGCCGGGCCTGCTGCGGCCCACACACGAGCGGCGGGGTGCTGCTCGCGGTTCCCCCACACCGTTGGTCGGGGGCGCCGCACGGGGACGCCGATGGCGGCGCCGAGGCACCGCGCACCGCTTCTCGTGGCCGACGCCGCGCGCGTCGACGAGCCGCCGCCTACCCCCGCTTCCGACGATCCGTGGCGCGAGTCCTGGCCGCGCGCCTACCGCGCACCGTTGCTCGGCGCGCTGCTCGTCGCCGCCGCGATCGTGGTGGCGTGGCTGGCACCGGGCGCCGCGCTGGAGGGAGCGGAGCGCGCGCTCGAGGGGGCGCGGGCGCACGACGACCCGACAGGCCGCGCGGTGCTCTCGACGCTGCTCGCGGCGACAGCACTGCTGCTTGTCGTCGCTCGCTGGGGCGTGCGCAGCTCGCCGCGGCGGGCACTGCGGCTCCCGGACGGGGCGGGGCGGCTCGCGGTCGCTGAGCTCGCGGCGCTGCTGGAGCATGAGCTGACGGCGAGCGGCGCGGTGGAGGCGGCGCACGTGCGCGTGGAGAATCGCCACCGCCGTGGCGTCGCGGTGGAGGCGGTCGTCGAGGTCGCGCCCGAGGCGCGGCTCTCGGACGCCGGCACCGAGGCGCGGACGCGGCTGGCGGAGGTGGTCGAGGAGCGGATCGGGCTCACGCTCGCGGCACCGCCACGCGTCGAGCTACGCTACCGCGAGCTGCGGCTGCGTCGGTCGGCGGCGGGCGTCGCGGCCGACGCCGAGTGGCCGGCGCTCCACGCGCTGGCGCCGGGCGATGCCGCCGACGGCGACGAGTGGGCGGACGCCGACGACGAGCTGGATCGTGACGGCGAGGAGCGGGCGGCGAGATGATCGAGCGCGACGAGCCGACTGCCACCGTTGAGCCGCTCGCGCCCGTGCCGGCGGCGGGCGCCGTCGCGACCCTCGACGCTGAGCCGCCTGACGCTGTGCCGGAGGAAGCCGGGGCCGACCTCGACGATGCCGACCGTGACGTCGAGGCCGCGACGGACGCTGAGCCCGCGCCACCCCTCGCCGACCTCGCGACGCTGCTGGAGGCCCTGCTCTTCGTCTCCGACGGGCCCGTTTCCGAGCGGACGCTGGCGCGCGCGCTGGAGGTGACGCCGCGACACATCCGCGCCGCGCTCGATGCGCTCGGCGACGCGCTGCGAGAGCGCGGACTGCGGGTGCAGCGCGGGCCAGAGGGCGCGCAGCTCGTCACGGCGCCGCAGGCCGCCGCGGCCGTCGAGGCGCTGCTCGGCCTCGAGGGCGGGCGCCGGCTCTCGCCGGCGGCGATGGAGACGCTGGCGATCGTCGCCTATCGGCAGCCCGTCACCCGCGGGCAGGTCGAGCGGATCCGCGGCGTCTCCAGCGACGCGGGGATCGCCACGCTCCGCGCGCGCGAGCTAATCGTGGAGGTCGGGCGCGCGCCCGGCCCCGGTCGTCCCACGCTCTTCGGCACCACGCAGCGCTTCCTCGGGCAGTTCGGGCTGGAGCACCCGCAGCAGCTGCCGCCGCTGCCCCCCGACCTTGCGCCGCTGCCCGAAGACGCTGCCTCGCAGCTCGCGTTGCCGGACGAGGGCGCGGACGATCGTGCGGCCGACGCGCTGGACGTGCCGCCCGTCGCGGACTCGCCGTCACCGCCGGCCGACGACGTGGGGCCGCCCCCGGCAGAGGCCGACGCCCCGCCTCCGGACGCGCTTCCCGAGCGGTGGTCGCCGCCCGGCTTCGACGCGGCCACGCCGCCCCTCGGCTAGGTCGCGCGGTGGCGACCGTCAGCGTGCTGCTGACGCTGCGGCTCTTTGGAGTGCAGAGCCGCAAGGAGAAGCGCGCCATCGTGCGCTCCGTCGTGGAGCGGCTGCGCGTGCGGTTGCATCTCTCGGCCGCCGAGGTCGGAATGCTGGATCACCTGCAGGCGTCGCAGATCGGCTTCGCGACGGTGTCGGGGGATCTCGGCACGGCGCGCCGTGTGGCGGACGAGGCGCGGCGATTCGTGGACGATGAGCTGATCGGCCGCGGCGAGGTCGTCGCCACGGAGGTCGAGGAGCTGACCCTCGGCTGAGGCACGCGCGGCCGGGGCTGCCGCGCCGCGCCTGCGAGTGGCGCGCCTGCGAGTAAGGAGAGCTGCCGCGTGCGGGTGCTGATCCTCGGCAACTCCGGTGCGGGCAAGACGACGATGGCGCGGGCGCTCGCCGAGGCGCATGGCCTCGAGCGCCTCGATCTCGACGCGGTGGTGTGGGAGCCGCATCGCGTGGCCGAGGCGCGGCCGGCCGAGGCGGTGCGCGTCGACCTCGACCGCTTCACGGCTCAGCACCAGCGCCGGGTCGTCGAGGGGAGCTACGGGCGCTGGGTCGCGCACCTGGCGCGCCGCGCCTCGGAGCTGCGCTTCCTCCACCCGGGCGTCGATCGCTGCCTGGCCAACCATGTGATTCGGCGGTGGGAGCCCGAGAAGTACGACTCGCCCGAGCAGCAAGAAGAGCGCCGCGCCGCGCTCGAGGAGTGGGTGCGTCGCTACCCCGATCGCGACGACGAGTACGGACTGCGCGCGCACGTCGAGGTCTTCGAGGGGTTCGCCGGCACGAAGCGCCAGTACGCGGCCGCCGACCTACCGCTTCTGGATCGCTAGCGACGCCCTGGCGCCGGACGCGAAGCGGGGGCGCCCAACAGGGCGCCCCCGCGCTGCTTCGTGGCTTTGCGCTGCCGGCTACGGCTCGCCGCGGGTGACGCGCCGAGCGCGCTCCTCCGCCACCAGGTCCGCGTGGACCTCGCGCATGGTCGGGGAGCTGGCGCGCCCCCGGGCCACGATTCCGTTATATCTCTCCAGCACGTTGCTCAGAATGCTCACGGGATCCTCCCTGGACGCCGCCCGGGCCTACGCCCTTGACCTCGCCCCTGCTACCGGCCGCTGTCGCCATCCGATCATCGACAGCGCAACCTCTATCTACAAGTGATTGTGCACACAAGCACGTTAAAATTACGTAACGAAGAACCTCGACGGCGCGCTGGGTGCGTCGCAAAGCTCGGATAGCTGTGCACATCAAACGTGGAACGAGGCCGCGCCGTGCGTTGCTCGGCGGATGACGTAATGATACCGAACACGACCGAGAAGGTCAAGAATAACGGTCAGCAGGGTTTGGCCGAGCCCCGGCTGGCTTGGCGCCTACCGCGGGCTGCTACCGGAGCGCGGGCCCCGCTGGCGCGGCCTTCGAGCGACGGCGGCCCTTGCCTCGCGGGCCGCGTTCGCGCGTGCCGCGCCCGCTCGCGGTCGACGGGGCGTGGCTGCCGGCCTCGACGGCCGGCTCGACGGGCGAGAGCAGCAGGTCGTAGGGGAGCGCACCATCGACGCGCGCCCGCACCAGCGTGCCGGCCGCGAACTCGCCCTTGAGCAGCGCGAGCCCATCGACCTCGGGCGCGTCGCGGTAGCTGCGACCGACGACCACCGGCCCCGCGGCATCGGCGGATTCGACGGGGTGCGCGGACTCCACAAGCACGTCCAGCTCGCGCCCGACGAGGGCGCGGTTGCGCTGCAGCGAGATGCCCTGCGCCAGCTCCATCAGCCGGCCGTAGCGCTCCTCCGTCAGCTCCGCCGAGGGCAGGTTGTCCAGCTCAGCGGCGGGCGTGCCTTGCTGCGGTGAGTAGGGGAACGCGCCGACGTGGTCGAAGCGCTGCTCCTCGACGAAGCCGAGCAGCTCCTCGAACTCGGCGTCGCTCTCGCCGGGGAAGCCCACGATGAAGGTGGTGCGGATCGCCACCTCCGGCATCGCCGAGCGCACGGCGTCCAGGCTCTGCCGCGCCACGCGCAGACCGGGCCGCTTCATGCGCCGCAGCACCGCGTCCGAGCCGTGCTGCAACGGGATGTCGAGGTAGGGCACGATGTTCGGCAGCCGCGCCATCGTCTCCGCCAGCCGTGGCGTGACACGGCCGGGGTAGGCGTACATGAGGCGGATCCACGGCACCTCGGGCACGGCGGCGGAGAGCTGCTCCAGCAGCGCGGCGAGGCCGTCGCGCTCGCCCTCGTCCTCCGCGTAGGCCGTCGAGTCCTGCGCGACGAGCACGAGCTCGCGCACGCCTGCCGAGGCATAGGCGCGCGCCTCGGCCAGCAGCCGCTCGACCGGCGCCGAGTGCATGCGGCCTTTGATCGTCGGGATGATGCAGAAGGTGCACGGCCGGTCGCAGCCGTCGGAGATCTTGATGTACGCCGACGGCGTGCCCGGCGCGACGAGCGGCTGCGGCTCCGGGATGTCGTAGCGCGGGTCGGCGGGCCCGACGGAGGCGGCGATGCGGTCCCACGCCTCGACCCCGAAGGTGGCGTCGACGTTCGGGACGGCCTCGCGCACCTCCTGCTCGGCGATCTCGGTCATGCAGCCGACGACGTAGAGGCGCTGATCCGGCGAGCGCGCCTCATCCAGCTCGCGAATCACGGAGATCGACTCGTCCTTCGCCGCGTCGATGAAGCCGCAGGTGTTCACCAGCAGCAGCTCAGCATCGGCGGGCTCGGCGACGGCGCGATGGCGGCCGTTGCGCAGCGTCTGTTCCAGCCGCATCGAGTCGACTGTGTTCTTGGCGCAGCCCAGGGTCACCACGTGATAGCGCATGGCGGTCAAGGCTCGGGGCCGGCGCGCGCCGCGTCAAATGGGGCTGCGCGCCTCTCCGGCCGCTACGGCGAGCCGGACGAGACGACGAGTGTCACGACGGCGCCCTCACGGAGCGGCTCGCCCGCCTCCGGCGACTGCGCGAAGACGCGGCCCGCGGCCGCCTCGGCGGTGGGGACCTCGATCACCGCGGGCGTGAAGCCGAGCTCGCCGAGGTGCTCGCGCGCCGTCTCTAGCGAGACGCCGACGAAGTCGGGCGTCGTGCCCTCATCGGCAGGCGGCACCGCCGCCACCGCGTCTACGACTGGCGCCGGGGCGTCGCCCGTCGCGCCGGGCGAGGCGGCAGCGGCCGGCGGCGTCGCAGCGGGTGTGTCCGCGTCGCCTTCGTCGCCGCCCCCACCCCGAAGTTGCAGCGCCAGCACCGCGGCGGCGACTACGACCGCGATCGCGGTGACGATCGCCAGCACCACACGCGCGTTCAGCGCCTCCAGCGGTGGCGTGCCGCCGCTGCGCCGCAGCCCCGGCAGCGGCTCCAGCCCGGCGGGCCGCGGCAGGTCGACGGGCAGTCCGGCGACGAGCTCCTCCGCGTCGAGGCCGAGCTGGCGGGCGTAGGAGCGGAGGAAGCCGCGTGTGTAGACGGGCGCGGGCAGCGCATCCCAGCGCTCGGCCTCCAGCGCCTCCAGGTAGCTGCGGTTGATGCGGGTGTCGCGCTCGATGTCGCTCAGCGTCAGGCCACGCTCGGCGCGCCGGCGGCGCAGCGCCTCGCCGATCGCGCCGGCCTCGGCGCTCGTCCCCTCCTCGGCCGGCGGCTCCGGGCCGAGCTGCGTGCGGCCGAGGCGGCCCGAGCGCCCCGTCAGCGGCGGTCCGAGCAGCTCCGGCTCCGCGGGCTCGCTGCGACCGAGGCCGGTGCCGCCCGCCTCCTCGTCGCTCGCGCCGGGGCGCTGCCCCGTCATCAGCGGCTGTCGACGCCGGGGAACTCGACGAGCGACTTCAGCCCGGAGAGCGAGAGCCGCGACGCGTACGCCTCGGGCGCCTGCTCAATGCCGTAGCGGTTGGTCAGCAGCTCCTCGATGTGTGGCAGCGATCCCAGCAGCGCCAGCGTGCGGCGGTACTGGTCGGTGGTGGCGTTCTGCGATCCGGAGAGCACGACCTCCCCGTAGTGCAGCGCGTTGAGGTCGAGCGGGATGGTGGAGTCGGGTGGGAAGCCGGCGAAGAGGTTGACCACCCCCTGCTTCGCGACCAGCGCCAGCGCCTGCTCCGCGAGCGCCGCCACGCCGACGGAGACGACGACCGCGTCCGCGCCGTAGCCGTCCGTGGCCTTACGCACCCGCGCGGCGATGTCGTCCGTCGTGGGGTCGAGCACGATCTCGGCGCCCCAGCGCCGCGCGACCTCACGCCGCTCGGCGACGGGTTCGGAGACAATGATCGGCGCCGCGCCCGCCGCCCGCCCCAGCAGCACATGCAGCAGCCCCATCGGCCCCGCGCCGAGGATCACGAGCGAGCTGCCCGGCCGCACGTCACACAGCTCGATGGAGTTGAGGGTGCACGCGACGGGCTCGGCGATCGCCGCGATGGAGAGGGGCAGCGCCGCCGGCACGGGCAGCACGTGGCCGAGCGCGACGATCTCGGCGGGGACGATCATCTGCTCGGCAAAGCCACCGTCGAGGTCGTAGCCCAGCGTGCGGCGCGCGATGCAGCGGTTGCGGCGGCCGCGGACGCAGAAGCGGCAGCGGCCGCAGGCGAGGATCGGGCAGATGACGACGCGGTCGCCGATCGCGTGACCGTCGACGCCCTCGCCCACTGCGTCGACGACGCCGGAGAGCTCGTGGCCGGGGACGACGCCGGCGGCAGCGTGCTTCTCGCCGCGGTAGACACGCACGTCCGAGGCGCAGAGCGCCGCGGCCGCGATGCGCAGCCGCAGCTCGCCGGGGCCGGGCTCGGGTGTGGCCCGCTCCTCGACGGTGACCTCGCCGGGGCGGTGGAAGATCGTCGCTCGCACGCTGGCTCCGTTGCTCTCGCAGCTCCGCAGTCGGCCCGAGTATCCTCTTTTTTGGCGCGGACTGCCGGCAGCGTTCCGCTGCGCTTCCGGGCTGCCGCCGGGCGGCGGCGTCGCTCGGGCGGCGCGTCGAGAGTCGGCCGTTGGCAGATGCAGTGCGGGCGAGCCGGGTCGCTAGTCGGCGGTGCCTAGTCGGAGGTAACCGCGCGGCGGAGCTGCTGCGCCAGGCGCGACTTGCGGCGGGAGGCGGCGTTGGAGTGGATGATGTTGCGCCGCGCCGCGCTGTCGAGTGCGGCCTGCGCCGCTCGCACCAGCTCGGCGGCCTCGGGCGCGCCGTTGGCGATCGCCTCGCGCGCGTCGCGCACCGCGCGGGCCGCACGGGTGCGGAAGGGGCGTAGCCGGTCGGCTCGCCGCTCGTTCTGGCGCACGCGCTTTCGCGCGGCGGGGGAGTTCGGCATCTCGTCTCCGGGGCACGGGGCCCTGCGTGAGCGCGCCGCACCGGGCTGGCGCGCGGTGGCCGATCGTAGCGGCGTGGCGCGGCGGCGTCCATCCTTGCCCCCGGCGAGGCGCGCGAGCACGATCGCGCGGATGGCCGAGCGCCCGCCCGACGACGCAGCGTCTCCCTCCGAGGGCGGAGCGTCGCCGGGCGCCCCGCACGAGCAGCCGGCCTCCGCGTCGCAGGCCCCGAGGCCGCCGGCTGCCGTCCCGCCATCGACGGGGCGCCTCGGGCGCTTCCTACAGCGCGGCGCGATGGAGCAGAGCGTCGCCGCCGCAGCCGGCATCGTCGCGGTGGGCTTCCTCGCCTCGCGGTTGCTGGGGCTGGTGCGCTCGGTCGCCATCGCCGACGCCTTCGGGACGGAGCCGGAGCTGGCGGCCTACTGGGTCGCCTTCCGCATCCCCGACCTCGTCTTCCAGCTGCTGGCCGGCGCGACGCTCTCCGCCGCGTTCATCCCCGTCTTCTCGCGCGTGCGCATGCACGAGGGCCCCGCCGAGGGCTGGCGGCTCGCATCGGCGGTGCTGAATCTCGTGAGCATCGCGACGCTGGCGGTGGCGGGGATCTCCTTCGTGCTCGCGCCGTGGATCGTGCCGCTGCTGGCGCCCGGGCTCGGCGAGGGCAGCGGCCGCGAGGCGGAGCTGGAGAGCCTCGCCGTCGAGCTCACGCGCATCATGCTGCTCTCGCCGATTTTCTTCGGCGTCTCGGGGATGCTGACCGGCGTCCTCAACGCACGGCAGCACTTCGTCGCGCCTGCGCTGGCGCCGCTCTTCTATAACGCCTCGATCATCGCGGGCGCTCTGCTGCTCGCGGAGCCGATGGGGGTGCGCGGCATCGCCGTCGGCGTGGTCGTGGGCTCGGTGCTGCACATGCTCGTGCAGCTGCCGGCGCTCGCGGTGGTGGGGATGCGCTGGCGGCCGGCCATCGACGTGGCATCGGCGTCCGTGCGCGAGGTGCTGCGGCTCGCCGGCCCACGCGTCATCGGCCTCGCGGCGTCGCAGTTCAACCTAGTGATCGTGCTGTTCTTCGCCTCGTTCGTCTCGGACGACGCGATTAGCGCCGTCTCCTACGGCTTCCTGGTGATGATGCTGCCCGTGGCCGTGGTGGGGATGGCGATCTCGACGGCGGCGTTCCCGCTGCTGGCGCAGCAGGCCGCGGCGCGACGGATGGGGGCGCTGGCCGCCTCCCTTACGCAGGCGCTTGCGACGATCCTCTTTCTCGCGGTGCCTGCGTCGGTGGGGATGCTGCTGCTCTCGGAGCCGCTGGTGCGCTCGCTCCTGCAGCGCGGCGCCTTCGACGCGACGTCGAGCGAGCTGGTGGCGAGTGTGGTCGCGATCTACGCGGTCGCCGTCTTCGCGCACGCCGGCATCGAGATCGTGAGCCGCGGCTTCTATGCGCTCTCCGACACCCGCACGCCGGTGCAGGTCACCGTGCTCGCGACGCTGCTGAACGTGGCGCTGTGCGCGGCGCTGGTCGCTCCCTTCGGCGTCGAGGGGCTGGCGGCGGCCGCCTCGATCGCCGCGATCCTGGAGTTCCTGCTGCTCACACGGCTGCTCTCGCAGCGCCTCGGCGGTTTCGGACGCGCGGCGAGGCGAGGCGCCGGCCCCCCGCGCCCCGGTTCGCTCTCCGGCTCGCTCTGGCGCACGGTCGCCGCGACGGCGGTGATGGCGGAGGTGGTGCTGATGATGCGGCTGCTGCTGGGCGCGGCGGGCGCAGATGCCGGCACGCCGGGCGGCGCGGTCGTTGTGCTCGTACTCGCGGGCGCCGCCGGGCTGCTCGCCTACGTCGCGACGGCCCTCGCGCTGCGCAGCGAGGAGGCCCGCGCGCTCCTCGGCCGCTTCACGGGCTAGCGACGGCTTCGCGCGGAGCAGGCGCTGCTATACTGGTAGCGCCCACTGACACAAGGGCACTCCGAAACGAGCCGGCGGCGCCGGCCGTGTCGTCGTGCGTGCGTCGAGGGCGTCAGACGAGCGTTGCCGCCAGCCCCGAGAGTGCAGCGGAACGCTGCCGGGCTGCGGCCCGCGTGCGAGGAGTGACCATGGCGTTCCAGGACCGCGAGCTGGCCTGCCGAGACTGCGGCGGCGGCTTCGTATTCACGGCGGGTGAGCAGGAGTTCTACGCGACGAAGGGGCTGCAGCACGACCCCGTGCGCTGCCCCTCCTGCCGCGCGACACGAAAGATGATGCGGCCGGAGGACCGCGACGAGACGCCGAGCTACGGCGTCTTCGCCTCGTGGGGTGGCCGCACGCCGCGCCAGCTCCACGTCGCGAGCTGCGCGCAGTGCGGGCAGCTGACGGAGGTGCCGTTCGTCCCGCGCGGCGACCGGCCGGTCTACTGCTCCGCTTGCTACAACGAGGTCCGCGCCAAGCAGGAAGCCGCCGAGCAGGCTGCCGCCGTGCACGCGGCGGAGCGCATCGCCTCCGCCGCGGTGTCGACGTCCCCGGAGCTCGAGGGCTCCGGCCCCGAGGCCGAGGCAGCGGGTGCGGCTGAGGCTGCTGATGAGGCTGGGCCGGCTGCTGAGGGCGAGGCCAGCGGCGAGGCCGCAGCCGAGGCGATCATCGACGTGGTCGCCGAGCCGGTCGCGGAGAGCGACGACGCTGCCGAGGCGGTGGCCGAGGTCGCCGTGGAGGCCAGTGCCGAGGCGGTCACCGACGAGGTGCCGGTCGCAGAGAGCGACGCTGCTGCCGAGGCGGTGGCTGACGAGGCGCCAGCCGCCGAGGTGGTGGCCGAGGCCGTCGCAGACGATGCGCCGGTTGCCGAGCCGGTTGCCGAGCCGGTCGCCGAGGGCGACGCTGCCGAGGCGGTGGCCGAGGTCGCCGTGGAGACCAGCGCCGATCTGAGCGCTGAGCCGCTCGCGGACGAGGTGCCAGCCGTCGAGGTGGTCGCCGAGGCGGAGCCGGTCCGCGAGTAGCGGACGCGCGTTGCTCGCGTTCGCGGGGCGGACCTAAGATGGCCTCGTGACGAAAAAGGGCACTGTGACGACCAGAGATCGCCACGACGCACAGGAATCTACGGTGCCCGCCGCCCGGCCCTCGCGGCCGGCGGCGGCCGGCATCCCCTCACGCTGAGCCCACGACCCGGCGAGCGCAGGCGGGCGACCCCGCCCCGCTCACGACCGGCGCTCCGCCGCCCCTCGGACGGTGCGCGCCGCGAACGGATGCGAGCGCAGCGATGAGCCCCGAACAGCACTCAGAGGCGACCCCGGATAGCACGCCGCACCCCGGCCGCTTCGATCCCGTCCCCCCGCATGTCTCGTTCCCCGAGCTGGAGGCGCGCGTCCTCCAGCTGTGGAAGGAGCGCGACGTCTTCCGCCGCTCCGTCGAGGAGCGCCCCGCCGACCGCGTCTTCTCCTTCTATGAGGGGCCGCCCACCGCCAACGGCAGCCCGGGCATCCACCACGTGCTGGCGCGTGTCTTCAAGGACCTGGTGCCGCGCTACAAGACGATGCGCGGCTACCGGGTGCCTCGGAAGGGCGGCTGGGACACGCACGGCCTGCCGGTCGAGCTCGAGGTCGAGCGCGAGCTGGGCCTCTCCACGAAGCGCGAGATCGAGGCCTACGGCGTCGAGGCGTTCAACCAGCGTTGCCGCGAGTCCGTCTTCCGCTACGTGCAGGAGTTCGAGCAGCTGACGGAGCGCATCGGCTTCTGGATCGACACCAGCGACGCCTACGTCACCTACCACCGCGACTACATCGAGAGTTGCTGGTGGATCTTCCGGCAGCTCTGGGATCACGATCTGATGTTCCGCGACTTCCGCGTGACGCCGCACTGTCCGCGCTGTGAGACGAGCCTCTCCTCGCACGAGGTGGCGCTGGGCTACCGCGAGGACACGCCCGACCCCTCGGTCACGGTGCGCTTCCGCGTGACCGCGGAGGCGAACCCCGGCGCCGCCGCCGGGCTGCGGCTGCACGAGGGGGTGCCGACCTCGATCCTCGCGTGGACGACCACGCCGTGGACCCTCCCGGGCAACACCGGGCTCGCCGTGGCGCCGGAGGCGCGCTACGTGCTGGCCGAGCGCGGCGACGAGGGGGAGCGCGAGCGCCTGGTCGTGGCGGAGGCGCTGGCCGCCTCGGTCCTCGACGAGGTGGAGATCCTCGAGCACCTGCCGGGCTCGGAGCTGGTCGGGCTGCGCTACGAGCCGCTCTACGAGGCGAGCGCGTGGGAGGGCGTCGAGGCGCTGATGCTCGGCGTCGGTGGCTCGCGAGCGATCGAGGCCGGCGAGGAATCGGGCGCGCGCCGCGTCGTCGGCGCCGACTTCGTCGCGACGGATGACGGCACCGGCATCGTGCACATCGCGCCGGCCTTCGGCGAGGACGACTACCGCGCGGGGCGCGCCGAGGGCCTGCTCTTCGTGCAGCACGTCGCCTCCAACGGCGACTTCGTGGGCGGGCCGTTCGACGGGCGCTTCGCGAAGGACGCCGACGCCGAGGTGATCGCCGACCTCAAGGAGCGCGGCCTGCTCTGGCGCTCGGCGACCATCCGCCACACCTATCCCTTCTGCTGGCGCTGCGGCACGCCCGTCCTCTACTACGCGAAGCCGAGCTGGTACATCCGCACCACCGCGGTCCGCGACCGCCTGGTCGCGCACAACCGCGAGCAGGTGCGCTGGGTCCCCGGCAACGTGCGCGACGGCCGCTTCGGCGAGTGGCTGGAGTCCAACGTCGACTGGGCCGTCTCCCGCGAGCGCTACTGGGGCACGCCGCTCCCGCTGTGGGTGTGCGAGGAGTGTGGCGAGATCGAGTGCATCGGCTCCTTCGCGGAGCTGGCCGCGCGCTCGGGCGCCTCTGCGGAGATCGAGGATCCGCACCGCCCCTTCATCGACGAGGTGACGCTGGCGTGCCCTCGCTGCTCCACTGGCGGGCGGGCCGGCGAGATGCGGCGCGTCCCCGAGGTGGCCGACGCCTGGTTCGATTCCGGCGCGATGCCCTACGCGCAGTGGCACTACCCCTTCGAGGGCGAGGCTACCTTCAGCGAGCGCTTCCCCGCGGACTTCATCTGCGAGGGCATGGATCAGACGCGCGGGTGGTTCTACACGCTGCACGCGCTGGCCACACTGCTACATCGCGCGGAGGCGGTGCCGGAGGGCATCGCCTACCGCAACGTGATCTCGCACGGGATCATCCTCGACGGCGACGGGCAGAAGATGTCCAAGTCGCGCGGCAACGTGGTGAACCCGTTCAGCGTGCTGGACGAGCACGGCGCGGACGCGACGCGCTGGTACATGTACACGGCGTCGCCGCCCGGCAACTCGCGTCGCTTCTCCGTCGACCTCGTGGGCGAGAGCGCACGCCGGGTGCTCGCCACGCTGTGGAGCACGCACTCTTTCTTCGTCACCTACGCGAACCTCGCGGACTTCGATCCGCAGGCCGCGCCAGCCTCGGCGGGACGCAGCGAGCTCGACCGCTGGGTGCGCTCGGAGCTGCACCGCACCGTGGAGCGCGTCACCGAGGCGCTCGAAGCCTACGAGCCCGCCGATGCCGCGCGACCGATCGCCGAGTTCGTCGATCAGCTCTCCAACTGGTACGTGCGCCGCAGCCGGCGCCGCTTCTGGCGCTCCGACGACTCGGCGGACACGCAGGCGGCGCTCGCGACGCTCTACGAGTGCCTGACCACGCTCGCGCGACTGCTCGCGCCGTTCACGCCGTTCGTGGCGGAGGCGCTGCACCAGAGCCTGGTCGCGGGCCGCGTGGATGGCGCGCCGGACTCGGTGCACCTCGACGCGTGGCCCGAGGTCGACCGCGACGCGATCGACGAGAACCTCGCCGAGGACGTGGCGGTCGTGCAGCGGATGGTCTCGCTGGGGCGCGGCGCCCGGCAGCGCGCGAAGATGCGCGTGCGCCAGCCGCTCGCGCTGGCCGTGCTGGTGCCGCGCACCAGCGCCGAGCGCGCCGCGCTCGAGCGGCTCGCTCCCGAGATCGCCGACGAGCTGAACGTGAAGCACGTCCAGGTCGAGGACGACGCGGGCGAGCGCGTCGTGTACCGGTTGCGCCCGCATCTGCCGACGCTGGGCCCGCGGCTCGGCGGGGAGCTGGGGCGCGTGCGTGCAGCGCTGGAGGCGGCCGACGCCGCGCCGCTGGTGGCGCGCATGCGCGCCGGGCAGCCCGTGGAGGTCGGTGGCGTGGCGCTCGGCGCGGGCGAGATCCTCGTCGAGGTCGAGCCCGCCGACGGCTGGGCCGCCGCCGAGGAGTCGGGCTACGTCGCGTTGATTGACCTCGCGGTCACGCCGGAGCTGGCGGCCGAGGGCACGGCGCGCGAGCTGGTGCGGCGGCTGCAGGAGCTGCGCCGCGACGCCGGCCTCGACGTGGCCGACCGCATCGACGTGCGCTTCCGGGCGCCGGTCACGGTCGCGCGCGTGATCGAGCAGCACGGCGGCTGGATCGCGGAGGAGACGCTCGCGCTCTCGATCGAGGCGCTCGCCGAGGGCGCCGAGCCGCCGACAGGCGCTGCGAGCACCACCGTGCGTGTCGACGGCGAAGAGGTAGCGCTCGCCCTCAGTCGCGCGAGCGGCGCGAGCTGACCCAGGTGCGGGTTTCGGGCGCTCGCTAGCGCGCCTCGCCCTGCCCGGCGCCAGCCGCGGGGTGATCGTGATCCGGCGGGGGCGCGCCCGACTCGCCCGGTGTCAGCACCAGCCCGCGCGCCAGTGCCCACAGCGAGGCGCGCCAGTTCCCCTCGTCGCTGCCGACGTGGCCGTGGCGCGGCTCCTCGCGCAGCACGTGCGGCACCTCGGCGGTGATCTCGGCGCCGAAGAGCATGATGTTCGCGGTGAGGTAGACCCAGAACAGCAGTGCGATCACGCCGCCGAGCGATCCGTACACCACGTCGTAGTTGGTGAAGTTCGCGAGGTAGATCGCGAAGCCGAACTTCACCGCCTCGAAGGCGAGCGCGGCGACCAGCGCGCCGGGCCAGAGGTGTGCGAGGCGTACCGGCCGGTTGGGTAGCACCCGGTACAGCGCCGCGAAGGTGATGAGCGACAGCACGATGCCAATCGACAGCGCGCCCAGCTCCCACAGCGGTGCCAGCTCCTCGCCCAGCGGGAGCCGGTCGCCGGCCTCGGCGCGGATGATGCGCCACGTCGTGGTCAGTACGACCGAGGCGAGCGCGATCAGCCCCAGCGTCGGCAGCACGGCGAAGTCGATCAGCTTCCCCTGCACGAAGGGTCGTGAGCGGTTCACGTCGAACACGACGTTCAGCGAGCGGCGCAGCGCGGCGGAGAGCGCCCCGGCCGACCACAGCGCCGCGACGAGCGAGACGATGGTCAGGGTGGGTCCGCCGCCCGCGACCGCGCGCAGCGAGCTCTCCAGCGTCGGCGCCTCCACGGGCAGCACGTCGACGATCCAGTCGAGCACCCGCTGCTGCGTCCCCTCGTCACGCAGCACGACGCCGAAGACGGAGACGGCGAGCAGCGTGAGCGGGAAGAGCGAGAACAGCGCGAAGTAGGAGATGCCGGCCGCGAGGTGGGTGCAGCGGTCCTCGGCGAAGTTCGCGGCGGCGCGCATCAGCACGCGCCCGGCCGTGCGCCCCCATCCCGCCCCGGCCGCCATCGGCTCCGCGCTCGCCACGCGCGACCTCCGTCCGCCCCCGCTCCGCTCGCGGCCGTCGCGACGCTCGACGGCGCGCCGACGCTCCACCATCCTATGTCGCGCCACCCCGTACGCCCACGGAGGCGCGATGACGCCGCCGCACGACCGCTCCGCCCGTCGCGACCGCTCGGCGCGCGGCGCCTCGGGCGCCCGTGCGTCCGCGCACATGTCGGGCGCCCCGCTGGTGCACCGGCGCATCGTGCTCAAGGTCGGCACGAACCTGCTGACGGCGGGCGGCGACCGCATCGACGGCGCGGCGCTGGGCGGGGTGGCGACGCAGGTGGCCGCACTGCGTGATGCGGGAGCGCAGGTGATCCTCGTCAGCTCCGGCGCGATCGCCGCCGGCCGCCAGCGCCTCGACGAGCACGACGCGAGCGCCGACGTGCGCTCGCGTCAGGCGCTGGCCGCCGTTGGGCAGGCGCGCCTGATGGCGGCGTGGGATCGCCTCTTCGAGCTCGAGGGGGTGGTGGTCGCGCAGGCGCTGCTGACGCGCACCGACCTCGCCGATCGGCAGGGCTACCTCAACGCGCGCACCACGCTGCTCACGCTGCTCGACCGCGGCGTGCTGCCCGTGGTCAACGAGAACGACGTCGTCTCGGTCGACGAGATCGAGGACTCGGTGCTCGGCGACAATGACTCGCTCTCCGCGCAGGTTGCGAACCTCGTCGACGCCGACCTGCTGCTGATCCTCACTGACATCGCCGGGCTCTACACCGCCGACCCCGCGCGCCACTCGGACGCGACGTTGATCGAGCGCATCGACGTCATCGATGACGGCGTGCGCGAGGCGGCGAGCGGCACGCCGGGCCGCCTGGGCCGCGGCGGCATGGTGACGAAGGTGGAGGCGGCCGAGGTCGCCACCGCCTACGGCGCCGATGTGGTGATCGCGGACGGGCGGCTTGCCGACTCGGCGCTGCTCGCGGCGCGCGGGGAGCCCGTGGGCACGCACTTCCTCCCGCGCGGCTCGCGACTGGACGGGCGGCGGCGCTATCTGCTCTCCGGGCTGCAGGTGCGCGGCGCGATCCGCGTGGACGAGGGCGCGGCGAAGGCCCTCGGCGAGGCGGGCACCTCGCTGCTGCCGGCCGGCGTGGTCGGGGTGGAGGGCGAGTTCGCGCGCGGCGACGTCGTGCGCATCGAGACGGAGTCCGGCCGCCGCGTCGCGACCGGCATCGCCAACTACCCCGCCGCCGAGGTCGGTCGCATCCGCGGCCTGCGCTCGCACCGCATCGCCGAGGTGCTCGGCCACGAGTACGGCGAAGAGGTGGTGCACCGCAACAACCTCGTGCTGCGCTAGCGCAGCGCGACGGAGGAGGGCGGCGCCGTGGACGCGCTTGCCGGCAGCACGCTCGCGATCGACTCGCTCGTTATCGACGGCCACCTGCTGGTGCGCGGGGTGCACGTGATCGCCGCGACGCTGCTCGTGGGTGGCGGGGTGCTGGCATGGGCCGCGTGGCTCGACGCGCGGAGCGGCGCCGAAGGGTCGCGCGCCGCCCTGCGGCTGGCGATCCGCTACGAGTGGCTGGCGTGGGGGGCGCTCGGCGTGCTGGTCGCGACGGGGGTCGGCAACCTGGGCGTGTTCGGCGAGGCGCTGCCCGCACCGGAGACGCGGTGGGGCCGGGCGCTCATGGTGAAGCTCGGCCTCGTGCTGACGCTGCTGCTGCTCTCGGCGGTGCGCGTGCTGGCGCTCGCGCGGCTCCGCGTCGATGCCGAAGGCGAGGCGGGGGACGCGCGGATGGCGCGCGCCGTGCGCGTGGTGCCGCGGCTCTACGGCGTCACGGCGCTGCTCGGCGTCGGCGTCGTCGCGACGGCCGAGGTCCTGGCGCATGGCTGAGCGCGTGCTCGGGCGGGTGCGGGCGGGCGGACCGCCCGGGCTGCGGGTCGCCGCGTGGGCGCTTGGCTCGATGCATGCCGCGCTGCTGACGCTGGTCGGGTTGCTGCTCGCCTTCCCCGGCGGTGAGCTCGGCAACGACCTGGACGGACTGAGCACCGGCGTCGGGCTCGGGCTCTACGCGCTGCTGTGGGCGGCCTCGCTGCTCGGCACCGCTGGGGCGTTGCGTCGCATCGGGCACGACATCAGTGCATCGACCGACAGGGTCGTGGGTGCGGGCGCGCTCTGGGGCGGCGTGGCCGGGGCAGCGTTTCTGATCGTGGGACTGCTGGCGCTCGCCGTGTACGCGACTGTGGAGGGCGTGGGCGAGGGCACGGTCGGTGCGACCGATACCGTGTTCGGCGCGGGCGTCGTCGCCGCCGGGAGCGTCATCGGTGGGGCGTTCGCGTTCGCCGTCGGGGCGATGGTCGGCGCGCTGCTCGCGCTCGTCGACGTCGCGCTGCTTACGGCGGCGCGCGCGGTCGCCGGCGGGCCGAGGGCGCGGCCGTAGCGAGCGGCCGGCTCGCGCTGCCCGGCGCGAGGCGGCTGCGATACGATGGGCGCGCGGAGGGCAGGCGATGCGGCGATGACGATCGCGACACCGACCGAGGCGGCGGCGAAGGCGCAGACGGCGCGCGTGGCGAGCCGTGCCCTCGGCTTCGCGTCCACTGCGACGAAGGATGCGGCGCTCACCGGCATCGCCTCGGCGCTGCTCGCGGAACAGGGCGCGCTGCTGGAGCTGAACGCCGCCGAGGTGGAGCGCGCGCGCGAGCGCGGCATCGATCCCGCCTTCGTCGACCGCATGACGCTGACCCCGGCGCGCGTGGCCGCCATGGCGCAGACCGCGCGCGACGTCGCCGCGTTGCCCGACCCCGTGGGGCAGATGGAGGACGTGCGCGCCCGCCCCAACGGGATGCAGGTCGGGCGGATGCGCGTGCCGCTGGGCGTCATCGGCGCGGTCTACGAGTCGCGGCCGAACGTCACCGTCGACATCGCGGCGCTCTGCCTGAAGTCGGGCAACGCGGTGGTGCTGCGCTCCGGGACGGATGCGCACGCTAGCTCGCAGGCGCTGGCGCGCATCGTGACGCGCGAGCTGGAGGCGGCGGGCCTGCCCGCGGGCTCCGTGCAGTTCATCGACTCGACGGACCGCGCCGAGGTCAGCGCGCTGCTGGCGGCGCGCGAGCAGATCGACCTGCTCGTGCCGCGGGGTGGCGCCGATCTGATCCGCCGCGTCCGCGAGGAGGCGACGATGCCGGTGGTCGCCGGCGGCGTCGGCGTCTGCCACACCTATGTGGACGCGGAGGCCGACCTCGACGTGGCGGTGGACATCGCCGTCAACGCGAAGGTGCGCCACCCATCGGTGTGCAACACCCTCGACACCGTGCTGGTGCACCGGCGGGTCGCCGAGGCGACACTGCCGCGACTCTCGCGCGAGCTGGCGGGGCATGGCGTGACGCTGCACGCCGACGACGAGGCACGGCGCCTCGCGACGGTCGAGGGCGGTGCGCTCGTCGTGGCCGTCGAGCCGGCGGACTACGACCGCGAGTGGCTCTCGCTCGACTGCTCGGTGCGCGTCGTCGACTCGCTGGACGAGGCACTCGCGCACATCGCCGAGCACGGCAGCGGCCACTCCGAGGCGATCGCCACGGACTCCTACACGGCGGCGCAGCGCTTCCAGCGGGAGGTGGACGCCTCCTCGGTCTTCGTCAATGTCTCGACGGGCTTCGCCGATGGCGGCGAATATGGGCTCGGCACGGAGTTCGGCATCTCGACGCAGAAGCTGCACGCGCGCGGCCCCATGGGGCTGCGCGAGCTCACGTCCTATAAGTGGGTGATCCTGGGGAGCGGGCAGACCCGGCCGTAGCGCCGGCACCGTCGAACGGGAATCGAAAACCGGGAGAGCGCGCCGGCCGCAGCTGTGCGCGGCGCTCGCAAGGAAGGCGCAGCACGATGGATTTCCGCTTCGAGCGAGAGGCGCGCACGCCGTACTCAGAGTCCTGGGTGATTGAGGATCCGGAGCACTCGCTCGGGCGGGTGGACGTGCACTTCACCTCCTCCGCGACCTACGCGACGCTCACGATCCACAGCTCCGTCGACGACGAGGCGCTACAGACGCTGATCGCTGCCATCGACGAGCGCATCGTCTCCACCGCCGACCCGTACCGTGAGGACCTCGTGGTCACGGTGTGGCGCGGTGAGCAGGTGGGCGTCTTCTCCGACGAGGGCGACGCCGAGGACGAGGACGACGCCGAAGACGTGGGATCCTCTAGAGTCGACCTG
>JGI24914J38485_100289_pt1 | contig 34224 bp, 33 predicted proteins | sample LinPfosmplate2_FD_38485 | JGI IMG/M metagenome (IMG submission 38485) | reverse complement strand
TCGAGCTCGGTACCCGGGGATCCCACTGGTGAGTTTGCAAACCAAAGTGCATTTTCAAGCCCAAAAGTATCTTGCCATACCGCACCTTTTTGAGTCAAACGGTCATAAACTGATGTTGTTTTCTGGCGTCTTCCCTTAGGTAGCGTCTCATTAGGGAAAGTCATCACAAATCGCCGTTCATAATTTTCAGAGGATTTAATGACACCCCATTGTGGAGTTGCAAATTCACCAAAACGTGCAATATCCATTGCCCAAACATCCACTGACGGCTCTCCTTCAATCATCCATTCGGCTAGAGTCTTTCCAACACCTCCAGCTTGACAAAAACCAGCCATAACACCGACAGCTGTCCAGTAGTTTTTTACACCTGGAACGGGGCCAATCATTGGGTTTCCGTCTGGAGAAAATACAAACGGACCATTAATAATGTTTTTAATACCCGCAGTACCCAGTGCTGGAATTCGTTCAAATGCCAATTCTAGTCTGTCAGCAATATGGTCCAGCTTTGGATCCAATAAATCATGTCCAAAATTTTGTGGCGTTCCGTCCAATGACCACGGGGTCGAACGAGGTTCATAGGTTCCCAATAACATGCCAGTATTTTCTTGACGCAAATAAATATTTGCTTCAAAGTCAATGCAATGTGGCAAACGACGATCTTCAGGTAAATTAGCAATCTGTTCAATTTCTTCTGTAATTAAATAATGATGCTCCATTGGAACTACAGGCAAGTGAACATTGGCCATTCGACCCACCTCACGCGCCCATAATCCACCTGCGTTAACAATATATTCAGCATGAATATTACCCTTTTCAGTGACCACATCCCAAGATCCGTCAGCACGTTGATTCGTTTCAAGAACAGGAGTATGAGTGAAGAACTCAGCACCATGAACACGCGCTGATTTTGCATAAGCATAAACAACGCCAGAGGGATCAAGATCACCATCAGTTGGATCCCAAAGTGCTGCAACATAGTGTTTGGGGTCAACCAATGGGTGTTTTTCTATTACTTCTTCCATAGATACAAATTCTTGATCTAATCCTATTGATCTAGCTTTTGAGCGTTCTCGCTTTAGGTAGTCATGCCAACTCTGATTAGAAGCTAAGTAGAAACCGCCAGTTTGGTGCATGCTAATTGAATGACCAGAGGTCTCTTCAATTTCTTTATATAAATTAATCGTATAGTCTTGAAGTTTGGAGACATTAGGATCAGAACTAAGCGTATGAAATGAGCCAGCAGCATGCCAACTAGATCCTGAAGTTAATTCATCCCTTTCGAGTAAGATAACATCCTTCCATCCCATTTTTGCAAGATGAAATAGGATCGAACAGCCAACTACCCCTCCTCCAATAACAACAACTTTCGCATGATCATTCATATCACAAACCTAAATATATAGCACTGAAAAATAAATGTTAATTCAAAAATGAACGAAACTCAAGTAAAAAAAATTGAGTCTTTATAAAGGGGGCGCTCCACCCTCTGAAACCCTTTTATCAACAAAACTTGTAAGCTCTTCTTCCACCTCTGACTTTAGCTTTGGCTCTTCGTAATCATCTAAAAGCTGCTTCCATATTTTATTTGCTCTTTGAGTCGCAGTAACTGAGCCAGCATCTCTCCAAGACTCAAAATTTCTCCAGTCTGAAAGCAGTGGGTTGTAATGCTCTGTTTCGTAACGCTCAAGTGTTTGTTTGGCGGCAAAAAAATGACTTGCTGGACCCACTTCAGCTATTGCTTCAACTCCTAGAGTGTCTTTATTGACAGGAGGTGGTTGCAGAAAAGCTTCCATAATTTGGTTCATTTCAGCGTCTAAAATTACTTTTTCATAAGAGGCACAAAGCCCCCCTTCAATCCAGCCATGCCCATGCAAAATAAAATTCACCTGACCTAGTAGACAAGCCCATAGAGACATCTGTGACTCATAAACTGACTGTTCATCAGGGGCATTAGATGCATTGGCATTTGAGGCCCTAAGGGGGATCTTATATTTTCTAGCCAATTGCCCGCTTGCAATTGTAGCCTGTGTGTATTCAGGAGTTCCAAAGGCAGGTGAGCCTGACTTCATGTCAACATTAGATGTGAAGCTACCATACATAGCTGGTGCCCCAGGGTTAACACACTGATGAAAAGCAAGGCCCGCAAGAGCCTCAGCATTTTGTTGAACCAGAGCTCCAGCAACTGTTATTGGAGCCATAGCTCCAGCCAAGGTAAAAGGGGTATAGATTACCGGCTGATTGTGTTCAGCCATTTCAATTGCACCTTCTAAAAGAGCGTTGTCGTAAACCAGTGGCGAGTTGGCATTTACAACAGTTGTTATCGAGGGCTCTCTTAGCAAAGTTTCTTCATCAATACCTCTTCCAATTCGAACAATTTCAATTGCATCGAGCATCCTTTCACTGCCTATTGCATATCCAAAAAGAGGCTTTGTTGAGAGGCGGGCGGCTGTAGAAACAGCATGTAAATGACGCACACTTACATCTATATCGCAAGGTTCAACTGGATAGCCACCGAACGCATGGACAGTATTTAAAATCTCCCCAAGTTTTATTAAGTTTGAATAATCTTCAAAGTTACCTAAAATTCTACCTCTATCCAAATCAGAAACATTGGGAGCGCTTGCAACCATTGTGTTTACAACAGATCTACCACCTACATGAACATTCCTTTCTTTGTGCCTTCCATGCAGAGTAAATTCACTTGGGGTGGTGGCTATTTTTTCCATTATAAAGCTAGGCTCAAATCTAACACGCTTGCCGTCACTATCAATTGAAGCTCCAGCTTTTTTTAGAATCTCTACTGCACGAGGAGATTGGATGTCCATGCCTGTATCACATAAAACTTTTAAAGAGGCCTCATGAATAGACTCAATTTCATCTTCTGAAAAAATACTCATCGGCTGAAAAGGATTCTTTTTTTGCCCATAGGGGGCCTGCTTAAAGCTTGTAACTTCTCTAGAAACCTTGGTTCTACCTCTTCTCATTTTTCAGTTCTATTTAAGTTGTTAAAGAACTGATGTTAATTCAAAAAAGCGTGAAACTCAAGTTAAAAAATATTTAGTAAAAATAGTGAGCTGTACTCCGCTCACTGAGAAGTTTTTTTAGGTTCTTGGAGTTTTTTTGATCCGTTCTAAAATATCAATACCTTGCTGATTCCAGAAATGCAAAAAATCAATAAATATCCAATTTTCTGTCAGCTTATCACCATCTCGTCGGTACATATCAATAACTCTCATATCTCCAGATTTGCTCGATGCAGGTAAGCCCATGAATCCTCCAGAAGGAGTAAGTGTCAAGTTAGGCCATCCAAAAAAACCGCCAAAATTTCCCTCTGCAATTCTGCAAAGGTGGCCATTAAATATTCGATCTTTGAAACCAGCCCTAAAAGGTCCAGAGTGTTGCTCAGCATACCTTTCAATTGTATAAGTTGCGCCGATACCTGCAGGCCCCCACCAAATCATATCCTCGTTCCAGCTCCTTCTGAGCTCATCTACAAGTGGGAGTTCTTGATGTTCTGTCCAGGTCCTAATATCATTAACCATGAAGTCAATAGCAGCTAAAGTTTTTTCACCTTCAGCACTTTCTTGCTCTTCAAACATTAAGCCCTCATGAGTCATTGGTCCTGGCTGAACAAGATGAGCGGCAGTTTGAGGAGGGAATGGATTAAGTCCAACCTGAATCATAACATGCGGAATATCAAAAAACATAGCGGTTTCAGTAATCTTTCCATTCTCCACTTTGTTAAATTCACAGTAACGCAAAAATGCCATTTTTCTAGAGGGGTTAATTCCTAGCCACTCGTTGTCAAAGAGACCCATAAGATGGCCCATAGAAACAACCCAGACAGACTTAAATCCATCAATTTCATTTTTACCTGCCATAAAGATATCCATGCGCCTTTGCATGTTTTTAAATGAATTTCGGAAGGGCTGCCAGAAAGTCTCTGAAACCTCTTTAGCGTTTGAGAGTTCATTAAAAGGGTGGTAACCTCGCCAGATATAATCATTAGCGATGTAACTTTCTAAAACTTTCGAAATGTCATCACCTTGAGCCATATCTAATGACTTATAGTAATCTAGAATTAACTTTTTTTCTTTTTGATAGTTACTCATAATTAGACTTTATTTAATATCATTCTTGCTCCCATTTCTGCAATCATCATGGTTGGTGCTGACGTATTACCACTAACGATGGTTGGCATAATGGAGGCATCAATGACGCGTAAATTATTCATTCCTTTTACCTTTAAATCCTTCGGAGAAACAACAGCTAAATCATCAATTCCCATCTTACAGGTACCAACAGGATGGTAGACAGTCAAGGCTGTTTTGCGAATGTATTCTAATATATCTGCATCAGACTTTATAGTCTTTCCAGGTGCAATTTCTTTACCACGTACCTCATCAAACTCTTTAGATAATAAAACTTCTCTAGCTTTTTTTACTGCTTCAATAATATTTTTTTCATCTCTAGAATCAGACAAAAAATTGTGATCAATGAGAAGTTTATATTCGTCTCCTTTTTTGCCTAGCTTAACAGAGCCCTTACTATGCGGTCTTAATAAGCATGTGAAAAGAGAGTAGCCATGTCCAAATTCAAATTTTCTACCTCGATGGCTTCGATAAATAGGTGTGAAATGAAACTGAACATCTGGATAGTTAGTAGTACCAAAATCAGTTGCTGCAAAACCACCTGCTTCAACGAAATTAGTTGTCCACCAACCCATTCTTCTAAAATAGTAGTTGAAAGGAGATGTAATTACTTGAGGCAACAATGATCTCCAAGAAACGCCTATCGATTCAGCTTTATTTGAACGAACTGTAACCATTGTGTCAAGGTGATCTTGAAGGTTTTCTCCAACTCCCACTAGATTATGTTTACAAGTAATCCCCAACTCTTTAAGCTCATTTTCACTTCCTATACCTGAAGCTAAAAGTATCCTAGGTGATTCAATTGCCCCAGCACTAATAATAACTTCTTTTTTACAATTCAACTGCCTTTCAGAACCATTAATTTGAATATTCAACGATTTGGCATATTCGCCTTCAATCTCTATTGATTTAACTTTTGTATGAGTAAGGAGTGTTAGGTTTGGTCTCGAAAGGATTGGTTCGACAAAGGCTGTATAGGAACTTACTCGAGTACCTTTGTGTTGGTTTACATTATAAACCCCGAGTCCCAATTGTGAAGCAGCATTGAAGTCAGGATTATGGAGTAGACCTATCTCACCTCCAGCCTTAATAAAGCGTTTAACAGTTGTATTAGGATCTTGTGGCTTAACTACTGGCCACTCTCCGCCTTGAGAATGATATTTTGGATCCCCATCTGTTTGATCATCTTCAAATTTTTTAAATATTGGTAAGACTTCTTCATAAGACCATCCCTTACAGCCAAGTTTAGCCCAATTATCGTAGTCATTCTTATTTCCACGAATATAGGCCATGCCGTTAATCGAGCTAGAACCTCCAAGGCCCTTGCCGCGATTAACAGTGATAATTCGATTATGTAATTTTTTTTGAGGAACGCCTTGATAGGCATAATCAAACTTCTTGTGGCCATACAAAACAGAAAGTCCAGCAGGAATTTTCACCCAAGGACTCTTAGTACTTCCGCCACCTTCAACTAAGCAGACACTATTTTCAGGGTTTTCACTGAGACGATTAGCCAATATACATCCCGCAGAACCGGCACCGATAATAATATAATCATAACTACTCAAGCTTTACCCCTTAACAGCGCCAGAAGTTAAACCACTTACTATCTGCCTCTGAAAAAAGATAACCAAAAAGAATAGTGGTGCAATTATGGATACTGCTGCAGCAACTGCTACAACCTGATCAGTTGTTGTAGTTTCCATATTAAACATACTAGCAATAGCTGGAACCATAGTTGTATTTTGAGCCTCTAGAAGCATTGAAGTAACTAAAAAATCATTATAAGCCAACAGAAAACTAAAGAGGCCAGTAGTAATTACACCTGGCCACATTACAGGCATAATGACTCGTCTAAATGCTTGAAAATGACTGCATCCATCTACTCTAGCAGCTTCATCAAGTTCAGATGGAATACTTTGGAAGAATGAGCGCAACATCCAGATTGTAAAGGGTTGATTAATAGCAACCAGTACAGCGACCGTTGCCCAAGGCATTCCATAGAGTGTTGGTGCAGATTCACCAAATATTGGCCTCAGTATTTCAGCAGAATTTATAAAAAATGGAAGATATCCAGTGACTAAAACCGAGTGTGGCAGGGCACGGAAAATTAAGGCGATAATGAGTATCCAAAATGCTAAATTAGAGCCTGATCTAGCAAGTCCATATCCGGCCAACGTTCCAAAAGTGAGAGAGATTGTAACTACACCTGTAGTTACCATGATAGAGTTTTGGAAATTTTTTATAAAGCCCTTTTCAAACCAGACGGTAGAGTAATGCTCTGTAGAGAAGCCCAATATATTATTACCAAGTGGGCCAGAAATATCATTAAATAAGGAGAGCACTGAGGGCATAATTCCAAAAAAAATAATAATAAAAGAAAGCCCAAACGCCATGGCGCCAATAATCCATCCAAACCCTAAGTAGCCATTTGGAGAATATTTATTTACCATTCTTCCTAACCAGCCTGTTGTAAGTTTTGCAGTAAAAAGAATTATTGAAAGGCCGACAGTTATATCTATTAACGAGAGTCCTTTGCCTTTAGATAGTGTTTCCGGCCCAAAAATTACATTTAATGGGTTGGAGTTAAATGCATCAATAGGAAGCTTTACACTTATAACAGTAATCCAAAAAATTGGGAAAGCAGCCACAATACACCAGAATATTAGAAAAAAATATGAGCTTAAACGAAGTCCTATTGGTTGGCGTATTAAATTTATATCCTTCATAATCGCTTACCCTTATAGTCAGTCCATACACCTCGTAGAACTGGGATTAATAAAAGCACAATTCCGATCATTGTCAACATCGAACTGGCTGAAGCCCTACCTATAGAACGATTTCCCATTAGATCTGAAGTTAGAAAATCATAGGTTAGCCATTGCAGTGAAATTACATGTGCCTGTGATGAGAAACCAACCACCTCTTCGAAAACCCGGTAGGCATCCATCAGATGAATCAACGTTACAAAAACTATTAAAGGCATTAGGTGAGGTAATATTACATAACGCAATTTTTGCCAACGGCTTGCCCCATCTATAATGGCACTTTCAACAGTATCTTGGTTTACAGTTTGAAGACCAGCATAAAAAACAATAGCTGCAAAAGGCGCAACATGCCAAACACGATAAAACATCATCATTAACTCTATAGTCCATGCCTGAGCAAACATTGAAATATCTCGCACCAACCACCATTCCAGAAATGAGGTCAAAATTCCATCACCAATGAACAACCATCTAATTGAAAGAGCTCCGATCACTGGAGTAATAATCATTGGAAGAAGTGACACAAATATCACCGGTCCTCTAATAGATTTTGCTACATTATTTATACAAAGAGCAATTATCAGGCCAAAAAAAAGTACTAGCGGCAAAGTAACTAATGTAAATGACAAAGTAAATCGTAGTGCTTTCCAAAAGTCAATTACCATAAATTGTCGCCAGCTATTATTAGCAAATGCTTTAATCACCCTCGGCAATTCAAGTACATTTTGATAGTTCACAAACCCTACAAAACTTGTTTGCTTTATCACTTTTCCATTATCGCCAATTGTAGGAATTGTTTTAATTTCTTTGAGACAAACTTGTCCAGTAAAAGTTGGAGTACAGGTTTCAACTTCTAGCGTTTGATATACTGGCTGGGTAACATAAAAACTCTGCTTTAAAACAGTTGCTAATGGCAAAGCAATAAATAAAACCATCATTAAAACAGATGGCCCGATAAAAGCTAAGAATGTCTTTTGATTCATATTAGAAAAATTATATCAATAATCAAGATTAAAACATTAGATAAAAAGAGGGCCCTCTAAGAGGGCCCTCTTGGAGACACAGAGATATTACATTAAGCCACTTTCTGTAGCTGAAATTGTATAGGCAGCTTCAATATCAGCAAGAGCTGTTGCAGCGTCTTTCTCTCCTGTTAGGAAAGCTGCGATACCATTACCTAATGCTGTATGCATTGCTCCCATACCAGGAGAGCTTGAAGGATAAGGAGCCGCACCATTATCAGCAGTAGCGATAGCGCCTGCAGCAGCAGAACCGGCAACATAACCGTCAATTAGCCAAACAGCGTCGTCATTATTAGCTAGAACCATTTCAGTATCAATACCTTCCATAGCAACACGGAAGGCAGCATCAGCTTGTTCATCTGTCATGTTTGTTGCGAAAACAATACCATCCCACCAGTTAGTAGAGGCTGGTCTAGTTGTTCCCATTGGCGCTGAAGCCATTGTGACTAGGCCTACAACCTCAGACTCTTCAGCATTGTCCATGGCGCCTGCGCGCGTCGCCCAAAGGGTTGCCATAGCAATTTTTCCTTGCTGGAATTGTTGCTGAACATAAGTTGAATCAGAAACGAGATATTCAGGATCCATATACGCTGTAAGATCCTTCATTGTATTTAGAGTTGCAATACCAGTTGCATTGTTAATTGATGGGGCATTTCCCTCTCCAAAGAATGCACCACCATTACCTAAGTAATTGTTGATAAATTCTTCGCCAAGATTCCATCCGGCTTTATATGTTCCACCAATTGGATAGTCAACTAGGTTATAGCTTTGCATAAATTTTGCAGCTGCCACCATTTCAGCATGAGTGGTTGGTTCTACAATACCAAGATCTTTAAAAATATCTTTACGATACATTAGATGCTGATTATTAACCATCATAGCGATTGCCATAATCTCACCGTTAACTTTAATTAACTGACTAGGCTTTAGTTGGCTTCCATACTTAGCTACAAGGTCGTCCAAGGGACGAATTGTGCCTGCATTTAGAAGCGGCACCATTGTGCCATTTGATACACCACCTATCTGATAAAGGGAAGGGTTTGCTGCAAATGCCTCTGGCTGCTTGTCCTTAAAATCTACATCCAAGACTGAAGTGACATTGCCACATTCTGCCATAGATTCAGTGACTGCTTTCATAGCATCAAAAGAATTTGAAAGTGATTTTAGTTCAATATTGTTCTCAAAAGCACACCCAGCCCATACACTTGAAGAAATAAGCGAGATTGCGATTGTTGTTGCAATTTTTTTAATTGTCATTAGATTACTCTCCTGTCTTATTGGACACACTTTTTGATGTGTCTTATTAATTTGCTATTACCATCTCAGTAATAGTTTTTTTATAGGCTTATTCTTAAGGACTTAAGCCCAAATTAATCAAATACATTGAAATCAAATTTCTTATTGCATACGATTGCAATGGATTATATCACAGACTTTAAATAATAAAAGTACTATTTGCATTCGTATTCATAAAAAAATACTATAATTTTTAAAAGTTTATGTTCTTGACTTTTCGAAATCTTCCCATGCACGTTTAAAATCATCAAAATTAAAGTCTTTTCTTCTAGCAGGGTCTAGTATTAATTTTTCTGAGGCAAATAACTTATGAATAGCATCTTTTAAACTATCAATTACCGCTTTAGGAATAATTACTGCGCCATGCAAGTCTGCATGAATCAAGTCATTTGGTGAAATACTAATTCCAAAAAAGCTGACCTTGGTATCGATTTCGCGAACATGAACAAAACCATGGCTTGGTCCAATAGAGCCCGCTACGACTGGAAAGTCTTCTGCAAGATCTCCAAGGTCTCTAACAACACCATTTGTGAGAGCTCCTGAGAGTCCAAATGCTTTGTGAACTTTAGTGTTAATTTCTCCCCAATAGGCGCCAATACAATCTGGATAATCAATATCCTCTATAACCGCAACAGCTGGACCACTAATATCTGACATATAACGGTAGTATTCCATCCTTCGTTCTTTGATGATGTCCTGATCCTCTTTTGGTGGGGCCAATGCAGCAATTTTAGCGGTTTTAGCAAAGCCAACCATTGCACCTCCTTTTGGTGCTGAGCTGACCATCGTTCCTCGTGTAAATTGTGAAAAACCTCGCTTGCCTTGTGCCACCTCTATAGCATTACATACTGTTGGAGTGTCTACTGATCGAAGAAGCGCAAGTAATTCAGAATCTATCAATTCATGAGCCATGTTTTCAATACCTCCGTGGTTTTTATTGGTTGCTCCAATGTTGGCAAATGTCCAGCATTCTTGATTATCTCTAACTTTGAATTACTAATAATATTATGCATCAATTCATGCTTCTCTATGGAACATAATTTATCTTCTGAGCCACACATTATAAGTACAGGCATATCCAGAACTGTAAGGTTATTTTGTTGATCACTCCTCCCTTGAAGGGCTCTTGATTGATTAATAAAGACTTTAGGGCCTAAAGAAAGTGCCATATCCATACAGATATTTAGAATAATATCTTGATTGTCACTACTCGCTAAATAGTTAGGTTTCATCTCATCACGAATAACATTTATTAATTTTCCTGACAAAGCATCACTAATTTGAGGCTCACGCTTAAGTTTCACTTCCTCTAATTCAGCTAGTGGATTAGTATCAATTAGCGCTAATTTTTCAATGCGCTGAGGGGCTTGTGCACATATCTCCATAGCAACGATTCCCCCCATTGAATGCCCAGCAAGACAAAATTTTGGTGGTGCATAGCTTAAAATATCCGCTGCCAACTCACTAATAGTGTCATGTCTAGAAATATCTGCAATATGCACTGATACATTTGAGATAAGCTCTTCTATTTGTGGAGCGAAAATGCGTTCATCACACATCATTCCAGGAATCATTACAAGAGGTGTCATAGTCGATTACTTACAAGCGCAGCACCCTCAGATAGAGACTTTAATTTAGCAAAAGCAATGTCTGGATCGACCGCCCCAAATCCTGCAAATGTTCCAAAACCACAGTCAGAACCTGCAATCACTCTTTCCTTTCCAACTATATTAACAAATTTTTCAATGCGTTCTGCAACTAGCTCGGGATGCTCAATAAAGTTTGTAGTTGTGTCCACAACCCCAGGAACAAGAATTTTCGTATCAGGTATTTCATTCTTACGATCTCGAAAAACTGACCACTCATGGGCGTGACGTGGATTCGAAGTCTCAAACAAAGTATATCGTGCTTTCGCCTTCATTAAAGTTCCAAAAACCTTATTCATGTCTATATCACAACAGTGAGGCCCTTCATAATTTCCCCAACAAATATGAATTCTGACTTTTTCTTCTGGCACGTTCTTTAGTGCATGATTTAGCGCCTCCATATGTGATTCAGCAATCTTTATAAACTCTGAGTCTGACAAATCACTAAAAAGCATATGTCTAGAAAGAGCTAGGTCTGGACAGTCTAGCTGCAAATCTAGTCCAGATGCCACAATCGTTTCATACTCATCCCTCATAGCATCAGCAAGCGCGGCAAGATAGGCATCCCTTGTTGGATAATAGTCATTTTGTAAAAATAAAGAAATAACACCAGGTGACGCTGCATTCATAAAACCTCTCCCGATACCATTTGCACTCATTGCGGCTTTCAAATTAGCTATATCTTTTTGAAGTTCGCCTTGCCCTTTTGAGCGAACCTCTCCAGTACACATTGGCCGAGAATATTGAGGTGTACCGCCATCATCTGCAAGCCTTTTAAGGAAACCAGGGAAAAGCTTTAGGTCTTCCGGCGGGTTTCGAGGACTATCCCCTGAAAAGCCTGTATATCTATCCTTTACATAAGTTGCGTATGATATTTTTGAGGTTTCACCATCACTAATAATATCTATACCTGCAATCTTCTGTTTTTCAGCTGTACTTAGAACATTGCTTCTCATGCATTCATCAAAATCCTTCTCAATATATTGCTTATTATTTTCACGGGCAAATATAAACTCGACAACATCCTGAGTTCTTGGTAATGACCCAACGTGTGTAGTTAATATTCTGCTCATTTATCGCTCCTTAATATAGTTATGAAAATCAAATTAATTCGAAATTGATTAGTTATCTTTTTGTAGACCAGCCTCTCCATGTTGGGCCCGCAAGATCATCAGTATTAGTTATCCGGTAGAGGCTAGATTCAGAAGTATCAACGGCAATCAATGAATGCTCAAAGTTAGGCTTCAATAGACATGTATCGCCTGGTTTAAGAACAGTTTCACCACCTCCCCAAGTCAGATTCCAGTCACCTTTCATCGGCATTAAAACTTCGAAATAGTTGATACTGTATAACTCTTGTGCTAATGATTTAGAACTAATAAACTCAATCTCAAATCCTGGTTTGTCTTTCAATAGACCTTTTTCACCTACTACCAAGCAAGATTCATTCTTTGATAAAGCCATCAGATCCCAATAACGAGCAACATAATCACGAACAACATAATGAACCGGCACTTCGGGAATTCCTAGCATTTCCTTTTCAGATAACTTGGTCATCGGCTTATCTCCAACTGGCAGCTTTTGCCCTTTTTTAGTGTCGTATAAAAGACCAGTTTCACTAAGAATTAAGCCGTGAGCTGTTGCTGCATCCAAGACCTGTGGTGCCCAGACAACACCTCCACCTGAATCATCACCTCCTAAAATCGACATAATCATGCCATATTCTCTACCAACATTCTCAAAACCTCGAAAAACATGAGTAGGGATATTGAAGATATCACCTTCATTTAAAATCACCTCACCAGCATTACCATCAAGACCCCAAAAAAAGCGCCAACACCCTTTTAATACAAAGAAAACCTCCGCAGTATTATGATAATGAAGAGAGTTAAAACATTTCGGGGGTTGCCCAGCTGCGCCAATATTAAAGCCAGGCGTTTGATTAATATGTACATGCTGGTCGAGGCTTTCTGATACACCTGAGCCAATAATTGTAAAGTTATCTTTCTGACTTGAGCCAGGTGTATGGGCATCAATAAAAGCTGTCTTACAGGGCATTAAATCATCATATCGAACTATGTATTTTTCCATTTCCTCTAATGTCATTATTACCCCGTCTTAATAATTATTTGTTTCCATAATGATGTCTCATCAAACAAAGTGTATTCTCTTCTTAGGCCCCATGGTCCAAACTCAGCATGTGACACTCCCATTACATATAATTCAGCGCCAGTAGGCTCTCCAAAAATACCCCGGCCATCATGCTTACCCTTTAAGTTCCAGCGAACTGCGGCCCTAGGAGACATGTGTTTATCTTCTCGACCAATTTGATGTTCAATAGAGAATTTTGCACTTGGCATGGATGAGCGCAGGCCCATCCAAAATTCTTCGGCATCAGAGTATGAGTGTGCAGATACTCCTCCAGGATATTCTAGGTGACAGCCACGGTCATACTCAGAAGTAGTAACTGATTGATCGGAGCTCATAATCCGTTTCAAGATATCAACATACTTTTGGCCCCACTCGTTATTATTACCTTTACCTTTATATGGCCCTAGCTGATCCATGGAGTCTGTAAATGGGAGCTGACAATTCTCTCTCCCGCCTTCAAGATCTATCTGTTTTCTAGCGAAATCTTTTGGATGAATTCCCAACTGTCTCGCCATAGCACCTTGATCACGAATTAACCACTCGTCATTCACCTGATTATTAATAGCATGACAATCTGCTATCGTTCTAAAAACAATTTTTTTACCAGTTGCTTTGCCAAACTGTCCATCTCCAGAGTGAGTTGCTGTTGATATGATTCGATGCGATGACAACATTCCTGTTTCAGGAGTGCCAGACCAGATTACATCCTCTCCCAAGAGCTGACGATCTGGAAATTCTGATAAGGTTGCCTTGGTAGCCTCTATAACGGTTTTATTCCCGATTACAATAGAAGATGGTGCTCTTAATATAATATCATCAGAATATAGATAAAGCAGTTTATCAATTCCACGCTCTTCCCAAATTTCATAAGTAATTCCATTAATGAAATCGGGGAAATCTACATACTTTGAATCAAAACCTTCCACTCTTACTACTCCTTATTGGATATATTTGAAATCTTTGCTGAGCCTCGAAGTATTAGTGGACCATCTATTTCGATACGAAGTGGCTTCGTTTCCGGATTTTCAATACACTCAAGAATAATTGAAACAGTTTCTGCCACCATACGATTAGCTGGCTGTCTAACCGTTGTTAAATCATAAGCAGGCCAAGATGCAACAGGAACATCGTCATAACCAACAACCGAAACTTGTTCTGGTATTTTTAACTCTAACTCAAAACGAATTACATCCATTACTGCAAATGCCATGTCATCACTTGCTACAAAAATAGCATCTGGTATTTCCTTTTTAGTGAACATTTTCCGTGCAGCTCGTCGAGCCTCATCTTGAACAAAATTACCAACTTCGCGAGCATACAGAGACCTTCCGTGCTGTGTCAGCTCTTCGGTGAAGCCAGCTTCTCTATCACGCTGAGTTGAAGCGCCTTCCCATCCAGCAATATAACCTATACGTTTGTGGCCACCAGCAATCAAGAATCTCGCAACTTTTTGCCCACCAAGAAAATTGTCTGAAGTAACAGTTGAAAATCTATCATCATCTTGGGTACGGTTAAATAACATTACAGGAACCCCCGCATCAACGCATCTGTTGGCAAGATTTGACGACATTGCAACAGAAGCTAGAATAATGGCATCAACCTGATAATCAAGAATTTCATCCACAACATCATCAATATTTCCCGACGTTTTCGAAGCCATAAAAACTAATACGTGATAACCTTTTTTTTGTAATGCATTAGAAAGAAGCTCCAACGCTTCTGGATAAAAATAATTATCTAGATGTGAAACCACTAGACCAATGATTCTTGACTTTCCTGTAATTAATGATCGAGCCAAGACATTTGGACGATAGCCGAGCTCTGCAGCAGCACTAAGAACTTTCTCATTTGTTTTTTTTGAAGCAGAGGCGCCAGGCGTGAAAACACGAGAAACTGCAGACTGACTTACACCAGCTAATTTTGCCACTTCCAATGATGTTACTTTTTTAGTCGCCATTAGTCTGCCGTCCAACCTCCATCAACCATCAATGCTGACCCTGTGATCATTGCAGATGCCTCAGAAGCCAAAAATACTACAGCACCCATAATATCTTCAACTTCACCAATTCGTCCAAGTTTTATCTTTTCCTCAATCCATTTTCTACGTTCAGGATTATCAAAAGTTGACTGGGTAAGAGGCGTACGTATAAACGTTGGGCAAATGGTATTGACTCGAATTTGATGAGAACCCCACTCTATAGCCATTGCCTTGGTAAAACCTTCAACGGCATGTTTGGATGCAGAATAAACCGCTCTATCAATACCACCTACATGTCCCATCTGAGAGGAGATATTGATTAAAGAGCCAGGTTTTTTTGCTTTTATCAAGCCCTTTGCAACAGCTTGAGTCACAAAATAAGCACCACGAAGATTGACACTCATTACTTCATCAAAATCTTTTACTAAAGTATCCTTAGAGGGTGAGTGTCGACCTAAACCAGCGCTATTAACTAAAATATCAAAAGGATCGTGATTTTCTATAGACTCTCTGATTGAATTTGTGTTGGTTACATCTAACATCATTGCCTCGGCACTTAGCCCTTTTGATTGAATTGCATCAACAACATCATTAAGCCCCCCAATGTTTCGTGCTGACAACACTACATGGGAACCAGCCTCAGCCAAAGCGACTGCACAACCCAACCCAACCCCAGATGAAGCGCCAGTAATAAGCGCCTTCATTCCATCTAATCTCATAGATGGAGTTTTAGGTAATTTAATCACTTTGCTGCTTGTCCATAGGGGACATTTTCACCACCATAACGCCTGACTCTGATATTGGCTTGCTCAGCATGTCCAACAAAAGACTCTAACATGCAAAGTCGTGAGCAGTAACGTCCAATCTTTACAGCAGCTTCATCAGTAGTAATTTTTTGATAGCTATGCGTTTTAAGGAACTTACCAACCCACAGTCCGCCGGTATATTTACCCGCTTTTTTTGTAGGTAGTGTGTGGTTGGTTCCGATTACTTTATCACCATTCGATACATTCGTTCTTGGGCCTAAAAATAATGCCCCATAGGAAAGCATATTATCTAAAAACCAATCATCACGATTGGTCATAACCTGGACATGTTCTGATGCAATATCGTTAGCAACATCGAGCATCTCATCATAGTTATCACAGACTATGACTTCACCATATTCTTCCCAGCTAACTGAGGCTGTATCTGCTGTTGGAAGAATGGTTAGTAGTCTATCGATCTCGGAAAGTGTATCTTCTGCTAGCTTTAGATTATTAGTAACCAAAACAGCTGGAGAGTTATACCCATGTTCTGCCTGGCCTAGTAAGTCAGTGGCACATAATTCAGCATCAACGGTGTCATCAGCGATCACCATGGTTTCTGTTGGCCCAGCAAATAAATCAATCCCAACTCGACCAAATAACTGTCTTTTAGCCTCAGCAACGAAGGCATTACCAGGACCAACAAGCATATCAACTGAATCAATACTTGCAGTGCCAAGGGCCATCGCACCAACAGCTTGAATACCGCCTATAACATAAATCTCATGAGCACCGCCGAGATGCATTGCTGCAATCACAGCTGGATTGGGCTCGCCTTTAAATGGCGGAGTACAGGCAATAATTCTTGGTACTTTTGCAACACTTGCTGTAACAATTGACATGTGTGCTGATGCCACCATTGGGAATTTTCCTGCTGGAACATAGCATCCAACTGATTGAACTGGGATATTTTTATGTCCAAGGATAACCCCTGGCATAGTTTCAACCTCTATATCTTGCATAGAGTCTCTTTGTGCTTGTGCAAAATTTCTAACTTGCTCTTGAGCAAAATTTATATCCTCTAAATCTTGAGGTGATACTTTTTTTACTAAACTGTCGATTTCAGCAGGACTTAATTTAAAAGACTTTGGCGTGTAATTATCAAATTTCTCAGAGAACTCTCTTACTGCTTCATCGCCTCTTGCTTCAATTGCCTTCAGAGTGCTTTTAACAATCTCACTAACCTCAGCATCATCGATAGCCTTAGCAGCATCAGTTTTTCCTTGTTTTAAATATTTTATTGACACAATATCTCCAATTAATTTGGCTTTGGTGGAACTATTTCACCACGATCATAGGACTCCCACCCTAAACCATTGAATACATCAACGCCAAGTTGTTCCAAAATACTCGGAAAATCTACGGTTACCCAGTTGTCTGTTATAAGCCCATCTCTGACTTCCCAGAAATCTGTATAGTGGATTTTTACGCGCTTATTAGTAGGCTCTATCCCCATGAACTCTCCACTATGAACTGCATCAATATGCCCAAAGCATGATGCCCATTCGCCGTCAACTAGGAACTTGTCCGTATTATATTTCCGATCTGAAAAAGCAGCCCTAAGGGGTAGCTGCCAATTATTTCGAAACTCCTCAAGGTTTTGCTTTGTACCGCAACCCTTGTTACCCATCCACCGAAAATCTTTATGGAAGTACTCCCCCATGTCATTAGATTTAGCAATCAAAGCTTCTTCCATAGCCTTGACTACAGAAAGTGTTTTTTTTGATGTCTCGTCATAACTCATTTTTTAGATCTCCACTTTTAGTTTTCAAGCATTTCTCCAGTTTTTGTACTGAACAGGAGGCATAAGTTTGCAGGAATATTTGCCATAACTTTAGAGCCAATCTCAGTATGGTAATTTTTATCAGACTTTATAGAAACTAACTCACCGCCAGCTCTTACTGAAACCATAGTCATATCTCCTAATAGCTCCATTGAAAATGCGGGGGCAGAAATTGCACCGTTGCTTTCAACAATAGAAGCATCTTCAGCACGAAACCCAAGTGTGACTTTGCCAGAATGTTTTTTATTCAATCCTTCAATTTTTACTCCGTCGCCTTTAAATACACCGTCTTTTATAGAGCCATGCATTAAGTTCATTGCTGGTGATCCAATAAAGCTTGCAACAAAGCTATTGGCTGGCTTGTTGTAAATATCTTTAGGGGTTCCAACTTGCTGAATGACCCCATCTTTCATTACTACAACTCTATCTGCAAGGGTCATAGCCTCAACCTGGTCATGAGTAACATAGATAGTTGTAACTCGTAACTTATTTTGAAGATTTTTAATTTGAGCTCTTGTAGAAACTCGTAATTTAGCATCTAAGTTTGACAGTGGCTCATCCATTAAAAAGACGGTAGGCTCACGAACAATCGCTCTAGCCAAAGCTACCCTTTGTCTTTGACCTCCAGACAACTCAGAAGGCTTACGATGTAAATAATCATTAAGTTCAACCATCTCAGATGCTTGCATTACTTTTTCTTTATGAAGTGCTTTGTCAATCTTTCTCACCTTAAGTGGAAAGCAAATATTTTCATATACTGTCATATTTGGATAGAGTGCATATGATTGAAATACCATCGCTACATCTCGGTCCTTTGGCTCTAGATTATTAACAACCTTACCATCAATAAGTATCTCGCCATTAGTAACAGTTTCAAGTCCAGCAATCATGCGCATTGTGGTGGTTTTTCCACAACCAGATGGGCCGAGCAATACTAAGAACTCCTCATCTGCAATAGTCAGGTTAAAGTTCTCTACACCAACAAAATTACCCCAGCGCTTTGTGAGATTTTTTAGTTCAATTTCAGCCATATTTTTTTATGTAAGTTATTTGGTGTTATGATGCATAAAGTATTAATCATGCATACGATTGCAAAATATTATAACACATGGTTTTTTCTTTTAAAAAGAATGTTGCAAACCTATGCAATAAATTTTCTGTTTATATTTTATATCCTATTCGTTTACAAACAAATTAAAATACAAAAATATACTACTGGAGAAATCATATGACAAACCTTCAACCATCTAGAGAAGCTTTTATTACTTGTGCTGTTACTGGATCTGGTGATACAACCGGAAAATCCGATAAAGTTCCTATTACACCACAGCAAATTGCTGACTCATGCATTGGTGCAGCTCAGGCCGGAGCTGCTGTTGTTCACATTCATGTTAGAGACCCAAAAACAGGCGCTCCTGCTCGTGATCCTGCTTTGTATGTAGAAGTTGTTAATTTCATTAGAGAGTCAAAGGTTGATATGGTTTTGAATCTTACTTCAGGTATGGGTGGTGATATGGTTTTTGGCTCAGCAGAACAGCCACTACCATTAAATGATGAGGGAACCGATATGGTCGGTGCAACTGAGAGGCTTGAGCACGTTAAAGAAATACTTCCTGAGATATGTACTATTGATTGTGGCTCCATGAATTTTGGCCATGGTGATTATGTTATGACCAATACCACTTCAGTGTTACAAGAAATGACTAAACAAGTTCAAACGCTTGGAGTGAAACCTGAAATTGAGGCTTTTGATACTGGTCATTTACAGTTTGCAATTTGGCTTAAAGAGCAAGGTCTAATTGATGACCCTGTGATGATTCAGCTATGTATGGGTATACCTTGGGGTGCACCTGATGACCTTCACACATTTCTCGCAATGACATCAAATATTCCAAAGGACTGGACATTTTCTGCCTTCTCAATAGGTAGAAATCAGTTGCCTTATGTAGCCTTAGCTATCTTGGCAGGCGGTAATATTCGTGTCGGCCTTGAGGATAACATCTACCTCAAACGTGGTGTCCTTGCTACCAACACAGATCTAGTAAAAAAAGCTGTACAGACAGCTGAGGGAATGGGATGTGCTATTCTAGGGCCAGATCAGGTACGCAGTAATATGAAGTTAGTGAAGCGCTGGGGCTAGATATGAAAAGCATTAAGTCAGCAGGCGTAATTGGTGCAGGCGTTATTGGTAGTGGATGGATAGCCAGGTTACTGCTAAATGGTATCGATGTTTTTGTTTATGATCCTTCCAAAGAAGCTCCAAAAAATGTCAATAAAGTTATTCAAAATGCTGAAAGGGCTTATAGCAACTTGCTCACTTCAGAGCTACCAAAAAAGGGAACACTTTTATTTTCAAACTCAATTTCAGAAGTTGTAAAATCTGCACAATTAGTTATAGAAGCTGTACCAGAAAGACTTTCAACAAAGCAATCTGCATATGAGGAAATTGAGTCAAGCGCTGACAAAAATGTGATTATTGCCTCATCAACTTCTGGCATCCTTCCTTCAGATTTACAGGCAGAAATGGTTCATCCTGAAAGGCTGATAGTTGCACATCCATTTAACCCAGTCTACCTTTTGCCATTAGTTGAAATCGTTGGTGGTGCTAAAACATCCAAAGATGCAATCGACAAAGCCAGTAGCATTTTTACTAATATTGGCATGTTTCCACTTCATATTAAAAAAGAAATTCCTGCGTTCATTGCCGATAGACTTCTTGAATCAGTTTGGCGAGAAGCGTTGTGGTTGGTAAATGATGATATAGCTACAACTGAAGAAATTGATGACGCCATTCGCTATGGTTTTGGTTTACGTTGGGCGCAAATGGGCCTTTTTGAAACCTTCAGATTGGCAGGAGGTGAGTCCGGTATGCGTCATTTTATCTCACAATTCGGACCATGCCTTGAATGGCCTTGGACTCACCTAATGGACGTCCCTGAACTTACAGATGAATTAGTAGACAAAGTCTCCAATCAATCTGATCAGCAATCTGGACAATTCAGCATTAATGAGCTGATGCAAAAACGTGATGATAACTTGGTTGATTTTTTGAAAGTTTTAAAAGACAATCGGTGGGGAGCTGGAAACACTCTAAAAGAGTTCGATGAGAGTTTATCAAAACCAAAGAACAAAACAGAGTTTTCAAAACTTAATCTGTCTCAACCATTACTTACTTTTGAAACCAAAATTCCTAAAAAGTGGGCTGATTATAATGGTCACATGACTGAGTCACGCTACCTAGAATGCTTCTCTGAAGCAACTACAGAAATGATGGTTATTGTTGGTGCTGATCAGGACTACATATCTAATGTTGGCTCATACTTTACTGTGGAAACTCACATTCGTCATCTAGATGAAGTTCTAATAGGTGAAAAAATTTATGCCAAAACTCAGATCATTTATGGTGAAAATAAAAAGCTTCACTTATTTCATTGGCTCTATCACGATGATAAAAGATTGTTAGCTACTGCCGAGCATATGCTAATTCATGTCGATCTAAAAACGCGAGCAGCTAGTGTTCCAAACGAAGTTGTGATTAATAGAATCGGTCTTGTTTATGGTGCACACAAACTGCTTCCTAAGCCTGAAGGTCTAAGTCGAGCGATTGGCGATAAAGTTTAATACCACTCGTCAGCCATTCCTTCTTTCTTTTTTTGCATAAAGTCTAACAACTCTTCGTCTATTGCCTGATCCATTGGCGGCTCAATATATTCTTCTAGCATTTGATTCCAGCGCTCATATGCTCTTTGCTCCGCATCTTTTGAGCCATCCTCTGTCCACTGCTCGTAAGAATTGTTGTCTGGCAATTCAGAGCGATAGTTTGCTTTTTCAAAGTTTTCAGCGGTGTGTTGAGTGCCTAGAAAGTTCTCACCCGGAGAATTTTCTAGATAGGCGCTAATAGCTAAAGAATTGTCGTCAATGGTCAATCCTTCGAACATTCGATGGAGCATTCCTAGCCTATCTACATCGAGTATAAACTTCTCGTAACCTACAACTAAACCTCCCTCTAACCAGCCGGCTGCTTGGTGTATAAAATTTGCTCCCGCTAAGATTGCAGGGTACATTGAATCCACAGATTCCTGCATAGCCTGAGCATCTGATACCTTCGAGGCAGTGTAATGACCGCCTGCTCGAAATGGAAGTCCCAGACGTCTAGCCATCTGCCCAACAGCAAACGTGGCCAAACTCGACTCTGCAGTGCCAAACGTCGGCGCCCCTGATTTAAGATCCATTGTTGTTAAAAAGTTACCATATACGGCGCTTGAGCCAGGTCTTACAAGTTGAGTAAGTGCTACCCCCACCATGGTTTCAGCGTGTGCTTGTGCAATCGCTGCCGGCATCGTTACAGGTGACATTGCACCACCCAGAATGAAGGGCGTAATAACAGTTCCCTGATTTGCCCTGGCATAACCCTTCAATGCCTCTGTCATGGTTTTATCGTAAACCAGCGGTGAATTAACATTTATATTTCCTTGGATTACGCAGTTTGAATCGACAAACTCTTCACCAAAAACAATTCGTGCCATTGCTATTGAATCTTCTACTCTCTCGAGCGCAGTAACAGAGCCCATAAATGGCTTATCGGAGTATTTCAAATGCGCATAAACCATATCTAGATGGCGCTTATTGACAGGAACATCGACCGGCTCGCAATTAGTGCCACTGGTATGGTGCAGCCATGGAGTCATATGGGTCAACTTTATTAAGTTAATAAAATCTTCCATATTGCCTTGCCTTCTGCCACCCTTAATATCATAAACAAAAGGGGAGCCATATGCCGGCCCAAGAACTAATTTATCTCCTCCAAATATTGTTGATCTTTTTGGATTTCGAGCGTGCATCTCAAACTCTTTTGGGGCCGTTTTACAGAGATCTTGAACAAGGCCTTTATCGAATTGAACTAGATTTCCTTTAACGGTTGCGCCAGCCTCTTTAAACAAACTTAAAGACTCTTCATCGTCCCAAAATTCTATACCTATCTCCTTAAGAATCCAGTCAACATGATTATCTATACGACTTAACTCCTCTTCGCTAAGCATGTCGTAACATTTAATTTTGCGTGTTAAATACCTTGGGGGCTCTATTTGTTCAGATTTTTTTCTTTCTGCAATCTTCGCAGAGCGTCCGCCTTCTCTTCGTTTGTGATTTTGCTTCGCCATAACGACTCCAGATCTTGAATAATTATATTATTTCAAAAAATTATCAAATTCAAGTTAAAAATATTATTAAGAATTATTGAATATTATTAACTTTAGGAAAAGACAGCGAAACTCTTAAGGTGATCTCGTTAATCGAAGCACTTGTCCTGAAATAGGGGCAGATATTGTTCGTCGATATGCATAAATAATACTTTCTTTTGAAGTCGGCTCAAAGCCATCAAAAAGCATCCCATAGTAGTCCACAGAGTTTTCAATAATAGAAGGAGATACAATATTAATTCGCAATTTCCCAGCATACTCTGCAGCCAAAGTTGATACACACATATTCAGAGCGCCATTCGCAGCCGCAGCACAAGACCCAGCTAGAATAGGTTCATCACCTATAATGCCACTTGTTAAAGTAATAGATCCATTGTCAGTTAAATAAGGTATTGCTGCTTTTGCCAAATTTAATTGACTAAAACATTTAGTTGAAAGACCTGTCGCAAAATCCTCCATTGACAATTCCTCAAACAGTTTAAAAGGAGTGCCGCCAATACAAGATACCAGCCCATCAAATGGTCCAACTGAGGCAAAGACATCGCTAACACTCTCAAAATCAAAAGCATCAATCTTTAGGTCAGGGCCAGATCGACTGGCTTTTATAACTTCGTAATCCTTTTCCAGTCCTTCGACCACCTCTCTACCAAGTTTTCCAGTTGCACCGACAACTATAATTTTTTTCATTTGAAGACCTTTTAATATTTATTATAAGAATAGATTCAATATTAGCATTAAAAAAGTAAACTGCCAATAGATTTCTTTACTTCAGATCTCGTCGTATTAGAGGCAAGACTCTTTCCAATAGAGATATTGACCTCCCTTCGAAAGCTAAACTTTTTTTTCTTTTTAATTGATTTTGGGGCTTTTGAAAAGAAACTCCCCCACATATCATTGACTGCAAAAGGAACCACAACAACACTGTCTTTAGATTCTGATAATATCTTTTCAAAACCTCTTTTCAAGTCACTTAATTCACCAGTTGTGGAGACATGCCCTTCAGGAAAAATACCAACAACACAGTCATCGTTTAACAAACTTACAATGCTTTGCATTGCATTTCGGCTATTCTCAGGTCTTATTGATACAGCACCTACTGCCCTAAGAATCCAATTAAATACTGGTTTTCTGTAATAATCATCATGAACAACAAAACGAATCGTTCTTGGAGTACCCCACTGAATTAGAGCAAAGTCTATATAGCTTATGTGATTACCAAGGAGTAAAACAGGTCCATGTTTTGGAAGATTCTCAATACCACTGACTCTTAATCGATAACGCCATCCAAATAACAAATAGCCAGCAATTTTTCTCACAACTAAAGAATTGTTTTTAGTTTTTTCAGAACGATAGTAAAGCCAACTACTGCAATTGCTGCATTTAGGTAGAGTATAAATTGGCTATCAAAACTTAATTTAGCAAGGAGCATTGTAAGAACTAAAAGGCCTATCATAGCAATATTCTGTAGCCAATTTTTACCGGCCAACATACTCCCAAGACCATCCTCAGGAGAGTGTGCTTGCATCAAAGCATTAAGAGGAACTATCATCATTCCTGCGCCAACTCCAAATAAAAGAATGACTGCTGTTACTACTATTAAAGCAGAAGAGTTTGGAATAAAACTTAGACTCGATACAATGGGCACCAATATTGCGCAAATAGTGATCATTGTTGAGCCTGTATATATGTTATTGGTGCGTATTAAATTGTCACTTTTTCTGCCTGAAAGGAAGGCGCCAATCATAATTCCTATAACCGAAGACGCTAACATAGCATTCACAACTAATGGACTTTCAACTCCAAAATTAACTTTAGCGTGAGCAGGAATTACTGCAACTAAGTTTTGAGACATCCCCCAAAAAATAGCTGTCCCCAAAATCGAATACCAAACAATCTCATTATTCCTCATAGCTTTAAGATTGTTAGCTAAGTAATGAAAAGAAGCTAGTTTTTTTACAGAAAACTCAACTTCACTTAATTTAATTGGATAAAAACGGACCCCAAGAGTTGCTAAAAATTCTACCAATGAAAGCCCTACTAATACCCAGCCAACTGGTGCTATTTGAATCAATATTTCTTCTGGGGTTGTAAGATCCATTGTTCCCAGATAGACCTCAAATAGATAGGAGAAGAAAACGGTACCCATTAGAATTGCTATCAATACTACCGATGAATGGTAGGCATTTCCTTTACTTAAACCAGCCTTACTGAGGCACTCCTTAATATAGCCCATTTTTGCTGGTGAATAAATTGCGCTTTGAGTAGCAAGAAGCAAGGTTAAGCCAAATGCAACCTGATATAAACCATTGTAGTAACAATAGGTAATCGCTAAAGTAATTAAGACAGCAGAAAATGCGCTATAGCGCATAATACGGGTCTTTGCAAATTTATCAGAAAGATATCCTGAGACCGTAAATAACAAGATAAATGGTACTAAAATCATCGCATTTACAACGGCAGTTAAAATAATCTGCTGCTGCTCACCATAAATCATAAAGATTGTATTTTGAATTATGATCTTGTGACCTAAGTCTACAAATGCATTTAGAAAGACTGCAACTAGGTAAATGGAAAATATGATTGAACGTTCTCTACCAATTTGTTGATCTTCTTGCATACCCCTCCAAACTATAATTTATATAATAAATAGTATAAGAGAATAAAGACTGAAATATGGTTTAATTTCTTATTCGTTTATTAGAACTCTAAGCCTTCAATTTCAGCAACAGTCTGCATATCTTTGTCGCCACGACCAGACAGGTTAATGACAATGCTTTTATCACTTGGCCATTGCTTTGCCAGTTTAACTGCATAAGCAACCGCATGTGATGACTCAAGTGCTGGAATGATTCCTTCAACTCTTGTAAGCAAATGGAAGGCTTCTAAAGCTTCCTTGTCTGTTATTGATTCATACTCTGCCCTTCCAGTATCTTTGAGATAGGCGTGTTCAGGTCCAACGCCAGGGTAATCTAGTCCAGCTGATATAGAGTGGCCTTCGATAATTTGTCCATTCTCATCTTCCAATAAGTATGTCCTGTTTCCATGTAATACTCCTACACTTCCAGCACAAAGCGGGGCTGCATGTGCTTCAGGACCTTTTTCTATTCCGTGTCCTGCCGCCTCAACGCCAATAATTTTGACTGATGTATCTTCAATGAATGGATGGAAAAGTCCGATTGCATTTGAGCCGCCACCAACACAAGCAACTAACGCATCTGGTAGGCCACCAACCTGCTCATTAAACTGCTCTTTTGTCTCTTTACCAATAACACTTTGGAAGTCCCTAACCATCATCGGGTACGGATGAGGTCCTGCAACTGTTCCAATAATATAATAAGTATCATCGATATTAGTTACCCAGTCACGCATTGCCTCGTTGAGTGCATCTTTTAACGTTCTTGAGCCAGAAGATACAGGAACAACTGTTGCACCAAGCAGCTTCATACGATAAACATTTTGTGCCTGCCTAGCAACGTCAACTTCACCCATATATACAACACACTCCAAACCAAGTCTAGCTGCAATAGTTGCAGAGGCTACGCCATGCTGGCCAGCTCCTGTTTCTGCAATAATGCGTGTTTTACCCATACGCTGTGCAAGTAGCGCTTGACCAATTGTATTGTTAATCTTATGAGCGCCTGTATGATTTAAATCTTCACGCTTTAAGTAGATCTGAGCACCAGCAACTTGATTACTTAAATTTTTTGCATGATAAAGAGGGGTTTTACGGCCAACATAATGCTTTAAATCATCCTCAAACTCCTTAATAAAGTCAGGGTCATCTTTAAATTTTTCATAAGCAATTTTTAGTTCTGTAACAGCAGTCATCAGTGTCTCTGCAACAAAAATGCCGCCATACTGATCGAAATGGCCCTTGTCATCTGGTAGGTTATAACTCATGAATGAATCTGTCTAATGAAAGCTCTTATTTTATCAACATCTTTAACACCTGGCTCACTTTCCACACCACTTGAAGCATCTACTGCATATGGTCTTACCTGCTTTATAGCCTCTGCTACGTTGTCAGAATTTAGTCCACCTGCAAGAATTACTGGGAGCTCTATTTCTACGCACGCTAAAGACCAGTCAAATACCTCTCCCGTTCCGCCATATGTATGAGAGTTATAAGAGTCTAGAAGTAGGGCACTTGCCTGAGAGAAGTCATCAGCTATTTGGGTGACATTAGTATCCAACGAAACACGAACAGACTTAATGAAGGGCATTTGGTATTGAGTACAATCTATGACCCCCTCATCACCATGAAATTGCAAGGTGTCTAGGGGAACTTCGCAAAGAACCTCATCAATAAAGCTCGGATTTGCATTAACAAATAACCCAACCCTGTTAACAAATGGAGGGAGAGCAGCGACTATTTCTCGAGCACTATTGATGTCAACATTACGAGGTGACTTTTCATAGAAAACCAAACCAATTGCATCGACACCTACAAGAGATGCCTCTCTAGCATTATCAGCATTCGTGAATCCGCAAATCTTAATCTTGGTCATTTGAATTGCAATCAAGTCTTTAAAATATAGATTTTCTCATAGCCTAGAAGGGTTTTCCAGACAATTAACTTAGAACAAGTAAGTTTTATTTGGAAGTTTTTTTCTTTACAGCTGATTTCTGTTTAGATTTTTTTGCCTTGGCTTTAGCTTTAATTTTGCCCTCAATAGCCTTTTTGCACTCTTCAAGGGTTAAATCTATAGGTGCCTTATCCCCAAAGACCTTCTGAACGGTGACATTTTTTTGACCCTTTCCACGCTTTTTACCATTCCAAATATAAGGCCCGAAGCGACCATTTAAGACCTGAATGTCAGAGTCATCAAAAACCTTAATAATTCTTTCAGCGTCAAACTTCTCTTTAGCAATGATTAATTCTAATGCAGTTTCAAGCGTCACCTCTTCTGGCGAAACTTCTTTCAAAGAAACATATTTTTTTCCGTATTGAATATACGGACCAAATCGCCCATAGTTGGCTTTAATTATCTCACCATCATCTGTCTCGCCAATGGTTCTTGGCATTTTAAATAACTCTATAGCTTCAGCAAGCGTAATATTTTCAATGTCTTGACCAGTTCTAAGTGAGGCAAATGTTGGTTTTTCCTCATCGTCTTTATGACCAATTTGTGCAAAAGCACCATATCGACCAAAACGTACACTTACATTTTTTCCAGACACAGGGTCTTCACCTAAATCTCTCTTGCCATGAGTTTCATCTCGTGAAATATCCTTTGCGAGCTCAATTTGCTTATGAAATGGATCATAAAAGTTACGTATAACGTCAGACCATGACTTAGATTCTTCTGCTATTAAATCAAAATCAGTTTCAAGATTTGCGGTGAACTCATAGCCAATAATATCTCTAAAGTTTTTAACTAAAAAGTCAACTAATAAATAGGCAACATTAGTTGGGAATAATTTATTTTTTTCAGCACCAGTCGTTTCGGTTTGGATTGACTCTGAGATGACTCCGTCAACAATTTCAATGAGCTGATAATCGCGCTGAATGCCTTCACGAGTATCCTTGAGAACATAATTTCTATCCTGAACTGTAGTAATCATTGTCGCAAAAGTCGACGGCCTACCAATACCCATCTGTTCAATCTCTTTAACCAATGATGCCTCTGTATATCTTGGTTTAGCCCTAGAAAAAGACTCCTTTGAAGTTAAATCCATCAACGATAAAGCGTCACCTTTGTCAATTTTTGGTAGCAACTTGTCTTCAGCGGCCATATAATCATAAACCTCTAGAAAGCCCCCAAAAGTCAGCATCTCACCATCAGCTATAAATCGCTCACTTCGATTCGAGATATTAATATTGATTTTTGTCTTTTGTAATTGTGCATCACTCATTTGAGAAGCAAGAGTTCTTTTATAGATTAAAGAGTAGAGCTTTGCTGATTGCTCATCCAAACCTAAAATAGTTGGTTTAGTTAGATCTGTTGGCCGAATTGCCTCATGAGCCTCTTGGGCACCAGTTGAATTTGTTTTATATCTTCTAGCATGATGATGGTCACTACCAAATTTTGAAACTATAACCTCCTGGGCTGCAGTAATTGCAAGCTCTGAAAGGGTTAAAGAGTCAGTTCTCATATAGGTAATCACGCCTTCTCGATACAAATTCTGTGCAATCGACATAGTTTGTTTGACAGAGAAACCTAACTTTTGAGAAGCCTCTTGCTGCAAAGTAGAGGTGATAAAAGGAGCCTTAGGAGATCTCTTAGAGGGTTTAGTTTCAACCGACTCTACCTTCATAGTTGAATCTAAAATGCTCTGTACAAAATCCATCGCATTTTCTTTAGATTTAAAATCTTCGCTAAGTCTAGCTTCTAGAGATTCTCCGATACTATTAGTCAATGTAGCCTTGACTTTATGTGAGCTGGTAGGTTTATGCGCAGAAATTTCACGCTCCCTTTCCACAACCAATCGAACTACGGGTGATTGAACTCTTCCTGCAGAGCGTGCGCCTGAAATCTTTCGCCATAACACTGGTGAGATTTCAAAGCCAACAAGTCTATCAATAATACGTCTGGCTTGTTGCGCATTCACAAGATCAGTATTAATTGTCCTGGGCTTGCTAATTGCTTCTGTGATAGCACCTTTCGTAATTTCATGAAAGACAATTCTTGGAGTGTCTTCTGCTAATGAAAGCGCTTGCTGCAAATGCCAAGCTATCGCTTCACCTTCACGGTCTTCATCAGTTGCTAGGTAAATTTTTGTGGCCGCCTTAGCTGACTTCTTAAGATTTGCAACTACTTTCTTTTTGTCAGTACTGATTGTGTATGTTGGCTGGAAGTTATTTTCTATATCAATGCCCATGTCTTTCTTGGGCATATCTCTAATATGGCCTATACTTGACTTGACAATATAGCCAGGCCCTAGAAACTTTTCAATCGTTTTTGCTTTCGCCGGGGACTCGACAATAACAAGATTCTGTGACATAAAATTCCTACTGTAGCGTAGGGTTATCGTCATGAAACACAATGGATTCTATCCATTGTGATGAAACACTTGATTCAGCACTACTATTTCCAATGACCATCATAACAACCCATTTCAAGTCATCTATATTCAATTTGGAGTCTTCTAGTGACATAACTTGCTCGATAACTATTTCTCTCTGGCTCGCATTAAGTTGGCCCATATTTTCCATAAACATAATAAAACCCCTTGCTCTAGAATCAAGTTTAGTTTTTTCATGTTCACTATAAATTCGCATGGAATTGTGCAATGTGTCAAAACTTGCGATCTTTCCTTCCTGAAGCGCAGCAATATTTTCTAACCAAATCAATGCTTTTTCAATACGATCAGAATCAAAACCAGCCTCTGAAAGATGGAGTTTTAAAAGGTCATCATCTACCTCTTGAGATGAGTCTTGTTCGGCAGACTCAAAAAGAAAGTCAAACATGAAAGTAAGTACATCTAGAATATTATTAGTCATAAAGCCTCGGCAAATTAATACATTTGTCTCAAAATTATTCTTACATGACTCCTGCAGAGACAAGGAGGAAACACTTTGATTACTACTTGTGGTCAAGAATCACTTTTTCAACCATCTGCATGGTTTATATTGAACCTCATGATAAGTATTTTAATTATTTAACTGTCATTATGCACATCTTTATTAAGATTGGGGTTTAATAACTCAGTAATAGCTTATAAACTCTAGTTTAACAAATATACCATCTAAGACCAAGTATGGTAAAATTGCAAAATTTTTTGTTAGCAGATATTCATTATGAAAAGAACATTTCAACCAAGCGTACTAAAGCGTAAACGTAACCATGGCTTCAGAGCTAGAATGAAGACCCGTGCTGGTCGTGCTATTCTAAGTGCTCGTAGAAAAAAAGGGCGTAAACGCTTAGCAGCCTAATATCATGCCGAGCTCACTCGCTAAATGTGTGTGCATTAATAAAGCTAGAGATTACGCTCACACCTTTCAAAACGGCTCACATACCCATGGTAAGTTTTGGAAACTAATAGCTAACGATTCTGGGAATTCTAATTCGAGATTAGGACTTGCAATCTCAAAAAAGGTATACAAAAGAGCGGTTGACAGAAACCTATTTAAGCGCTTAGCAAGAGAAACCTTTAGACAAAATCAAGAAGATTTAGAGACACTTGACTTTGTAGTAATGATAAAAAAAACGGCTCGTGCTACTAATAAAGCAATCATCCAAGACCTTCTTTCGCTAATGAAAAACGTCAAAAGCAACGCTAAAACCTAATGAAATACATACTTCTACCACTAATTAAACTATACCAATGGCTAATTAGTCCATTATTAGGTAATAACTGTCGCCATATTCCGAGCTGTTCAGAGTACACCTTTGATGCGATTAAATACCATGGAGCAATCAAAGGGGTTTCTCTTGGTGCAAAAAGAATCAGTAAATGTCACCCGTGGTCTGAAGCTAGCTTTGATCCAGTACCAAAAAAGATAATTTAACCAATTAATAGCTAAAAAACATCCATGAATACACAAAAAATTTTCCTCTTTATTGCAATATTTTTAACTATATTTATTCTCTGGGATAAGTGGGAGCTTACGCAATCAACTGATGAAAATGGAAATACTATAACCCAAACTAATATAGTTGCTGTTGACTCTCAAGATGCAGCTATTGATGTTCCATCACCCAGCGATGTTCCCAATGTTGCCTCAACTGTCTCTATAGATACAACACCAATAATTGATAACTCTTTCACTCAAGGTACTTTTACTACTGTTGTTACTGATCTTTTAACGGTTGAAATTTCTCACAAGGGTGGAACAATAATTAATGCCTACTTAAATGAATACCCGAAAGAACTAAACTCAGAAGAGAAATTTCAATTACTTAGTAATTCCCCTGATAGGATTTTCCATGCTCAAAGTGGATTAATCCCCGCAGAACAAATGCCAACTCATCAATCTGAATATACCTCTGAGAGACAAGAGTATTTCCTTCAAGGCAATAGTGAGCTGATTGTGCCACTAATATGGAAAGGTGATAACGGTGTAGTAGTAACTAAAAAATACCACTTCAAGCCAGATAGCTATATTGTGGAAGTTGACTACCTGATTAGCAACAACAGTAACACTGATCAAATTGTTAGTAGCTACACACAACTGTCTCATGGCAGTGAAGAAGAGTCTGGTGGTGGTTTTATGATGGGTATGCAAAACTTTAGTGGTGGTGCAACCTACAACGACGAAGAGATTTTTGAAAAAATTGATTTTGAGGACTTTGACTCTTCGCCCAAAACAACTTCAATAGGTGGCTGGGCTGCAATGATTCAGCACTACTTTTTTGCAGCATGGATACCTAATGATGATGAAAAACACACCTACTCAACTAAATCTAGCAGAGGCAAGTACCTATTAACAACAGTTAACCCAAGTTCAAAAATTGCTGCTGGCACAACAGCTAGCCTTGGAAAAAACCAACTCTATATTGGCCCTAAAGAGCATGTTCGTCTTGAGCTACTCGCTCCTGGACTCGATAAAACCGTAGACTATGGCTGGCTTTTTATTATTGCCAAACCTGTAGCAATATTCCTTCACTGGATTTATAGTTTTATTGGTAACTGGGCTCTGTCTATTATTGTCTTGACATTAATCATCAAACTTGCTTTTTATAAGCTTTCAGAAAAATCATTCCGCTCAATGGCAGGAATGAAGAAGCTAGCACCACGACTTCAAAAAATCAAAGAAACCTATAAAGACGATAAACAAAAGATTGGTAAAAAAACCATGGAGCTTTATAAATCAGAAAAAATAAATCCTGCTGCTGGTTGTCTACCCATTCTAGTTCAGATTCCAGTTTTTATTTCTATCTATTGGGTGCTTATAGAGATGGTTGAGCTGCGACAAACACCTTTCTTATATTTGCCAGACCTTTCTATGAAAGACCCTTACTTTATATTGCCTTTAATTATGGGTGCCTCGATGTGGTTTCAGCAACGCTTAAACCCACCACCGGCAGACCCGATTCAAGCAAAGATTATGATGATGCTTCCAGTAGTATTTACTGTCTTCTTCTTGTGGTTCCCGTCAGGCCTAGTTCTGTATTGGGTTACTAACAACGTACTCTCAATTACTCAGCAAGTGTATATTAATAAAAAAATTAATAGTTAAATAAATAAAACTCCATGCATTCAACTGAAAAAGTAACTGAGATAGCTAAAAAAATTAAGCTTTTAATTTTAGATATTGATGGCGTTCTTACTGATGGAGGAATCTATTTTGATGACACGGGCAAAGAGCTCAAGAAATTTAATTCGTTAGATGGACATGGCATTAACATGCTTCTCTCTTCTGGCATTGATGTCGGAGTAATAACTGCAAGAAGCACTTCATCGGTGAGCTATAGGCTCAAAGACTTAGGTGTAAAACACTACTATCATGGTATCTCTGATAAGAGTATTGCCTTAACTGAATTGACTGATAAATTATCTATTGAACTAAGCCAGGTGTGCTATGTTGGCGATGACGTAATTGACCTTGCCGTTATGACTAAAGTAGCCTTACCAATTGCAGTTGCTAATGCCCACTCTTTTGTGAAAGAGCATTCAATATTGGTTTCAGAAAAATGTGGTGGTTCTGGAGCAGTTCGAGAGGTGTGTGACTTTTTGCTTAAGTCTCAAGGAAAGTATGATGCTTTAATGGAGTCATATCTAAAATGACCTCTTTTCAGTCTCAGTGTTATGAAGCGTTGAAAAAAGTTCCCCCTGGAAATGTAATTTCATACGGTGGTCTTGCTGAAATGATAGGACGACCTAAGGCGCATCGCGCAGTTGGAAGTGCAATGAATAAAAATCCATTCGCCCCTATAGTTCCTTGCCATCGAGTGGTTAAATCAAATGGTGAGCTAGGTGGTTTTGCGGATGACATCAATCTCAAAATAAAACGCCTTCAAGAAGAAGGCGTTAAAGTATCGAACAATAAGATTGTTAATTTTCAGTCGGTGCTATTTAAAACACCTTAGCGCTTCTTCCCTCTCATCTTAGAAATCATTTGAAGCTGTGCCAGTGATTCAGCTAATGCCGCTTGTGTACTTGAAACATCCTGTTCTCCTTTAGCATTAGACATTGCTTCTTCAGCACGCTGCTTAGCTTCAAGGGCTTTTGACTCGTCGAGGTCATTGGCACGGATTGCTGTATCAGAAAAAATTGTAACAGTATCAGGCTGAACTTCAATAATGCCACCAGAAACAAAAATGGATTCCATGCCATTTTCAGTTTCAACTCTAACCTCACCAGGCTTAAGTGTGCTAATTAATGCAACATGCATAGGATAAATACCAATCTCACCCATAGAGGCGGGGGCAAAAACACATTTCGCCTCTCCTGAGTATATCTCCTCAGTTGCACTAACTACATCAACATGTATTACTGACATTTATGCTTTCTCCGTGGGATCCTCTAGAGTCGACCTGCA
>JGI24914J38485_100001_pt1 | contig 34352 bp, 24 predicted proteins | sample LinPfosmplate2_FD_38485 | JGI IMG/M metagenome (IMG submission 38485) | reverse complement strand
TGCAGGTCGACTCTAGAGGATCCCACTGTGCTTCCAGTTCCTGAACTTTCTTTTGCGCGTCCGCCTTGGCCGCGTCCGCTGCCGAAGCCAAAGCTGTCTTGGCTTGATTGACGGCCTCGGTGGCGGTTTTGACTTCTTCCTTGATCGCGTTCAGCTTCTCATCTAGTTTTTTCAGATCTTCTTCGGCCCGCGTCAACGACTCGGGATTGCGTTGGTATTTGGCTTTTGTGTCGCCTCGCAAGTAGAAGACATAGGTGCCTGCTTTCGCTTTGGCATTCGTGATCGCGATCTTCAGCGCGCCATCGGCGACCTTGCCATCGATGGAGACGTCGGCTGGCTTGACTTCCGCAGCGACTCCGGTTGCGACAAATTTTACCGTTTCAGCGTAACCAGCTTGGCGAGCAAGTTTGAGCGGTACGTCGACCGTGCCACCGCGCGACGTGGTAATCTCTAATTGAGCTGGAGCGAGAGCACCTGGCTGTGTTTCGTTCAGAATCGACATTCGTAGTTGATCCGCGATACGGTAGATCGCCGGCTCGGTAGTTTTGTTGGCTGTGTCCCAGACAACACAACCGGCTCGACATTCGCGAACAACGGCAGTTCCGGTCACATCGCCAGTGCCAACAATCTTGAGTGGACCGACCCACGGCTGAGCATCTGCCTTGGCCGTCAGCGACAGCCAGGCTCCGTTTTGGCCGGCGGGAATGACCTTGTTGGTCACGACGATGGAATCCGGCAGGCCCTCGATGTTCAACTGGATTTCTCCACTGAAATTGCCCAGCCGGTTGGTCTGAACTTGAAGCAGTATCGTCTCGTTTTTACGAATAGCGATTGTTGAGTGCAGAATTTGGTTGGCGTTCGCGACTTTCAATTGTTGCGGTGCAGCGAATAACTGAAAGTCTGGTGCCTCACGACGGATACGAAGTCGGTAAATCCGTGACGCATCCTTGATCGTTCCGCCGAACTGGTCGCGCGCTAACACTCGGTAAGTCGCGTCTCGGTCAGGCACGAATCGGTAGACAGGATCGTCCGAGGACGTGTCAAAGAATCCTTGAAGTTTGCCAGCTCGGTCACCCGTGTCGTCTACTGCCGCCACTTGTGCCGACGCTTTTTCATCAACTCTCATCACCGTCAAAGCCGGGTCCGAGTCGACGTTGAGGCGATGGGAGACGATGTCGATCCAGTAGACCTCACCCTTCTTTGCCTCAAAAGCGTACCAGTCACGATCTCGTGCCGGATAGAACTGGCCAGCAACTTCGGCGGGCACAGTAATCATTTGTGCCGTTGCCTCTGTATTGTTGTCGGCGGGCAGTTCCAAGATGACGGGATCAGGGGTTGCAGCCAACCAGTGGCTTCCCAGTTGTCCCAGCGAAACGGGCTGACCATCCAAACTCAGCTGCTTCGATCCAAGTCGGCTGAGCGAGCCCAAAGAGGTTGCCGCCGCGGGAACCGTTGCGTCGACTAACAATTGTTGTAAGGCGTCACCGTTGGCCAAGACAAATTCTGTCGGCTGACCGCCCGGAAGATTGCGACCGAAGATGGTGAATTTGGCCGCGACCCCAGCCTGACCCGATGGTGGGAATACAAACTCGATCCGCGGTCCGACGTGGACTTTCATTCGATAGAAGAAATCACCACCACCACCAAAGACAACGTCTCGGGTCGCGATTGTGTATTTTCCCGACTTCTTGACTGGGAAATCGATGACCGCATCGTGGCCTGTTGTGTTGTTGTCTCGTGCCTGTTCACGCCCGTCAGGACCGATGATCCAGACGAGCGCGTCGGCTCGTGAGTCGATCTGTTCGGCGGCACATTCCACGAGAACTCGTTGCCCTTCTTCAAAGTCAAACGAGTAGTAGTCCACCGAATTCGCATCGTAGATCCCGTTGATAACGGAATTCATCGGGACGGCCTGCGGTGTCGTCGCAACGCGGTTTCCGCCGTTGTCGGCCACTTCCGAGAGCGTTCCAACAACGAAAGTACGCGGATTCGATTCGCCATAGCGACTGAGTACCCAGGCGTCGTAGCTACCGGCTGGAACGTCGGCGGCGATCGAAACCTTGAACGAGCCGTAACTGATTGTCGGTTGACTGTCCCACGGACCTGCAGCGGTTTGGACAACCTCCGCCTTGATCCCCGGATGGGAGAAGACTAGTTGCGTCGCTTCGTCCAAGTCCCCACCGGCAACTTTGATGTCGACGGTTGCTCCCGCTTGTGCGCCAGCAGGCGAAAGCGATTGCAACTTGGCGGTCGGGAGCTGTCCGAAACAGACCGCGTCCGGCAACGAGAGGAGAGCGAGTGGAAGTGCCAGCCAATGGCATCTGAGGCGAAAGCATCTGAGGCGAAAGAGCGCGTTCATGCGACGATCCTTGTGGCTCAAATCGGCAGGATAATGGGAGGGAACGAGGCGGGATGGACAGGAAATCGTGAATTCCTGGCTCCATTGTAGTTACCGTGATTCGCCGTTGCAGCAAATCGTTGATCACTTTTTGTGCGCCGACCGGGCGGTAGGGCACAAAAAAATGATGTCGCCCAGAAAACGGATCTGGACGACATCGAGTCTAAGATTCTAGTGGTTAAAGAGGAACTCTTTCGTGTTGATCAAAGCCCATACGATATCCTCGAATCCCTTTTGCGGATCACCCACTTTTTGAATGTGAGCAATCGCAATCTGCAATTCATCGTGCTGTGGAGGACGTGAGAAGGCCACCACATACAGTTCGCGAATGCGATCTTCGACGGCGCGATCTCCATCTTTACCGAGGACTGCAGCACGACCTGTTGCGGCTGTCAGTTTGCCTTGAATCTCGGATGAGTTCAGCAGGTGCAGGCTCTGAGCCAAATTGGCTTCAGACGACCGCTCGCACTCGCATGCACTACTCGACTCGGGACGACCAAAGACCGTGAGGAAGTACGAGTTGAAGCCGTTGTCAGGCAGTTGAGTTGCTCGAGTTCCGACCGGCACACCACCAAAATTTGTAGAGGTCTTGGTGACGAAGTTGATCGCGTCCAACAGCACTTCCGCGTTCAATCGCTTGGGATAGTAACGCGAGAAGTTTTGCTTGTCGTCTTGATTCCACTCGTTGGGCTCGGCACTCAACTGGTAAGTTTCCGAAAGCACAATCGTGCGAATCAGGTGTTTGAGATCGAACTTGTTGTCGATGAAGTCTTTCGCCAACGCGTCGAGTAGCTTCGGGTTACTGGCTGGGTTGGTCACCCGCATGTCGTCTTCGGGATCCACCAGGCCGCGGCCATAAAAATGCTTCCAATAGCGATTGACCAAAGCGCGGGCGAAGAACGGATTTTCCGGGGCGCTCATCCAGTCGGCCAACGCGTGACGTGGATCAACGTCTGCCGGGATTTCCAATGTTTCGGCACCCAAGCCGGTTGGACGAACGTTTTGTTTCGTCTTCGGATTTTGTGCTTGAGCGATACCAGTTCGGTGGTAAAGCCGTTCGAAGTTGGGCCGGTCACCCTTCTTCCGACCCACCTGAGCGAAAAACGCAGCGAAGCCGTAGTAGTCTTGTTGGCTCCACTTTTCGAACGGGTGGTGATGGCAGCGAGCACATTGAATTCTCAGACCTAAGAATAGTTGAGCGGTATCTTCGACTTGTGCCGCTTGGTCTTTCACTTCGCGATACCACGAGACCGGCGGGTTTGTGTCCGGCTGGCCCGACGCCGCGACGATCTCCCGTACGAACTGGTCGTACGGTTTGTTCTCAATCAAGCTTTGGCGGATCCAATCGTGGAAGACAAACGTCGCATGGCGATCTTCGGTCTTGCGTCGCTTGTTGCGAAGAATCGCGTTCCATTTGTTGGCGAAGTACTCCGCGTATTCAACGCTCTCCAAGAGTCGGTTGACGAGTTGTTCGCGTTTGTTCGCGTCTGCACTCGACAAAAATGCTTCCGTTTCCTCGGCGGACGGTAAACGTCCAGCAATGTCGATCGTCACCCGGCGTAGGAATGTCGGGTCGTCGCACTTCAGGGACGGCGGCAAGCCGAGATCCTTCAGTTTCTGGAAGACGAATTGATCGACCACCGTTGCGTTTTGTGGGAGCGAAGTGACTTCAATTCCCAGGGGTACTGTTGAGCGGAAAACGCCCACGTGGCCCTGGTAACGAGCCATGATCGCGACGCTACCCGTCAAGTTGGCTGTTTCGACAAGACCCGTCGCACTGACTTCCGCCATCTCCGTGTCGTTCGAGTCGAATTGTGTCATCCGCGTGATGTCTTCCGACGATTCGTCGCTGTAGTGAGCGACGACGACGATCTGTTGGTTGCCGCTACGTTGCATAAGACGTTCTTTCGGGTGAACTTCAATGTGAGTCACCACGGGGTCGTCGTCGTTACCGTAGGGCATGCCCTGTTCGATCCAACGGCGAATCAGGCGATAGGCCGGGTCTGTTTCGTCGATTCGATGGCCACCGCCGTGAGGTACCTTGGCGATCGATTTGGTTAGCAACAGGCTCTGGTCAGGTGCTGCCGGGAATACCCGACGTCCGCGGCCTTCCTTCACCAAGTATTCATAATCCTCGGTCGGCTCAAAGCCGAGCAGGGAGAGTCGGAAGCCGTTTTGGCCACCGGATTTGCCGTGGCAACCACCGCCGTTGCAACCGTACTTGGTGAAAATCGGAGCGATCTTGCCTGGAAAACTAACCGCGACATCGTTGGCAATGTTCGTGATTTCCACATCGACGGAGGTCGACAGACCTTTCTCGGTGGTCGCGTGTACCTTCGCCAAGCCTTCTTTAAGAGGTGAAATGTAGCCGCTCGAATCGATCGTCAAAACGCCTTCAGGTTCCGCACGATACTGGACGGTATTCGTCAAGTCGCGGACTTGCCCCGTTGAATATTGACCAGTAACGAGCAATTGTTGGTAGGCGTCTCGCCCAGAAACAACCACTCGCCCCTCCACGGTGCGACCTGAATTGATCGTGATTGCCGTCAGTTCACCAGGATCGGCCAGCCCCGGTGGTTCTTTAGCAGCGTCTTGATCGGCCGCATTGCCCATCGTGGTCCATGCGACGCACAGAGTAAGGATGACGAGACTTGTCGTCGTACGCATTTTGTATTCTCCCGTTTAGTCCGTTCGCAGGCTCACGATCCACGGAGCCTCATATAAACGACACAGATAACGGAGATTATGGTCCTGTACGGGCGCGCATGCAACAACAAGTCAACATTTATGGATGGGTTTGTTGTTTTTCGAAGGCGTGTTTTTTAGCCTTTGGGGCCGGCACTTTTGCCCGAATTCGTCGATGCTCGATCGGCTAAACTCGCTAGTGGGACATCGGAACGATGGCGGATCGGAGACCGCGTATAAGAAAAATCCGATCGACGATCCTACTTTGCCGCTTGTCGTTCTTGGATATAGGCGACTAGTTCGCGAGGCGTTTCGATATCCAGGATGTATTCATCCACGGTGATGTCGAATCGCTTTTCCATCTCGACCGTCAATTCGGCCATTCCCAGGCTATCGACACCCAGATCGGCCAGCGTGGTGTCGAGTGCTGCCTCGCGTTCGAATTGTTCGCGAAGTGCAGCCAGCACCTGTTGCTCAACGTCGTTCATGCTTCGCCGTCGTTTTTGCCTTGCCTGGATTGCCGTGGATGCAGAAGTGGATGCAGAGTGGATCTTGCTAAAGATCCTGACCAAATGGGATCTTTAGCAAGATCCACTACCGAGCCACTTCATTGTATCGACCGAATGTGGAGTGGACTAAAGTGTCTCGGGGCGTTCACCGACCTGAATTTTGAACAATAGCTCTTCGTTGTCCCGCAGGACCTTGACCGTGGCTTCGGACCCGATCTGGGTTTTGGCTACGATTCGAGCGAGTGTCGAACGGTTGATGATTTTCTGGCCATTCCATGCGCGAATGATGTCGCGAGCTTGGAGGCCAGCGCGAGCGGCTGGCGAATCGGGTTTTCCAACCACTTGCTCAATAAACACGCCTTCCGTATCCGGAAGGCCCATTCTGTCGGCCAGTTGCTCGTCGACTTCGGCCATCAGCACGCCAAGCCAGCCTCGGGAAACATGCCCACCCTTTTTGATGCGGGCGTACACTTTTTGAACGACGGAACTGGGGACCGCGAAGCTAATTCCCTGGTAGGCCTCGCCAACGATTGCGGTGTTGATGCCGATCACATTACCGCGAGTATTGACTAACGGGCCGCCACTATTGCCCGGGTTGACGGCGGCATCTGTCTGCAGGAAATCCTGGTAGGGGGTGCCAGCCAAGCCAGCCCGGTTTTTCGCAGAGAGAATGCCGAATGTCACGCTGCGTTGTAGTCCGAAGGGACTGCCGGCCGCCCACACGGGTGAGCCTACGTCGAGCTCGTCGCTATCGCCCCATTCGGCAGCCACCAGTTTTGGAGCGTCGATTTTCAGGACAGCGAGATCGGTCAATTCGTCGAAGCCGACCATTTGTCCGGCAACGATGCGACCGTCGGCCAAGGTGACTTCGACTGCCGCGGCATCTTTGATCACATGATAGTTGGTCATGATGTAACCGTCATCATCGACGATGACACCAGACCCCTGCCCTTTATGGAGCATCCGGCGATTCTCTAAAAAGGAAAATTCTTCCGGCAGATCGGTGGGCGACTCGACCGAAATATGCACCAGGCTCGGAGCGATCTTTCGCGAGACCGACCGATAGGCGTGAGAGATTCCTTCCAGCGGCGCCGTCGCCAGGACTTCGGTCGCCGATTCGTGCTCCGCTCGGAGTTTGCCCCGGGCCAATGAAAACTGAATCTCCTCCACGAATCCGGGCACCCAAAGTCGCATGCTTAAGATGACGCAGATCATTGTCATCAGCCACAGCCAGCGACCAAGCAGGCTCATAGGACGCGAGTTGCCGCTTTGAGTGTTGGACGACTGAGCTGGACGGTTGCCATCGAAGGTTGCCACGACGGTGGTGGTACTGTCGAAGTCGTCGAGGATGTTCGCAGAAATGATATGGACCGGGTCGTTGCTCGAATTGTCCATCGGGATGAATTCATACCGTTGGTCCATGGATCACCTTTGATTCGAGAAGAGAGGTAGCGAACAGAGGTTCAGTATAGTCAATTTGCGAATCCGCCAAGGCCTCACGACCCCACAGGGTTGCTCTGTCTGCGGCTATTCGTAGATTATAGCGATTATTGGTCTGGAAAGGCGAATTTTTGCACATCACCGCGAAATCTGCGATCGTAAAATGGCTCCCCCCTTTAAGGGGTTAGGGCGAGGATTTTTCCGGACTTGCCAGAAAACCGTCTCTCAGATTTGATGCTAAGTAACGGGAGGGAAATAACTGTCCGTTCTAACCCACAAAAAATGTGGCAATGGCCTCTAACACAGATCAGGCGACTGACGAAACACAGCAATGGGCCATTGGTACATTTTTAGTGCACAGAACTGATTCGGCGTAAACACGACTCCTGGATTAATCGACCCGCGCGACCACTTCCTGTACCCGCCGTTCAAAGTGGCGGATCGATTACTCTAGTGGGTTAGAACGGACAGTTATTTCCCGACGACCCCTAACGAAAGATGGGAAAGGCTCGAGGAGGTTGAGTGAACGCGATTACAGCTGCGTTTCAGGTGGCACCCGATCAGTTGGACGACCAAGGCTTGGTTTTCATTGGGGGGCATTATACTCCCCCTTGGATGCTAGCCGCCTATCGTCGTGGGATTTTTCCCTGGCCGTGCTTCGTTGGCCTGAAGGAAGATGGAACGCCATGTTTTCAACACGCTTGGTTTTCCCCCGACCCTCGCTGCGTGATGACGCCCCAGTCACTGCAGGTACCCCAGCGACTCGAGCGCCGACTGCGTCGACACGAATTTCAGTATTCGATGAATCAGCAGTTTCAAGAGTGCATTTCCCGATGTGCTCGACGGGACGAAGATTGCTGGGAAGAGACTTGGCTCTCTCCTGAACTGGAGCAGGGGTACCTCGAATTGCAAGCGATGGGGCAGGCGATCAGTTTCGAAGTGTGGCAGGACGACGAGCTTGTCGGCGGCGTCTTGGGTGTCTGTGTTGGCGGGTATTTCTCCGCAGAATCGATGTTTCACACTCGCCGTGATGCCTCGAAGGCGGGACTCGTGACGCTTGTGCGAGCACTTGGCCGGGCCGGTTATCAGCTTGTTGACGTCCAGCAGCCATCCCCACATGTGTGTCAGCTAGGGGCGTATTCGTTGAGTCGCCAATCGTTTCTGGCGAGGCACTACGAGGCCGTCTCGCTGGATGTTGCTCCGATTGAATGTTGAAAAACGTAGGACAGGCTTCCAGCCTGTCTATGGGGCGAAGCCCAACGCCGTGAACGATTTTCGGTGTGGCGAACGGTTCCTACGGCGAAATCTCAAATCTCAAATCACAAAAAACAAATAACAAACAAATCTTCGTTTGAGTACGTAAATTCTGGACTAATGCTATCGGCTCGCAGCAATTGTCACACGAAAACGCATACCGTCTGCCGTTCGTTTTTTGATATTTGAATTTGTCATTTGGAATTTGTTTTGGATTTGGGATTTGTTTTTTGGTGCTTCTCAACGCCGAGATTGATGCTTTTCCCTAGGAAAAAATCGTTCACGGCGTTGGGGCGAAGCCCCATCCCGTGCGAGAAATAGACAGGACACGTGCCCGCGCTCACTTCGTGCTACTACCAGGAAAAACGTTTGCACGCCGCGCAAATTTTCGTATCACGCTGGATTCAGACGCTTTGGAGTGCTCCGACTCGTCGGAGCTTTCTTTTTACACCCGCGCTGGTCGTTGAGATGAACCGTTCCAATTCCTCGACGTCGTCTGAAAAAGAAAGCGGTGACGAGTCACCGCACTCCAAATACCGGCATCGCCGGTTGTCAAAGTACATTGTTAGCCCGAGCGTCAGAGCGTCGGCGACAGAGGATTTCGGTCGATGTTGGACCTAATCCTGGAACTTGGAACTTGGAACTTGGAACCCCTTTTTCACTACCCGGTTGATGGCCAGGATCGCGTCGGAGAGAATACCCAACGAAGCTTGAGTTGTTAGTCTGGAGGACTGTTTAACATTCAGGTTGACCCGAAAAACTGCGAAGGCATATAATTCACAACCGTGTGCTAAGGATGGCACCACGCTGGTATTTCCCAGGCTGGCGTACGCAGAATCAAGGACGAGACACCCGGCTGTGGCCTGCCTTCCCGCGGGCCGACGCCACAGGAGATCCTGGTGTCATTTGCACAACTTACCGAAGTTAAAGAACGGATTCGCGAATCGGTGGAAATCGCTGATTTAGTCGGTTCCTATATGGACTTGCGTCGCAAAGGGACCAGTTTCGTTGGCCTGTGTCCCTGGCACAACGACAGCAACCCCAGCTTCGACGTGAATCCAAGTCGCCAGACATGGCGATGCTGGGTTTGCGGTGAGGGTGGTGACCTCTTCAGCTTTGTGATGAAGTACGAAGGGGTCGAGTTTATTGAGGCGCTGCGAATGCTGGCGGATCGCGTCGGCATTGAACTCCCCAAAATTAGCAGTAGTTTTGCGCCCGGTGGTGACAGCCACACTCCCGAGAAAAAACGCTCCTTTTTCAAGATCTTGGAATGGGCCGAAAAACGGTTCCATCACATGTTGCTCGAAGATCCAGCTGGAGCGGCTGGTCGCGACTATCTTGAACAACGAGGCATCACGTCGGAGAGCATTGACCGCTATCGAATCGGGTTTGCGCCGAAGTCTTGGAATTGGTTGTTCGATTTGGCTCAGGAACGCAATATCGACAAGCAGAGTCTGGTGGATGTTGGGCTTGTCGGCTGCAAAACAGGCAAATACTACGACTTGTTTCGCGGTCGAGTTGTCTTTCCGATTCAGGATTTGCAGGGGCGGCCGATTGCTTTTGGTGGTCGCATTCTCCCCGGCGATCCTGACGGCGACGCGAAATATTACAACTCGCCGGAGACTCAGCTCTTTAAGAAGCGCTCGCAACTGTACGGTCTGAATGTCGTCCGCAAGGTACTCACACAGACCCGCGCCGTCACCGTGATGGAGGGCTACACCGATGTTGTCATGGCGCGTCAACTTGGCGTGATGGATCCGGTTGCCGTTTTGGGAACGGCACTCGGTGAGGGGCACATCAAGCTACTGCAACGTCATGTCGACAAGGTCACGCTTGTCTTGGATGGCGACGAAGCGGGACGCAAGCGAACCAACGAACTCCTTAATCTCTTTATTGCACAGAAGGTCGATCTGCGTGTTCTGACCCTTCCGGATGATCTCGATCCTTGCGACTATGTGCAGCAAAACGGAGCCGAGGCCTTTACCGCTTTACGAGATGATGCGCCGGACGCCCTGGAGCAAAAAATCGAAAACGAACTGAACGGTATCGACCCGATTCGCGATACCCACCGTGGCAGTGTCGCTCTGGAAAATATCCTCCAGGCGATATCGCTGATTCCACGGACGAATGATGGGCAGGGCTCGAAAGAACTCATCCTCCTGATTCGGCTGGCACGCAGATTTGGCGGCATCGACTCGAGCGAGTTGCGCAAGCGGCTGGTTGGGTTAAGGAAACGGGCACAGACTCGCAAGTGGGTCGAAGAAGAACCGACTGTCGTCCCAGTTCAACGATTCACCGTTCCCGAGAGCGAACGGGAGCTGCTCGAAATCTTGTTGTTGGCGCCAGAGCTCGCTGACGTAATCGTTAGCGAGGTTACTTCTGAGCAGTTTAGTCATCCAGATTGCAAGAGTCTGTTCGAACGGATCGTGCAACATGTTGTTGACGGTCAGCTGCCGGATTTTGAAACGTTGCTATCAGGACTGCATTCGCCAGAAGAACAATTTGTGCTTGTCGACATCGACGAGCACGGTCAGGAAAAAGCCGCGGCTGCGACTGCAAGCCCGTTGGAACGGTGGGAGATTTGGCGTGAATTCCGCCTTCACGCACAGCACCGCGACGATGCGAAGGAGCAGCGTCGGCGTTTGGAATCGGACAACATGAACGAAAAGGAGGCAATTACCGTATTAGAAGCTTTGATGGAAACAAAACGATCTCAAACGAAGAAACTCGACACGGAGGAGTGGAGTTAGTTTGGGGCCCCCAGGCGAGTACCGGCGACGGATGTTGCAGGACTGGCCGCACGTGCTGGCGAAAGCTGGGCACAATAAAACGACCTAACGAAGGTGGCTTCGGCCGCCCGGAAGTAGCTGCCTAGTTACGAACTCAGCCTCGTTGGATGCGAGGAGACTCGGCAGCATCTCGGTGATCCGAAAAAGCATTTTGGAAACCCGAAAGTGTATTCACGCCACAAGGAGGTGACGGTGAACCAACTCGACAAAGAACTCACAGAATTGATTGCCAAAGGCAAGGAACGCGGCTTCCTCACCTACGACGAAGTAAATGGTTTCCTTCCCGATGAAGACGTCCGGCCAGATTGCCTGGACAATCTCCTGATCGCGATCGACGAAGCCGGCATTCAGCTCGTCGAAGAGGATCCGACGGTCAAAAATGAGAAGAGCCGTTCCGCGGCACAAGCCGAAGCGGCTCTTCCTGATGCCGTTCCGCCTTTGGAACATCCCAAGGCAGGCGACGATCCCATTCGTATGTACCTCAGTCAAATGGGGGAAGTGCCGCTTTTGACCCGCGATGAGGAGATCTCGTTAGCCAAGAAAATCGAAGTGACGCGCAAGCGATTTCGTCGCACGTTGCTCGCCTGTGTCTATGCACTTCGCGGCACAGTCGATGTTCTGGACCGTGTGCATCGCGGGGAACTCCCCTTCGACCGCACGATTAAGGTCTCGCTTACCGAGAGGCTTACGAAAGAACAGATCAGTGCCCGCATGCCCCATAATTTGGGGACACTGCGAGCGTTGATGGACTTGAACGACAAGTGTTTCCGCAAGCTCGTTAGCAAATCGTTGTCGGGACAAGAACGCCGCGAAATTCGCGGTGAGTTCATTCGCCGCCGACGTAAATGTCAATTGCTCGTTGAGGAATTGAGCTTGCGAACTCGCCGAGTTCAGCCGTTCATCCGGGAACTGGCTCAATTCGCCGACCGCATGGAGCTCATCCGCGAAAGGCTCACCGAACTGCGGGACAATCCGTTGGCTCGCGACGAGAGAGCGAATCTTCGCCGTGAATTGCGTGACCTGGTCCTGTTGACTCACGAAAGCCCCCGTGGACTCCGCAAACGCATCGACGCGGTGCAGGAGCAATTCGAGGCCTACGAGGCTGCCAAGCGAGAACTTTCCAGCGGCAATCTGCGATTGGTGGTCTCGATTGCCAAGAAGTACCGTAATCGTGGACTCAGTTTCCTCGACTTGATCCAGGAGGGGAACACTGGCTTGATGCGTGCGGTGGACAAGTACGAATACCGTCGCGGATTCAAGTTCTCGACGTACGCCACCTGGTGGATTCGGCAGGCCATTACTCGAGCGATTGCCGATCAAGCACGGACGATTCGAATTCCTGTCCATATGATCGACGTGCTTTCTAAACTGCGAAATATCCAGAAGCGTCTGCTTCAAGACTACGGTCGCGAACCGACCGTCGAAGAAGTCGCGCGCCAAACCGATGTTCCGCTCGACGAAGTGCGCCGTGTGCTCGACATCGGACGACACCCAGTCAGTCTGGATCGACCGGTCGGCGATGGCGACGACTGTACTTTCGGAGAGTTCATTGAGGACTCGACATCGGACAATCCCGTTCACAATGCCAATAACGAGATCTTGCGAGGCAAGATTGAACGGCTACTCAAGACGTTGACCTACCGCGAGCGTGAGATAATTCGCTTACGCTACGGGTTGGGCGATGGTTACACCTACACGTTGGAAGAAGTCGGGCGGATCTTCAAAGTCACTCGAGAACGCGTGCGGCAAATCGAAGCGAAAGCCGTCAAGAAGCTTCAGCACCCGGTTCGCAGCCAACATTTGGAAGGGTTTCTCAAAGCATCGTAGCACCGCTCGCTCGTGCTAGATTGAATCTAAAAAAAAGGCCCGCACGGATGCGGGCCTTTTTCATGTAGGACGGGCACTCCTGCCCGTCTTGTTTTGTGTACGACGGGTGAAGAACCGGCCGCTTACGCGGCTCGGCTCACAATTTGGGTGAGCCGATGGCCGTGAGGCCACGGGTATTTAGTCGAAGTCGTATTCGATCTTCAAAACTTCGAAGCGGAGTTTTCCCTTGGGGACATCGATCTCGGCCGTGTCGCCAACTTTCTTCGCGAGCAGCCCGTTACCGATGGGGCTTGTTACGAGGATCTTGCCGACATCGTAGTCTTCGTCACCTAGGCCGACGAGGTTAAACACTTCTTCGTCACCGTAGTCGAGATCTTTCACGGTCACGATGGCGCCGAACGCGACTTCGTCTCGCGGGACGGTGGTCGGGTCGATGATACTGGAATTGGCCAAGTCGCTGCGCATCTTGTCGATACGCGCTTGGAGGTGGGCGTACGATTCACGCTGAGCGTGGTACTCAGCATTTTCTTTTAGGTCGCCCTCGGCGCGTGCTTCGGCTATTTTTTCGGCGATCGCAGGAAGCTGTTCGTTTTCCATGAGATCGGCTTGCTCTTGCCTTCGATTGTACGCCTCGCGCGTCATCCATACCGATTCGGCCATCGTTTCCTCAGCAAACTAAAGGGTCGTTAAATTGCTTCCATCTATGTCTTAGCCATTACGCGATTTCGTGTCCAGACCTTCATGGCACGTCCATTTTCACCGTTACAAGCCCGGCGCTGGCTGCGCCCGTGATTTTGACGGCACGCCGCGCAATTTTTCTTTCCCTAGCCCGAAGCGTCAGCGAGGGGGACCACCAACCGACTCGGGATCGAAATGAACGCGAGGCGGAAGCGTACAAGGGTTCAAGGTGTCCGCGATGTTGGGGAGTTAAAGAGCCATCGTGGTCCCCCTCGCTCACGCTTCGGGCTAGGAATGCGTTACTTTCCCTCATACCATTTATTCGGGCATGTACATCAAGCAACCGCACCGTTTGCAGAACATCAACGTTCCCAATAGCAATTCGTTGAGAGTTTGGATCGTGAACCGCTCGCTGCAGCCACCGCAGAATTGTCCGTTAACTTCGGCCAAGGCGTCGGCGCCTCTCGCGTTGGAGACGCGGCGATATTCAATGATCATGTCCTCAGGCAATTCCGCCTCGGCTGCCGCGAGCTCCGCTTCGACGCGAGCCAGTTCCGCGTCCAGGCCCTGCTTTTGAGTTGCGACGTTGTCGCTCACCCGAGCAAACTCCTGTTCGTTGGCGTCCAGCTCTGCTTGGCGAGTCGCAACCGCGGCTTGCACTCCGTCGATTCGCTCGAGTGCTTCGAAAATCTCATCTTCCAGCACGGCGTTCGCTTGTCGATCAGCAGCGATTTGCTCTTTGAGCGTCTGGAATTCACGATTGCTGCTGCACGCGTTTAGTTTGGCGGTGAGATCCTCAATGCGCATTTCCCGCTGTCGCAGTTGCATCTGCTTTTCGTCGGCGGCCAACCTCGCTTTTTGTAGGTCGTCCTTTGCGGCAGCGAGCTGCTGTTTGGCGAGGTTGACGGCTGTTTGGCTGTGACCGATCTGACGCGGTCCTTGACTCAGGCGGTCATTTAAGTCTTCACGCTGAATGTGAATTCGATGTAGCGTTCGCAATGACTTGGTAGTCAAGGCCATATTGGAATCCTCTCCAGAATCCGCTTTGGGAATAGCAATCTAGTCCCATTATCTGGCGATTCCTTCGCGGCGCCCAGTCGTGGCAACTAGGGAACGAGAAAAACAAGCCCGAGCCACGCACCGGATTCCCAGGTTAAGCCCCGCCAATCGCGCGGGATTCGTCGACCAATACAGGGCGTGGGCGAGCCGGGGCGGTAGTAGCCGAGTGTCGAAACGCAATCGAATGGGCGGTCAATCGCCATCTTGTACGGCATCATAGGAATCGTGCCGAAAAAGTGTGCCGCTGACATGACCGGCTGAATCGCGGGAAACGGCGTCTCGCCGTATCGTTCGAGCAACTGATCATCGAAATACAACGGCTGATGCCAGATATTCGCGGCTTCCCACGTATGGACCATGCTGGCCCCCTCCAAACGTCGGCCCAAGTTTGGGTCGTCCGTCGTTGAAAACAAGGACTCCGAAAAGTCCTTGGGCATCCGTTCGCTCTGTTCGACCTGGATATTTAGAGAGATCCTGCCGAACGGGCGATTCCATTTTTCCAGTTCCACTTGGCGCCGCGTGGTCGCCCTGGTTTCCGCCGTGGTTGGCTCAGCGATCGGTTCCGCGATCGTCACCTCAGGAACCAATTCCAGTTCCGATTGACCTCGACAGGTGTTCCCCGCGAGCTGGAGGAAGGTCAAACAGAAGGTCGCCGCCACAGGTATCACCCAACCACGAGTGGTCACTCGTTCCGCGAAACAAGTTACCATTTGGCACCTCAAAAAAAACAAATCTGACTGTCAACAAATTCGGTAGTGGATCTTGCGAAAGATCCCCTATGGCAAGGATCTTTATGGCAAGGATCTTTAGCAAGATCCACTACTTTGCAACCCGAACGATGAGTTGCAGCCGAATACTAGCTACCTTTTTCGTCCTATTCCGCGGCTTCACCACAGGTTCATTCTGCGGGTCATGACGATTTTAGGGCCATTTACAGGCGGGAGCCTGTTTTTCCGGTAAGGCAAGCGGCCGGAAAAACCTCCAGCCCGACCTACAAGATGGCGAGTGTTAAAATACGCAGATTGGCGACACTTTCCGGGTCGGTGGAGATGAACTGGTTTCAACGATGAGTGCGGTCCGATCAAGTTTGCAGGTTTTGCGGATTGTCACGCGCCAGGCTACCTTCTCGTAAGGACAGAACGTTGAACGTTACTGCACCGCTCGAAGATCGAACATCGACCGCTGCTGATCCGGCAAATCGGCGGGGGTTCGCATGGTTTGGCGCTGTTGTCCTTCTGGGCATTTCGTTCTTTCTCTACGGATGCCAGTCGCCACCCTACGACGGGCCGGTCGGACACTATCAATCGTTGGCCACGGCGGTGGAATATCCTGATGTCGCCGTCGAATCGGACCCCACCGTGAAGTATGCGGCGAGACCGACGACCTTGCGAACCGAAGAGGAAAAGGATTTCTGGGATCTCAGTCTGGAGGAAGTTGTCGAACTTACCTTGCAGAACAGCGAAGTCATCCGCGACATTGGCGGCCGAGTCGTTTCCACACCAGGGGCAACTGCCACTCGACTGGATACGGCCCTTCAAGAGGCCAGTCCCAACGACGGCGTCGAAGCGGCGTTATCCGCGTTTGATGCTCAATTCACGTCCAGTCTGGTGTTGGGACATCGCGAGCCAGCGTTTAACAACATCTTCTTTGGCGGTGGTGCGACTTCACTCAAACAAAAAACGGGCTTGTTCAACGCGGATATTTCGAAAACGACTGCCACAGGAACCTCGTTTTCTGCCAGTAAACGAATCTCATACGACAGAAATACATCACCGGCCAACCTCTTCCCCAGTGTCTACGACGTGACGGTTGAGGGCGGTTTTCGGCATCCGTTGTTGCAGGGAAGCGGCGTCGATTTCAACCGCATCGCCGGCCCAAACGCCCGGCCCGGTCAATACAACGGTGTCGTCTTGGCCCGGATTAACACAGACGTCGCCATCGCCGACTTTGAATTGTCTGTGCGAAATCTGCTGCAGGACGTCGAACAGACCTACTGGGAACTCTACTACGCTTACCGACAGCTGGATGCCACCAAGAGCCAACGTGACTCCTCCCTGCGACTATGGAAGATTGTCGAAGTGCAGCTCCGCGCGGGTTCGGAAAAAGCAGATGCCGAGCAAGAGGCATTGGTACGTGAACGCTATTACACGGCTCAGGCTCGAGTCGAGGGCGCGTTGGCTGGGGCTGGTGCGCTGACCCAGGGTGTTTATAGCGTCGAACGGCAACTCCGCTTGCTGATGGGGCTGTCGCCCTCGGATGAGAAGATATTGCGCCCCCGCGACGAGCCGCTCCAGGTCGACGTGCGATTCGATTGGGACCTCGCACTGCAAGAGGCCATGTGGCGACGACCCGAGCTGCGCCGACAGCAGTGGCAGATCAAGCGACGCGAGTTAGAGTTGCTGGCCGCGAGGAATTTCGGTCGAGCTCGCCTTGACCTGACTGGACTCTACCGTTGGCGTGGATTTGGCGATGACTTGGCTGGCGATTTCAACGTAGCCAACGCCAGCGCGTTGGAGGAATTGTTCGGGGGCGACTTGCAAGACTGGCAGTTGGGAGTCGAGTATTCGACGGCGATTGGCAACCGCACTGGGCACCTTGGCATTCGTCATGCCGAAATTCAGTTGGCACGCGAGAGAGCCGTCTATCACGAACAGGAATTGGCGATTTCTCACGAATTGGCGGCCGCGTTCGCCGAACTTGATCGCGCCTTCGTGACATCCAAAACCAATCACAATCGGCGCGTCGCCGCCTACCAGCAGGTGGAACAAAGTGAAATCAAGGTCGCCGAAGGGAAATCTCCCAATGAGTTTTTGCTCGACGCACTCCAACGGGCTACAACGGCAGACATTGCCTACTTTCGCTCGCTTGTCGACTACAATCTCGCGTTGGCGAATCTGCATGTCGCTCAGGGAACATTGATGACACGCCTCGGCGTGCAATTATCAGAAGGGCCCTGGACAGAGCCCGCTCATCGTTCCGCCTCCAAGCAATCACAGCGTTTCGGCCCGCATCACGGTCACTGGGACCTCTACGAGATGCCGGCAGCCGTTAGCAAAGGCCAGCGGGCAGGACATGAAAGCGTAGAGCATGTCGTCGAGTGAATGGTGGACGGGCACTCTTGCCCGTCCTACATGACACCTTCGAAAATTGCCGAGCCGACTCGCACAAACGTTGCTCCCTCTTCGATGGCGACTTCATAATCGCCGCTCATTCCCATCGATAATTCATCGAGTTGGATGTTTTTAGCATTTGGACACGCGGTGAGGCATTCGTCGCGGAGTTTCCGCAGCGCGGCGAAATCTCTCCGGGCTTCTTCGCCCCGACGATGAAGGGCCGCCATGGTCATGAGGCCGCGGACTCTCAGGTTGGGGAGCGAAGCGATCTCGCCGAGTAATGCAGGTAGTTGGTCGGGTGCTATGCCACCTTTGGCTTCATCGCCAGACACATTCACTTCGAGCAGAGTTTGGATTGGATCACGTCCCTCGGCGCAGCGGTTGATTTCCTGCAACAGCCGCAGGCTATCGCCGGCGTGAATCCACGTTGCGTGTCGCAGCGTTCGCGCGACCTTGTTGCGTTGGAGGTGCCCGATCATGTGCCAGGTGACATCGGGGCCGGTCCAGTTTTCCGCTTTGTCCCACAACTGTTGCGGTCGATTTTCGCCCAAGTCCAGGCAGCCAGCTTCGGCGACGCACTGGGTGATATCGACGCCGAAATACTTCGTGACTCCGACCAAACGAACTGAGCTGGCGTCGCGGTTCGCCCGCTGAGCCGCCTCGTCGCATTTCTGGCGAATGACTTCGAGGTTGTTTCGGATTCGTTCCACAATATTCATGGGCCAGTGTCGTTCATGCGCCAGCGTCAACTTCGACGAGTTCCTCGATCAGTCCGTCGCGAAGAAAGCGACCGGCAAGAAACTCGGCGACGGTGTTTTGGCCGAGCAGCGAACGATTCCCGCGCGGACCGAGAGAGCGGTAGAACATCCATTGATCGTCTCCCGCTTGGACTCGAAAACCGGCCGCGACATCCGGCGACGTGATATCGAGTTGTTCGGCCACCGTCAGTTGACGCCAAGTACGTTCTTGTTTCGCTCGCTTCTTGTCGAGGTCAAAGAAGAGTGGGATGTAGGCTGCCTTGGCTTCCGTTTCGAATCGATGCAGGAGGCCCACATCGCTCAACTCAAGTTCGCAGTTCGATCTCGACACGCGCCATTCGGCCGCGTTTGCAGCCATGACGCTGCTTTGGATCTTGTCGTTGATCGCAAAGGCCATGTCGCGGGTCTCTAGCTCGGGAACGGCCTGGCAAGCAGCGCTGATCGGCCAGGGGCAAGAGTACTCGATTTGGGCAGGTTCGTCGCCAAGCAGGACGTCGGCGACCCATAAGAAAAGGTCATCACGGCTAAACAGGTATTGGCGTTGAAGCCGCCAGCCGCTGCCCAACTTGACTTCCAATTCGAGGTATTCGCACTCGTCGTCGGAATGCCAACAGACCTCAGAAATATCCGAACTGAACTCGGCAAGTTGCCCGTTAATCGTCACGAAAGGCGTCACGTCTCCAGAGACAAGTGGCCCGCGTTTCACCGAGATGTCCGTAAGGAGTTTCCGATCATCGAAAGCAACTCCGACAACGGGGCTCGAACTTTCCCACGTCGATCGCATTACGGCGAGCGACGCCCATTCGGAATAGAGTGTGGGACTGTCGAATTCGAGTGCCAGAGAATTCGCTAGGGCTCGCTTTTGTTTCTTGCCTTTGGGTTGTAGCGGGCCGACGTGCACCAATGACGCTGCGTAACGAGCATCATCTTGGTCACCTTCCCACGACAATGCAGCATCGAAAAAGTCGGCGGCCGCTTCGCTGATGTTCGTTTGCGAGGATTCGCGTTCGGCACGGCTGTCGTCCGTTCTGAATCCGTCGGCGGAAGCCATGTCCGTGCAGAAAAGGGGTGTACCACCAAATCGACTCAGGACGCTCGATCGTCGAACGAGCCACTCGAGTTGCATTTGCGCGTCTTCTTCGAAGACTCGGATTCCGGTTTCTCGAGCCAACAGGCCTAAACGCACCCAGCTGGCAACCAGCGGCCTGAGATCGCGAATGATCCCGGAGCGCGGGATCCCCTCGCCGTCAGACAGGTCCGTAATGGCAAACGAGACGCGTTTGCGCAGCTCGTCGGCGTGGGTAGACAGTTCGGCTGCGTTGGGGTAAAGCACTCCAAGTGTCACGCCCAGTTCGACCAACAGTTGCTCAACCAAGCAGTCGTCCGCACTCCCTTGGTCAATGAGATCGCCAACGAGTGCAACCAGGTTCTCTAACAATGCGGACCAGGCTGCTGGCGTGAGTAACCCAGCCAGTGACGGACTGGCGTGTCCCCAGGCCAAGGCTTGATAGCAGGTCTCTCTCGTGACTTGTTCTTTTGTCGACTCGGCAAAAGTTTGAACCAATTCGTTCCAATCGGCTTCCCGGGTCTGTGAATCGAGTTTCCCCTTGGCAACGCGCTCGCACAATGGAACCGTTTGTAGCGATTCCTCGGGCGACCCGACTTGTCCGTTCAATTCTTCGGAGGTCACTATTCCCCAGGAGAGTGGGGAATTCGCGCCGCTGGCGTAGAGTGGGCTCGTGAGCGATTCGACCGGTAGCGATTCGATGGAGAGTCGTCCGTGAATTTCATTCCAGGAACTGGGGCCAGTAATGGTGGACGCGTTTGAGGGTGGCACGGCCGTCTTTTTCGAAGTTGTCTTTTTCGAAGCCGTCTTTTTCGACGACGACTTTTTCGACGACGACTTCGGTGACTTGCCGGATTTTTTCTTGGAGTTGGATTTGGCCATCTTGGTCCTCAATATCCTGGTTTCTCTGCGATAATTCCGTTTTTCAACGCGAAATCAGGACTGTAGGACGGGCACTCCTGCCCGTCTTTCATAGTAGTAGGCACACTCCGTGTGCCGTAACAGGAAGATGTGCGGACGGCACACGGAGTGTGCCTGCTACTGTGCCCATCGAAGTCGGTCCTCAGTGCAAAACCTTACGTCTTCGCGAAAAGACTCGTATAATACAGCAGCGTCGTGGGAAGCAGAAGGGTTCCAACGCCCCTTCCATGGGGGCTCGTGTCACTCTGATCCACCTGCCCACACCACCTAGCAGGCCCACGGAACGGGTTGCTTGAGAACCAGGAGAGACTTTCAGGAGAGACTTTGATGACCAGATCGCTAGTGCCTTTAACGCTTGCTTCTTTCGTTCTGATCGCCACTTTGCTGAGTGGCCCAATTCTGGCTCAGGATGAGCCCAAATCGAACGCTCAAACTGATCCGAAAGATGGCACCACGGCGAAGGGTGGCTCGGCGAATGATGGGGCTGGGGACAGCACCGCAAAAGACGCGAAGGGCAAGGACGGCAAGGGGCGAGCTGGCGCCGATAGCAAATTGTCGGATACACCTGAGGCACGTGAGAAACGGGAAGCTGAGTTGCTCAAGCGATTCCCCAATTTCCTGGGTGAACTGAAACGATCCGACGGGTTCGACAAACTCACAGCCGACGACGCGATTTGGATTCACAAAGAGAAAAAGGCGGTTGTCGTCTCAGGGCACATCTGTCTTCGTCGCGGGGCGCTCGAGATGTTCGCCTGTCCCAGCCGCACAAAAGAGCATGAATCGGTGATTGCTGCCGGAGCCAAGTCGCGATTTGTGCATGCGGCCTTGCTGGCGGTTGGTGCGAAGTCTGGAAAGCCAGTCCAATGGCAGCCCGAATACGCACCTGCTTCTGGAACGGTGATCGATGTCTACGTGATGTGGAAGGACGAAGCCGGGAAAAAACACGCCGCGCGCGCTCAAGACTGGATTCGCGATTGGAAGACGAAGAAAGCGATGGCGGACGCGTGGGTTTTCGCGGGCAGCGAGTTCTGGAATGATCCAGCAACGGGTGACCGGCATTACAGTGCCGATTCGGGCGAGATGATTTGCCTCTCCAATTTCTCAACGGCAATGCTCGATATTCCGATCGAGAGTAGTCAATCGGATGGAGCTTTGTTGTTCGAGGCATTTTCCGAACGCATTCCGCCGCTTCGTACTCAGGTGCGGCTGCTGTTTGTGCCTCGTATGCCCCCCAAAAAGGGAAAACCCGCACGGTCGGGCGTGGAAGCCCCCAAAGAGGCCACATCTGCGGCAGATTCATCGAGTTCGGACGGTACGAAAGACGACCAATAGAACTTCGTTCGCGTTTTCACCGCAGGGTCGGATACTATGTCCCAAGATGGTCCCTCGGAAGGGCAAGATGGTCCCCCGGAAGGGTTTGGGCCCACCAGGCAGTTTCCAAATGCTGGACTGATGGCTGCCGGATCTCCCTTCCTTGACGAGAACGGTCAGAATCCGTTCTCGGATTCCGATTCCGCGGAATCGGCGCCGGTCGAGCCTGGGCAGAACAACGCCTACGCGGCCAATTACGCTGACAAAGCTGGCGAACAAGACGAATTCCGCATTCGGCTGGCGCACCGTGGTGGAACGCTGATGCTGGTCGGTATCTTTTCGGCGGTCATGACGTTGACCTCGCTCGCCGTTGGAGCCCTCGCATTGATCGTGGTTGTCTGCCTCGGCTCTTGGGCTCTGTTTTCGGGACTCTCCGATCTGGGCGCGATGAAGCTCGGGCGGATGAACGACACTGGCCGTGGCCAAACTCGAGCTGCCGTATTTGTGTCGGGCGTGGCCCTGCTGGGTGCAATCGGTATTGTCGTCTATCAAGCGCTGCTTTAGAGCAGATACAAGCCTGCCTGGCGCTGGCTTCGCTCGTCAACCCAAACTGTACCAAGTTCCAAGTTGCAAGTTCCAGGGTGCCACTGACTCTGCCAGTGTTTTTGGCACACATTCCTAGCCCGAAGCGTCAGCGAGGGGGACCACCAACCGACTCGGGCTCGAAACGAACGCGAGGCGGAAGCGTACAAGGGTTCAAGGTGTAGCGTTGTTGGGGAGTTAACGAGCCATCGCGGTCCCCCTCGCTTACGCTTCGGGTTAGGAATGCGCGTGCCAGACCAGCGACTCTGATTTGGGTTGACGGGCAAAGCCCAATACTGTCCGGGCAAAGCCAGCGCCAGGCGACTATGACGGGGCGGTCCCCAATGTTGTGGGCTCGTGGTAAACTTCGGTCTTGATTGCTGTGACGACCAACAATTGATGTTCCTACCCAAAAGACAAAACCATGTCTCGACCCTCTGATTCCGATTCTGCTCCGCCCCGACCTTCTGGCCCACCGGCGAGTGTTGCGGGCGGCCGCCCGGGGGCTCATGGTGAGCCCCAGCCCGAGCCCTCTTTGATTCCAACCGAAGGGTGGCATTGCACGCATATCTACTACGAGATCGATCGCCAAGCCTTGGCATTGCTGTCGAGTGAAGCTGTGAGCGCAGGCCGACAGCAGGTCCTCGAAGTACTGGATCCGGAACACGCGGATGCACCGACTCGGCTGCAAACGAGTATCGTGAGTGGACATAAGGCGGACCTGGGGCTGATGGTGATGGACCCCTGCCCTCTCAAAGTCGACAGTGTGCATCAGCGACTGATGGCGACCAAACTCGGGCCAGCTTTGCGAACGACTTACTCGTTCGTCTCGATAACCGAGGTCTCCGAATACGTGCCGTCCCTTGAGCAGTATGCTCAACGGTTAAAGGACGAGGGGGAGCAGGAGGGCAGTCCCGCGCTTCAAGCGAAAGTTGACGCTTATGCTCGGCGCCAGCCGATGATGAAGGTCCAGAGGTTGACTCCAGACTTTCCTGCCTATCAAGCGACTTGCTTCTACCCAATGAACAAGAAAAGGAAGGTCGGCGAGAATTGGTTCATGATGCCATTCGCCGAACGAAACAAGCTGATGGCCGAACACGCTCGCAGCGGCATGACGTTCGCCGGCAAGGTGTCGCAGCTCATCACCGTCGGACTTGGTTTCGATGACTGGGAATGGGGTGTGACGCTCTGGGCACGTAATCCCGAGTTTCTGAAGGACATCGTCTACAAGATGCGTTTTGACGAGGCCAGCGCCCGCTACGCAGAATTCGGACCATTCTACACAAGCTACGTGAGTACGCCCGAAGAGGCGTTAGCACATTGTCGGATCGGGTGATGCATCAAGGGCTGGAAGGTGTTTCTTACAGAGGAGTTATCACGCACGATAAACGACGTACGAACCACAAGGAATTCGTGAATTAGAGACAGCATCGCTCCCCTCGCCCCGCTCGGGGAGAGGGGTTGGGGGTGAGGGGTTTTTTAAGCAGATCGAGGATTTCGTGCGGACGTAAGTTCGCAACCGCGAGCGTCCAGCCGGAACGATCTCGGACGCAGCGGAACCTAACCTAACCTTGCGCTTCGACGCAACGTTATTTTCCAAGGTAACCCCTCATCCGCCCTTCGGGCACCTTCTCCCCCACGGGGGAGAAGGAAAGGAAGGACAGGGTCGCTTGGCGCTGTCCAACTAGGGATACGTGACGACTGCGTCGCGCTGATTAATCGCCCGTCATATCTCGCACTATACGACGCAATGAATGCCGCGTAAGGTCGAACGGGATTTGCTCGCGCGGTCCCGTTCCACCGCGAAATCGCGCCAATGTCTGGCGGTTAGAGCCCACCTCCAACTCATAGTATTCAGAACGCCCACCTTGGCTATTGGGCGGCGTCGAACGAATCTGCACGACATCTCCTTCGGGATCGCATTCGAGAATCCCGAGCGGCTCTTCCAAGTAAGTGATGCGATCGACCAGCCGCTCGGCCGTTTGTCGGCTCGATTCTGGAGAATCATCGGCAACAGCGTGATCGTTGCCATCCGGGCGGGTGATCGTTAACGCGCGGACGCGCATGCCGATCGGGCCGGACTCCACGACTTCCGCCGTAACTTCGTGGCCGTTGGCAGTGCCCTGGATCTCTTGCGAAACGCTTGTCGAGTCAACATGTGCGTCGTCGAGCGCCGCGTCAAATGTGTCCGCCATTGTTCAATCTCCTTTCTTCCGACGAGATAGACCGCATGCTACGACCACGGTTGCACTCCCTCCTTGGTTTTTGTTCGAGCGATTTTGGCGACGGTTCGAGTCCGTGTTTTTTGCCGTCATAGGTCAGCAGAACAACTTTCTCTTCCAAAACGGATTCGATCATTACAGGCCGTCCCCAAAGTCGATAGAGGCTGGCTAGCGTGTCAACGGCTTGATCCGTTTTGAGTTCTGGTCCGGCATAGCGATGGTCAAGCAACATTTCGCCTCGATTGTCATAGTTGCCGTCTTGCACGTAGATAAGTGGTCGACCGCGGTTGGTCAATTGAAACAACAACTGAGCTTTCACCTGTTCAAAACGTCGACTCTCAATCACGTAGTTGCCGGACTCCTCGTTAAGTCCAAATGCGAATAACTTGTGACGGCTACAGAATTCGAGCGTCAAGAACTCGTCGACAAAGGTCAAATCGTTGTGAATGCGCGGCACTTCGAAGATCTTCTCGCGTCCCCTGCCCTCTTGCGTGTCCCAGTTGGCTCGCGCTTGCATGTCGGTGCACTCGTCGTAGTCGCTCCCGTGTCGTCCCCGATTCCAGCGGTCTTCGATGTCTCGAAACAGTTCGACGCCCAGTTTGTACGGGTTCAATTGAGTTGGAGACGAGGCGAGCACGCCGGCACAGTGATCGGCATAACAAACGAGATCGGTAGGTTCCATGCCATGTTGAGTCATGATCGTGGAGTGCCAATAGGTAGCCCAGCCTTCGTTCATGATTTTCGTTTGAGCTTGCGGCGCGAAGTAATAGGCCTCGTCTCGAATGATCGACAGGATGTCCGCTTGCCAACTCTCCAATGGCCCATGATCCAACAGGAACAGCAAGACATCGCGCGTCGGTTGTGCGGGAATGGGGGCCAGTTTTGCCGTTCTTTGCTCCTCGTCTTCGCCTGCGGTGTCTGAACTCGGCGGGTTGATGTGCCGGTCCATGTACGATTTGGCGGGAAGCCGTGTCGTCTTGGACGGTTCGCGGTCGTCGTCTTGGGGCTCTTCGGTAGATTGAATCGAGGGCCGTCGTATGTGTGGCGAGTGGATGTCGATGAGATCCTCAAGGCTGAGGCAGGCGTCAATGAACGACTCGACTTTTTCCTGCCCATATCGATCCACATATTTGCGGACTCGCTGACCGTGATTTACCATCACATCGATCATGCGACGATTCGTCGGAGCGAACCAAGCATTATTCTTGAAGAAATCACAGTGGCCGTAGACGTGGGCCATCACGAGCTTGTGATCCGTAAACTCGTTGCTCGAGAGCAAATAGGCGTAACACGGATCGTGATTGATCACCATCTCATAGATCTTAGACAACCCGTACTGGTACCCCTTGGCGAGGCGTTCGTACTCCATTCCGAACCGCCAATGAGGAAAGCGAGTGGGAAACCCGCCAAATGAAGCCAGCGCGTGCAGACGTTCGTTGTCGACCAATTCAAAAATGGTCGGAAAGAAGTCGAGCCCGTAGTCTCGCGCGTATCCTTCCATTTTATTTTGGACGGCGACAAGTTCATCGGGAAGAACTCGTAGGCCAAACGTTGTTGCCATCACTATTTCCCTTTCCCGAGAAATGACTGAATCGCGGCAACAATACCGTCTCGATCAGGAATCTCGTGAAGGACGACGTTCAGCGTACATGAACCTGCAGAACGGGCACCAAACCGTCGAGCCGTCAGCCTGTTGCCACCCAAGCGAGAAAACGGCACCCGCGGGCGTCGCGGTATATCGCTCGAGCCCCTTCTTTAACAGTCGTGCGATCGTGCTCTTGCTGCTGCCAACGGGCCCATGAAGTAACAAGACTCGTTTTTCGATGCCGTACCCATGCGCAGCGCTCTTCAATGCATTGACGAATTTCTCGAGCGTGTCGTCGAGTCCGAAGATTGCGTCGCGACCGTCGTTTCGAGGATCGTCAAAAAAGTTGTAGTGCACCGCCGGTTCGCTGCGGAACTTCTCGTACTCTTCCAATCCGTACGATATGACCATATCGAAAACGCGTTGAAACGCATTGGGCTCACTTTCGATAGTGAACTCGGAATCGCGTCTCTGTGTTAAGATTAGTTCACCTACTGTTAATTGTGATTTCACTTATGGTGGGGGATGCAAATTCAGACGCAATCTGTTGCGGAAAATCGTTTAGGAGAATGGAGTTAAGCGTTATAGTGATCGATGTCATTTTTTTGTGGAGGCAGTTGACACCTGTTCAGCGAGGAGCGGGCACAATAAAAGCCTGGCGCCGTCTTCGCTCATCTTTTACGTAGGACGGGCACTCTTGCCCGTCTTTTTATGTAGGACGGGCACTCCTGCGCACTCCTGCCCGTCTATTTTTTCGCACTTACGCCGGAAGAACCCGGCCGCTTACGCGTCGCGGCTCACAAGTTGGGTAGCCGATGGCCGTGAGGCCAACCTGAGTAAATTCCCAGACAGACCGATGTGGACGTCCACTCAGAATCCAGACGGGCCCGTCCTGCATAATAGTGACCTATTTGAGCAGTTCCGCGACAGCATGTAGCAACTTGTCCATTGGGAACGGCTTGCGGAGATAATCGTCGACTCCCAACATTTCGGCGTAGGCCTTATGGCGGCTACCTTCGTTGGCGGTGATCATGATCACCTTCACGGGAACTCGGCAAGTCCGGCGGAGCTTTTCCAGGACCAGGAAACCGCTGCGCTTGGGCATCATCATGTCCAAGATGATCAGGTCGGGATCTTCTCGTTCGGCAATTGCCAACCCCTGATTGCCGTCCCGAGCGATGCTCACGTCATAGCCCTGAGCGGACAAGGCGTATTCCATCGTATCGACGATTTCTGTATCGTCGTCTACTAGAAGAATACGGTGTTTCTCGCTATTCTCGTCGTTCATTTACCGAACCGTCCTGGAACTGCTAGTAAAGCTACTTTACCGAAATTGGAAATGGGACGCCAAGATTGTCCCGGTTGGGTTTGAAACCGCCGCCGTCTCGGTCGACAAATATTGGATTGCTGACCGCGATCGGTGTCTGTTTCGCCCAACGTGGCCCCATCACCGGTCCAAGTTGCAACCCTTCACCTGCCGCGACCACAATGATGTGTGCGTCTTCGCCCACTTCTAATGGGATCTCCTGGTCAAATTTGACCACTCCATTGGCGAAAAGATCGCCATTTTTTCGCCGTGTGTAATTGTATCGGTCGTCCAGTCGTCCATTGACCAATATTTGCACCCGGTTGATATCGAACCAGTTCGCACATTGGACCCGAATCTGGACGTGAACTTTGCCAGTCTCGGCCCGCAAGTCGCCGCCCACCTCGGCCATCGCCTTTTTTGAGTCGTTGGTGACTTGAACCTCCATGAACGGCCCTGTGGTCATCACGATGCGTCCCTTCTCGGACTGATGAACCATCTCCATCGTATCTATTTTATTCGCTTCGTCCGTCGAGCTGCGAACATAATTTCGAATCCATCCCGACTCGTGGAAATTGTAGTGGGCATCCGTGTTCACAACGCCTGGGATTCGATAGCCGCGATTGAGCATCTGTAGCCACCGAAACGCCGGATTGCGTGCGGCGTCCTCGAATTCTTCACTACCGGGAGCCAACAGGATGGTTGCGGGCGGGTGGATTTCGACGACGTCCATGAACTGCAGCATGTCCCGAAATCCCTCGTCGAAAGTCCCATCTTCGTCTTTGTCGCCCAATATCCGGGCGAGATTCGGATGATTTTCTTGGACCAATTTGTCACTCTCCGAATCCCACATCGCCAAACGGCGAATTTGAGCGATTGGGTCGGTCAAAATCGTGGGGCCGCCCCCGTCTTGTGTCCGTGGCCGGTGAATAATCGGAAACGCGTTTTGGTGATTGACTGGCAGAACCGCTCCAGTCAACTCAATTCCAGGGCAGGTGGACATCCACTGGTGTGCCGAAAGACGATCCAGATGAGGCGCGTATGTCGAGACGCGGTTGTGCTCAGTACATGGAGCGAATTCCACGTTTTCGGCCAGCAAATTGAGGACTCGCCCGAGCTGGCTGCCGCTATTGTCGCCGGACGGCGAAGAATGGCTATGGAAGTCGGCGCTGACCCACCCCGGCGTCGCCACCGTACGAACCAGAGAACCCCTAAGGGGCGTCGTCTGGTTGGCCTGGACGGTCAGCTCCAAAAAGAGGGCGTCGTATTCGGGGCCGCGACTGATGATCACATCGTACTGACCCGGGCCGATCTCCGCCTTGAACGTACCGTCTTCCGTGTAGACGCAATTCCGAACCTGATACGTACCGCTCTCCGGACCGTAGTCGGGAGATTTGGTTTCTCCTTTTCCCGTAAACGAGACTTTACACGGTATGGGACCGCCGCGATCGTCGGTAATCTCCGCCTGCACGTATCCAGAGGGTTGCACTTGTATCTTGAATCGATCCGCGGTCGTTTCGCCCGATAGCTCAATGGGAGCCTGCTCGCTCGGCCGACCAATGGCTCGAACATCAACCAAGTACTCGCCCTTGGGAGCGAGCAAAATAACCTGTCCGCGATCATCCGTTCTGGCGACGCCGATAGGCTGGCCCTTGGGGCCCGATAAACTGAACTCGGCGTTTCGGACCGGACCGTTTGAGTCGAAAACTTCAAACGTCACTCTCTTGACATTCAAGCCCGCTCGACGTTGTGCTTCCCCAATCAGAGCGAGCCGATGCCGCGCCGGAATCAGATAGCGAGTGATTGCGCGAGCCTGCCCAGAAGTGAGCCGAAGTTTCTTTTTGCCATCGACGTCGTACGACACCACGACGCCCCGAGTGCCGGAATGCGTCATTTTCGCTTGTCCCGAGTAGATGCCAACCGCCTGCTGAAACCACTCATCGTGAGCCCAGAACAACTGTCCAGCCCCGGTCGTCCCAAACTTGAAAGTGCGATCGGCTCGCAGCATGTCGCGGAAGTCGAATTCGGTGGTTGTCTCCGACACATTGGTGACGATCGATTCGACGCGCAGTCCCGTATCCTTTTCGCCCAACGAGTAGCGGACGGTCATTTGCGGAGTGCCACGGGCCGTCGTTGCTTCGATCGTCAGCGTAATACGTTGGGGCGAACGCCCAATCTGGACCTTGTCGGGGTCGTGAAATTTGAACTGACCGCCACCAGGATAATACGCGCTCAGCTGATCGTTGGGTGCGGAACGAGTGGTGATATCAATCACCGCGCCCCCGACATTGCCAACGGTCATGTTGGCGTTTCGAGTTGGAATCGGGTTTCCGATAATGGCGACGAGGTGGTCGTTCTGCAACGCATAGTCGCCGTAAATCGCGTCGACTTCCTTGCCTGCCGGAACCAACGCGTCCCAATTGTCTTCGCGAAGTTGCTCGAGACGCAACTCAGCATTCGCAGAACCGGCCACCACGGCCAACCAAATTCCAATGACCGTCAGGAATATACGGCGCGACAGAAGATCCATGTGCTGCTCGATTCAGGTTGCTGATGATTACAAGCAAGAGTATCGAGCAGATTGTAGGCAGATGCAACGTCGTCGCGAAAATGAAGGCACAGCGGCACTCAACGCGCATTCCTAGCCCGAAGGGCCGTCGTCGTAGGACAGGCTTCCAGCCTGTCTCCAGGCGCAGCCTAGCAACGCTGCAGGAACCGTGGCGTCCTAACGAGGATGGGGCGATGCGGATAGACAGGCTGGAAGCCTGTCCTACGTTAGGTGCAGAACAAAAGAACGACGGACTTGGAAGTTCTCCAGGTCCGTCTTGTTTTTGGATCGTGCGATTCTTGCGGACGGCACACGGAGTGTGCCTGCTACTTTATTCGCGTCGCATGCCGAAGGCGATGTAGTGGATCCCAGTTGCTTCATCGGTCACGATGCCGCCCGCTGGTGCCAGGTACTTGGCGATGGTTGCGAATGGTGGCAGTGGGTTTTCGACTAGTGCGCTGTCGAGCGTGCGGAAGAACGGATTGTTTTCTGCTGCTGCGGTCAGACGCGTCTTCGAGGAATCGGCCGTGGCGATCTCGTACCAGAGCCGGAACTGCTCTTCCGGGCGACTAAAAGCGATCATCGATGGGTTGTTGCCACCTGGCTGCCGGCTCAAACGGCTGATTACCAATTGGTATTCGAGATCTTCGGCTAGTGACCGGCCTGGGTCGGCTTTCGTCTTGAAGCAATCTTCGATCAGACCTTCACTGTCCGTGAGCAAAATGCAGTTGCCTAGTTGGCACATGGACGGTGTGGGCGTACGGAAGAATTCCGAGTCGAGATTTGCCTGTTGTCGACGACGGTTATTGCCCTGCTCGATCCCGTAATAACGGTTACTTCCGTACGACTTGGCTTCAAAGAGGTTGGGGAATTTGTTGACAACCTTCTCGACGATGTCAGACGCCGTGCCCTCGTCGTCGAAGTGGACCAATATGCCGGTGACTTGACTATTGACCTTCACTGGACGCTGAACTTGCGTGAACATCGTGACGCGGCCTGAGAGTCCCTTGAGCAGGTCTTCTTCCAGGTCCATGCCGATGCGTTCAGAGACTTGCGCCCGAGCTAATTCGCGAAACGCTCCTTCGTCCAAACGGATGAGGTCGTAGATTTTGGCGAGTTCGTCGAAAGTCTGTTCGGGAGCCCATTGAAGGGTCATGTAACTTGACGCGTCGCCTGACACCCACGGTTCGGGAGTCGTATCGACTTTTCGCAGTGCGATCATCTTGAGAATCGCTTCGCGAGGTTGCTTGATCATCAAGTGAAAGTGAGCGATCGAATCGAACTCTTCGGTGGCCAAAATGACGCTGCCGCCGACGGCCTCAAGATTGTCGAGTCCCAGCGGGTTCAACATGGTGAGCGCGATGGCTGCACCAGCGTTGCCACGCGTTACGGCTCGTACAATGCGGATCGGATCGATGAAAAATGTCATCTGGGGACGCTCTTCTTTGGTCCCCACGCAACGCTTCATGACGGTGGTGAACTTTTCGTTGTCGATCAACTTGGTTCGCTCTTCGTCGCGATCATCCCAAGCGTCGAGCATTTGTTTCATGGTCGTGTCTTTGGAAGTGATCATGACGGTGCTCTCGCTTCGAACCATGACCAGCGACTGGTTGCGGCGTCCCTGTCCAGAGATCGTCAGCAACTCGTGTTCGCGATAATTGTTGGTGGCAAAATTCGCACCTTCGCCGGTCTCTTGAATGGCCCGGTCGATCAATTTGTTGAGGTTGTCCATCGAGTCGCCGACATCTAGAAACGCCACCAGTTGCGGTGGAGTGGATGCCTGGTCCAGAAGGGCAACACAGAGCTCCCCTTGAGGAATCGACAGCAAGTCGTTGAGAGAAAGGCCCAACTCATCTTCGACGACCTGGAAGGCCTTGAGGCCCTCTCCGTAGAGTTGATCGATGAGTGGCTTGAGTTCGGGATCTTTGAATATCTTCGCGGCGGATGTTTCCTGAAACTTCTCGTACGCCTCCTTGATATTCGCGATGCGGACGAATGCCAGGGTTTCCTCGGGAAGCAGATCCGGAGCGGATGGGCGTTCAGCGCGAACCGTCGAGCTGAGAGTTGTCGAGCTGAGAGTTAGTGCGAGTGCCAGGCAAAATGCCACGGACTTGACCATTCGAATATTCACCAACCTAGTCCTTTTTGATCGTGAGCGATGCACACTTGTTTTTTGGGCGATTAGAAGCCAGTTGCAGGATAATACCCGGCACTCCCCTTCGCTAGTTTCAGGCAATTCGCCACGATTACACAAATCTTGCCTGTCCGTCTTCTGGAGAATTTGGCAACACCATACCCGTGGCCTCACGGCCATCGGCTCACCCAAATTGCGAGGCAACACCATGCTCACCCAAATTGTGAGCCGCGACGCGTAAGCGGCCGGGTTCTTCTCTACATCCTACGAGCTAAAAGACAGGCTGGAAGCTTGTCCTACGGCAAGATTAAGCCAAGACAAACCGTGAAATCCATCGAATTCGAGGCGGAGATTTCGATCCCATCGGTTAAAATGGAGGTTTAATAGCTTAGTCGCTCCCCGAGGTTTGGCCTCGGTCCACTGATCCAACTCGTCTGCCACTTTAGCTTTGTGGAGAATTCCATGGCCCGTACACTCAATATCTCGGCTCGAATCGCCTGCGCGATCACTTTGGCGGCCCTATTGGCTGCTCCAGCCCACGCTCAGCTGATTGGTGGCGGCAACGTGCAAGGTGGCGGAGGCGGCGCCACGGGCGGAAATACGAATTTCAACCGCGGTGCGGGACTAACTCAGTCCGGACAGGTAGAAGCCAGCGGCGCCCAGACACGGACGCAAGAGACCTTTGTCGGTTCCTCAACCGGCGGCGTGAGTCACCCGCTCAGTGTGGCTGCTGCAGGTGGCTCCGATGGACTCAGCAACTTCGGGTCGGTGAGCGGCTTCAATCCCAATGGCTCGGCGAACGCCTTAGGTGGCACGACCGGCGGGATTGGTGGTGCTTTGGGCGGGTTGACTGGTGGCTTTGGAAATACTGGTGGCTTTGGAAACACTGGCGGTTTTGGAAACACACGTGGTGGTCTCGGCAACCAATTAGGCGGCAATCAGTTCGGCAACAACAATCAGTTTGGAAACAATGCCAATGGAACGGGAACCATCCCCGTCCGAATGACGATCGGATTTAGCATCCCTCGCACCGGTTCGACGGTTGTTGCTAACCGTTTGCAGGCTCGGTTCAAGGAAATCCCAGCCCTCAAGGGCACCATCAACGTCACTGTCGTGATGGAAGGTTCAACAGCCGTCCTCACGGGCACCGCAATCAGCGAACGAGAGCAGGGTTTCGCAGCAAGTCTTGCGATGCTTGAGCCTGGTGTTGATGACGTTCGAAACGAGGTGCGTGTGGTGTCGGAGAACGACGAGGAGTAGGCGGTCGGAAACTCGTCCCCGACGGAAGCGTGTTGAATTGGTCCGCCTGATAGGGCGTTTGAATGGGCTGATTGCCAAAGTGGTTTCGCAACCCAAAACTGCTCGCTGGCGTTCCGGCCATTCCTTGTAGTTGCTGACTCTGTAGTTGCTGACTCTGTAGTTGCTGACTCTGTAGTTGCTGACTCTGTAGTTGCTGGCTCTGTAGTTGCTGGCTCTGTAGTTGCTGGCTCTGTAGTTGCTGGCTCTGTCCCGGCTGACTCTGCATTAGCTGCTGGGTCGTTTGGTTGCCACCGCGCAAGGCTCCGAGCAAGGCTTGTTGTTGAGGTGGCAGCGCCGAAATCGCTTGTTGTCGCTCAAGCATCGTGCGGGCCAAGTTGCTGGCCATCTGCTGACTTTGCGCCGTCGGTTGCTGCAGTGTCGGTTGCTGCACTGTCGTTTGACGCGTCCTCCGTTCCATCATGCGACGCTTCATACTCCCGCTCAGCGGAATGGTGGTCGTCTTCAATCCCTTTGATGGAGGTGTTTCGGTGTGTTGCACGGGGCGCACGCCGGAACTGAGTTCAGTAATCGTCCCCTGTTGCTGTCGGCTTTCTCCAGGCCGACCGATGATGTCGCTGTCACTGCGTCCAGACAGCACACCTTTGCCGGTTGAGCCTTTAATCATGCGACCATCCTCCGTAACAAACACTGGGATGAGCGAGACGAGGCGTTTGTGGTTGAGATTGTTGTCCCAGGGGACCCACACACTGTAGGAGGCGCCGAACTCGCTGTCGGAGAAGAGCGAATTGAACTTCTCGGCACTGAAGCCGACCTTGACGTCAGCGCGACGTTTCGGACTGTGCACGTCCGTATCATCGTAGGCGTAGACGATCAACTCGCCCGTGGGATCCCCGGGTACCGAGCTCGA
>JGI24914J38485_100480_pt1 | contig 34577 bp, 27 predicted proteins | sample LinPfosmplate2_FD_38485 | JGI IMG/M metagenome (IMG submission 38485) | reverse complement strand
TGCAGGTCGACTCTAGAGGATCCCACTGTCGAACCCACGGCTTTGGTCCAACTTGCTTTGACGGACCAAAGTTACTAGCGCCTTTCAGCGGCGCGCCATTTCGGTTTGCCTAGGATTCTGAAGTTGCGGAATTTGTTATCCGGAGAATCATGGTCAAGGAATGCTGTTTCATAGACGACGTCCATTCGGAATTCTCTATATACAGACCCCCGCTGGCGCGGGCTTTTGTCGCTTTGTGCACGGAGAAGGGTCGCACCCACCAGTAGGGTAAAGGCACCCCCCTCGACCACTTTCCTCTTTCCGTCTACTGTTTCGGCGGGTATCACAATCCTAACCCAGCTCATGGCAGGCCTGAAGCTAAAGGATGTTAGGTCATCGTCCAGCTCAGCGATGTCATACCCTTCCATGAACGGGAAAGCGGATAAGGGAAACTCAATGTCAATTTGGCGTATCGGCAAGTCTTGCATTCGGTGTCTCTTTGCCAGATCCGCCCCCTGGTTGGTACTGTCACGTTAACTCGCCCGTTTGGGAGGCTCCTGCCTCTCGCGTTTGGGTGCGCATCGCTATTGCGAAATCCGTAGCTCAAAGGTTATTATGCGGGTTTCCAAAAGCAAGTGGGATTCGAGCATCCAATGGCAAAAAGGTTATTCTCAGCAAACCTAGGGTTTTGGGTGATGGTCTTAGGGCTGTTCGGGCTCTCGGGCTTCTTTGCGGTTAGTGTCGAAATGGAACGCAGTTCTTGGGCTGCGAAAAACGTCACGATCACGTCCGGAGCCAAGGCGAGGGTTCTGCGGGTTATCGATGGCGACGAAGTGTCGGTGCAGGGAGAGAGCGGAGCATTTGTCGTTCGCTTACTTGGTATTAAGGCGTTTCGTACCACCGTGAACGAGCCCGGCATCAGTGCTGTGGGTGTTACCGCGATGGACGCGCTGCAACGCTATCTAAAAGGAAAAGAAATCAGCATCCAATTCAAGGTTTTCAAGAAAGACAGGTCGGGCCGCGTCTTAGCCTACCTCGACGTGCAAGGCCGAGACGTTGGACTCGAAATGGTGAAACAGGGCTTTGTGCTCGTATTCAATCGCTACACTTTTGAACGGCAGAAGGACTATTTCGCAGCGGAGCTTGAAGCAAAGACACGGTCACGAGGGCTTTGGGCGAATCGCAAAGCTGTAGTTCGTGCTACGGCCCTCAAGGCAACATGGGACGCACAGCGCGGCGATGATTAGGCTTCTTTTTTCATTTTTTTCCGGAGTTCAAAAGAGCTTTGGCCTTCAATTGGCCAAGGTCATGGTGGCCACCCTCGCCATTCTGTCCTTCTCTGCCTCGGGTTTTATGTACTTTGAGCTCGCCGGCAAACCAGACCTCGCTTGGGCGGACGCCATTTGGTGGGCTGTGGTTACCGTCACCACCGTCGGCTATGGCGACTACTTTCCAGCGACGTTTGGTGGACGGTATATCGTCGCCATTCCGACGATGATCGTTGGCATCAGTATCCTCGGTTATCTACTTTCGACGGTGGCCACGTTTCTCATTGAAACGCGGTCTAAGGAGCTAAAAGGCATGGGCAAGGTAAACTTCAAAGACCACATCCTGGTCATTCACCACCAGAGTCTCGCGCGGTCTTTAGAAATCGTGAACGAGCTCCAGAGTGATCCGAAAACCAAAGATGCCCCCATCGTCCTGATCGACAACGGCTTGGATGAAATCCCGGAAGTTCTGAGTCAGCTTGATGTGCGTTTTGTAAAAGGCGATCCGACCAAAGAGGCGACGCTAGAGCGCGCCAATTTCAAAGACGCGAAATATGCGGTGGTTCTCTCCCGCGATCCTCGCGACCCTGCCAGCGACGACCATACTCTTGCGGTGGCGTTGACTCTAGAACATCTCAACGTGGGTATCGTGACGGTGGCCGAATGTCTTGATCCCGAACGCGTCAACTTGATGCGTAAATCGGGATGCGACAGCGTGGTGTGCGTGGCTCAGCTTTCTTCGAGGATCATGATCCAAGAGGTCCTTGATCCAGGTGTGCAGCACGTGATGAAAGAGCTTACTTCCACAACGTTCGGCCAGCAGATCTTTGTGGTGAATGTAGAAGACAGCCAAGGCTTCGTCTTTGAAAAGGCTGCTTCCGCTCTTTCTGCAAAGGGCTACCTTGCCCTGGGCATTCAGCGTGAAAACGATGTTTTGCTCAATCCCAGCGCAGAAGAAAGAGTCGGCGGAACGGATAGTATCATTTGTCTGGGTGACACACGGCCAGCGCCAATTCGCATTGGTTAAAAATGGGGGGCAAGAACGCCTCACTCCCCTCAAAACCTAGCAGCTGGTAGGGCGATGACGCATCAGGCGGCCGCGAAGCGAATGCCTGCGAGTTCCGCGATGTCCTTTTTCCACGATGTCAGGTCGTCGATGTTGAAATCATCGAGTCGAGCATGACCACAGGCCCGCGCCATAACGCTCATGAGTTCCACCGAAGCGGCAAAGAAACGCCCGAGTTGGCTTGCTGAACGGTCTAGGTCGAGTCTCGCACGCAGACTCTCTCTTTGAGTCGCAATGCCGGCAGGACAAGCATTGGTGTTGCAAATCCGCGCCCCCACGCAACCGATGGCTTGCATGGCCGAGTTTGATATGGCGATGCCGTCGGCGCCCAAGCAAAGGGCCTTGACGAAGTCCATGGGTACGCGCAGCCCACCCGTGATGATCAAGGTGACGCGTCCACTTGCGCCTTGGTCATCTAGAAATCTCCGTGCCCGCGCAAGGGCTGCAATGGTCGGCACGCTGATATGGTTGCGGAATATTTCGGGTGCAGCGCCAGTTCCGCCGCCACGGCCATCCATGATGATATAGTCAGCGCTGGCATCGAGCGCGAATTTCATATCACGCTCGATGTGATTGGCGCTAAGTTTGAAACCGATGGGAATTCCACCGGTGATTTCCCGAACACGGTCGGCGAAACGTCTAAAGTCAACTGGCGTTTCCAGATCACGAAAGGTCGGCGGCGATATTGCGGGTACCCCTTCGGGAATTCCGCGAACCGAGGAGATCTTTCCGCGGTTCTTTTCGCCGGGCAAATGCCCGCCGGTTCCTGTTTTCGCCCCTTGTCCTCCCTTAAAATGAAAAGCTTGAACACGTGTCAAAAGAGATTCCGAATAGCCGAATTGAGCGCTGGCCAGTTCATAGAAGTATCGGGAGTTGGCCTCCTGCTCCTCGGGCAGCATGCCGCCTTCTCCAGAGCAAATTCCTGTTCCCGCTATCTCGGCCCCTTTGGCCAAGGCGATTTTGGCCTCCTCCGACAACGCTCCGAAACTCATGTCGGAGACAAAGAGGGGAATCTTAAGTTGTAGGGGCTTCTTGGTTTCAGGTCCGATCACCAACTCGGTGGACACGGCCTGGTCTTCCAACAGCGGCTTAGTCGCCAGCTGTGCTGCCAATACCTGGATGTCGTCCCATTGTGGCAGTTGATGGCGCGGAACACCCATCGCAACCATCGGGCCGTGATGGCCTAGTTGCGACAGGCCCTCTTTGGCAAGCTGATGAATATACGGCACGGTTGGTTCCTCAGCCGTTGGTGCTGCGGTGGGCATGGCCTTTGGGTCTGCCGTTCTGCTTACGCCGGGACCGGCTTTTCCCACCTGCTCATCGGAGAACTTTTTATGTGTGCCGTCGCAATAGGGTAGGTTGCCGGAATGCTTGCATGCGCAAAGATATGCCGCTCCGTCTTCCTCGGCCGTAAACATCTTGGGGGCGAAAGTCGTTCCGGCGTGTGACCCATCGCAGAAGGGTTGATTGCTCGAACGACCACAGGTGCAAAAATGGTATTTTTTGCCCTTTTCCAATACTGCTTTCTTCGGTTTATTGTCGGCGATGGTGGGCGCGCTCATTGTATTTCCTTGGGTGATCGTCACGGTTTTTAGACTCGCCCGTGGGGCGCATTGAAGTCGATCAACGGGCCTGCGGGAACGATGCGTGTCGGATTTATGGTTTCGTGGCTGCCGTAATAATGATGCTTGATGTGCATCATGTTGACCGTTTCCTTCACGCCCTCAACTTGATAAAGCTCCCGCGTGTATCCAAAGAGGTTGGGGTAGTCGGCCAGTCGGCGAATGTTCGTCTTGAAATGCCCGACGTATACCGGGTCAAAACGTAAGAGGGTGGTGAATAATCGCCAGTCCGCTTCGGTGATCGCGTCACCGACGAGATATCGCTGCTTGGAAAGGCGGGCTTCCAGCCAATCCATGGTGTCAAAAAGTTCCGCGAGGGCTTCTTCGTAAGCCTCTTGGCTCGTAGCAAAGCCACAACGATAGACACCATTGTTTAGCGTCCGATAGATACGGTCGTTGACTTGTTCGATTTCGTCTTGCAGGTGTTGAGGAAAGTAGTCAGCTGGGCGCGCACCAAGACCATCGAATGCCGAATTGAACATACGAATGATTTCGCTTGATTCGTTGCTGACGATGGTCTTTTCCTTCTTATCCCAAAGTACCGGGACTGTGACGCGTCCCGTGAAGTGGGGTGAAGCCGCCGTGTATACCTGATGAAGATAGTCGGCTCCCCCAATGGAATCGGGAATCACTCCGGGGGCGGGCGCAAACGTCCAGCCATGCTCTCCCATCGAGAAGTTTACGACCGAAACCGAGACCAATCCTTCGAGCCCCTTGAGCTTGCGAAAGATTAAGGTACGGTGAGCCCACGGGCAGGCATACGAAACATACAGATGGTAGCGTCCCTCCTCGGCTGCAAAACCGGCCTCGCCATTTGGTCCGGGTTTGCCGTCAGGGGTAATCCAGTTGCGGAACCTCGCGTCGTCGCGTACGAATCGGCCGCTCGAAGATTTCGTGTCATACCAAACATCCTGCCATTTTCCGTCGACGAGTTGTCCCATTAGCCACCTTGTTTCCATTCAACGGAGTTGAGATGTCCCATCTTGCCGCTCCGATAGTCATGAAACGCTTGATTGATCTGTTCTTGGGTATTCATTACGAAAGGGCCCTGCGCCACGACAGGCTCGCCCAGCGGCTTTCCGTTCAGTACGAGTGCGTGCGAGCCAGCTTTGGCTTCCAGGCGAACACGCCCGCTCGTATTGCGGTCGAGCACAAGCAAATCCCTTGCGGAAATCTCCGTGGTTCGCTGTGCGGTCCCCGAACCTCTGGACAAGAAGACGAGGGTCGTTGTGCCCGCTTCAAGTTCAAACTCTGAAACGCCATCTTGCTCAAAGGAGAGGTCGAATACGGTGATGGGGGAATGGGTATTTGCTGGACCTCTGGCCCCCGCAAGCGGACCGGCAACAAGCCGCCCAACCGCATCTCCCTGTCGAAACTTGACGAGCGTGTCGCGCTTGATCGACTGATAGCGAGGGGGAGTCATTTTCGACGCTGCCGGCAGGTTGACCCACAATTGTATCATTTCAAAGAGGCCGCCTTTTTCGGTGAACGCTTGCGAATGCATTTCCTCGTGAACTACGCCCGATGCGGCGGTCATCCATTGAACGTCTCCCGCTCCGATGGTACCTCCACCGCCGCTAGAGTCCCGGTGGTCGATTTCACCTGCATAGGCAAAGGTTACGGTTTCAAAGCCACGATGCGGATGTTCCCTGACGCCACGCCGTGAGCGCGCCGAGTCAAATGTGCGCGGCGCAGCGTGGTCCATCAACACAAAGGGACTCAGCAATTGTGGGTCAAGGCGCTGTGGGGAAAAGATCGTACTCACAAGAAATCCGTCACCCACCCAATGCTCCTCGCTGGGCCGCACGACGTTGGCGACACGCTGTAGCTTTTCGTTGGCTGAGTTCTTCACAACGGCCTCTCGCTTCCCACGCGCGCTTGTCTTGTTTGCCGCGCGGCGACGATAAATCCCAAATCCGAGAAAGGTACCCAGCAGAGTGAGACCACCCCCTATCCAGGCCCTCCGGCTCCACTTTGATCCATCGTTGTTGCTGTCCATAAAGAGAGCATAGCGCCGCCGCAAAAAGACGACCAGACGGCAGATATGCGTCAGCAAGTTGCAAAAATGCAACAAGATATGTCAATATACGGTGCAATGGATGGTCGTAAAGCCCTGCATAATGAAATTGCCACGTTCGTACGCGTGGTTCGGCAGGGAACCCTCGTGGGGGCAGCCCGAGAGCTCGGTGTCCCCAAATCCACTATTAGCCGTCGAATATCCCGGCTCGAAGAACATTTGGATGTGCATTTGGTGCATCGTGATGGCCGAAATTGGGTGTTGGCCGACGAAGGTCGGGAGCTATACGATCGCGTCTCGGCTGCTGTGGATACCCTTGATGTGGCTGTGCAGGCTGCGCGTGAAAGCATGGCGATGCCACGTGGCCGGATTCGTCTCACCGCGCCGCCTGACCTTGGCCGAATGTTGCTCGTCAAGGAGTTGGCGGCATTTGGCAAACTATACCCGGATATCAGCTTCGAACTTGAACTGACCAATCGCTACGTAGACCTGGTCCAAGAGGGTTTTGATCTTTGCGTTCGAGCCGGGCCTGGACCACAAACAGCATCTGCCCAAAACCTCATTGCGCGAACGCTGATGGCTAGCAAGCTGCAATTGGCTGGCAGCCCCTCTTGGGCGGCGCAAGTCGAGTCCATTGAGGACCTGGCCCAGGTGCCGTTCGTGCTCTTTCGCTCCGATGGCCAAGGCCAAACGCTGCGTCTTGAGTCGAAACGGGGCCGCATGCACGACGTACCCGTCACGGGACGATTCGTAGTGGATGACTACACCTCGATGGCCGAGCTGGTCGCAACAGGTGTTGGCTTGGGCTTAATGCCGAGTATTCACCTGCAGAGCCCTCCTTTTCCGGGGGCATTTGTTCCCATTCTTCCCCATTTTACCAAGCGAGCGGGGCATATCGCGTTGGCCTATCCGAGCCGCCACCTGCCTCGACGCGTTTCACTTCTGATCGAGTATCTAACGCGGGTATTCACCGGCCAACCACCTCAATCTCAATTGAAAGTTTCAGACGCGTTGGTCAAGTAGGGAAGCGATCAAAGAAACCGTGGGATGAGCTTTGTCAGTAGAAGCTCGGCCAGTTCGGAGTCAGAGGCGAAGCAAATTCCGCCGTCGTTCATCATCACCGTCTTTGGGTTGTTGAGGTCCAATGGCTTGCCACGACAATCGCTCACGCTAGCGCCGAACTCTTGGGCAATACAGGCGGTGGCGCCATAGTCCCAGATGTTGCCGCCACCAGGTGCCGCCTTGGGTAGCTTGAAGTAGCAGGCGGGCTGGCGCTCCAGGGTCCAGCAGGCGTTCATCACCGCACCAGCGGTTGCATTTATCTCGACGCCTTCGTGGCCTTGTTGGCGGCCGAGCTGCTTGAGCGCCGTGGTTATTTCGGCGAAACTCGGATGCTCGGTGAAGCTGCGGTCGGTGAAAAAGCTGAGAGGACGACCTTTGTCAGGCACCTGGCTTGCCTGCCAGCGCTTTCCATCACGATAGGCGCCGCCTCCCTGCACCGCATGGTAAAGGTGCTGCTCCACGGGGTCGAAGACCACCCCCAGCAAGGGGACGCCATCGCGCCTCACCAGAGCGATAGCGACAGCATAGCCGGCATTGCCTTCGACAAAGGGCAGCGTGCCGTCCAGCGGATCGACGCACCAGAAAGCCTCGGTGCATAATCGGCTCAAGTCATCGACGCCTTCCTCGGCCAGCAGTCCCAATCCCCACCGCTGACGGCTTGGCGCCAATCGTTCGGTAATCTGCCGCTGCGCCAGCGCATCCACCTCGGTTAGCACCGATGCAGCCAGACTTCCGCCGCCTTCTTTGAACGTGATGTCGCTGCGCCTTTCACCTTCGGTATGCTCGGCGATGATGCGGCCTGCAGCCCGGGCTGCCTCCAGTGCGATAAGGTGCAGCTCTTCGAGACAGGCGCGCAGCGCAGCTGGGTCTGTGGGCAGCACCATTTTCATCTGGCCAGCCTGGCGAGTACCTCGCGCGTTAGCCGCTCGCTGTAGCGGTGCATCTTCCAATGCCCCGGGCTCCAGCCCTTCAAAAAACGATAGAAGTCGGCCCAGGCTACCGGGTAGAGCACGCGCCAGCTGGCTTCAACGGCCGCGGCGTCAACGTCGGGCTTGAGCTCCGCCAACGCCTCTCGCAAGTGGGCAAAGTAGTTAGTGAGCAAGGCCTCTTCAAGGCGCTCGCAATCTTCCTCGCATAGACAGCTGCTGATGAAGTAGGCCACGTCCTGCATTCCACAGCCGCGACCAACGTACTGAAAGTCCACCGCGGCCACGTTGTCGCCTCGGGGGCTAAAACAGAAGTTGGCCAGCTTGGCGTCGCCATGGACGATGGTCTGAAATTGCCCCTCGCGTAGCTCGCTGTCGATGCTCGCCGCAGCCGTTTTCAGTGGTTGGTCGTCGAGAGCTTCCAGCTCGTCGGGACGCGTGGCGAGGTGCCAGTAGGTTCCCTGAGGCCAAAGGCCCTTGGGCTCGTCGCCGATGAACGTCGCATGGAAAAAGGCAAGCCAGCGCAGACAGGTCTCCATCTGTTGGACCGACAACGTGTCTGGCCGGCCCGCGTAACCCGCGGCATCCAGGTCTTCGAGCACAAGAAGCATGTCACCGTCGAGTTCCGTGGATGCGACACAGCGCGGCACGCGACAGCGCTCTCCACACCGCGTGGCCCAGTGGGCGTACCAATAGCTTTCCACGCGATATGAACGGAGCTTTCGCTGGTGGGATAGATCGGTATTCCAGCCGCGGGGATGCGCATCGCTATTGGGGCCGGTTTGCACATATTTGACGACCACCGGCTCGTGACCGTCGAGTTCGCAACGCAGGATTTCCCCGTACCCACTCCAAAGGCGTTGAAGCTCCGCGACATTCGCGACAGCGCTCGCCCCGGTGAGCTGGCAGAGGATATGGTGTAGTTGTGGATGCATCGTTAACAGGTCCATCACACCATTTTGCGGCCGGTTTTGCTAGAGCACATGAAGCCCTAATCAAATTTGTGAATGTGCAAGGCTTTGAGCCGCGCCGGGACGGCGGAGACGGGGGAAGGGATGGTGCAAGCTTCCGTCCTTTCTAGAGCGGGTTATTGTAGAAATACAAAAGCAGGTTCATCTCGACGGAGTCGAATTGGTCGAAGAGTGGCTTGTTGAGAAGATCGAAGCCAGCTCCTGTATGAAAGCAAATACCCGTCACTCCCGAAGCTCGCGCGGATTTGTCGGCATCGACGAATTCGGAGAGGGGGTAGTACTGGCCTTGGTAGGCGTTCCGGGCGGGTTCTTGAAGATAGATCGGCGGTATCGTGGTTCCCATGTTGCCGAGAAGATTTGCGAGTTGCTTGGCATTGGGGCCTTCCTTGGCTCCCCAGCCTTTGACACGGGGGAAATGCGGAGTGAGCAGATGAATGTGGGGCGTGGCCTTTAGAATCTCAGCATACTTGGAGGCAATGAATGACACTTGGCCCGAGGTGGAAGCGGTCAATTTGCGATCGGGATCGATGGCGATTACCGCTTCGGCGATTTGTCGGTATTGGTCCGCATTGATTTTTCCCTCGTGTTCATTGCAGAGGTCGAAGAATGCAACCGCAGGATTTCCTTTGAACTGCATGGCTAAAGACTTTGCAGCCTTGATATGCGCGGCAAGGCTATTGAAGAGGGGCCGTGACATCGTAAGGTCGACCGAAACGTTATAGCTGCCGGCGATGCTTACCAAGTCGACAAGTCGCTTCATTCGATTCGGGCGAACGTTGCCGTTCTTGTCGAAGACACGCACATCGTCGACCGGTACCCCCCATTCCGTCCAAATGCGAACGTTGCATATTCCGGCATAGGCGAACTTCTGAAAGTCACCTTGTAGGGCAGCCAAGGAAGCGCCGGTCGCGCCATAGTATGAAATGGAACGGAAAAAACTCGGAGCAGCGAGCAGCGATGGGCAGCGGACCTTCGGATCGGGATGGGCGGGTGGGTCTATGTTTGAATCAGGCTCCCCTTCAGCATCCGGTGCTGGCGGGGCGGCGTCTACTTCGGCGTCCCGATCCAAGAAATCGTCCGAGTCTGTCGTAGAATCGGGGATAATTCCTGCATCCGGGTCTCCGGGATCGAACGGTGGCCAATCCACGCCCGAATCCTGAAGACTTGGGTCCAGATCTCCAGCGGTTACGTCGCCGCACCCGGGCACCGCAGCCAATATGAGACTAACAATTATTAGAAAATGCTTCATACCGAGTCCCCCTTGAGCCGGAATCAACGCGTGGTCATCTTAAACTGGGCAATTGGTTCATCGACCAAGTGGGGGCAGCACGACGTCTGTGCAAAAAAAGATGAGATATGACGACAAATCGTTTCCAAGTCCCCGGATCAGTTGGAGACGGTCGTATGGGGCGTGTCGCCGACAGGGTGAGGAAATGGCGTGATTTTCGGTGCGTTGGCAGAAGGGGGCGTGCTGTGGCCTACGTGAGTCGCCAGAAAGGTAAGCATCCGCCGAAAGACTCGGAGGTTGGTGGGATGGTCGAAACCTCCGTTTTCCCGATCAAAGCCATGAGGTCCTTGATAGATCGTAACGAGTTCATGCTGCACGTCACTCGCGGCTAGGGCATCACGCATCTTTTCTGATTCCGAGTATGGCACGTCTTCATCATAGTCGCCGTGAGCTAGGAAGGTCGCGGGGTATCGGGGGGTGATGTTCTTCACGGGACAATAGTCGACGAAGTATTCGGCCTCTTGATCCGGATTGCGGCCGACCACGTGAAGGGGCCAGGTTCCCTGTTGGCGGGCATAGAGATAGAAGAGCCCGCGACCCTACGGTGGCCGAAAATCAATGCGCCACCATGAATCCAAAGCAGCACGGGTTTGAGTTTGGGTTTACCGTTATCAATATCGATAAACGGGTCTTCTTTCTGAGCACCGTAAACGTCCGCTTTGAGTTCGAGCCCGTGGACCTCCTTATATACATAGGTTGTTGGGGAAGGCCCCATGAGGTCGCCACAACCGGTGATCAACGTAGCCAAACAAATCGCCACAACAGCGTGTCCATAGCAGGTTCCTGGTTGCTGAGGCGTGTTGCTGGGATGTCCTAGAACGGGGAAGTCCCCGCCCCCCCCGGCAAGGGTGTGGGGCGCGGGAGACGACGGGAATTAGGGGCCCGTTACGTTGATTGTGTAGGACCCAACTTCCTGCGTGACGAATGCGTCGACGATGAAGTAGTAGGTTGTATTGGCGGTAAGCGCGACGGTGTAAGGCGTTTGCGGTGGCGCGAGAGCAAAATCGAAAAAGCCAACGCAACTGGAGCTAATCGCCGCGCAATTGGTGGTGATGTACAGAATAGCTGGAAACGGAATGGCTTGTGCCGAGATATTGATGTTGTGATTGCCAGTGGTCGTCGGGGTATAGCTGAATACCTGGTCCTTTCCACCGACGTCAACGCTCGTAAATCCGGGACACTGCGCTACCGCGATGTAGTCATCGATGGCGCTGCTGTTGTTGCCCTGTCCCGTAAACGGTAGGCTGCTGATAGGCCATGCGGTGGCGCAGGTCTCTCCGTTTGCTGGCAGGGCGCTGTCGATGCTCTGATCGTTTGAAGCGTCCGATATACCAGAGTCCACGCTAGTATCGGATATACCAGAGTCCACGCTGGTATCGGATATGCCAGAATCCACGCTGGTATCCAATATGCCAGAATCCACGCTGGTATCCAATATGCCGGAATCCACGCTGGTATCCGATATACCAGAGTCCACGCTGGTATCCGATATACCAGAGTCCACGCTAGTATCCGATATGCCAGAATCCACGCTGGTATCCGATATGCCAGAATCCATGCTGGTATCGGGTATGCCCGCATCCACGGTAGCGTCCGGCATGCCGGCATCCACGGTAGCATCCGCTGCTACGACCGTAACGCACTGGCCCGCTGCACAGTATTGACCGAACGCTGCGCAATCCTGCCTTGTATCGGGGTAGCTGCAATTACCATCGCTGCATTTACCCGTGCTTGAGTAGCTGACAGCATCGTCTCCGTCACAAGAAGGTGGGGGGGGCGAGTCGCACGTGATTCCTGCGCATGAATCATTGACGCAGGCACCAGATTCACAGACGAGACCACTAGCGCAGTCAGCCTTGGTCTCCTGGGTTTCACATTTTCCCTTGGCACAAGTAGGTGTAGAAGTGACCACCGCGCCACCCTCACACTTTTTCGTTTCTTTGCCGCAGTCTTCTGTGGCCTCGGCATAGGAGCAGACCCCTTTTTCGCAAGTGCCAGGATTGGCGTAGGCTTTGACTTTGGTGCCATCACAGCTAGAGGCCGGTGGTTCGTCGCAGACCAAGTCGGTGCAGCTCATCCTTGAGAGCTTTACTTCGTCGATACAGAAGGGGCCAGACCCGCCCCAGTTTGGGCTGAGCACACCGAGTTGAACCTCACTGACGTCGTAGTCGCTGTTGTCGAGGTCTTCCCTTGCTCCGAACATCAAATTACCATTTCTGAAGGCGCGGAGAGCGCCGTCTTTTTTGCCCTTCGTGGCCCGTACCCATTCGACGGTCAGGCGGGTGGGGCGCCGTCGATTGTCGGGCAACTGGGCCTGAAAGATCAGTTCTAACTTCTTGTCGGGCCCGTACGCCCCTTCTATATCCTTGTTATGCCGGACCGCAAATCGGAGAATGGCTACCCTGTTGGGGGTGCTGTTCATGTATTTGATGTAGCCAATGACCGACGGCAGCGTCGCGTTGTTAGAGGCGTAGACGTGGAGGAATTCGATCAGCCCGATCCCCGTTCTGCGAACGCTGAGCGTATCGAGGTCGTCCTCACCGTCGCGGTCGACGTCGGTATCGATCCAAAAATCCAGACGCAGATCCGGGGCCTTTTTTAGGGTCTTGCTGACGTAGGCCTTTGGCGTTGCATTCTTTGTCTCCGTCGAATAGGGCCCGGTTGTTTGCACTGTCGTGATTTCGAGGCCCTTCCCCACAAAGTTGGTGTAACTCCCGCGGGCACACCGGGATGTCACGGACAGTGTATTGCTGCCAGAAGGGCCAGCGGTAGTGGAGTCCCACGCGGTCGTATCGCCTGATTCGAAATCGCCGGTGAAAATTGGCCCCGGTGGATCGCCGCGCTCGTCGTCTGAGGCAGCGGCGAAACCGCTGGAAAAGTGAAATACCGTAGCGGTCAACGTCTCGTCGGCTTCTGCTCCGCCGATCACGGATCCGAACTCGTCGCTATCGCGATTGGTCCATCTTACCACCGCCGGACCTTTGCCGGCCGGCACGGGGAAAGTCACTTCCGGCGGATTATCGGGATCGAAAGACAGCCCTGCCGGTTCAAAGACATATACGGGGCCTAGGGCTTTGAAATTGGCGGGTGCTGGCGAGGTAGAAGAGGTCACCGTGATCTTGGTATCGCCTTGCACCGCGTCGGCGGGAATACGTAGCGTCATGCCCTCGAGTTCAAGGGTTCCCCCCTCTGCCTGCGTGACGACCATGCTGGTAGATTTGCCGGTACCTACAGGGTTTCCGCCAACACCGGAATCGGGCGAATCAGGGTTGCCGGTGTCTGAACATCCGCTAAAAGCAAAAACGAACAGAAAGATAAGCGAACGTCTGGCGGTGCCAATCATATTTCCTCCTAGTGATAATGGCGAAGCGACCAGATTATCGTAATGCATTGCCACGGGTAGCGACTGGAGTCACCGAGGCGGATTTTGTGAGAGCCTCGTAAACCATTATTATCCGACCGCCTCTTGTTGATCCATCATTGAATCGATATTTTTCTTTGCCTTGATCGCCCAGGTTTGCCACTTGGGTATTTTTGTAACGACACCGTGGGTATAGACCTCGGCCGGGGTAACAGGATCTCCACCGCAAGCTGGCACGAGGGCCCAATGGGGTCTGAGGTCGTTGTAGCGGGTGCGAAACTCGGCAAGGCATTGTCGTGCATGCTCGGGCGAGTCGTAGATACGCCAGTAGACCTCTTCGCGCTTCAAGGTTCCGTGAAATCGTTCCAATAGGCCAAGCTGAGTTGGCGTTCGATATTGGATTCGCAAATGCGTAAAATCATCGGCGACGTATTTGACGAAGCGTTTGGCGATAAACGTTGTACCGTTGTCGGTGATCAGAAACGGGTCCTTCTTTAGCGGGCCGTGGATGCGCTCAGCTTCTTGTCGTGCATCTTTGAGCGCCTCAATGGCCTCGGCCGCCGAGTAGCTGTGGGTAAACCGAATTGCGAGAAGATATCGTGAATAGTAATCGATGACCGTCACCGCGTACCACCAACCGTAGCCCGGCACGTGAATATACGTTACATCGGTTTGCCAGAGGTCATTGGGCGCACCGGGGAGCAATTCGTAGAGCTTTCTCGTTTGATGCAATTCTGCGTCTCTTTTGGGCTTTTTCTTGGCCAGCAAATCGTAGGCTTTCATCACCCGATAAACCTGTCGGTTGCTGACCCGAACATGAGCGCGGCGGCATAGCACTGCAATACGCTTGTAGCCCCACCAGGGGTGACCCTCGGCCATTTTGACAACCCGTTTCAAAACAGCATTAGGCAGGGTCGTCGGGCGCTGCCGCCTTGGCGTTCTCGATGCCGGCGCCTTCGGTCGGTAGTAAAAACTCGACTGGGCGATGCCCATGGCCAAAACGACCGCATTAAGTCGCGCCGGTTTCCCTTGCTGAACTTCGGTGCGAACCTGCTCTTTAAGCTCAGCGGTCAGAGGGACCCTTCCGAAATTTTTTTTAAAAGGCGATTCGCGATCGTGAGCTCGCCAATGACCTGATCGCGGTCGGCAAGTTCTTGCTTGAGATGCCGAATCTGACCGTCCTCGGTGGTTTTTCCCTTCCCATTGGCCAAGCCAGACTTGCCGGATTCTAGAAAAATATCCCGATATCGATACAGCGTCTGCTCGCTGATCGAATACCGCCGGGCTATCTTCGCGGCTGGTTCCTCGCGCCTCAATAACTTCATTACCGCTTCGATTTTTCGTGCCGGGCTGAGCCCTGTCCTTTTTCCCAATGTAGTCCTCCTGACCGTTCATTTTACCATTCCTTTGGCCTGGAGACTCTCATTCAGCTGATTCCAACTACTAGGCGGGCAAGACATTTCCGCCAACACCGGAATCGGGCGAATCAGGGTTGCCGGTGTCTGAACATCCGCTAAAAGCAAAAACGAACAGAAAGATAAGCGAACGTCTGGCGGTGCCAATCATATTTCCTCCTAGTGATAATGGCGAAGCGACCAGATTATCGTAAAACGTGTGAGTGCGATAGAGGCTTGTATGAGTTAGCGTTGGTGATTGTTAGGTGAGGGAGGGAAGTGCGGCAATCGAAAGATAGTTCGGTCCCGAAAAAGAGAGGCAAACATCGCCTATCGCGTGGTGAGCTGTCTGTAAGACTCACATCCTCTCCACTTTCCCTACAGAAGGATAGGAACCGCATTCGACCTCGGGGCAGGGCCCTTCAGAAACCCATTTGAAACCACGTTGTTTTGAGCGTTTGCATTATTCGGTTGGTCTCCCCTCTAAATGACCCCGCAGGGTAAAGAACGGAGGCACTCGCGGCAGATCCGGAGTGGCGCATTCGTGCCGCGGTTAGCTCCGCACTGGTTTTTGCAGGAAAAGATGGGGCAACAGCAGCAAAGGAATTAATGAAAGATAGCAGGCCGGAGGTTCGGGCGACGGGTGCCCAGGTCCTGCTTCAGCTAGATCATCAAGATTGGCAGTACGGCGACCCAATGGAGTCCGCTTGATCTATTTTCCCATCAAGTTCCCACCGGGCAGGGGAGCAAACGCGACATCGCCCGAGTTCACAGTCGACAATGGATCTACTTAGCAGCGGGGGCTTTCGCAGGAGGTGGCGGTTTGACCGCCGCTAGCTTGGCGAGCCCCAGCTGTTTGGCGATGGCCATGGCGGGCGCGAGATCGGCGGCTTTATTCACGCGCACATGCACGATGAAGCGACCGGCGACCAATAGGCTGACTTTCGCGCGCTGGCCGGATTTCCGCCATTCGAGGATAGCGGGGTGGCCTTCAACCGTTCCGCCTTTTTTGATGCCTTCGGTTGAGTCCTCGGTGAAGTTCTTCGCCATAGCAAAACCGGCGCGAAGGATGGGCGTGACCGAAGCGTCCGCGATGGAAATGCGTACCTCTTGGTTGCCCTTCTTGTAGCGACGCTTGACTTCGGAAATCATCATGGGGGCAGCGCCACCGGTTTTACCGCGCACGTCGCTGCTCGCTTTGTATTCACCCAATTGGTCGGGCAAGAATGGCGCGAGTTTGCGCCAGTTGACCACCTGATTGATCAATCCGTTCTTCTGGGCTTGTCCAGCCATGGTCTTGCCCATTTGCTGCATCAGCTTAGCCGCTTGCATCATCTGGCCCAGGGGATTCTTAGCGGCGTTTCCCGTTGGGGCTTTCTTGTCACCGTTAGTCGGTGTGGTCGGCGTCACGTTTTTCTTCACGGTTTCCGTTGGGCTAACCGCGGTATTGTTGGCAGTTGCAGTGCTGCCCGGACTTTTTGGAGAGTCGTCGTTGCAGCCCACAAGCCAAAGGCATATGATTGAAAGAAAGGCGTATCGCATCACGAGGGTCTCCTTAGATTGTCGTTGACCTGAGCGACGCAGTTTACACCGTGATTTAGCCGAAAGGTCAATGTTGCAATCTAAAAGACGCGTTCTTCGGACCCTATCTCTTTGTGCCCTCATTGTCTCGCCTTCCCCCGCGAGCGCAAAAGGGGCAAATCCCACGATATTGAAGACCTTTCCTCTCGCGATGAGGACAGACCAGCCGACCTTCGTGGCTGCGGATGAACTGCGGGTCGTCAATCGACAGCGCATGCTCTACATGGGCAGCGGTATGTGGAAGGAGCAGCAGACCTTCTACCTGCGCAACTTGAAGGACTTTAGTCGGGTCTCCGTCACTGCTCCCGTCGTGTCGTATATCCGTAAGAATCGAGGCATGTTGCTCGATGAAAGCGACACGCGTCCCATCCTTGAGCAGTTCAACGTTCGAAAACTTCTCTTCTATGATGCGGAAAACGGAGAGGCCGGAATCGAAATTGCCGACAAAATCAACTCCAAGGTGAAGCGGCATTTCTATCTGCATTGGGACCTGCGTAAGAATAAGATCACGGAAGTTACGCTGGTTGTACGCAGTGCGCCGAAGATCAGCTGGGCAACCCTCTGGCCCATTGGCTACGATCCCGACAGCTGTACGTTTTACTATCTAAGAGATATCGAAGAGCGCGGAAAAGATCGCCAGCCCCATACCGTGACCATCATCGCCTTCACGCGAGGCAAGGCGAAGGTCGTATCTCGTTTTGATGCGACGCGTTCGATCTTTCGGCGGGTCTATTTTGATAGCAAACGACTGCGCGCCATGCCCGTGGAGTACGGAGAGAAGGGCACCGGGACGGGGTCACCGAACGGTTTTCTCGTCGACCTCAAGACCGGAAAGGTGAAGAAATTCGAAGTCCCTTTTACGACCTACGGCGCCTCATTCGATCCCTCAGGCGACCGCGTCTTTGCCTATTCTTCTCAGTTGGGAAAGCTCTGGAGCATTCGCCTATCCGATGGGGCCGTGTTGAAACGCCTATCCGTGGGTGCGTTGGGTCATGCGTTGGGGCGATTGAACGGCAAGGAATTGGTACTCATTCGCAATTCGGGCATCCTGCGCCTGAAGCGTACGCCTCTGCGCAAGGGCCGTTTCACACGGATGGCCAAGCTCTACCCGGGTTTTTCCCATGTAGAGGGTTCGTTGGTGCTCAACGATGGCCGGTTCTTGGTTAAGAACGGTGAGCGTCTTTACTTGGTGAAATTCTGATTATTTGCGATTGGGGATCAGCCAATCAGATTGACGTAGCTTTCTCGTCTTAAAGCAGGCTGCCTCGCCCGTCTTGATGTTGAAGGCGATCTTGCGGCCCAAATAGCCACCCACATCTTCGGAGATGATCCTGATCCCGCGCCGGTTCAATGCGGACCGCGCCATTTCGATATTCTGTTTCGCGACGCCACCATCGTCTAGGCCATCGGGGCAGGCTCCCCCAAAAACAAGGGCTTCAATGTCGGCCGAACGACTCCCCTTGCCCTTCATCATCTTAATCAGCCCTACGATAGCCGCATTGCCAAACTTCGGAGTCGCTTGTGCCGGGTCTCGAGTAACAGGATAAAGAAAATGCGTCATGCCACCACAGCCCAGCCGCCGGTCACGCAAACATACCGCGACCGCGGTTCCCACAACCGTGGCCATAATGACCGGTTGTTCCGCCAGGTAAATGGAACCCGGGTGAACGAGATATTGTCTGGCTGGCCCTTTGCTCAAGGTATTACGCCACGGCTTTCGACCATCGGGTCTACGGGGTGTCTTTCCAGCCCAAATTCTGGCAGATCTCGCACAGGACCGCAAGAATGAGAGATCATGGGATAATTCCCGACGTGTGCGCACGCGAAAACAGGTGGTTCGACACCTTTTACAGGAAGGATCTCCGGCGGATTTCGTATGTATTCTAGGCTCGAAGAAGGTCCGATATGAATCGCCTCCAATTAGGATTTCTCAGCATTCTTGCCTTGAGCTCGGCGTTCGGCTGTGGAAAATCCGCGTTTCAGTACTCCAGCGACGGCGCTCAACCCCTGACCGATGGATCGGTCGTAACGTTGTCCGACGGCGCGGGTCGAGATGCAGGTGCAACGGACCTTCCCTCGCTGCGAATCAACGGGCTCGATTATGGTAGCAAGGCAGATAAAGGTGTGCTGATCCCCGTGGATGCGGCACCCGTTTCCGATGCCACGGTTGACGCCACCGTCGATTCTCCCTGGATACCACCCGATGCCACCATGGATTCACCACCCGTCAAACCCGACGTAGGAGGCGTGGCGCTCAGCGAACATCTACATATCTATATCGACAATTTCTGCAAGGTGAGCATCTCGCCGACGTCCTATACGGTACCGGCCGGGTCGACCCTGAAAGTCGGCTATCACAACCACAGCGTCGACTATAATGCCGATGTCTGGCTTTCGTATGGTGGTGGCTACCTAGATCTGGTCCAAGGGTCGATGTGGAACGATGGCTTCGTCCACTGCTCGGGTCCCAATAGCTCCACGGCCTACGCCGATATCGATATCGCGGGCGGGGGGTCAACCTCGTGTCCGGGCACGAGGCTCTATATCTATTGTCAGTAGAGCGGCCGCAAGTCCCTGTCCGATAGCCGATTGCCGATAACCGATTGCCGATAACCGATTGCCGAAAGCCGATAGCCGATAACCGATTGCCGATAACCGATTGCCGATAACCGCTCTGCCGAAAACCGGAAACCGAAAACCGAAAACCGAAAACCGAAAACCGAAAACCGAAAACCGAAAACCGAAAACCGAAAGACCGAAAGACCGAAACCCGCCATTGGTCGCGTTAGACTGGCGAAATATCCGTTTCGATATTCTCCGAATAATTCTGTCCCGCAACCTCAGCGTTGACCTCTAGTAGGCCGTCGCGGTCGAGCCGGAACGTGGCCTCTATTTCCAGAGGCTTGTCTTCTGTTCTGGGGAGCGGACCGATACTTAGAATTCCGATGGGGCGGCTTTGGTCTAGCCGGGGCGTTGCGTGTTCAAAAACCTGTAGAGAGATGAGCCGCTGCCCAGCGATAGATGCCTGAAACCTGCATTTCGCACGCGCGGGAAGCGGCGTATTCCTTTCGAAGAGAGGCACAACTTTTCCCGACTCTAGGCTCGCGCCGAAGCTGCGGCCTGCGACTTCGCAAAAGAGGCGCCGCACCGGGATATCGCCAGCCAATTCGGCAGCGCAGATCGCGGCTCCTCGCGCTACAGCGAGATGCGGATCGCGGATGACGACCTTTCGCCCGAAGAAATCACTTACCGCATGTTGTAGCGCCGGTATTTGAGAGGTACCGCCGGTGAGCACAACGCGGTCGATATCATCGGGGTTCAGGTTTGATTGAGTCATCACATTGCGGGCGACACGAAGTGCGCGGTGGATCAGGTGCCCGATGAGGTTCACGAAATCCTGTCGTTTCAACTTGCAGCGCAAGCTTTGTAGGCCCTGCGCCGTATGCGCCAAATCGTCTAGTTGAATATCGACGGAGGCTTCCTTCGATAGCAGGCATTTTGCGCTCTCGGCAGCCAGCTTCAGCGCTTGCCATTCAACGACTCGGCTGCGGAGGTCTATTCCGGTTTGCTTTTCGAATTGGTTGGCCAAATGGTCGGCGATCTTTCCATCGAAATCGTCGCCGCCCAATGCCGGATCACCGCCCGCTGCGAGTACCCGATAGGAATCAGGCGTGACATCGATAATCGAAAAGTCCAAAGTTCCGCCGCCGAAATCGAAGATCGCGACTCGACCGCTATACCGTCCACGAAAACCGTGGGCCATTATTGCCGCCGTTGGTTCGCTGATCAGCGCGTGTACTTCCAACCCAGCGCGGCGGGCGGCAGCTTTGAGCATCTGCCTCGCTAGCGTTCCGTAGCCCACGGGTGAAGCCAGGACCGCATGGCGCACATCGATGCCGAGGTATGCGCTGGTTTCCTCGCGGAGCCTGCGCAAAATGCCCGCACATATATCGACGATGGAATACGTTTGGTCGTCGACGCGGAAGCATAAGAAACCATCTGTTCCGGCAAAGACGGGAAAGGCGAGTCCTGAGGTCAGTCGTTCAACGTCCTTGGAATTGGGGGTCAACCCCATCAGCCGTTTGGACGACGATATGGTGCGCTGGACATACGCGGCCCATTGTTCGCGGGCCTCCGTTCCGATCAACATTGTCTTGGCTGTGGGAAACGCGACCAACGAGGGCAGGGCGAGCTCGTTTTCGATAGGGATGATCTCCGTTCTGCCCCGGCGGGCAACGGAGACGCTGGAATAGCTGGTACCGAAATCGATGCCCACGACGAGTTCGCCCACGGGATACACTTCGCCGGTTTTGATGGCGTGGGGGCGCTTAGCGCGTTTGGGGCCGTGGCTCAGTTCTGCCATCGAACGATTATAGTCGTTGCTCTATCGCAGTGCTAGGGTATCTAGCTGCGGGAAAATTTGCGGTATTTGATTCTCTTGGGAACCAGTTCGCTCGTACCCATACGTTGTTTGTAGTCGGCCTCGTAGTCTTGATAATTCCCTTCGAACCAGAGCACTTGGGAATCACCCTCGAACGCGAGAATATGGGTGGCTATTCGGTCTAGAAACCACCTGTCGTGGCTGATGACCAGGGCGCAGCCCGGAAAATCCAATAACGCGTCTTCCAGGGCGCGAAGGGTTGCCACGTCGAGATCGTTGGTCGGTTCGTCCAATAGTAGTAGATTACCGCCGCTCTTGAGCAGCTTTGCGAGGTGTACCCGGTTGCGTTCCCCACCCGAAAGAATGCCGACCTCTTTTTGTTGGTCTGCGCCTTTGAAGCCAAAGGCGCCTACGTAGGCCCGGCTGTTGACTTTGGAGTGCCCCAAATCGATGCTTTCGGCCCCCTCGGAGATTTCCTCGTAGACGCTCGCGTCCGAATCAAGCGCTGACCTCGATTGGTCAACGTAGGATAATTGTACCGTCGAGCCCAATTTGAGCGTTCCGCTGTCGGGGGCTTCCTGGTCGATAAGCATTCGGAATAGCGTCGTTTTACCAGCGCCGTTCGCGCCGACAATGCCCACGATTGCACCGGGCTGGACGTTGAAGGTTAGCGAATCGATCAGTAATTTGTCGCCAAACCCCTTGCGGAGGTCTGTCGCGTCGATGACGAGGTCGCCGAGTCGAGGAGGCTGTGGGATACGAATCTCCGCCCGGCCTTCCCGTCGGTCCTCGTCCTTATTGTAGAGTTCCTCGAATGAGCGGATTCGGGCCTTGCTCTTCGCACGCCTGCCTTTGGGCGATGAACGAATCCAGTCGAGCTCTTCGGCGAGCGCACGCTGCCTCACAGATTCGCTCTTTTCTTGTTGCTGCAGCCGCGAGCCCTTCTGGTCGAGCCACGAAGAATAATTGCCTTGCCACGGTAGGCCTTGGCCTCGTTCAAGCTCAAGAATCCACCCCGTTACATTGTCCAGGAAGTAGCGATCGTGGGTGATCAGCACGATTGTGCCGGGATATTCGGCTAGATGGTGCTCCAGCCAAGCGACGGATTCTGCATCCAAGTGGTTGGTGGGCTCGTCGAGCAGGAGCAGATCTGGTTTTTCCAAAAGGAGTCTGCACAACGCAACGCGGCGCTTTTCACCACCACTGAGGGTGCTCACATCGGATTCACTGGGCGGAAGCCTCAGCGCATCCATGGCGACCTCGACCTGACTGGATAAATCCCAGGCATTTACAGCATCGATTTCGTCCTGGAGTTTTCCCTGACGGTCCAGCAGCTTTTCCAAAGCATCGCCATCCATGGGCTCGCCCATCTTCATACTAATGGCTTCAAATTCGTCGAGAAGGGCTTGGGTCGCCGCGACACCTTGCCGCGCATTACCGCCGGCATCCATCGAGGGGTCGAGCTCCGGTTCCTGGGGCAAAAAGCCAACCGTGAAGCCGTCTGCAAGCCACGCTTCGCCGATGAAGTCACTGTCGAGTCCGGCCATAATTCGCAAAAGCGTAGACTTTCCCGCCCCATTGCCGCCAATAACGCCAATTTTAGCGCCCGGATAGAAAGAGAGATTGATCCCTTTCAAGACCTCTTTGCCGTTGTCGGCGACCTTTTTGAGGTCACGCATATGATAGATGAACTGCTCGGCCATCGACGTTCCTTCCGCTAGGGGAAAATAAGGGGGCCGAGCATGGGCCTATCGTCGCGGAAAATCAACCGGTTAACCGCGGCAAAGAGACGGTAGATCCCGGGCGCATCGCCCGCCATTCGCGGAGCGCTTGAGAAGCCTTAAAAAAAACAGGCACTTCCAAGTTTGCTTGAGAAATCTCAAACTTTTGATGGCTTGGCACGGAATCGGGCGAGCGTCCTGAAGCGGCTTGTACGACCTACCCTGCTCCTAATTGCAAAAGAAATAGGTGGGTTGGCTTACGAAAAAAAATATCAAAAAAAGTCACTAAAGCACTAAGCTTTGTACGCCAACATACGTATACTAGGAGTAGAGAAACCAGGAGGTCTTTGATGCTCCGTTGTATTGCCCCACTCATTACCGCATTGATGCTGCTCCCAGCAGTGAACGTCTCGGCCTACCAACTCCGGATGACGCCCGATAGTCGCGTCCTCATCTGGGATAACTTGTCCTTGATGATGGAAATCGATACGTCGGCTGTACCGAAGCTCGAAGGTGCCCAGGCAGCCATCGAGGGTGCATTTGAGGAATGGGTGGGGTGGGGCGTTCCCATGAGCGTCAGCAATGTTTCGGTGGCGGGTCCTTCGACCGTTGCACGAGACAACAGCAACCGAATCTTCTGGGAGACTCAAAACTGGGAATACGGCGCTGACGTCGTGGCCATGACTATCTCCGTTTACAATCCCAATTCAGCGATCGTCAATGAGACCGATATCGTCTTTAACGGTGTGAATTTCAAATGGACGACCGACCCGACAAAAACCACGGGTGCCTTCGATGTACAGAACGTTGTGACGCACGAAGTCGGCCATCTCTTCGGTTTGGGACACGCGTCTGGTCAGCCCGATGCGACTATGTTCGCCAGCACGCCGGCAGGCGAGGTAACCAAGCGAGCCCTATCCACGGATGACCGCTCTGGAGTTTCCGCACTGGTTGAAGAAATGGAGGTTCGCCTCAATATGAACCTAGAGGACTTCGACCCAGATTCTATTCAGCCAAGCCCTCGCGCTGGTTGTTCGGTGGGCGGCGAAAGTGGCGGCGACTTTGCCCTGATGCTTGGACTTCTTTTCGGTCTCTTCTTAGTTCGTCGGCGCAGCGCGATCTTCTCTTTGGCTATCGTCCTTCTATATGGTGGCGCCGCCAACGCTACGGTGGTCAGGGCCGTTTCGATGGATCAGCTTGTGGCCAACGCTCCCGTCGTTTTCGAAGGCAAAGTATTGCGTTCGGATCCACGGCTCGAGCGTGGTTTGGTTTTTACCTATCATCAGGTGGAAGTCAGTCGATGTCACCGCGGTGCTTGCAGTAATAATTTGGTCACCGTTCGCACCCTGGGGGGGGAAGTCGGTGATGTGGGCGTCAAAGTAGAGGGAATGCCCGTATTGAAGAAAGGGGAGCAAGTACTGCTCTTCGGCAGATCCATTGCGGCGGCCAAGAGTATTCAGATCTTAGGCTTTTCCCAGGGATTGTTCCGCGTTGAGAAGGGAATGGCCGTACGCGATACCAAGGGTCTGATGCTCGTCAACAGCCCAACCGTTCGCGAAACGCATCAGCATAAGCATGAAGGATCCATCGTGCGGATCCCCGTCGATCAACTCCGACAGCGGATCGCCAAGATCAAGCGCTAACGCCAGTCGCGCACCCCTTCGATCGTCTCGTTTGGATCTAATAAATTGCGTCGATGAAGGAGAGCATGCGGAGTCGGTCCGCTGTGGTGTCGAGCTGTCTCATCAGGCTTTGTCTATCCCCGGTGGGAACCTCGTTGAGCCGTCTGACCATTTGCATGATCTCTTCCAGCTTACATACGGTTTCAGATACCAGGTCTGCTTGAGCGTGGACGTCTTCTTGGTGGTTTGGGGATGATTCGCGCCGTCGCTGAATGCTCATGAAACGACTCTAGATTGTACCGATCTCTCGGGCAATTTATTTTTCCAGGAACACTCAGTTGTTTGGCACCAAACGAAGTTTCATCAGTTCGCGCACAGGGCGTTTCGCCAGATAGCGTTTTCTCCAGCCGGAGTGCGGAAGAGTCTCGGCGTACTTCTGTACCCGTTCGTGCGCGTCGGCAAGCGTCTCCTTGGCCAGCTCTTGGTGCCCTGCATCGTTCAGAATAATCGCGCAGCGAAAGAGAACTTCTTCCATGCCGTTGACAGACTCCGAACGGGCGAGCGCAACGGCCCGGTTTACTACTTTTACCGCGGCTTCGCTTTCACCTCGCTGAACCCTCGCTAGCCCTTCGGCGACGAACCCGTGAATGCGACCGGAAGAGAGTTCGTGTGTTTCCGCCAATGCCTGGGTCCGCTTGGCGAATTCAAGCGCTTCGTCTGGCTGTTGGGAATCCAACGCCCAGAGCGATAGATAGACCAGTGCTCGAATTTGTTCCCCCGCGTCGCCGTTGTCCTTTGCCACCTGATATCCGCGACGGAGTAGAGCCTGGGCTGCGGGTTGGTTCTTTCCTCTCAAATGGAGTTGCCCCATTGTTGTGAGCGTTTTCGCCGTGGCTTGCCGATTACCCAAGGCTTCGTTGAGCTGCAGCGCTCTGCCGAGATAGGGCAATGCCTTTTCCGTGTCTCCCAGATCGGCAAGGGCATGACTGATGCTCGTCAATACGCGGCCGAGCGCGACTTGGTCTTCAAAGGTTTGAGCGACGGTGAGTGCGCGCCGGAAGTGGTTCATCCCATTGGAGACCTCTCCCATCGCCATGGACGTATGTCCCATGCTCTCCAGGATCGCAGCTTCTTCGCCATGAAGTTTGAGCCGATGCGTTATTACCCAGGCTTCCGCAAGACTGCTGAGTGCCTTGCGGAGTTCGCCGAGATCGCTAAGCAGAGAGCCTTCGGTTTGAAGCAGTGCCGCACGAAGCGGTAAACTCTCTCGTTCAGTGCCGCAATGGAGCAGCCCGGACGCGATTGTTTCCTGCGCTGCACTCGAATTTCCGCTTGCATGCTCAGCCTCTGCCTTGAGCTGAATCGACTCGACGACGACATCGACCGATTCACATTCGGCGTTGATAGCCAGTTCAGCGAGGACTTCCAGGGCATCCGTGGGGCGGCCTACATCAATATAAAACCTTGCGAGGCAGTTTTCCGCTAGGTCTTGCCAGCGCGAATCTTTCGCTTCAATCGCGGTTCGTCTTAGCCGTCGGATTTCACGCAACTGGTCCTGTCGTCTGCCCCACAGCCGGTAGATATAGGCTCGAGCGCTAAACACCTGCAAGGCGGCCTCAGACTTTGGCTCGATAATGCGAAAGGCACGATTGTATAGCCGAAGGGCGTCGCCGTAGTCGCAACGGCGACGGGCATGGGAAGCCGACTTCAAATAGGACGTCATCGCCAGTTGGCGGTCACCTGCGAGTTCCCAATGACGGGCAATTTCGGCCTCATCGTTTTCATCGTTGCGACGCGGATTCGCAAGCATCTCTTCGGCGATGCGTTTGTGGAGCTCTTGCCGTTCCGAACGCGGTATCAAATTATAGGCGACTTCAAGCGTCAGCTGGTTGGTAAACGTGTAAATATCGGCACTTTCGTGCCGCAAGAGTCCCCGGCTGGCAAGCTGCTGAAGAAAAGCCCCCAGGTCTTGGCCGGTGAATCGGCTGAGCATGCTCGACCGGAAACGTGTCCCCAAGGCGGAAGCTTGTAGCAGCGTTGCCTTCTGATCATCGTCCAGCGCGTCGATACGGGAGGCAACGATGCCCTCGACCGTCGTTGGGATGCGGAGTTCCGCATCCTCCTTCTTCCAGCGGAGTGGGCATCCGGGCACTTCGAGATCGGGCTCAAGCACGCCACGCTCGGTTAGCGAATCGATCATTTCGGCGATAAAAAGTGGATTGCCTGCCGTTCGCTCCAGAATGCGGTCGACGAGTTTATCCGTATGCGGATCGTCAGTGGCTAGTCGGTCGGTAACCATTTTGCGCCGCTCAGTACGATTGAGCTGAGCCAGTTCAATTGTTTCGATTTTCGCTTCCCGCATTCGCTCCTTCATGCCTTCGACGGATCTCGAGGTGAGCAGGCTGAGTATTGGAGCCGGCTGTTCGTGAAGTAGGCTCAATAGTAGCGACGTGCTGTCCGGGTCGACGAGATGGAGATTTCTCGCCACAAGCACAACTGGTTGGCTGCGGGCGCGGTTGAAGAGCAGGTGGCGCAGCGCCAATAGAAGTCGGTGCTGTCGGCGAGGCGGCTCACCTTCATGCCGTTGGATATCATCGGCCGATATCCCAAGCGCAGAGTACAGCGTTTGCGTAATGATTGTTCGGACTGCGGAACTGACTGCGCCAAGAGTCTTTACACCGTCACTGATCTTTTTCTGTATTACCTGCGGGGCATCGTTTTCATCGATCACCAATAGTTCGCGGAGCAGATCTTCGACGATCGAAAAAGGCTGGTCTGACGTGGTTGGATGTCCTGTCGTTCGCAGAACAAAGGTCTCTGAGTCCAACTGGCGCAAGAAGGCCTCGACCAACGTATGCTTCCCCATTCCGAAGTGGCCAATTATCGCGATAGACCTGCTGGAACGCGTTGAAGCAGTTTGTCGGTAGGCTGCCCGCAGCTGTCTTAGCTCAAGCTCGCGGCCGACAAAATGATGTGTCGACCGCTGGCGGGTTCGATGATGACGGGCGATGGGTCTAATGAACCGATACGCCTTGGCGATTGTTCCGTCGGGTGTAGATACCGCGTCGGGAACTTGTTCAAACTGAAAATCAACCCGTGCGAGTCGGTATGCACCGCCTCCCACGATGATTTCGGTGGGTTTGGCGTACTGGGCCATTGCCTCGGCGCTTTGTAGCGTCGCTGGGTCAATATCGAACTGAAGATTCGGAGGCGCTTCGGAACTCAGCGTAGCCCTTCCTCTTTGAATTCCCACCGACAGACTAGGCTTTCGAGGAAGCTCCCGGGAGACGTTGTCTAGCGCATCCAGAAGGACACGGGCCACCCGAATTGCTCGTGACGAATCATCTTCAGTACTCACGGGAATTCCCAGCGCAAGTAGAAAACCGTCAAGATCTAGACGCACAATGTGGGCGTGGTTCTTGTAAACAATATCTTCTGCTACGTTTTTGAAGCGAATGAAGAACCGGTTGGCATGTTCTGGATCCAAGTCCTCGCTCAGGAGTTCCATCCGATGGAACTTGCCAGCCATGGCGACGATGTTCTTTCTTTCTCGAACAGTCGCTCGCGGCACCTCGCCTTGGAGCCGAGGCAGAGTCCCTGTCTGTCGTTCAGCAGTCGGTCGGCGCTTATTGGGCAGTTCATCCGACTCACTGGGAGCTACGTCGTTGACCAGCGCAGCGAGTTCCTCGGGACCTTGCAGTTCCCGAATTCCGAGGAGAAAGTGGCCGAGGTCTCGCTGCAAATCTCTCGCTTCATGGTAGCGGTCGTCGACGTTGAGAGATAGCGCCCGCATGACGATACTGGCAAGTTGCGGAGGGTAGTCGCCGTCGACGGTTTGTGGGTTGGGGATTTTTGCTTCGCGTACCAGGCCGAGTGCCGCCGGGCCGCGTTTGCCGGAAAAGAGCGGCTTGGCGAGCGATAGTTCGTAGAGCAGAATGCCGAGTGAGAAAAGATCACTGCGGTGGTCCAGTGATTTTCCAGAAGCTTGCTCAGGGGACATATAGGCGTATTTGCCCTTGATGGTGCCGCCTTTTTCCTCTGCGGAATCTCTCGCCTTAGCAATCCCGAAATCCAACAGCTTCACCGACCCCTCGTAGGAGACGATGATGTTCTGTGGGCTGACATCGCGATGTACGATCTGCAGGGGTTGGCCGAACTCGTCCGTTTTTCGGTGGGCATAGTCAAGCGCCGTCGCGATCTGTTGACCAATATATGCCGCCATGCCGAATGGGATGCGTCGTGATTGTTTGTCGCAAGCCCGAAGCAAGTCCAACAGGTCAACCCCGGCCACATGCTCCATGGCGAGGAAGTAGCAATCATCGACCTTACCAAAGTCGAAAACTTGGACGATGTTGGGATGGTTGAGGCTTAGGGCGATCTTCGCTTCATCAATAAACTGGCTGACGAAGTGGGCGTTTTGGGCGAAAGCTGGATGAATCTGCTTGATGACCAGCAGCTTCTTCAATCTGAAGGCGCCTGTGGATCGCGCGAGGAAAACCTCCGCCATGCCGCCGACAGCAAGCCGGCGTAGCAGTTTGTAGCGTCCAAAATCGGCGGGTAGTGCGGTGGAAGTCCCGTGGCCGGCGGGCGGTGTCATTTCAAGGGCGTAATCTTCAGGTTGTCGAAACTAATGTCCGATGCCCAATTGTTGAAACCCAGATAAGAATGGCGCGGGCCCTCTAGCGGACTCTGGTCGTTCATCTTTAGAAAGTGTTTGCCGTCAATATCCCAGTTCACCAAGTTGCCTTTACGACTGATCTTCCAATGATACGTACGACCTTTTACAACTTTCGTATCCTTGCGGGTAATACGGTCAGGTGAGTGTTCATCGAGTCGGCATAGCGCGGAAACGCGATTGCCCCATCCTCCGAAAATGAAGACATAGCTTGTGGCGAGGTAGGCCCCCTTTGGATGTAGCGTAGGATTCGCCGTCGCCCCATACCTCCACTTTGATATCACCGTCGTCGGAGTAGGAGGTTACGTCGAATTCAATGACCGCATCGCGTGGTAGTTTCCTCTTCAGCCATAGCGGTTTGTTGTAGGCGCCGCGAATGCGAAGCTTGCCTTCGTCAACTCGATAGGGGCCGCCCGTATTATGGTAATCATTGCCGAGTGCTTTACGGTCGAAGCTATCGTTGAAAGGAGTTGTTATCACCTGATCTTTGGTGCAGCCGACCAGGGCGAGCACTATCGTCACTGTCAATGCGCTGCGTATCATGCCCGGATTGTAAAGAAGGCCCCTGAAGATTCAACCCGTGGCGCTAGGTACACAGAATTGCTTTACTATGACCGAGATGGGCGGGCGGGGTAGGGTCAGCAGCCAAGCTCTTTTCGCTTGTCTGCCAACCAGGTTCGTACAGCATCGCTGTTTTGATGGGGTCTGGCGCGAGTCTCGATTTGCCGAAGCAGCGATGCATTGGCGTCGTAAAGGCTCGAGGTATTGTATAGATTCTCGGTTAGTTCTAGCAGTTCTTCACCGGTACCGATCCGATCGCGCGGGTTCACAGCGGTCATATTCCGGCAACACTCGATTACGGAGTTGCGTTGTACCTCTGGCAAAAGTTGACCTAGTTCTCGCCAAATACCATCGTGTAGTTCGTGTTCGCGCTGGTCCGAACCCGTGTAGGTGAGAGTGAATTTGCCGCCCAGAACCATTTCGAGGAAGATGATGCCCGCGGAATAGACATCGGCTGAAAAATCAATTTCGCTTCCGTCGCGCTGCTCGGGCGCCATATATCGCCAAGATCCTGAACCCCTATTTGGCGACGGAGTTTCATCCTTGAGCGCGCGGGCGATACCGAAATCCGTTAGCACGAGGGGGCCAGTACTGTGGCGTTGGAGGAGGTTGCTGGGTTTGACGTCTCGGTGAACGATCCCACTGCGATGCAGAACTGCGAGCACCCTTGCAATGTCGCAGAGCTTTTTCAGTGCGGGCGGTAGGGCGAGCGTTTGACCGCCCTCCAAATAGTCAGCAAGCGTTCCACCGGGACAGTATTCTGTAACGAGCATGCCCCGTTGCTCGTCGAGTTCGAATATTGTGATGATCTGGGGATGTTGAAGCGACGCTGCCAGGCGTGCCTCACAGAAGAGCCGGGCGCTCAGTTCAGCGCGCCGGGCGAGGTTTGGGTGTAGTACTTTGAGCGCCACCGGGCGCTGCGCAATGCGGTCGGTTGCCAAATAGACTACGCCGCTGCCGCCCCGGCCAAGCTCTTTCTGCAGTAGATATCGATCGCCGACATCATCCTTTTCTGCGCCAAGGACAGTTGGAGCTGCCATGCCGGCGGGGAGGTCGAGTTGCTTGCGAAGGTGTTCGACCCGATTACGTACCCGCGGATAGCTGATTTCTTGGGCCAAGATTTCTGAGTAGTGATCGAGTGCGCGCACAGGGTCGGCCTGGTCAGCGAAATAGTCTCCGATCAGATAATTGCACCGCATTTCGATTTCGTGGGCCTTATCGGTATTCTCCTTGCCGTGGATCTCGGATACGTCGCTGACATCTTTGGCTAGTTGGATACAATATTCGATGGCCTTTTCCTGTTCACCTCGGTCGTACAGAGCTTCAGCTAGGCGAAGTCTCAAGTCGAAGGACCTAGGAAACCGAGCGGTGAACCGATGGAGCATTTCAACGCCGGCAGCAGCGTCATCATTCATCAGCGCCTGAAAGAGCGTGCTGAGGTTATCGGGGCTGGGTTCGGCTTGGCCGTCGAGTATGCGTTGAAGGTCCGCTGCCGGTCCTGAGGCAGGGGGCTCTTCTTCATCGCGCGCCAACGCTATCGTTCTTGTTGGCTGGCCGGAAGGTAGATTCCGCTCGACCCGCGGTGCGGATTCTTTTTTTCGGCCGAAGAGGCGGCGCCACCAACTCATTCAAATACCTCGATCGACAAATCTCCGATTTTGACAACGTCTCCCTTGAGTAGCTCAATGCGTCCACTGACGCGCTGTTCGTTGAGTTCGAAAGTTTCTGCTGGATTCATATGCTCGAGCCAAGGAAAAGCGTCCATTACGGCGAGTCTGATCGATGGCGCGTGAGGCAACACATCTCGCAGGTCGATGGGCTGATCGAACGCAAAGGATTTTGCGCCTACATCGAGTCCGCCGATAACCTCTATGTTGAGCAAGAGGGGAGAGGTGCTCAGTGTCTGTACGCGTAGCTTAGAGCTGTCACCGAGTCCAACTTCGGCCGTTTCCGGAAGATCAATGGCATTCGCAATTTGTAGGCCACCTAGCAGGGTGCCATTACGGCTGTTGTTGTCTCTGAGCTGAACGGTTTTCGAGTCTGTGAATTCTAAAATCGCGTGTCGCCGCGAAACCGATGCTCCGCGCGCCACGACCGCACAGCCTCTTTCTCTTCCGAAAGTCAAAGGCGGGGCACCCACAAAATGATAGTCCCATTCATTCCATTTTAGCCGAACGCGGCCTTCATTGAGTTTTCGCTGCTCCAGTTGTTCGAGTAGTCCTTGGTAGTCGCGTTTGTCCTGTGCCGAAGTAAGGCAAAGGCGTAGCGCTTCCTCCGCCTGATTTCGTTGACCGGATCCCAAGTAGAATTCGTAGTCTTTGTACGCGTCTCGCCGCTGGCGTTCTACTTCCTGCTGAGCTTCTCTTTCCGCGAGGAGCGGCTCGAGGCGGTCCAGGAGGCCTCCAGTGGCGTAGGCCTCGGCAGCCTTGCTGCTATCGTCAATGGCGAGATAACAATCCCCTGCATCTTTCCAGCATTGGGCGCGTGTGAAATTCTCGGCAGCAAGCGTCATTAAGTTGTGGCTGAGTTCTCCGCCTTGGCCTTCTGCTTCGGCGCGTTTACGGTAGACGGTGCCGAGCTGCTCGTAGGCCTGAAATTGTTCGGGACTACCCTGAGTTGCGAAGCGCAGGCACTGCTGCAGGCTGTCTATTACCTGCTGTGGTGCCGCTGTGTGGCTGGCGAGAGTTTCAGCGCGGGCGAGGTGCATCTTCGCCACTTTTCCAGGGTTTTCGGCCAATGCGTAGTACTTGGCGGCCTCCAGATGGTCGCCCGCCGCTTCGGCCTTGATCGCCTTGCGATAGTCGGAGGAAAAGATGCGTTTCAAGAAGCTCAACGAGCAATATTCCCTAAGCCGAGATTGCGCCCGCTAGCTTATCATGGGTGGACCCACCGAGGGCTTGCTAATCTGTGCCAGGCTTCATATCCTAATCAACCGAAATGCTAGAACATGTTGCAGCCAACCAGACCCGGTTTGTCATTCCCGGAATTCGCCCTGACGCTCGGGGAATTGCATTGGGCCCCTTCTGCGTGGTCTTGCTGCCGTCGATCGATCGTGTGGTGGGACTCTTCAGGGGGCTTTCTGAAAGCCAGAGTCTGGATGAACTCCTGGGTGGGCTAAAGATCGTTCAGGTGAGAACTCCGCTGGAAAGTCAGGAATTCTTGGTCTTCCTTCCGGTGAACAATTCCTACGCAGCGGATGCCATCGATGCCATTTCGGCACTGATCGGTGGCGTGACATTTACGGGTTCGGAACGCCATTTCGTCAAATACCGCGATAGCCGCTCACCCATGGGGTACGACCTCGATAACTTGAGCCGAACTGAGGGCGATATCTTGCTTTATGCCCCTGAATTCGAGCAGGTGTATCGCGAAGAACGACAGATCCCTTTTGCTCAGTTGGCGCTTCGGTTGTCAGTTATTCGCACGCGCAATGACGAACTCGAGGACGGAGAATCGTTGCTGTTACGTTTGCCCGTCGGTCTTTGGCGTCATGTCCTCGGCTATCTGCACCGCAATGGCATTGCGGCAGAGGTTGCGGCGGCCCAGCCTGCTTCGGCTCAGAATACGGAATCCAGGGTCTTCCTCCTGCGAACTCGTGCACTACCACTGCGAATGGCGCAACTCTTTTCAGCAACACCGGGCATCCAAATCTACCGTTCAATCGTGGAACGGGCAGCGGTTGAAGTGGGCTACCGTCATCCTTTCGAGCTCACGGCGGTTACGAGTATTTTTGATGCAAATCGATACTACCTTTATGGAGGTTCCGTCGACCGGTTGGAAATCGTGCATACGCCCCGGTTCGTATCCGCTTCGGCCTTGGTGCAAGTCTCAACGGCTCCCCCTACGCATTTGGAGGCCATGAGCTCGGTCGAACCAGCATCCTTTGACGTTCCCCTAAAAATGGTCCAGGGGGGGACGGGAAACAGAGCGGTTGCCCGCTGGATTTCTGCCGAGGATTTGCCCCGGCTAAAAATGCTCGCCCATTGGTTGCCTCCACAGGCGTTGGCTGGCTATTCCGTTTGTTCCACGGACCGTGGTGTCTTCGTTTACGGTCAAAGCGGTCTGGACTATTTGCCGCTCGGCGAAATGTTCTATCCGTTGAGTCCCAACGTCTTGGTCAGCTACGGGTGGGAATTATTGCCACGTATCAATTGGGAAGTGTTGCACCAACAACTGCAGGTCAGAAGTTCAGAGCTCATCTTTTTTTCCCACAAAACCCAAGGAGCGCTGCGTATAGACCGGTCGCATTTTGAGCCACTTGGCCGCGCTGCTGTTGCCCATCTTACGACAGAGAGTTTAGATGTCGTGGCACCGACAGGTGTTCGCCAGGAAACCAACAAGCTGGCGTTTAGTTTGCGCAACGAAGCGTTGGGTAGCTTTCCCCTTTGGGGTTTTTCGGACGACGAGGGGTAGTTCTTTGTCTTTTCTCCCTGAGGTTTTTCTCCATCGCTTCTTCGAACCACTTGTTGGCGGAGGTGAGCTTTGGGTTGGCAAGCCCTTGGATAGCGAAGACCTCCGCGCCTTGGTGGCCGAAGCGCATTCCCCAGACGCCCTACTGCTTAGCATCGATGAAAAGCGCTCTAGGATGTTGCGGGAGTTGATGTTGACAGGGGGGGGGCTACAGACAAGCCCGGACGATATGAGGCTGGTCGCAGCCGCCCATAATATTCTATTTCTCTCCCATCAAGCGGCGAAGGGGCTGATGGTAAGGAAGAGCCGTATTAAAAGGGTCGTTGCACATGCCTACCGCTCCCTGGCATTGCCGGCCCCTCAAACCGCGGCAGAAGTGTTTTCCAGATTCACCATCACCGCGGGACTCGGTGAATTGCATCGGACCGATGTGGATTTGCGGTTTTGGATAGGGCATCGAAAATTTGTGGGCACCGAACCTCCGGCGCGACTTGGCTATTGGCCGAGTCTACGCAATGTGCGCCAAACACGGGATGTTCTTCGCTGGCGTGATACCGCGTTGAGTGACGGACAACTTGGACTCATACGGGCGCTCTACGCAGCGAGCCCTCTTTCCGACCTGCTGAGCCCCGAGCGGAAAAACCCAGATGGGATCCCCGGGTACCGAGCTCG
>JGI24914J38485_100998_pt1 | contig 35165 bp, 19 predicted proteins | sample LinPfosmplate2_FD_38485 | JGI IMG/M metagenome (IMG submission 38485) | reverse complement strand
TCGAGCTCGGTACCCGGGGATCCCACACTCGCTCCCGCCGCTGACGCAAAGGACACCTCCTTCGCCGACGCTCTCGCGAACCCGAAAGCGCGCGGCGATACCTTTTGGACCTACACCTCGGGCAAGGGAAAGGTCTTCGGCACTACCACCGGCCACTACACCTACACCTTCTACGACCCCATCTACCGCCTCCTGCTCCTGCGCGGCATCGCCTGGACCCTCGACGAAGATCCCGCGCCCTTCATGCCTCTCGTTCTCCAGGGCAACACCGACGACCAAGGCCTCGTCGGCACGACGGATACGATGTTGGAATACGAGAACCGGAAACAGCAATGAACAACCCCCAAACTCCTCCCTACACGATGCTCTCGACCGACTCATCCAGAATGCAAATTCCAGCTAGTCAGTTCAGTAGCCGGGCATCATGAAAAAAGCGCTCATCCTTCTCCTCGCTGCATTTATCGCCCTGCCGCTTCCAGCGAGCAAGGCCTCTGAAAAGCCCAACATTCTTTTTATCTTTTCAGACGACATGGGCTACGGAGATCTGGGCTACACGGGTTCGTCTCAAATCAAGTCCCCCAACCTGGATAAGCTGGCAAAGGAAGGCGTGATCTTCCCACAAGCTTACGTCACAGCATCTGTCTGTGGCCCGTCACGTGCAGGGATGCTAACGGGGCGTTACCAACAGCGCTTCGGCTTTGAGACGAATCCTCGTGGCGGCCCACACCTCCGTCCTGAGAAGATCGGCCTCCCCGACCGCGAACTGACGCTGGGCAACCGCATGCAGGAGGCCGGGTATCACACCGCCGCTATCGGCAAGTGGCACATGGGCGACACCGATAACTTTTATCCCACTGAACGCGGCTTCGATTATTTCTTCGGAATGCGTGGAGGCGGCCACCGTTACCATGTGACACTGGAGCCCATGGAAAAGATTTGGTATCGCAACTTCAGTCTGGAGCGCATGGGCAAAAAGCTCGACGAGGTAGAGGCGCCGTACTTGACCGACTGGCTGACCGAAGATGCGATGAATTACATCAGCCGTCGCGAGGAAAACGACGAGCAGCCCTGGTTTGTGTACCTCGCCTACAATTGCCCGCATGGCCCATTACAAGCCAAGGATGAGGACATCGCCCGCTATCCAGACGTCGAGCCAAAAGGTCGACGCACCTACTGCGCGATGATCGATTGCCTCGACCAAAACGTTGGCCGCTTGATGGAGCGCCTTGAGAAAACCGGGGAAGCGGACAATACCGTGATCATCTTCATGAACGACAACGGTGGCAGCGCCGAAACGGTCCACGCACTCAACGCGCCATTCTGGGGGCATAAGGGCACCTTCTGGGAAGGCGGCATCCGCGTCCCCATGTTTATTCACGGACTGGATGTCGAACCCGGAAACTACCCACACCCGGTAAGCGCTCTCGACATTATGCCAACGATGATGGCGCTCGGCGGAAAACCCTTCGAACCCGAAACGAGAACAAGGTCACGCGGCAAAAAAGTTCCCGTCACTTATGATGGCGTAAACCTGCTGCCCTATCTACAGGATGAAATGCAGGATGCGCGCCCACACCAACAGCTGTTCTGGCGCATGATGCCAAGTGGTAGCGCCATGCGCGATGGAGACTGGAAGCTAATTTTCACCCCACACCAACCACCACAACTCTACGATCTGGTCAGCGATCCCGCTGAACGCCATGACCTGGCCGCCGTGAACCCCGCGGTCGTCACCCGCATGATGGAGGCACACGGGAACTGGTGCAACAGCTTCGAGCGCGCACCGATGTGGCTTGGTCTCGACAACCATAGCCGACTACACCGCAAGGAATACCAACTGACTCAGCCTGAAGCGCCCTCCAAATAATTGCTTACTCCATTGCCATTTTAGATGCCTTCGCCCCGCACTTCTAAACTGAAATTCTGATGACGAAACACCTGCCGCTTTTCGCCTTATTCATTGCCGTCACGATTGCAGCCGCCTCCCATGCCGCCGAAAGGCCCAACCTGGTCTTCATCATCGCGGACGACTGCACCTACCTGGACATGGGCGTCTACGGCGGGCAGGCCAAGACACCCGCGCTCAACCAACTCGCCAGCGAGGGTATGCAGTTCTCACGCTGTTTCCAGGCCGCGCCGATGTGCTCTCCCACGCGACACAATATCTATACCGGTATCCACCCGGTAAAATCCGGCGCCTGGCCCAACCACACCCGAGTTTACCCAGGCACCAAATCAATCGGCCACTACCTGGGCGATGCCGGCTACCGGGTGGCTCTGTCGGGCAAAACTCATATCGGGCCCAGAGAGTCCTTCCCCTTCGAGTATTCCAAAGAATTCCGGTCTGCTGATCCCTCTGTAGAGAATCCCTATCCGACACTCGAAAAACTTCTTACCGATTCCAAAAAAGGAGGCGCTCCGTTCTGCCTGTTTGCCTGTTCCAGCGAACCACATACGCCGTATACCAAAGGGGACGCCTCAGCCTACGATCCGGCCACGCTCACGCTGCCGCCGACGTTTGTGGATACTCCCAATACCCGGCAGGAATACGCCAAGTACCTCGCAGAGATTACCTACTTCGATGCCCAATGCGCCGCTCTGCTCAAATTGCTCGATAAGCACGACGTGGCCAAGGACACCCTCGTCATGGTGGTCTCCGAGCAGGGCTCCGGTTTTCCCTTTGCAAAGTGGACCTGTTTTGAACTGGGACTCACCTCCGGCATGATTGTGCGTTGGCCCGGCGCCGTCGCGGCGGGCGCCAAGTCAAACGCCCTGGTTGAATACGTCGACGTCACTCCGACCTTTCTCGACGCCGCCGGGTTGGAAACTCCCGACACGATGGATGGGCGCTCGTTCTTGCCTGTCCTCACAGGTGAAAGCGCGGAACACAAGCAATACACTTTTGGTGTGCAGACGACTCGCGGCATTGGCCAAGGATCCGAGAATTTCGGCGTGCGGTCTGCCGGGACCAAAACCCACCGTTATATCCGCAACCTCAACCCTACCGAAACATTCAAGAACTTCGTCACCCGCCCGGGTGGTGACAAGGCCGACTTCTGGATGTCCTGGATCGAAAAGGCCAAGGCTGGTGATGCCCACGCCCGCGCCATGACCGAGAAATACCAGCGCCGTCCCGCCGAGGAACTCTACGATGTGGAGAACGATCCCCACTGCCTCAATAACCTGATCGATGATCCGAAATTCGCAGAGCTCAAGGCTGACCTGTCCACGCGTCTGGATGCCTGGATGAAATCGCAGGGGGACGAGGGAGCCGCCACGGAGGCCCTCGCTCTCACCCGCAAATCCAAGTTCAAGGAGAACAAGCGACCCAACCCGTAGCCTCGATCGTTCATCGTATTCGAAGGGCCTGTCCCTCGAAGGTCGATAACAAATTGGAAAGGAATCGGTCCGGGGTCGGTCCGATAAATGAAGAATCGCCTTCGTCTGGAGATGGGAATGAGGCGGGCTACTCGACGGTCGGATGCATCGAGGCTCGCCACACATCGAACAGTCCGCCCAATTCATCGACGACCTTCGGGCGCTGCGCGGCGACATCGTTGCGTTCGCCAATGTCATTCTTCAAATCGTAGAGCTGCCAGGCAGGTTGGATATCTGCATCAAGTTTTTCGTCGCGCCGGACCAACTTCCAATCTCCTTTGCGAATGGCGCTGTTGTGGACTCTCCGCGTGGGAGCCACGGAGCCGCCCTTCTTTCTGGGCAGCCAACTGCGGTTCTGCCAGCAGAGCCATTCGTGAGGTTTGGCATGGTTCTCGCCGTTAAGGTAGGGCAGCAAGTTGACGCCATCGGCGGGCTGCCCCGCGGGCATATTCAGACCTGCGGCGTTCACGAGGGTGGGATAGATGTCCGTGCTGGAGACCATCTTCTCGTAGACCTTTCGGGCGGACACCCCGCCTTCGCGGGGCCAACGGATGATCATGGGGACGCGAATGCCGCCCTCGAGAACATCAAATTTGTGCCCGCGAAGCGGCTCGTTGTTGGCGTAGTTGCGCGAGTGCGCGGCGTAAAGATCGGTGCTGCCGCCGCCACCGTTGTCGTTGAGAAAAACGACGATGGTGTTGTCGGCGATGCCGTGTTGATCCAGACGATCGAGAACGCGGCCGATGCTTCGATCCATTGATAGCAACATGCCGTCGTAGATGCGGCGGTTCTCATCGTCGACTCCCGGAAACTTTTCCTGGTCGGCGTCGAGCGCGTGCATGGGCGAGTGAACCGCGTTATAGGCGAGGTAGAGGAAGAAGGGCCGGGACTTGTTTCGGTCAATGAAGGCACAGGCTTCATTTCCCCAAAAATCCGTCAGGTATTCCGGGGCTGGGAAGGACTCTGGATTGTTGTTGCGGTAGATCGGTGTGCCCTCCCAGAACGGTGAGTCTCCGCCGCGAATGCCGACGAACTCATCGAATCCTCGCTGAAGAGGACTTCCGTTTGAATACTGCTCCTTCTTGTTCCCGTTGAGATGCCATTTGCCGACCATTCCGGTGCGGTAACCTCCCTGCTGAAACACGGACTGCACCAATGTTTGCTCAAGGAAAAGCCGGACCCTGTCCTCACCGTAGAGGTTGTCGTAGATGCCAAATCGCTGCTGATACTGGCCGCTCAGGAGTCCCATCCGTGACACCACGCACACTGGAGCGGTGACGTATGCGCTGGTAAACAACGTGCCCTCATCGGCCAGTCGATCGATGCTCGGAGTCGGAATCTCGGATTTCCCGAACTTCGGCAGATCGGAATAGCCCATGTCATCGGAAAGAATAAGAACCACGTTCGGCAAACGTGCCGTTTGATCCAATTGTGGCTTCGCTGCGGCGGCTTTGCGCGTTGGGGTTGTCTTCGCCGGTGAGGCGGACAGATCGCGAATCCTGATATTCCGCAACTGGAACGGCAATCCGTGATCCTGGAATCCGATGTATCCTTGCTTTGGTTTGGCCTTCAATCTCGGGTGCCTCAATCGCACGTGGTTGACGAGCGTCCCATTGAGAAAAACCGCGACGATCCCGTTCTCGCTCTTCACTCGCATGCGATTCCATTCTCCTGCGGGCTTGGCGGCGTTTGCCTTGGGGGCGATCCCCGGCAGGATACCGCCGGTAATGGCATGGGCTGTGATTTCTTCCACCTCCGCGCAATCGCGAATCTGCACCTCGATCACCGACCCGACCGCTTTCTGGCGATCGGTGACGTTGAAATACAGACCGCTGTTGCCGCCTTTCTCGTGCTGGTAATCGAAGGTGATCTCGAAGTCCTTGTAGGCTTTTTTGCTCCAGAGGTAGTCACCATAACGTTTCCAATCGACCTCTCCCGGGCGCGGGGTCAGGACAAAGACGCCGCCCTTGCTCACCTTCCAGTTGCCGGTGGTATCCCAGTCGCTGAGAGCGGCTTTGAGCACGGTTGAAGGCTCGGCCCCTTCGATATTCTGAGCCGGGCATATCGTTGCGATGCCAGCAACCCAGCCGATAAAAAGCCAAGACCTTGGTGAACGAAAACAGATGGGCAGTTTGAATAAATTCTTCGGTGCGATCATGAGATGCAAGTAAAGCGCTTTGAAGGAGATCACACCAACGACCTCGCTTAGAACTTACCTTTCATCACCCCAGCAAGAACACCGTAGCCTTCGTCGTTGAAGTGGATGCCGTCCTTGACGAAGAACTCTGAGCGCTTGCCATCTTCGTCGGTAAAGGCCGGGGCCAGGTCGATGAATACAACGTTCTCTTCTGAATGCGTCAGTTCCGCGATCAGTTTGTGCAAGGCCACAGCTTTCGGGTGTACACTTGGGAGCCCGTTAAAACAGATGCGGGTGTCAGGCAGACTTTTGCGAACCTTGGCGATCAAGGCGCGAGCGGTTTCAAGGATTTGCTCGGGCGACTTGCCCCCGCCCAGGTCGTTGCCTCCGGCATTGACCAGGATGGCCTTCGGCTCGTAGGGCAGGATGATGCGATCCGCATAGTGAACGATGTCGCTCAGGCGGGCGCCGCCGAAACCACGGTTGAAGATCTCGTGATTCGGGAAATGGTCGTTCACGTCTTTCCACCGCCGCGCGTTCGATCCGCCAATCCAGAGCACAGCGCCTTTGGGTGGCGGCATTTTGGCGTCGCTTGCCTCGAACCCCTTGATCACGTTTTCCCACCTTGCCGGATTGGGGCCGCGCTTTTTGGGAGTCTTCTTGGCCTGCCCGGCTGCACTGCCTTCATGGGCCCCATTCGCCACATTGGCAGGGGTGGGAGTTGATCGTTCCTTTTTTGCCTGTGCAACAACCATCGTCGCGGTCAAAAGCAAGCCACACAGACAAGTTATACGTTTGTTCATCAGGGGATGGGTCATCATTGGCAGTGAAACAGAGGCCGTGATTGTTTCCGAAAAACGTCCCAAAAGCGACTGCGAGCTTCCTAATTTCAACCACGGAACACGCGAACCCCAGACTCAGATGAGGCAAAGTAAGCAACCGCAGGTTCCACAGACGACACGGATTCTTCACAGGAGGCAACGGAGGAAACAGAGATCGGATTCAGAGAAGAACTGCTTCCTTCACTGCCTCCCGTGACTTTTGGGGCGGCCTTGTCGGTTCAGACTCGGCGCATCAAATCATTGGAAATCGCTAATCGAAAACTGACGAATTCAGATGATTGAGGGTGGATGTTAATGGCTATTCTGAGAGCGGACTCCAGCGGTGTTCGTCGCGGACGAGGCAATGAACCGATTGCCTCGTGGCAACAGTTTCCAACAAGTTCCTCGCAAGGTGCGTTTTCTCGACAATTCGTGACACCCCGCATTGGGGACTTCCAACGACGCGACCCGCCGGGTAGATTCTGTGTCTATATGAGAGCGCATTTTCTTCTGGGAGCGTCACTTCTGGCGCTGGCCGTCTCCGCAGCCGCGCAACCTCGCGTCTTTCACGCGCAGGGCGAGATGACCGGCGAGGTCACGAAGACCAGCGCCATCCTTCAGTCCCGCCTCACGGCAAGCGCGGGGTTGGTTGACGGGGACGCGCCGGGCATCGCGGGCGTCGCGAGGTTTGAGATTTCAGAGCGGGAGGATTTTCAAACCTCGCGCATGACGGACTGGCTTCACGCCAGGGCCGAAACGGATTTCATCGTGAAAACAAAAGTCGCCGGACTAAAGCCCGGCGCGCGGATCTACTACCGGCTGATATTCGGAGCGAATGAAGACGCCGTTCAAACGGGCGAAACCTGCGCCTTTAGCGCCTTGCAAGGGAAGCATGGCGACGACGACGTCAGCTTCGTTGTGGTCACGGGCATGAATTACATGTCGTTTCACTACGGCCTCTCGCGCAACGGCAAACGCACCGGGGTGCGCGCCTATCGGGGACCGGACAAGCAGCTTGGATTTCCCGCATTGGCAACCCTGTTGAAGATGAAACCCGACTTCTTCGTGGGCACGGGCGACAATGTCTACTACGACAGCGGCGATTCGATGCACGCCGACACCATCAAAGGCATGCGGCGCAAATGGCATGAGCAATTCGGGCAGCCTCGCTTTGTGGAGTTGTTTCGCCAGGTTCCCACTTATTGGGAGAAGGACGACCACGACCATCGCTACAATGACAATGACCGCACCGGGGACCGGCCGCCGAGCAGCGATCTGGGAATCCGCGTGTTTCGCGAACAAGTTCCGGTTGTGGACCCGCTTGACGCGGACGCCAGGACCTACCGCACGCACAGGATCAACCGCCATCTGCAGATATGGCTGGTGGAGGGGCGGGACTATCGCAGTCCCAACAAGGCGCCGGACGGGCCGGACAAGACCCTCTGGGGCGCGGAGCAGATCGCCTGGCTGAAACGCACGCTGTCGGCCAGCGACGCGACCTTCAAAATCCTGATTTCGCCGACGCCCATGGTGGGGCCGGACGACGCCTACAAGACCGACAATCACACGAATCACAAAGGCTTCCGCCACGAGGGACGCGCGTTCTTCAGGTGGATCAAGGAGCAGCAGTTGGACAAACGGGGATTCTACGTCGTGTGCGGCGATAGGCATTGGCAATACCATTCGCTGGATCCCACCGGCATCGAGGAGTTCTCAAGCGGCGCGCTGGTGGATTCAAACGCCCGGACTGGACGCAAGCCTGGCGATCGGAAATCCACCGATCCCAAAGCCGAGATCCGGCAGATTTACACGCAGTCCGAAGCCTCGGGCGGATTCTTGAAAATCACGGTGACCCGGGAGGCGCAGGCGCGATTTGAGTTCTTTGATGAGAATGGCAAACGGCTCTACCGGACGGTCAAGAGCCGCGGCAAGGATCTGGGTGTTCTGGAAGACGACGCGTCCGGGTTGTTGGCTGAGCATCTCTTGGAGGAGATACATGGGCAATACGACCGCCGGCGCGCGGATGTGGAGTCCGCCTTGCAATCCCGGGATGCCATGGAGGCGCGACAGCGCGGGCTGAATGATTCATTGAAGCGCATCATGGGCGAGTTGCCGGAGAAGACGCCGCTCAACGCCCGGACGACGGGCGCGATCGAGGTGGAAGGCTACCGCATCGAAAAAGTGATTTACGAAAGCCGCCCGCATCACCATGTGACCGCGAATCTCTATGTTCCGACACGGGGCAAGGGCCCCTTTCCCGGAGTGTTGATCGCCTGCGGGCACAGCGCGAAAGGCAAGGCCTACGAACCCTACCAAAGCGCGGCGGCGCTCATGGCATTGAACGGCATGGTCGCGCTGGTCTATGACCCCATCGGCCAGGGGGAACGCCTGTCGCACTTGAAGGGCTCCGCGAACGCCGGATTGCAGCACAAGCTCGACAACGTTAATTCAGCGCTGATCGGACGCACGGCCGTGGGGTATCAGGCATGGGACGGTGTGCGCAGCCTGGACTACCTGTTGAGCCGGCCGGAGGTCGACGAGAGCAAGCCGGTGGGAATGACCGGGAATTCCGGGGGCGGCGCGCAAACCATGTATCTCATGGCGCTGGACGACCGGATCGGTCCGGCCGCGCCTTCCTGCCACATCACGACCCTCGAGAGGAACTTTGATCTCGGCGTGGCTGGAGACGGCTGTCAATCCGCGCCCTGGACTGGAGCCGAAGGCCTCGATCATCCGGACTTCTTCGCCATGCGCGCGCCCAGGCCGTCGATCATTCTGTCGGCGGAGCGCGACTACAAGGACATTCAATTCACGCGCAAGACATTTGCGGAAGCCAGTCGCGTCTACAGTCTGCTGGGGCAGCCGGACCGCATGGACATGTTCGTCCACGACGACAAACACGCATTCAGCAGGCCGCGACGGGAAGCGGCCGCTCAATGGATGCGCCGCTGGCTGCTGGACGATCCGCGCCCGGTGAAGGAGCCGCGGCTGACGTTGCAATCGACCAAGGCCCTCCAGGCAACGGAAAGCGGCCAGACGCTTCGCGAATTTTCTGACGCGCTTTCCGTGCCGGACCTGAACCTGAGGCGCGCGCGCGAGTTGGCGCCGGATCGCAAGGCGTTCTGGAATGCGCGCGAACGCGCGAGCGCGCTTGCCGAAATCCGCGAATTGATCGGGGCGCCAAAGAACGCCGCTCCGCAGGGGGCGCGACGGCGCGAGACCGTGCATCGCGGCGACTGCCAGATGGAAAAATGGGTCATCCGGTCCTCCGACGGGTTTCCTCTTCCGGCGCTCCATTTCGTCGCTCACGAATTGCCGGAGAAGTATCCAGTCACGATCATTCTGGACGGTCGGGGCAAGGCCGCGAGCGCCGGTCCCGGCGGCGAAGTTGAGCGACTCGTCAGACTGGGACACGCCGTGCTGAGCGTCGACCTCCGCGGGTTTGGCGAGACCGCGGACCCGCCGAGCAAAATCATTTACGTGAAAGGAGATCATCGGGCGTCCATGTGGGGAATGCACATTGGCAGACCGTTGCTGGGACAGCGGACAGGCGATGCGCTGGCGGCGCTCGAACACGCCGCCGCAATCCACGGCAGGAACGCCTCGACAATTCATCTGATCGCAGTGGGCCAGGCGGGGCCGGTGGCGTTGCACGCGGGGGCTCTTGATTCACGATTCGAGTCGGTGACCTTGAGGGACTCCATCAGGAGCTGGGTGGAGGACGTTGTGGCAAAACCAGGAAAGATCGATTCGATCAGCCACATCGTTCCTTCCGCGCTGAAGAAATACGATCTACCCGACCTGGCGCATGTCCTCGGCGACAGGCTGACCGTTAAATAGGAGACTTGTTCTGGCAAACCGCTCACGGCTTCCATAGGCGCTGAAGCATTCGAATCCGACACCATCAGCGAGAATCATGATGATGTTCGGCCTGTCGGCTGCCTGAAGCGGCAGAGCGACAAGGGAAAGACACAAGGTTGTCAGATATTGGCGCCCGTTCTAATTATCCGGGTTGCTGCTCAGCGGACAAGCATGGGGCGCCTGGCGTTTCAGCCAGGGATTCGTCGCTGGATTATCATTTGCCGGCTGGCGAACGTCCAGACTGGTGAGTGGCGTGGGTGCATGGTTTGGTGAAGCGTTCTTCTGACTGTCGGAGCATCGTCGTTGCGCTGCTCGATTCGCCCTGGTTGCTAGAGCCAATCGACAATCAGATCCGAACAAGGATGTCCGGGGCGTTTTGCGTGGTAGGGATGCCCTGCTGCGCGTCCGCGCGCCGGCGCTGCCTTTTACGCCACCGTGCCTTCGTCGCCCATGGACATGCCCTGGACGCGCGGCAGCGCATCCCCGTGTTTTGCCGCCATCAAACAGCTCATACAAGTTGTCGATTGGCACTAGTCCCTATTGTTCGATCCAAACGCAGTTGAATTTCAAAATTGTCGCTTCGAGGCGGTCGGTTCATTGTCCCATCCATGATGAAGAGTCTCGTTTGCATGATTGCTCTGTTGGCGGCGTCCATCTGCGGAAGGGCGCAGGAAGTCAAGGTCGCGGTCTTCGACGTGGACGCCACGCCGCCCGTTGGCAGCCCGCTGGCCTACGTTCCCGTAAAGGCCCACGATGTGCCCTTGAGCTGCCGGGGCGTGGTATTGATTGGCAAGGGCGATCCCATCGTGCTTTGCGCGGTGGATTGGATCGGAATCGGTTCCGGGGGACAGCGGGAATTCAAGGAAGGACTCGCGCACGCGGCGGGCACCACGCCGGATCGGGTCGCCGTTCACGCTTTGCATCAACACGATGCGCCCCGCTGCAATTTTTCCGCCGATGCCATGCTTGAGCCTTACGGCCTCTCCGGCGCCGCCTTTGATGTCGATCATGCCCGCAAAGTCATCCGCGACGCGGGTGAGGCCATTCGCAGCTCATTAAGACATGCCGTTCCGGCGACGCACTACGGGATCGGCCGGGGAATCATCGAAAAGGTCGCCTCGAACCGGCGAATCATGGGTCCGGACGGCAAGGTTCTATACAACCGCTCCAGCGCCACGCGCATCCCGAAGATCCGGGCCTTTCCCGCCGGCACGATCGATCCCGAACTGAAGATGCTCAGCTTTTGGAACGAGGAACGATGTCTGGCCGCCGTCACCTGGTATGCCACGCACCCGCAGAGTTATTACCGCACCGGTCTGCCCACGCCGGATTTTCCTGGTCTGGCCCGCAACGCCCGACAGGCCGCCACCGGCGTCCCGCACATCCACTTCAACGGAGCGGGCGGCAACATCGCGGCGGGCAAGTGGAATGACGGCGCCCGGAAGAACCGCCAGATTCTGGCCGACCGGGTCGCGGCCGGCATGACCAGGGCATTGGAAAGCACGGACAAACATCCGCTCGCCGCCAAAGACATCGACTGGGCCGTTCAGCCCGTCCTTTTGCCTCCTTCCAGCCATCTGGACGCCGATAAACTGAAAGCAACGCTCGCCGACGAAAAGGCCAGGAAATATTCCCGTATGGTCGCGGCGATAAAACTCGATTGGCTGCAACGCTGCGAACGCAAGGTTCCCATCGAGATCACGTGCCTCAAGGTGGGGCGCGCCCGCGTCTTGCACATGCCCGGCGAACTCTTTGTGGAGTATCAACTCAACGCGCAGAGACTCCGACCGGAGCTCTTCGTGGCCATGGCCGCCTATGGCGATTACGCCGCGGGTTACATCGGCACGGAAATCGCCTATGGCCAGGGCGGCTATGAAATGACTCCCGGCCGCCCCAAGACTTCGCCGCAGGCGGAAGGCGTCCTGATGAGCGCAGTGAAAGAACTGCTGGACCGGCTCGATTGATTGAAAGAGCAAGCGAACGCCGCCACGTTAAAACAGGGGCAGAGGACTCATGGAGGGCGCCAATCATTCTCTCGAGCTTCTTGGGCTCGGGTCACAAATAGCGTCTACTCTTCACCTTGCGTTCTGCAGTGCATGCGTCGGGAGCGGCAGGAAATCGTGCTCGCGAATCATCCAGCTTTCAAGCTCCTCGCGAAGAGTTCGCTCCATGTCGGCAACCGACTTCTTCCCCGCCAGATTGTTGAGTTCCAGTGGGTCGTTACGCAGATCGTAGAATTCGACAACTGGACGGGGATTCGCGAAGTAAAGCCGCTGGTGCAATGGCGAGAGCTTGCCCGCAGCGTGCGCGGCCTGAACCGCCTTCCACGCATTCTTGTTGGGCATGTCGACCGGCGTGTAACTGCGGTTCGGCAGCGCGTTGTAGATGAAACGGTAACGCTTCGAAGTGATTGAACGTGAAAGATCCAAACCATCGGTTCGGGTGATCGGTCCCCAGTGCCAGCCGCGTTCGGCGAATACGTAGCGCCGGTCTTCAGCCTTTTTGCCAAGCAGGTGCCGGAGAAAACTGATCCCCGTCATTTCCTTCGTCTGTCTCATTCCGCATGCGGCAAGAATCGTCGGGCCGAGGTCTGTGCCGCAGACAAGCGCCGAAGAGTTCGCCCCCGGTTTGACTCGATCCGGCCAGCGGATCATCAACGGAACATGATTGCCGCGGTCCAGCAGAGTGCCTTTGCCGCGAAGCAGCGCTTCGCCGTTATCCCCCATAAAGATGACCAACGTGTTCTCTTCGATGCCACGGGTCTCTAAAAGCTGCATGATCAGTCCAAATCCCTGATCCAGTTCGCGCACCGACGCAAGGTATCTGGCGTAATCGACGCGGACTTCGGGAAGATCGGGCCAGTCAGCTGGAAGCTTCAATTTGCCCGGATCGATGCCGTCATGCTTCAGCGCGAATTTTCGGTGCGGCTGATTGAATCCAAAGTAGAGAAAGAACGGTTTGTTGTCGGGCGCTTTGTCCAGAGCAGCGGCAACGCGGTCGGCGACACGCAACAAATTGTCGCCTTTTGTTCCCGCAGATCGCACGAAGTGATCAAACCGTTTATCAAGACTCTGCATGCCGGCTTCGCGCAGCGTCCTGTCAATGTGCTCGGCCTCGCGAACCCGGCCATCGAGATGCTGGTGACGTCCATCCAATCCCACCCAATAGCCGCCTTCGCGAAGCACATCTGTGAAGAAGCGAACATCAGCGCGCGGCGGCTGCGCGAACCGCGTCACACCCAGGCCGACGGGAGATCGACACGCGAAAATCGAAATCCGTGACGGGGCACATTGCGGAGCGGACGTGTAAGCCCGATCAAACCGCATTCCCTGCTCGGCGAATTTCTGAAGATTCGGCGTAATCCTGAACCGCTTTGTGTTCTCGTCGTCGTAACAGCTGACATGCGGGACGCTGTGATCGTCGGAAAGAATCAGCAGCACGTTTGGGCGCAACTGCTCGGCCGACAGCGGCGAACTGAGGCCGGCCACAAGCAGCGCGGCCATAATCACACGTAGCGTTAATTGGGACTTCATAGGCGAATAAAGCTTTTCTGGAGACACGTCGGATTACGGACCCTATTCACTTCCTTGTCTTGTTCTTCTGCTTTCTGCGGTTTGCCTTTTGGCCAGCGTCGGGATACGAGTCCAGCGCCTGCTGCAGCGCTCTGCGGGCTGATTCCCCAGGAGGCCCCGCCCGGCCGATGGCAATCGGCCGTTTCTCGAGCACGTCGGCGATCGTGTCAAACATCTCCCCATTGTCGTACAGTTTATAGCGCTTGTCTCGTGCGAACCTGACTTCGTAATGGCTGTACTTGTCGTTGTATTTTGCGGATGACGGCCGGGGAAAGTAGTAGCAGTAAATCCACTCGCGTTTCCGCCCTGCCCTGCCCTCGCACTGCGGCCAGAAACTCCAGCCATCTCCGTCAGTGATTTTTTTTGAAGGCAGTCCGGCTGCTTCAACCATCGTTGGGAACAAATCGGAAAAGCAGACGAGATCGTCGACCACTTTCCCGGCCGGCGCTCTCCCTGGCCAGTTGACGATCAAAGGCACGCGAGTCCCGTAGTCGTGCGTGTAACCTTTCCCGCCTCGAATCTGACGCCCATTCAGTTCGGATGTCAGACTGGCATTGGTTCCGTTGTCGCCGGTAAAGATGATGAGCGTGTTCTCTCGAAGTCCGAGTTTCTTCAACGTGTCTTCGAGCCGTCCGACGTTCTTGTCGATGTACTGCACCATGTCGATGAAGTTCCGTTTCTCATCCTTTGACTTCGGGTCGGCGCTGTCTGGGGTCACCGAAAACGGATTGTGGGGAAGTATCATCGGGAAGTAGGCGAGGAACGGCTTTTCTTGATTCGTCTTAATGAATTCGATCAAGAAATCCGTCGTGATGTCGGGCCCATAACTGCTCTCCGGCAACTCGAGCAGTTTCCCATCCTGCATCAGCGACGGATTCCAGTAGCGCTCTCGCCCGCCGCCAGGAATGTTCCACAGGCAGTGTGTGTCGAAGCCTGCTTCTTCCGGGGAGATCCCGCCTTTGCCTGTCAGCAGCTGCCATTTGCCGGCCACGGCTGTCGCGTAGCCATGCTCTTTGAAGTAGTTGGCGAAAGTCGGTTCGCCCTTCGGATACACGCCAAAATCAAAATAGTTGTACACGTTCGACTTGCCGGACATCAGGTTGACGCGGCTCGGAGTGCACAACGGTGTCGAGTGGCAGTTCTCAAATCGAATGCCCCCGGCAGCCAGCGCGTCAAGCCGAGGCGTTGAATACTCACGACTTCCATAGGCGCTGAAGCATTCGAATCCGACATCATCAGCGAGAATCATGATGATGTTCGGCTTGTCGGCGGCTTGAAGCGTGAGAGCGACAAGGGAAAGACAGAAGGTTGTCAGATATCGGCGCATGTTTTATTTATCCGGATTGCTATTTAGCGAACAAGCATGGCGCGCCTGGCATTTCAGCCAGGGACTCGTTTGCAGGATTGTCAATCGCCGGCTGGAAAACGTCCAGACCGGAGAGTGGCGCGATCGCGGAGTTCCCGTGCAAGTGATTCATCATGATCAAGAACTTTTCCATCGCAACACTGTTGCTGCTTTGCGCCGGTTTGTGTGCGCCGGCGGCGACCCCGTCGACTCAGACCGCGATCATGAAGCCGGGAGTGAAGCTTTTTTCGGATCGCCAGTACACCCTCATCGAGGCGCCGGAGTTTCTGCGCGGACGCCAGTTTCTGCGCACCAGCATTGAGGGTTACACGATCGAATGCGTCACTCCGGGCGGGCTCTACGTCACGACGCTCAGCGTAGATCATTCGGCCAACAGGGGCAGCGACCTGCTCGCTCGGGGATTCAAGAAAGTCGATGCGCCTGAGTTCCAACTTTTCCAGGGCGTCCTCAACCGCGTCTTGGTTTACCGCAAGCGACTGGAGAGCGGTGAAAAAGTGTCCATCGGGAAACTCGCCCTTCCAATTCTCGGTGACGGGGTGGAGATCAAACTGCTGGCCACCCGGAAGCCGAAGCCTCCCGTGAAGAAGGAGACGCCCGGGGACGCTGCCGCGCGCATCGCGAAGATGGAAAAAGTGGCTGAACACGCGCTTGTCCCACCGGTGGTGAATACCTCGCCGCTTCCCAAGTATGATTACAATAAACTCGATTACGGCATGACCATCGGCATCGAACGCACGCCGGGAGGGCGGCTTTGGGCGTGCTGGGTGGCGGGCGGTGACAGTCCGGACGCTTTCTTCGTCCTCGCCTCCAGTGACGACGACGGGGAGACCTGGTCGAGGCCGCGCGTCGTGCTCGATTCCAGCGCGGACGGACTTGGCGACAAGCGCAGCATTCTCGTCGGCAATCTCTGGACGGATCCTAAGGGCCGGCTCTGGCTCATCTTTGATCAGTCGATGGACATGTTCGACGGTAGGGCCGGTGTGTGGGCGACCGTCTGCGAAAATCCCGACGCCGAAGCGTCGGCCTGGTCCCAGCCGCGTCGCATCTGGCACGGCGTCACGCTCAACAAACCGACCGTGCTGTCCACGGGCGAATGGATGCTGCCGATCTCACTCGATCAACGGCCCGGCTTTCGCAAGTTCCGCGGCTGCTTCCGCGAACTTGATCCCTTGCGCGGGGCGAATGTCTTCGTCTCCACTGACGAAGGCGCGACCTGGCAACGGCGCGGCGCCCGCGTCTTCCCGAAACCCGATTGGCACGAACACATGATCGTGGAAAAGAAGAACGGTTCCCTCTGGATGCTTGCCCGCACTGGAAACGGCATCATGGAATGCATCTCAACCGATGATGGCGCCACCTGGAGCGAGCCCGTGAACTCAGCGATCAAACACCCCGTCGCGCGCTTCCACATCCGGCGATTGCAATCCGGTCGCCTGCTCCTGATCAAGCACGGCGACAAGATCGACTCCCACAATGGCCGCGTAAAACTCAGCGCCTGGCTTTCCGATGACGATGGCGACAGTTGGAAGGGCGGCCTTGTCCTCGACGAACGCAAGGGCGTCTCCTATCCCGACGGCTTCCAGGCTCCCGATGGAACAATCTACATTTCCTGGGATCGCAATCGTTCGACCGACGGGGAAATCCTGATGGCGCGTTTCAACGAAGACGACATTCTCGCCCGAGAGTTTAAAGGGCCGAAGTCGAGGACCAAGATGCTTATCAGCCGGCCGCTTGCGAAACAGAAGAAGACGGAATGATCGTTGTTGGTTGGTGAATTTTGAGGGTCGATATTCGAATGTCCGACACGATTCGTGAGTCGGCTATTTCATTAGCGCCGGCTTTGCCCACACGGCGTAGTTGCTCTTCGCATCGGGCCCGCGCGATTTGACGTTGAGCTGCAACTGCGCCACGCCGCTGATATCGCAGGCGATGTCATGCGCCGGCTCGCTTCCGCCGGCGACCGCGCTGGCGAGGATCTTGCCGTCACCGAGCACGGTGAATTCCACGCGGCCTTTGTCGCCGATGCCGGCTTGCAGGCCGGCGACCGCCGTGAAGCGATGATAAACACCTTGGGGCAGGTGAAACGTCAGAGGTTTGCCCATGCCAACGCTGATGCCTTCGGCGAAATGTTTCTCGCTCACGTCGCCGTTATCGCCGGCGACGCGCAGCTTGATCGGAACGGCCTTCGTTCCTTTCTCCATCACCACGTTGCTGGACGCATGCCCCCAGAACGGCGCGCTGAAAAAGTGCGACTGCGGATAAAACAGATTCACCGCTTCCATCGGCCAGAACGTTGCGATGCTGACGCGTCGGCGCTGCGCCTGGGCCTCCGCGTCGAACCGGGCCGAGCCGAGGCAGATGATGGTGTGCATCGCATCGGCGACGACCTGCGCGTCTTTCGTGGCGGCGCGGAGTTGATGCTTCACGACAGTTGCCCTGTCGTTCGCGTAGAGCCCCTGGATGATCGGCACCGTGGCGCTGCGCGCGTTGATGATGGCCTCGTGCACGCGATGCAGCAGCCGCCAACTGGCTTCCTCCACCGTGGCGCCGAGCTGCAGCGGTTCATAATCAGCGATGCTCACCGCGAAGTCTCCGTTCTCAATCGGCCCATGCAACAGTTTGCCCTCCATCACCGGCGTCGGCGGCATGAACTGTTGGAGCAGGGTAAACATGTTGTCACCCGGCATGGTGTGCGACGGGCTTCCGAAATCCTCGATCAAGTGGCAAATGGTCCCCATGTAGCGGGCGGCGTCACCGGTCTGACCGGCCTTGAGCGCATCGACCGCCTTCTGCATGAAGTAGCGCAGCGTCTCGCGGTTCACCGTCTGGTCCGCCTGCGGCAAATGCAGCTTTGGCAGATACACCTCGCCCGGGCTGCTCTCCATCGCGGCGAACTTCGCGTTCGCCTTGTCGACATACACCCGGTCCGGGATCATGCAGTGCTTCGCGGACAAGGGATCGAGCTCCGCGCCGAGAAGCTCCTGCTGCCATGCGGGGAGTGTTTCCAGCGCCGCTTTCGTGATCGCATGATGCGGCTGGCCCCAGCCGAATAGATGGACAGGAAGCAGCAGCAGAATGGCGAGGAGTGTGAGAGTCTGTTTCATAGATCGGATAGGATTCGTCAGGGTGTTTTCAGACTGGATTTATTTCCAGCAGATTCAGAGAGGCAAACCGATGATTTGGCGGGAAGAGATTAGCCGGCCATGCTGAATCTGTGGGAACTGATTTTGGAGAAGGTCCGCCTCCGTTTTTTCGCCAACAGCCTTCAGCCCGCCGCTCCACTCAATATCTTGCGCTCGACCGAATCCCCGTCAAACGAGACTTAATCGAAGCCCTCAGTATAGGAGGGGGCGATTCTCACAAGTTTCAAAAGACAAATCGATGGAATTTCAAGGAAACGGCCCCAAGAGCTTCCGAATAGGCGCCGTTTCGGAAAACAAGAGAACGTGAAAGATCCGGAGGAAGCCGCATCACTGATTGGACGCCTTGTTTGATCCTTCTCTATTTTTTAGGGAAATCGAAAACTTGTGGGTAATGCACAGCAGTAGAGGAGGGGGGGCGGTTCTCACCATTGCAGCTTCGGAAAAGCGTCGTGGCTTATCCGAATTCTTACTTTATCGGACCGACCCCTTTCCGAATTCCCGAGCGCTCAAGAAACTGAAAAGAACAGACACATGAGAAAGATTAGAATTTGCCGAATTGAATAGGATTGGGAACAATCGGCACAGACGCCGCCAGAGGAATTCAAGAAAAGCGGATATCAGTCATCAGTCATGAATCGAATAACACGGGTATGGTTCTTGGGGCTCTTGCTGGTTGCCACAGCCGGGCTGAGGGCAGAGGTGAAACTGCCGTCCATCATTTCTGACCACATGGCGCTGTTGCGCGCGGAACAGACGCCGATCTGGGGGAAGGCGGATCCGGGCGAACGGGTTGCCGTCTCGCTGAACGGCGCAACCGTGGAGACGATCGCCGGGGAAGATGGTCAATGGCGGGTGTCGCTGAATCTGGCTGACTCGCCGGAAGGGCCCTTCGAAATGACCGTTAGCGGAAAGAACACCCTGACGATCAGGGACGTCGTCGTCGGCGAGGTCTGGCTGGCGTCAGGTCAGTCCAATATGGAGCAGATGATGCTCTCCCAGAATCCGGAGGAGGCGGCCACGGCGGTGAATCCCATGCTCCGGCAGTTCATCGCCATCAAGCAGATGTCTCTGGAGGCGGGTGAGGATGTCGGAGGTTTTTGGTTGCGTGTGGAACCGGGGCAGACGGACACGATGAGCGCAGTGGGGTATTTTTTCAGCAAGTCGATTCACGAAAAGACGATGCGTCCGGTTGGCCTGATCAAGGCCGCCTGGGGAGGGCGGAACATCGAGTCGTTCATCAGTCCGGAGGCGCATGACTCGGTTGAGGATTTCAAGGCATCTCGAAAGAAAGCGTTGGAGAATCTGAGTGGCAAAACAACGGCGTTCACGAAGTGGCTGCAGGCAACCGGGCGCTCGGATCGTCCGACAGTGGATATTGACTCGTTTCTGAATGGCGATGCCTCGTTGGCGAACGGCTGGGTCGAGGTCAAGGATTCAGGACTCGTCTCGGACCCGGCGCTTCCATCCTACGGCGCGGTCTGGTTTCGCAAGGATATCGAGCTAACCGCCTCGCAGATCCGTGTCCCGCAGTATCTGTTTGTTGGATTCAAGAGCGCCGACTTCTTCAGTGTCTATCTGAACGGCAAGCTCGTGGAGCGGGCAGATATGGAGGACTTTACGACTTCCTCCGGGCTGAACTCCAGGATCTATCTGATGCCGAAGGACATGCGCGAAGGGGTAAACCAGTTGGCCTTGCGTGTGTTCGCTCCCTGTCGGCCGACTCACCTCGCGTGGGCGCCGTTTTTGAACGGAAAGTCCTACGGTGGAGGCTGGCTGGGCAAGGCGGAGTTTGCGCTGCCGAATGTGCCGCGGGAACCCGGGAGGCCCGTATTCCCGCCGCCGATGTTTACGGTTGGCGGAACTATCTACAACGGGATGATTCAACCGCTGGCTCCGTATGCCCTTCGGGGAGTGATCTGGTATCAGGGAGAATCCAATACTCGCGATCCAGCCAATTACCGGAAGCTGATGCCGCTTCTCATCAGGGACTGGCGGAGTCATTGGGGAAATGATCGTTTGCCCTTCTATTTCTGCCAACTTGCCAATTGGAAAGAGAAGACGGACCAGCCTGGGGAGAGCAGCTGGGCGGAGCTGAGGGAAGCTCAATCGATGACGCTCTCAGTCCCGGATACCGGAATGGCGGTTCTGATCGATACGGGAGAATCGAAGGACATCCATCCCCAAAGCAAGGACATCGCGGGTGAGCGTCTCGCGAGGATTGCGCTGGCGAGGACCTACGGGAAAGCCATTCCATTCTCCGGCCCGATCTACAATTCCATGAAGGTGGAAGGCTCCAGGATTCGGATCAGTTTGCAGCATTTGGAAGGTGGGTTGCTGGCCGGAGAGATTCCGCCGGAGTATCCCGTGATGCGCAGAAGAGGCGAGACGGCCCCGCTGGAGAGGAACAGCCCGAACAGCGAGCTGGAGGGATTTGCGATCTGTGGAGCAGACCGGGACTGGGTCTGGGCCGAGGCGAAGATCGATGGCGACACCGTGCTGGTCTGGTCGGACAAGGTCATCGCGCCCGTGGCGGTGCGCTATGCATGGGCAGAGAATCCCACCTGCAATCTCTACAACCAGGCGGACCTTCCGGCCTCCCCCTTTCGCACCGATCCTGCCAGCGGGGACAGGCCGAACGCGGGCGTTGCCATCGGCTCGCATGTGGCCGTCACGCCCGCCCCGCATTCCATGGACTGGTGGACGGCGCGCCATCAGTCGATTCTGGAGCGCAACGCCCAGGGACAGGTCGATTTGCTCATGATTGGTGATTCCATCACTCACGGCTGGGGTGGACTCTCTGCAAAGGCGATCTGGGAAGAATATTATGAACTACGGAATGCCGTGAACCTCGGCTACATCGGCGACCGCACCGAGAATGTGCTCTGGCGGCTACAGAACGGGGAGATCGACCACATCCAGCCCAAACTGGCCCTCCTCATGATCGGAACGAATAACTCGAACGGAAAAGAATGTTCGCCGGAGCAGATTGCGGACGGCATCAAGGCGATTGTCAGGACCCTGCGCGCCCGACTGCCGAATACCAAGATCCTGATTCTTTCGATTTTTCCCCGGGGCAATGCGGAGATGAAGAGGGCCAACGCGCCGGTCGCCGCCTACAACGATCAGTGGGCAAAGTGCGACGAAGCCAGCCGGATCGCTTCGCAAATGGCGGATGGAATGATGATCCATTTTCTGAATGTCAACCATGTCTTCCTCAACGAACAAGGCGAGCTGACCCGCGACATCATGCCAGACCTTCTGCATCCGAAAACCAAAGGCTATCGCCTCTGGGCGGAGGCGATGGAGCCCACCATCGCGAAGCTGATGGGCGACGGGAAAGATGGCAAGGCTTCCGCCTCTCCCGCCATGCACGCAGCGGGCGCTGGCCTCTTCGATAAATCCAACCTCGCTGCCTGGTGCATCGTACCCTTCGACGGCAAGAAGCGCGGTCCCAAAGAGCGGGCCGCGATGCTGAAACGGTTGGGCATTTCGAAGTTCGTCTACGACTACCGCGCCGAGCACATCCCGCAGTGGGACGAGGAACTCACGGCGCTGAAAAAGCACGACATCGAGCTGCTGGGCTGGTGGTTCCCGGTCATGCTCAACGGCCGGGCGAAGGAAACGTTGGAAGTTTTTCGCCGCCACGGCGTCACCCCCCAGCTATGGGTCAGCGGCGGCGGCCGGGAGGCGGTCGAAGCGGAAAACGAAGCCGATCAGCAGGCCCGCATCGCCCGGGAAGTCGCTCGGTTCACACCCATTTGCAAGGCGGCTGCCGAGCAGGAACTCACCGTCGGACTCTACAACCACGGAGGATGGTTCGGCGAGCCGGAGAACGCCGTGGCCATCGTCAAAGCCCTCGAGGCCCGTAGCATCGAGAACGTCGGCATCGTCTACAACCTTCACCACGGTCACAGTCATCTCGACCGGCTCCCGGCGGCGCTCGAGCTGATGAAGCCGCACCTGCTCTGCCTCAACCTCAACGGCATGGATATCGACGGCGACAAGAAGGGCCGCAAGATCCTCCCGCTTGGTGTGGGCACCGAGGATGCCAAAGCGCTGCGCATCATCCGCGATAGCGGCTACGACGGTCCTTTCGGCATTCTCAATCACACGCAGGAAGACGCCGAAGGCCGCCTCCTCGACAATCTCGACGGTCTCCGCTGGATTCTGCCACAACTCGATGATGCGGCGCCCGGCCCCAGGCCACACTATCGCACCTGGAGCGAACAACCGGAGACCTCCGCCCCTGCCGCTCGAAAATCTCCCGCTACCGCCGCCGGTGTCCCGTCGTTGAACGATTCATTCGGCAAAGCCCTTTCCGGTGGAATGACGGTTCCGGGAAACGCCGACTATCACACGCTGCCCTTTACCATCGAGTGCCGCGCGAGGCTCGACAGCCAGGACCGCTTCAACATCCTCGTCGCCTGCCAGCCGAAATCCGCGAGCGCGCACTGGGAGCTCTACACTCACTCAAAGCGTGGCTCCCTCGCTCTCTACCTCCCGGGACGGGGCGGCGATTACGATTCGAGGGTCAACATCTGCGACGGCAAATGGCATGACCTCGCCGCCAGCGTCAGCGACGCCGGAGTGACGCTTTGGGTCGATGGGAAAAAGGTGTTCGAGAAACCTCTCCGCAAGGCAAAACCGGTACCGCCCGTTCGCCAGGTGACCCTCGCCTTTGGCCGACTCGTCGAGGGCACGCTCGGCTGCGATGGCCTCATCGACGACGTGCGCCTCTCGCGCGGGGTCGTGAATCCCGTTGCCAGCGACGCCCCGCGCGAACGGCGCGGGAACACCCTCGGGCTTTGGAATTTCGACGCGAAGGGGTCGGTCCGATAATTAAAGAATGAAGGGGTCGGTCCGATAAAAGAAGAATCCCAACGTTATTTTTCTTAATTATCAGACCGCTTCACGAATCCTCCTCGAGTGTGATGTGGGGCAAACTCCAAATGGGTTCCTCTTAATCAATCCACTCCATTGAAGGGAGGGGGCGCTTTCACGTTCAGGTCGATTGAGTAAAAGCCTTTGCCGGCCGTGATGTACAGGGTGTTTCCTTCGGGGCCTCCCAGCGTGCAATTGGCCGGACCTTCGGGGCAATCGATGCGGGCCAACTCCTTGCCGGCGGGAGAAAGGATCCGCACCTGGCCCTTCCAGGTGGCGTAGAGATTGCCTCGCTCGTCGATGGTCAGACCGTCGCTGCCGACCCTTTCCAGGCCAAAGAAGTAATCACCGGGACAGACTCCGTCGAATACCCGGGAGGTGAACGGCGAGGGCGACTGCCCGCGCGACGATGTAGATCGTGAAGGCCGCCCAAAGGCCGGCGTTGCCGTCCCCCTTCAGCATCCACCACGAAGCCAGATAGATCAGGAGCGAAATCAGGGAAGCGTCACGCATCGCCGCCCCTTTCGTTGCGCCAACGAAAACGCCGTCCAGCTGATACGCTGCGAAGGACAGAGCCATGTAGACCGCCGCCAAGTAACGATAGTCCAACGCGAGCTCCACGACGACTGCGTTATCACTGAGCGCGCGGATCGCCCAGCCCCCGGGAAACAGCGTCAGCACGGCTAGCGACAGCGCCGTAAGACCGGAAAGTTCGATCGAAAGCCGGAGAACGCGGTCGAATTCGGCCAGATTTTTCCGGCCCACGGCCTTCCCGACCAGCGACTCAGTGACAAACGCGAATCCATCGAGGAAAAAGGCGGAGAACATGATGAGCTGAAGGAGAATATGGTTTGCGGCGAGCGCTTCGTCACCGAATTGCGCTCCCTGTCTCGTGAACCAGCCAAAGCCAATCAGCAGAAACAGGGTTCGCAGGAGAATGTCCCGATTCGCCGAAATGGCGGCCAGCAGGCGCCGGGACTCGCACAATCCTCTCCAGGTCCAGAATGGGGTTGGCTCTGGCTGTTGTCGTTGGTGACGCTTGAGTATTTGCAGCGCGACCGCCAACGAAATCCCAGCCACGATCCACTCGCTCAGAACAGTCCCCCAGGCGATCCCGATGACGCCCCAGCCCAACACGCCGCCGAGGTAAACATCGAGGGCGATGTTCAGACCGTTGAGCAGCGCCTGCAGGGCGAGTATGTGCCGGCTCTTCCTCAAACCGACAAACAATCCCATCAACGCGTATGAGGCCAGAGTGGCGGGCGCGCCCCAGATTCGAATGAAGAAATAGCTCTTTGCGGTGGCATCGACGGCGTCGCTGGCGTCGAAAAGCGGAAACAGCAGCCAGGAAATCGGAGCCTGGAGCGCGAGAATTGCGATTCCAATCAGCAGGGCGAGAACCAGCGCGCGTCCGAGACTCAATCGAATCTCAAGTTCGTCTCCGGCGCCGTCCGCCTGAGCCACGAAGCCGGTCGTCCCCATCCGCAGAAAGCCGAACGTCCAGAAGACGAAACCGAAAATCACGGATCCAAGCGCGATGGCGCCGAGGTCCACCTCCGTGCCGACGTTTCCGATAACAGCTGTGTCGGTCAGGCCGAGCAGCGGAGTTGCCATGTTGGCCAGAATGATCGGCCAGGCCAGTTTCAGGATTTCTCTCCGGGTCGGAGCCGCATTCATCGGTCAAGGAATCCACCCCGGGCGGCTATGGACAAGATCTCACTGATTGCTTCATGACGTTCGCGCAGTTCGCGTTGATCTTCGGATCAGAATTGCCGGTGAATCAACAACATACATCTTTCCATCTGTTGCTTTGGGCTGTCCGGATCTCCCGCGGCGGAATCGGGGTCGAGTCTTCGCTTTCCACAATTCGCAGGTAGGGGTCCGTCCGATAAAAGAAGAATCGCGTTCGGCTGAAGATGGGCAGGAGGCGGGTGATTCGCTGAAATCGAACGGTCATTTCGCTGCATTGAAGGGAGGGGGCGCTTTCACGTTCAGGTCGATTGAGTAAAAGCCTTTGCGGGCCGTGATGTACAGGGTGTTTCCGCCGGGGCCTCCCAGCGTGCAATTGGCCGGGCCTTCGGGGCAATCGATCCGTGCCAACTCCTTGCCGGCGGGAGAAAGGATCCACACCTGGCCCTTCCAGGTGGCGTAGAGATTGCCGCGCTCGTCGATGGTCAGACCGTCGCTGCCGATCGGGGCAAACACGCGTCGGTTCTGGATCTTGCCTTCGCCGGCGACGTCGTAGGCGAAGATCTTTTGCTTCACGGTATCCGCGACGTAGAGAATCTTGCGATCGTTGGAAAGCAGGATGCCATTGGGTTTGCCCGCGTCATCGATAACGCGAGTGAGGGTATTTCGGCGGCTGAAATAGTACACGCCCTCTATGTCCATCTCCATGTCGTCCCGTTTCCCGTAGCGGGGATCGGTAAAATAGATGCCGCCATAGCCATCCTGAACCAGGTCGTTCGGGCTGTTGAGTTTCTTGCCTTCAAACTGGTCGGCCAACACAACCACATTGCCCTCGGCATCGGTGCGGGTGAGTCGGCGGTTTCCGCCTTCACAAGCCAGCAAGGCGTCCGCCGGCGTCCACCACAGTCCGTTGGCCCGGCCGGATCCTTCGCGAAACACCTTCGTCTTCCCGGTCGCGGGATTGAAAACCATGATCCGTTCATTGGGAATATCCGTGAAGTAGATCATTCCATCGGGCCCCTGCGCAGGGCCTTCAGTGAATTTGAATCCGTCAGCCAGCTGCCCCACCCTGGCGCCTTGGGGAACGATTTCTCCCTCGCTCCTTTTCGGAACCACCGTCTCGGGCGAGGGCGCCGTCGGGTTTTCCTGGATGCGGATGTTGCGCATGCGGACCCGCTTTTTCTCCGGAGTGTTTCCCTGGCCGTGCACCTGGATTCCGATAAATCCCGATGCTGTCACATTATCCCTGCGGTCGACCGCCAGGACCCCATTGATCCAGGAGCGGATGCGATCGCCAATGGCTTCGATGCGGAAGTGATTCCACTGGTTCTGTTTGAAAGCATAGCGGGCGGCCTGATTGTCGGTGAGATTGTTGAGCCACCCGCGGTGACCGCCTTCGTAAAGGCCGCCGGACCAGGCGCGATCCGAGGGATCGATCTCGATTGAGTAGCCGTACACGTGTCCCTCGCGAGCGCCCTTTCCCTTTTCCGGACGCTTGTCGCCGACATTGAATTTGTGGCAGCGAATCTGGATGCCGGAGTTCAGGTCGGAATCAACGTTGAACTCCAGTTCGAGAATGAAATCGCCGTATTCCTTCTCCGTTGCCAGGACGTTGTCATAGGTGTTTGGAGCGGAGACGCCGACGATCGCGCCGGCTTCCACGGTGTATTTCGCTTCGCCGCTCACCCGCGTCCAACCCTTGAGCGTCTTTCCGTCAAACAGGTCGACCCACTGGTCTTTTTCCTGGGCCTGTGCGCTCAACATTGTGGTCAGCGCCAGCGTCGCCATTAACAGCCTGCTTCTCATTTTTTTCATTTTCGATTGGTTTGCAATTGGTTCACCTCGGATTCCGTCAGCGCCCGCCTGTAGAGCCGGACATCTCTGATCCTGCCGTTGAAATAATTGTACTGCCCGAATCCAATCTGCAACGGAGCGTCGTTCGTCAGATCAAAACTGTTGGCGTCGAATGCCTCCGATTCAGCCGCCCGCTTTCCATCAATGAAGAGTTTCAATTTGCCGCCCGTTTTCACCGCGGCGATGTGCCGCCACCCGTGTTTCAGTTCCCGGTCATAGCTGACAACCTTGCCCGCCTCGAATGAGCGCACATGTCCCGAGGGAAAGGCGCCGGAGAACAACCTGCCTTTAAAGACCGCCATCGAGTAGGCGCGGCGGTAGATCACCTTCTCGGTGAGGTCCACGCGCCCCACGGACTTCCATTCTTCACCGCCGTCATATCGGAAAACCTCAGCCATCGGCAAAGACCCGGCGTACAGTTTGCCGTTGTAGTGATTGGACGACATGATCTCCTGTTCCTGACCGAGGCGACCGGTGGAGACCCAATTCGTCCCGCCCTCGTGCCGGTAGACCTTGCCCTCAGGCCAGGTTCCCGCGACGAGTTTTCCCCGGTGGTGTCCAAGGCTGTAGACCTGTGTGCCGGTCTTATCCCCATCCAGGCCGGTGGGAACCCATTTATCGCCGTTCCAATAGGCCTGAGTCCGACTCGCCGTTCCCAGCAATCCGGTGTGATGCCAGCCTTTTCCATCAAATCGAAATACGGAACCCTCGTCGTATGATGTGGCATAGATGGATCCGTTGTGAACCGCCATCGCCTCGGTCCGCAGATCGCCGGGAGTTCCCATCGACCGCCACTTCGTCCCTCCTTCGTAACGGAAGAAGGCCGGCTGATAGAAACCGGTCGCGTAGAGATCGCCCTTGAAATTGACCAGTCCGTTGACTCCGTCCAATCCCAGCAATTGGCCCAGGTCCGTCCACTGGCCGTCGTCCTCAAGCCGGAATACCTTACCGCCGATATGATGCGACAGCGTCGGCTCCAAACCTGAGTAGTGCAACAGAACGCGAGACACGCCGACGTGCAGCCTGCCCTGGAAACTTGCCATCGAGGTAACCCCGTTGCTCTTCCAGGGCGCGCCGAGATCCTCCCACTCCCCTGTCTTCTTGTACCGGTAGACGTGGCCCTTGTCGTTGTTGGTGCGACCTTCCACGGTTCCCACATAGAGATCCCCATCGTGAACAGCCATACTGTGGATGAACACCGATTTACCCGGATGGCCTTCATCGCGCCACTCCGCTGATTGCCGGCCGTTGTCGATGCCGAACTGAATGTTTCGATAGTTGGCCTGGCTGCCGGTTGCGCCCGCGTGATTGAACAGGCTGAGATTGAAACCCCTGCGGGTCTTCGGATCGTATTTGCTGATCAGATCGCCCGGATTGTCATCCATTTTCTCCGCGGTAAAAACCCACAGAGAGAGTGAGAAGTCCTCGCGTCCAAGGGCCAGTGACGCGCTGTGGGGAATTTCAATGTAGCTCTTTACTCCATCAAATTGCGCGGCCCCGTTTTCCTCGGCCGGGAAAACCGCCCCATGATTGTTCGCCGCATTCCCATGGCTGGAACTGTCCCGCAAATCACTCCGCAGTTTCCAATGTCCGGCGAGACCGCTTTGCTGCGCATCCACGTCGGGGCAGACGTTTGCCAGGATCAGGCAGACCAGCATGAAGATCGCCCGGCAAATACGGTGGTTTGGTTCTCGTGTATTTCGCATGACGTAACATTCTCTGTAATGGGAGGATTTATTCAAGCTCAGATCGTTTCATTCGAGGGCGTGATTTCTTGAAGGTGGCCATAGACTCGGAGCTGGAAAAAGCGGCGCGCGGCGCCGCAATCCAAAACCTCACGGATAAGGGACATCGTGCGGATATCGTGGCAGCGTCTGGGAGCGCCATCTCGCAGACCGCTTTTTAGCGGTTAGACAGGTGATAGCTCCCCCTAACATTTATCGGCGACCCTTTTTCAGATCCGGGAGATCGTAGACACGCAAAGCGCCATACACAGCTTGGTGAATATGATCGTAGGCGTTGCGGCTTGTCATCAGTTCGCGCCATGAGGCCAGACCGTCCTCGATCTGCACACTGGAAACAAGTTGGGGTTCCACAAAACCCGCATGAAGGGCCGCGGGCGAGGTTTCGCCGGTGGAATGGATAACGGTTGTCTTCTTCTCCGATGAGATGGTGAGCCAGCGTGCGCAAATCAGAAGATCTTCGGTTCGCATGGTCAGCCAACTCCGCCCCAGCATTTGACCGATGAAGGAATCGGCTCCGGTGAAACGCCAGTTCCGGGTTTGCGTTTCGCCGGTGTCGCGGACTTCGACAATCAACACCGGGTGTCCCTTGGCATGCCAATGCTACGCTTGTGCTACGGCAGAGTTCATGCCTTTGCCAGGCGCGAACAGGACCGGCTCTCGTTTGCCGCCGGGCCAATGCAATGCAGGAAGGACGATGCCGGACTCTGCGTGGATGATCAACTTATTGGGAAGACCGTCGCCGGGCAGGTGTTCGACTTTCGGTTGCGGCAGTCCGGTCAACCTGCGTATGCCCGTCACATTGCGAACCCTTTCAGGTGTGAGCGGCGCGCGCTTCGCGGCAAGCGCCCGCTCAGCCTCGACATAAACGTCGAAGACCGACTTTGCCCCGGGCAGCCAGCGGACTTGACCGTCGGGTGTGACGACTAATTCCTCGTCACTCAGGATGGGAACTTCATCATCTTCGAACACCTCCACATGACGGCCCTGAAGCCAGCGCGCCATGAAGCGCACGACGCCTTCGCGCATGCATTTGGTGAATCCGTGCTTGTCGTTGGTCTCCAACAGCTCCACGCGTTCGGGATGGCCGAGTGAGGTGTATATCCGCTTGGCCTGACGAAAGGCTTCCCATGATCCGGCGATGGGCACGTAGTCGTGGGTGGCGGCCAGGATCAGGGTCGGCCTGGGGGCGCGGGCAAGGATAAAGTCCGGGTGATCGAACCCATCGCGAATCTGGGCGTGAAGATTTTGCTCCGCGTCTCCCGGGCCGGGGAACTCGTTCTTGCGCCGGTGGGTGGTCATGAAACAACCCGGCGCAGCGGCCACAATCCGTTCGTCGAAGCCCATGAGATAGCTGGTGAGATTCCCGCCGCCTGAAATGCCGGTGCAACCGATGCGACTGGCATCCACTTCCGGGCGACTGCAGAGGTAATCGATTCCCCGCATGCCATCCCACACCATCATTGCCGCCAACGATCGGCCGAGCAGGATCGGCGCGACGCCGATCGGATTGTGTTCACCCCGTGGCCGGCGAATCTCGTGCGGCTGATCGCCGATCAACTGACGACGCTCCCCCTGACCGAGCGGATCGAAACAGAGGACGACAAAGCCATGTTGCGCGAGGAGAATGCTGGCCTTCTGGTAACTGGAGTAGGCTTTGCCATTCGCGGAATGTCCGCAGGGCAGCAACACGCCGGGAAACGGCCCCTCCCCCGGCGGCAGATAGAGATTTCCCGTGACGTGAAAGCCCGGAAGACTCTCAAACAGCACGTGTTCAATCGTGTAACCCTTTCGCTGAACGCGCCCGGTGATCTTTGGGTTCAGAGGATTGCGCTCGGGCAACGGACCAAAAACGCCTGCCAGAAAATCCCGCCGCTTCTGCTGATAATCCGGGATCGTCTCCGGAGATGCCAGCGCCGCTTCGAGTTCCGCAAGACGAGCATCCAGCGCATCACGAACCAGATCCCGCTGATACGCGCGCATCATCTGGTTCGTCTTGTCCGCATTGAAGTCAGTTGGCAGCACGCGGTTAGCGCCCTGGGCTTCGAGCGTCAGGGTTGCTGAGCAGACAAGGGGGATGAGGAACATTGACTTCATGTGAGTTCAGAATAGCGAATGACTCGACAGGCTATCTACTGCCTGGAGCAGCCTTTTTCAATCCTTCCGCTCCCACTGCATTGGAGCTTTCCACGCAGTCTCGCGTCGCTGCCCTTCTCGCTCCGAACAAGGATATCCGGAACGTATTGCGTGGCAGGGATGCGCTGCTGCGCGTCCGGGCGCCGGCGCTGCCTTTTACGCCACTGTGTCTTCATCGCTCAAGGAGATGCCGTGGACGCGCGGCAGCGCATCCCTACCGAGTCTTGTTGCCGTCAAACGCCTCACAAAAATTTCTGGATCCGGCCTGGTTGCTAATCCATTGGCGCGAGTGTCAGGAAAAAGGGATACTCGAAGGAATCGAATTCGCCGCCATCGTTCGCCGATCAGGCGGGCGGCCAGGGTTCAGTCTCCAAACACTTTTCGATCCAGCACAGCGCCATCAAGTCCCTTGATCTCGACGACCATCTTCGCCGGATTCTTCGTCAGGGTCAGCAGAATATAGCTGTCGGCGCCTTTCAGGAACTTCGACCTGGAATCTGGATACTGGTTGCCTTTGCCGCTGAGCGACGTGTTGTAGTACGTGAAGCCATCGACTTCGGCGCGCTCTGCGTAGTAGCCAAAACCAGTGATCGCGATCGTCCCTTTGCGAAACATGTTGTGCCATGCGCCCCGCTCCTGAGCGCGCATCGAACCGTTTCGCTCGTTGTAGAGCGTCACGACGAACTTGCGCGCTTGATCGCTCATCAGTTCGTCGTACCAGCGGAACTGTTCTGAGTCCTTTTTGAATGAATGGCTCGCCTGCCAGGTCGTGCCAAAGTCCGAGATGTGATTGAGATCGAGCGCGGCAAAGCGAAGGTCGAATCCGGGCGCGTCGAAATGCCATTTCCATTCCTCGCCCGGCAATTCAAAAAATCGACGGAAAGCCGTCGCGTCGATGTCGTAGACCGCTTGCTCCGGGGGCTTGCTGCCCCGTGAGCGCATCTCCTTGTCATGGTTGCCCAGCGCGGGCATGAACGGCACGGAGCGAAACAGTTCCGGGTAACGGTCGATCAATCGGGCGTAAGGTTTCACGCAGTCCTTGTTTCCAGCGCCACAGAGCTGATGAATGCTGGAGATGTTGTCCCCAGCGGTCAGCAGCAGATGCACGTCGTCCTGCTTGATGGCGGACAGATCGGGCAAGCCCTGCCAGTCGGCCGCGATGGCAACTCTCAGCACGTCGGTCGGATACGCCTTAAATACCGCGTCCTTCGACGACTGATCGCCGGTATGAACGGAGTAGTGATAGACGCCGCCTGATTCTTCGAGCGGGATTTCGACATGGTGGATCGTCGTGTTGTTGACGCCCCGAACTTCTTGTCCGTACTTTGCCGTCCTACCGAACCGAACGATTGAATCCCCCGGCTCTTTCGTCATCCAGTTGACGACGAGTTTGCCGGGATCGTGCGAACGATGCCCCAACCAGATTCGATCAATGTTGGGACGACCGGCTCCGCTTGCGGAAGCGGGTGTGTCGGCAGCGCTCAGCGCAGTCAGTGGCGCGAACAGTAGCGCGAGCAAAACCCCGGCTCCGTAGAGAAATTGTCTGCGGTTCATCAGCCGCCGATGAAACAACCTTTCCGGAAACTGCGCCAGTGCAATGCGGGCGCGATGTGGGCGACCACAATCAAAGGCCTGGCAGAGTGAATTGACGAGTCCGCGCGAATCGGGGCCATTCACTCTTGCCTCTCTCTTTCTTAAACTTCACAATTTGATCTCAGCTCGAGATCACGGGTCCTTGGCCCGCCTCGTTGTGTTTTAACAGATTGAAAATACCGTAATTTCTCCAACTCACCTAAAGATTCATTGCCCATGGCTGCTTCGACAATTCTCCCGGATAAACTGCACGAGTACTCCCAACAAGATGTGATCGACGGATCCGGCGTAGGACCGGATTCGCTTCTCGATGATTGCCTTAACCAGCACGGCGGGGTGCTGCAACTTGTGCACCGTTACGCCGGCCGGACATTTTGCACGCCAGGGAAACGAATTCGCCTTGATGCGGAATCGTACTATCCGGACTACATGGGCGGCACCGGGCTCGATGAGCTCTGGATGTGCTGCACCGTTCCCATCGTGACCGGAGTCATCGATACCCGGACGAATAAGGCGCCGTTTCGCGAAGGTGAATCGCACGTCCTCACGCCGAATGGCCAGTTCATCTCGCTGCAGGATTTGATCGTCGCCAATCCGGAAGCTGTCATCGGTGAGAAGATGACGGCCTTTTCGAAATCCCTGTTCGGCGATCCAACCTGGCCGATTGTGTCGAAGAAGTTCGATAATCTGAATCCGATTCCACATCACCTTCACTGGGCAAAGTGGGAAGTGTACGACATCAATTCATACGACAATCCCGGAGTCAGTCCGTCGCATTATCACACCACGGCAATGGGACTCTACCCGTTCGTGACGAAGGACCAGTTCCTCGCCTGCATGAAGCGTTTCGGGCAGGGTGAGTATAACGGGGTTCGGCATTTGTCGCCGCACACGATGATGCACATTGATAACGGCTTCGTGATGCCGAATGGCGTGCTGCACTCGCCGACGGACCTTTGCACGCACGAGTTGCACGTTACCATGGACGAGCACTTCCTGGCCGAGGATCTTACGCTTGATGGACGCATCGGAGCAGCCGATGCGTTTTACGCCTGCCGGGAAGAGGACTATCCGAAGGACAAGCACGAAGACTGGGAGTTCCTGGTTGACACCTTCGACTTCGAAGCGAATCAAGATCCGGACTTCGTGCGGAAAAATTCGCGTCCGGCAATCACCGCCGAAGAATTCGCCGGCGACGGAGTAGACGCAAAGTGGATTATTTACGGTGATTTCCTCGGCGACCAGAAGTGCTCAATTCTCCGTCTCATCGTGGAGCCCGGCGGCAAGACGAATTTCTGCCCGGAGAGTCCCGCGCTGTTCCACACGAACGGCGGCAGCGGCCGGGTTGGAAAACTCGAAGTGCGATATCACCAGGACATGAAGCTCGGCGAAGTCTATCCCGAGATCGGATTCATCACCCAGTCGGCGCTTGCCAACGGCGGTGTCGAAATTGAAAACACGGGCTCTGAACCACTCGTGTTGACCTTCGACTTCCCGCAGCAGGCGCATTCCAAAACGCCTGGCACGAACTAGTCGCTGGATTTCCGTAATCCGCATACCGGGCTGCTTCGTTTGGTCATAGAGACCGAGGCAGTTTGACTTCAACGACGAAGGCCACCCAGTGGGTGGCCTTCCTGATTCTATGGGAGCATGGCTTCTTGCTTTCGCGGACCGCCTCCGGTCCTTTCTGCGTTTCTTCTCGAACTCGAAGGGTTCTGGAGCAACTTCGTCAAGACGACCGCTGGCCTTGTGCCGGCCGATTTGATTCGGCAAGCAGACTGCTGACTGGGAATCCATTCAAACGGATCCGCCCGCTCGACATCTGTCATCCAAATTCTTCAATTATCGGACCGCCCCCTTTCCCATCTTCAGACGAAGGCGATTCTTCTTTTATCGGACCGCCCCCTTTCCGCGTGGAGAGATGGAGAGCCCGCGTTTTTATTTGGCAGACGACCAACCGGACGTCAATATGCCGCCATTAACAGACCATCCATGTCTCGACGCAAATGGCTGGGCGCCGCCGGCGCCATCGGGCTCTGCGCGGGGGAACGCATTCTTTTCCCAGCCCGGCTCTCGGCGGCGGAAGCCTCGCAGGCCGTCGACATCGGCTCGCGCCGCGAATTGTTCGTCGACAATTTCCTGATTGAGAAACTCGATGGCGCGCGCCGGATGCTGCATCAACCCACGCCGCGCGAGATTTCGCTGGTGCGAAACAAGCCATGGGAGGGCAACGCCACCAGCAAAGAGACGGTGTTCCGGGATGGCGATATCTACCGCATGTATTACCGAGGCAGGCAATGGATGAGGACCGGCCTCAACGGACACCCGACCGTGATCTGTTACGCGGAGAGCCGGGACGGCATCACCTGGACGAAACCGGAATTGGGCTTGTTTGAGTTCAACGGATCGAAGAAGAACAACATTATCTGGGACGCCAAGGAAACGAACGACTTCTCGGTGTTCAAGGATCCCAATCCGGAGTGTCAGCCCGAGCATCTCTACAAGGCGGTGGGACGGACCTACTCGCCGAAGCACGGCAAGAACACGGCGTTGTTTGCCTTCAGTTCGCCCGATGGCATTCACTGGAAGTTGATGCGCGAGGAGCCAATCGCCTCGGGGGGCGCATTCGATTCGACCAACCTGGCATTCTGGGACGCGGCGCGGGGCGTCTATCGGGCCTACTTTCGCGGTCATCGGGGCGTCGTGCGCCACGTCCGCACGGTCACCTCGCCCGACTTCGTGAATTGGTCGAAACCCGAATATTTGAAACTGAACAGCGCGGCCGCCGACGGGGTATCAAACACTCCCTTCAAACCGGACCCCACAAACCAGCTCTACACCAACCAAATCATTCCGTACTACCGCGCGCCGCACATCCTGCTCGGTTTCCCCACGCGCTATGTGGACTACGGCTGGACGGAATCCACGCGAAATCTGCCAGGAGCGAACATTCGCAAGCGACGGCAGAGTGGGATCCTCTAGAGTCGACCTG
>JGI24914J38485_100026_pt1 | contig 35598 bp, 25 predicted proteins | sample LinPfosmplate2_FD_38485 | JGI IMG/M metagenome (IMG submission 38485) | reverse complement strand
TCGAGCTCGGTACCCGGGGATCCCACTCTTCCGTTCAGTCCGGCAGACCCGTTTCGTCAGTTTCGTGGTGGTGTGGACGCGGCGCGCGTGCGTATGTATCCAACGCCGCTGAGCCAGGTTGACCTCGTGGTGCGACCCAGCCGCACCGTGTCTGGCGATGAGGTCACTGCGCTGGGACGCGGTCTGGCCACCTGGCACAATTGGGAGCTGTCCGGTTGGGGAGGCTCGCTGTACGGCGATGCGACCGCCGCATTTGGCGCTGCCGGCGGCCTGGGATCCTGGGCCGTGCGAAGCGAGGGCACCCTGCGGCAAATCGATGGCGCGGTGGTGTTTCGGGGGGCCGTTGGGCTCGACCGCCTCCTCCAGATGGGCGGGCGCGACCTCTCCGTCGGAATCGAATATCAACGCGACAACCTGGCCGCGGCCAACCCCAGCGAGTATCTTCGGGTCGTGCTGTCGGAGCCGTTTCGTCGGGGCGAGTTTCAAGTGCTCGGTCGAGACGAAACAGTGGTGTTTGCGGCCTATCAATTGCATCCGCTCGTCGGGCTGAGCGGCTTGTGGTTGTGGAATCTGAACGATCGGAGTGCGTTACTTGCGCCGAGCCTGTCCTATTCGGCCGCCGACGAGGTGTCGGTGAGTGGGGGCGTGTATGTCGGAATTGGCGCGAGTACGGTGACGCCCGAGCGACCGCTGGCGTCTGAATATGGCCTCTCCGGCACCACCGGCTTCGCGTCGATTAGCTGGTTCTTTTAGCGTCGCGTTGCCGCGCGGGACCGCGGGGCTGCAGTGTAGGCTGAGGCTTCTTGCGAGGCACCAACAGGACGAGTCGAGACGATCGTCGCGAGAGAGAGTGCATGAAGATCGCCACCTGGAACGTCAACGGCCTGAGGGCCAGACTTGACTTCGTGTTGCACTGGCTGCGGGCAAGGCAGCCCGATATCGTCGGGCTCCAGGAGCTCAAACTCACCGATGCGGACTTTCCCGCCGAGGCATTTCGGGAGGCCGGTTACCATGCCGAGTGGTACGGGCAGAAGAGCTGGAACGGCGTGGCCATCCTGTCGCGCGAGCCGGCGACCCTGGTTCGGCGAGGTCTTCCCGGCGAGGAGGCGCTTGGGTCCCGGTTGATCACCGCGACCGTTGGGGGGCTGTCTTTCACGACGGTCTATTGCCCCAACGGTAAGTCCACCGACCACGATGACTTTCCCCGCAAGTTGGCGTGGTTCGAGAGCCTGCATCGACTGCTCGAGGCGGAGCACGACTCGGGACAGTCCGTCGTGTTGTGTGGTGACTTCAACATCGTCCCTGCGCCGATCGACACCTGGGACGAGACGGCGATGGCCGGACGCATCTTTCACACCGATGCCGAACGTGCGCGCCTGCAGCGCCTACTCGGCTGGGGCTTCACAGACCTCTTTCGGCATCACCTGCCAGATGCCAAGCTCTTTTCCTGGTGGGACTACCGAGCCGGCGCCTTTCACCGCAACCACGGTCTCCGCATCGACCTGCTCTTAGGCACGGCCACGGTGGCCACGCGCGTGCGCCATGCCGAAGTGGACCGCGACTACCGGAAGAAACAGGACGGCTTGACGGCGTCGGATCACGCGCCGGTGATCGTGGAGCTTGACTAACCGGATCGCCTGAGAGCGGGGCCTATCGCGCGGGTAGCGCGAAGACAAAGATATTGTTTCCGCTACTCGGGCGTAGCTCTGGGGTCATGGCGTTCCAGCGCGAGGCATTGCCGCCCGTTCCCGTACCGGCGACGACGTATTGTTGGTCGTCGACTGCGTAGGTGACCGGGAAACCGCTCACCGGTGATCCGAGGTTGATCTCCCAGAGCACGTCGCCGGTCTCGTCATCGAGCGCGCGAAACCGACCGTTGATGTCGCCTACGAACACGAGGCCCCCGCCAGTGACTGCGAGCGACATCGTGGCCGCCCGTTGCTCGTAGGTCCACTGGGTAGCACCCGTCTCGGCAGAGATCGCCCACACGGCACCGAGGTCGTCGGTGCCGGGCGCCAACTCATTGCGCATCGCAAGGCTGTACAGGGACGTGCCGCCATCGTCCAACGCCGCCATCCGCGCGCATGCGTTTCGGAGGGGCATGTACATCGTGTTGGTACGCGGGCTATAGGCGCCCGCTTCCCAGTCTTTGCCGCCCATGGCGGTGGGGCAGGTGAATACCTCTTGACCAAACCCGCCGAAGACGACTTCCGCATTCTCCGACACGGCGCCGGTCGCGCCGTCGATATGCGTGATGACGTTCTGCGCGACGGTGGGCGTGGCCCAGAGAAATTCGCCGGTGGCGCGGTCCAGTGTGTAGACCACGCCCGTCTTGCCTGGGATGCCGGTCATCACGCGCCGGACCTCGCCAGGTCGGAGGCGGGGGTTGATCCAACTGACAGCGGCCGGGTCGGGGTTGACGGGGGTGTCGACCAGCAGACGTTCGAATGGGTGATCGAGGTCCCAGTGGTCGTTCAGATGTTGGTAATACCAGACGATCTCACCGGTGTCGGCGTCGAGGGCGAGCGTCGAGTTGTGGTACAGATGCGTGTTGTCCGCACCGCCCACCAAGAACTTCGGCGCCGGCGAGGTGACCGACGTGCCGATGTAGAGTAGGTTCAATTCCGCGTCATAACTCGGTGCCATCCACGTCCCCACGTGTCGGCGCTCCGCATCGGGTACGCCGCCCCAGGTCTCGTCGCCAGGCTCGCCCGGTCTCGGTATGGTGCGCCGGCGCCACAGCTCTGCTCCGGTCCTCGCGTCATGCGCCGTGATGACACAGGCGTCGGGTCCGGCGAGAGGCATGCAGCTGCGGCCAGAAATGACCTTGCCGTTCGCGATGATCGGTCCCGTGCTCTGATTGGCCGGATGCACCTTGTAGTCTAGGACCTCGGTTTCCCACACCAGGTCTCCGGTCTGTGCATCGAGCGCGAAGACGAACTCGTCGACACTGGTATCGATGATCAGGTTGTCGTAAATGGCGAGATTGCGGTTCGTCGTGCAGACGCCGGGAATCAAGCGCTCGCACACGTCGTCGGGCAGCGACCGTCGATACTCCCAGATGAGGTCGCCGCTGGCCGCGTCGATCGCCTGGATGACGTCGCTGGGGTTGGGCATGTACATGACACCGTCGTACACCAGCGGTGTGCCCTGCTGCCGGCCCCCAGCGCTGAGCGCACGGGACCAGACCAGACGCAGCTGGTTCACATTGCCGCGGTCAATCTGATCGAGCGGGCTGTAGCCCCATCCATCGAGGGTGCGGCGCCACATCGGCCAGTCATTGGGCGATGGGTCCAGGAGCATGGCGTCGGTCACCGGGACGAAGTCCTCTGTCGGCTGCGCGCGGACGACCGATGGAGCCGCGACGGACACCACGACGAGGAGCGCGGCGACGCCGCGTCGTGACAGGGCGGTCTCTCTTGGCATGGCGTGGTCCTGGCTGTGTCCCGCGGCGAATTGATTCAAGAACCCGGGACTCCGGGAGCCGTCAGCGTACCGCGGGCTCGCTGGAGGTTCAACCGATCAGTCCCGGAGAAGTCTTGCGTCGTCCCTGTGGACCATCGATAATCGGCGCACGGATCTATCTCGAGCCAGAAGCAGGGCTGTCCCGTCAGGCGGGGCGGCGACAGCTCAACATGTCAGGAAGACCAATGGCGAAACCTCTGGGGCGCATCGTCGCTCTGCTCGTGCTGATGGGAGGGCCGACGTCCGCCCAGGAATATGCCCCGGGCTACGTCGACCCGGTGCCGCTGCTGGCCGCGGTGGCGGCGGAGATCGGTGAAGCCAACCTCAGTTGCATCACCTACTCCGGCACCGGCTACAGTGGCGCGGTCGGTCAGACGTTCGAGAACGCCGTGAACATCGACTGGCCGCGCATCGACTCGATGGCCAACTACACGCGCACCATCAATTGGGACGCTGGCACCAGCAAGGAAACGTTCGACCGTGCGCCGGGTCTGAATCCAGCCTCATGGAAGTATGGGATGGGTTGGACCGGTGGAACGCCGACCCAGCAGGCTACCCGCCAGACACATATCGTCAATGGCGAGTTTGCCTGGCACATCGATGGCGATGGGCCGCCAGTGGCAGTGCCGCCGGCGCTGGCGGAGTTCTACCAACTGGAAATGTGGATGAACCCCCATGGGTTTCTCAAGGCCGCTCGCCTGCCCGGGGCGAACCCGGTGGCGCTGTGGCGGTGGGAGCAGATCGAGAAAGGCCGCGACGGCAACGTGGTCAGCCCCGAGAAGATGTATGTCGTCGCGATTACGATGCTCGGCAAGTACAGGGTCGACGCCACCATCAATCCCCAGAATCAGATACAGCGGATCAAGACAACGGTGAATATCCCGGCGTTGGGTGATTTCAATATCGAACACGAGTCGACGAATCAAGCCACCTTCGGCACTGTGAAGTGGCCCACGGCGTGGCATTCACACCAGGGCTGGGACGACAACTGGCAGTTCTATCGAAAGAGCACCGGTCACAACGCCTACGGCGGGTCATTTTCCGACGTGGAACCCAACGCGTGCGACGACGCCGTCCCGGTGCCGCCGTCGGTGTCGCAAACCACGTTTTCCGAGCAGGTCGCGGTCGAAGAGATGGCCGACGGCGTGTATCTGTTGGGTGGCGGTCCCGCGAACAGTTATATGGTCGAGTTCGATGATTTCGTGGCCGTGTTCGAGGCGCCTGGCAACGAGGCCCGCAGCCTGGCCGTCATCGAAGCCGTCGCGACGTTGGCTCCGGACAAGCCGATTCGGTGGCTGATCAGTTCTCACCCACACTTCGACCACATTGGCGGGCTGCGTACCTATTTGCACATCGGCTCGACCATCGTGACCCACCAGCAAAATCTCGAGTTCTTGAATAGCGACGTGCTGAGCTACGAGCCGAGGACCGTGGAGCCCGACATCGTGTCGAAGTGGCCGCCCACCGAACTGGCCGAGGGCTACAACTACGAGGCGATTCAGGAGAACTACGTCATCGCCGACGACTCCCGGATCCTACGCGTGTATTACGTGCAACCCCTCCAGCACGTGACCGGGATGCTGATGGCGTATCTGCCGGCGGAGGGCATTGTGTTCCAGGCAGATCTGTTTGACACCCACGAGCCGCCGCGTCGCGCGCAGTTGCCGGCGATGCGAAGCCTGTCGAACCAGGTGGAGCGGATGCAATTGCGGGTCGAGACGCTCGCACCCGTACACGGGAGCCCCGTGCCGTGGAGCACGTTCGTCACGGCCCTCCGTGGGTTGTCTGGCGCCAACTGACGCGGACGCTCGTCCCAGGATGAGACCGATGTCCCTCACACGTGTGCGACGCACAGGGGCGAATACGGGGCGACGGGACGCAGCGCAGAAAAACCGGCCTGGTAGTGCACTCACGAGGGGCATTCGGCACTATGATGGGCGTACGCTCTGGTCGGCTGCTCACGCGGCAGCACCGACCGGCCCAAGGCATCCGTCAGTGAGCGTCGAGAACGCCGCTGCGGATCCGGAAGAGTTGTGCACGTTCTATGGATGTGGAGGCGCGGACGGTGATGAGACCTGGTTCGATGGTCCGGTGGCTGGTCGTCCTGGTTGGCGTGCTGACTGTCGTCGGTCGGCCGAACGCCGTCAGGGCGCAAGAGGCAGAGCCGGCAGTTGGGATGACGGCCGCGTCGACCCGCGAGGTGCTCGACGAGTACTGCGTGCGGTGTCACAACGATAGAACCCGCGTGGCGGGGCTGGCCCTGGACACGACTGACCTGAGCCACGTGAGCACCGACGCCGAGACCTGGGAGCGGGTGATCGTCAAGCTGCGAGCCCAGACCATGCCGCCGGCTGGTGGCCCACGGCCCGACCAGGCCACGTATCGTGCGACGGCATCCTGGCTTGAGACCGAGATCGACGCGGTGGCGCTCGACAACGCGGACCCGGGGCGGGGTGAGACGTTTCATCGCCTCAATCGGGCCGAGTATCAGGCGGCCGTCCGAGATCTGCTCGCGGTCGACGTCGATGTCGCGGCGCTGCTGCCAGCCGACAATACCTACGAACACGGGTTCGACAACAACGGCGAGATGCTGTCGATTTCGCCAGACCTGGTGTCGCGGTACCTGTCAGCCGCCAGGAAAATCAGTCGTCTCGCGGTGGGAATCCCCCCGGTCGGGCCCGCCGTTGCCACGTATCGCGTGCACCCAGCGTTGGTGCAGGACGACCGTCAGAACGACGCCCTGTCCTTCGGGTCTCGCGGTGGCGTTGCAGTGTCGCACTACTTCCCAGTCGACGGCGAATACACCATCCAAATTCGGCTTCATCGAAATTTCTCAGACTACATCATCGGCTTTTCGTCGCCGCAAGAGCTCGACGTCCGGATCGATGGTGAGTTCGTGACCCGGTTCTCGGTCGGCGACGCCGACGCCGTCGGCAAAATGGCCCCGCTGAGTTTTTCCGGCAACATTGCCGGCGATCCTGAGTGGGAGTACTACATGAACACCGGGGATGCCGGTCTCGACGTTCGGTTCCCAGCCAAAGCGGGGCAACGAACCGTCGGCGTGTCGTTCGTCAGACGTTTGTTCGAAGCCGACGGCGTGCTGCAGCCGCGCAACCGCGGCTACGGCCGTTTCGTTGATGAACGCTACGACGAGAACCCGGGTGTCGAGCAGGTCGCGATCGGCGGTCCGTATACGGTGGAGGGGCCCGGCGATACGCCCAGTCGGCGTGAGGTGTTCGTGTGCCAGCCCGACGTGGCCGCGGACGAGGCGGCCTGCGCCAGCCGGATTCTGTCCCGCTTGGCACGGCGAGCGTATCGCCGGCCAGTTCGGGACGCCGAAGTCGCGACGCTGATGGAGTTCTATGCGTCTGGGCGCCGAGATGGAAACTTCGACGCGGGTATCCAATTTGCGCTCGAACGTCTGCTGGTTGATCCCGAGTTCCTGTTCCGCATCGAGCGTGACCCGCCGGGGCTCGCCCCGAATACGCCCTATCGTCTCAGTGACCTGGAGCTGGCGTCCCGGTTGTCGTTCTTCTTGTGGAGCAGCCTGCCGGACGACGAACTACTGGCCGTCGCGGAGCGTGGGCAGCTCACCGACCCAGCCGTGCTGGAGCAGCAGACTCGGCGTCTGCTCGCAGATCGCCGTTCCAGAGCGCTCATTGACAACTTCGTCAGCCAGTGGCTTCGCTTGCGCAATTTGGAGTCGCAACAGCGTGAGTCGGCCGACTACCCCGAGTTCGACGAAAACCTGCGTGAGGCGTTCAGACGCGAGACAGAGTTGTTTGTCGAAAGCACCATTCGTGACGATCGGAGCGTGTTGGAGTTGCTCAGCGCGAACTACACGTTTCTGAACGAGCGGCTGGCTCGGCACTACGGCATCCCAGGGGTCTACGGTGATCGCTTCCGACGCGTGACGCTGGACGAGAACCACCCGCGCGGTGGCTTGTTGGGGCAGGGCGGACTGCTGATGGTGACCTCGCATCCCAACCGCACCTCGCCGGTGCTGCGCGGCAAGTGGTTACTAGAGAGCATGCTGGGGGCGCCGCCGCCAGAGCCGCCACCCGATGTGCCCGGCTTGCCGGAGCGGGGAGACGGTGGAGTCCCGGCCTCGGTCCGCGATCGCTTGGAACAGCATCGCGCGAACCCCGTGTGCGCCAGCTGTCATGCTCCGATGGATCCCCTTGGCTTCGCCCTGGAGAACTTCGATGCCATTGGGAGCTGGCGTGCCACAAGTGAGGCCGGTCTTCCGATCGATTCGTCGGGCACAATGCCCAGCGGCACACAATTCGAGGGGCCGGCCGGTCTGCGGAGCGTGCTGCTGAGTCGTGACGAAGAGTTCGCGGGCGCCCTCACCGAGAAATTGCTGGCCTATGCCATGGGCCGCGGGCTCGAGTACACCGATCAACCGAGTGTGCGTCAGATGCTGCGTGACGCGGCTCCGGACACGTATCGCTGGTCGTCCCTCATCCTGGGAATCGTCAAGAGTGAACCCTTTCAAGGGCGTCGAACACGGGGAGACGGGGCGGTGCGTGTGGCATCACGTGCGCCGACCGCTCGCTGAGTATGACCGTGCATGGGCGGGGGCGTTTCGCCGCGCACGTAGGTGTCGAACCACAGCTATAGGGCTCTAACCACACGGACCCAACGATGATCATTACCAAAATGTCGCTGCCACGGCGAACGGTGCTGCGCGGCCTGGGTGCGGCACTCTCGCTGCCACTCCTCGACGCGATGGTTCCGGCTCTGTCGGCGCTGTCACGCACAGCCGCCACCGCGCCCCGGCGCTTCGGGGTGGTCTATGTGCCCAATGGCATTGCCATGGAACACTGGACCCCGGAGAAGGAAGGGAGAGGCTTTGAGCTCACGCCCATTCTCCAGCCGCTGGCGCCGTTCAAGGATCAGATGACCGTGGTCTCCGGTCTCAGGGGCTACTGGACGCCGGCGCACGCCGGCGCGTCGACCACCTTCCTGACCGGCGCGGCCGGGGTGGCTGGCGAGACAGCGCCGGTCGCCGACATCTCGATGGATCAGATCTTGGCCAAGGAGTATGGCCAGCACACCGAGTTGGCCTCATTGCAGCTGTCGATCGACAGTCGGGCGAACGCCGGCCAATGTAGCGGCGGGCATAGTTGTGTTTACACGAACACGATTTGCTGGCGGAGCCAGACGACGCCGCTGCCGATGGAGAACAACCCTCGCGTGGTGTTCGAACAGATGTTCGGAGACAGCGGCAGCACCGATCCGGCTGTTCGTCTGGCGAGGATGCAGCGAGACCGGTCGATTCTCGACTCCGTGACCGACAAAGTATCCGATCTGAGACGCGAAGTGGGGCAGACCGATAGCCTCAAGATAGACGAGTATCTTGAAGGCGTGCGAGACATCGAACGGCGTATTCAGACCGCCGAGCAGCAGGATAGCTTCGACGTGCCTGAGGTGGTGCAGCCCGAAGGTATCCCGGCGACGTTCGCCGAGCACGTCGCACTGATGTTCGACCTCCAGCTGCTGGCCCATCAGACGGATCTGACGCGGGTGAGCACGTTCATGATGGGGCGTGAGGTCAGTTCGCGAACCTACACGGAGATCGGCATTCCCGACGCCCATCATCCGTTGTCGCACCATGAGTACGATCCGGAGCGAATCGCGATGATGGCGAAGATCAACACCTATCACGCGTCATTGTTCGCCGACTACGTGGCAAAGCTCCGCGCGACGCCCGACGGCGACGGATCGCTGCTCGATAACATGCTGCTGCTGTACGGCTGCGGTATGTCGGATAGTAATGCGCACAGCCCACTGAACCTGCCGGTGGCCTTGTTGGGTGGCTGCGGCGGGCAACTCGATGGCGGACGCCACCTCACCTATGACGGCGATCCCCTGATGCCGAACCTGCTGGTGACGCTCACCGAAAAGCTGGGCGTGCCCGTTGAGCGCCTCGGGAAGAGCGACGGCACGCTCAGCGTCGAGCCGCTGGCCGGCGTCTGATTCTCCGGTGGCTCCGGTCAGGCTCCGTCTGCACCAAGTCGACGCAGCAATTCGACCGTGCTGTTGTCCTCGGTATCGCCCCGACCCACTGCCATCATCAGCGGCGTCCTACCGTCTTCGCTCCACGCGTTGACGTCCGCCCCGTGGTCGGCCAGAAACTGCACGACGGTGTCAAGGTGCCTCGACGCGGCGGTGTGGAGGGCAGTGTGGCCATTGTCAGCAGCGGCATTGACATCGAGGCCGACGTCAATCGCGACACGGACGGCGTCCAGGATGAGCCGCTCGTTCTCGATCGGATTTGGCGTGAGCCCTGGTTCGGCCCGCCGACGCGCGCTGATAGCCGCCATCAGTGAGGTGATGCCACCGGGCATGACGAACCGGGGGTCGGCCCCGTGGTCCGCGAGCACCCGCATGACGCCCGGTGCTGAAAATTGTGCTGCGAGCCAGAACGATGTCGCGCCAACCACATCGTGCTCCAACACGTAGTCCGGACTGTTGCGTCGCCCGGGGCTTCCTGTGACCACCACCGCATTTCGGTCTGCGCCCGCTTCCAGCAGCGCGGTCACCAGGATCTCGTCGCCGCGCAAGGTGGCGCCGTGCAACGCGGTGTAGCCGGCTTCTGAGGCGTTGGGGTCCGCGCCCTGTTCCAGCAAATAGGCCGCCAGGGCCGTGTGTCCACCATGGGCCGCGACGACCAGGGCGCTGGTGCCAGAAGGCGCGGTGTCATTGACATCGGCGCCTCCTGCGACCAGATGTGTCGCGGAGTCGAGATCCCCCTGGCGGGCCGCGAAGAGCATGGGCGTGTATCCGCCTTGCACGATGTCGAGCACGCCGGACGGATTGAAGCCTGCGGTTCTCGTGTGGATTCTCCGTGGCAAGGGGTCAGACCGCATCTGGACGTCGGCTCCGAGCTCGATCAGCGTGGCCACGACGTCAGCGTGTCGCTGCGCCGCCGCCCACATCAATGCCGTCTGACCGCGCGACTGTTCCCGTGCATTCACCTCGGCCCCGTGGTCAACGAGCAGCCGCGCAGCGTGAGGTGACCCGGAGCGAGACGCCGTCATTAACACGGTCTCGCCGGAGGGTAGCGCCAGGTTCGCGTTGGCTCCTGCTGTGAGCAGCGTCTCGACCATGGCCGCACTACCGTTGACGCACGCGAGCCACAGCGGCGTGACGCCAAAGTCGTTCACCGGGTCGACGGTGGCGCCGGCCGTGAGCAGCGCGTCGGCCATCGCCGTGTCGTCGAAATGAGCCGCCCAGTGCAGCGCGGTGGCGCCATCCGCTTGCGCGATGTTGGCGTCGATGCCCTGCGCCAGCCACGTCGTCACTGCGGCCGTGTCGGCCGCGCTGGCGGCCTCCAAGACCCGAGTGTCGGGGGCCGCGTCCTGAGCCCCAGCGCCCAAGCTCACGACGGCCAACACCGCGGTGAGCCATCGCGCTCTCCGTCCTCCAATATTTCGTACAGGCACGTGCGTTGTCCTCCGGCCCTGTTTCACGATCGGGCCGTGTTGTGGTCAGGGTATCAGGCTTTCCAGGCGCAACAGCGTCAGCACTGGCGCCTGCGCCTCGCGTGAGTCGAAGAGGTGCACGTCGAGTTCCGCCACCCAGTCGTTGAGTCCCTCCGTGTCTATCAGCATCTGTTCGACGCGCCAGGTCGCGCCGTCGTCGGACGGACGCGTCTGGGTGTGGCGAAGATTACGCGCCTCGGGGTCGAGGCGGAGGCCCCGGTGTTCGGCGCGGAATGCCTCGCGCGCCCCGGTCAGGCGCTCCACGGTCCAGAGCGGCGCCGAGTCGGAGACGGTGGAGGCGAGCGCGTCGAGCGCCCCGGTGTCGGCGCCGATCGACCAGGCTCGCAGAAAGGCGAAGAGGCGCGTGCGGATGGCCGCGGTAAACGCGGCTTTGTCGAGGGTGACGTCGACGGCCACCGCTCGGGCCTGCGACGGCGGCTCGTCGGCGACAGGACCGGGCGCTCGATAGTCGGGACTGCGCATCCGCTCCCACGCTTCCAACAGGCTGGAGTCCACCTGGCGAACCATGTCGCGCAGATAGAGCTCCATCTCGACGACCGTGTCGGACTTCATCCCGTCTGGTACGGTTTGTCGCAGGGCTTTGTAGACGCTGGTGAGATAGCGCAAGAGTAGGCCTTCGACGCGTTCGAGACCGTACTCCTGCACGTAGTCGGCGAACGAGCGAAACCCCTCAAACATCTCTCGCGCGATCGACTTCGGACGAATATGTTCTTCCCCCACCCAGGGATGCCGGTCCGCGAAGGCATTGAACGTGGTGTAGACGAAGTCGGCCTCGGGCTTGGGATACTCCAGTTTTTCGAGTTCGGCCATGCGCTCGTCGTAGTCAAGGCCCTCCGCCTTCATCGCCGCGACGGCCTGCCCCTTGAGGCTGTCGAGCTGGCGCCGCAGGATGGCGCCGGGGTTCTCGAGGATGCTCTCGACCAGCGTCAGCAGCGTCAGCGCGTAGTCATCAGAGTCTCGATCAAGCAGGGGAATGGTCTCGTGCAGGTAGAGCGACAGCGTGTGGTCCATCGAGAAGTCAGACTGGAGATCGACGTTCACCCGTACCCGCGAGCCGGAATCTGTCCGCGGAGTCAATTCGATGATGTCTCGCGCCAGGAGTGAGCGGAAGAGCTGCCAACCACGGCGGACATGCGCGGCTTTTGCGCGCTGGGGCTCGTGGCAATCGCGGATCAGCTGTCGCATCGCCTGGCATCCGTCGCTCGGTCGAGACAGCACGTTGAGGAGCATGCCGTGCGAGACCTCGAAGCGAGAGACGAGTCGTTCAGGCGATCCGGCAATCAGTCGCTCGAATGACCGCTGATCCCAGTTGGCAAAGTTGTGCTTGGGGGGCTTCCGTGTGACGAACTTCTTCTTGCTCGTATTCGCCTTTTCCTGCAACCGTTTGTTCTCGATCACATGCTCGGGAGCCTGGGCAACGACGAACCCTTTGTCGTCAAACCCTTTTCGACCTGCGCGGCCCGCTATTTGGTGAAAGTCACGTGCGGACAGGACCGCGGTCTTCGCACCATCGAACTTGCACAAACGACTAAACAGGACCGTCCGAATCGGCACATTGATCCCGACGCCCAAGGTGTCGGTACCGCAGATCACCTTGAGGAGGCCTCGCTGGGCAAGCTGCTCCACGAGGATGCGGTACTTCGGGAGGAGTCCCGCATGGTGGATGCCGATGCCCTGGCGTAACCACGTGCGCACACGGGTGCCGTAGGGACTCGAAAAGCGCACGCCTGTGATGGCTGCCCCGACTGCGTTCTTCTCCTCCCGGCTCGACACCTTGAGACTGGTGAAGCTCTGCGCGCTCTCGGCTGCGTCCTTTTGCGTGAAATGGACGACATACACCGGAACCCGATCCGCGTCGGCGAGTGCCTGCACCGCCTCTGCCAGCGGAACCTCTGAGTATGCGTACTCCAGCGGCACGGGCCGTTCCCGCGAGGTGACTGTGACGGTGGGCCGATGGGTCTGACGGGTCAGTGCCTCGTCGAAGAACGAGACGTCACCGAGCGTAGCCGACATCAACAGAAAACGCGTGTGCGGCAGGGTCAGCAGCGGGACCTGCCACGCGCCGCCGCGGTCGCGGTCCGCATACCAGTGAAACTCGTCCATGACGACGTCGTCCACCCGTGCCTCGTCACCGTCGCGGAGCGCGATATTGGCCAGGATCTCTGCCGTGCAGCACAAGATGGGGGCGTCGCGGTTTACCGTCGCGTCTCCGGTGGCGAGGCCGACGTGCTCCGCGCCGAACTCGCGGCAGAGGGCCATCCATTTTTCGTTCACCAGGGCCTTGATGGGGCAGGTATAGATCGATCGTCTGCCGGCTGCCAGTGACGCAAAGTGGAGCGCCGACGCGGCGAGCGACTTGCCGGATCCCGTAGGGGTATTGAGGATGACGTTGTGCCCTTCGAAGAGCGCGAGGGTCGCATCTTCCTGGGCGCGGTACAACGTGAGTCCCTGGCCGTCCACGTAGGTGAGGAACCGCCCGAGGAGTTCGTCCACGTCCCGTCCCTGGTCGGGGTGGGGCAACATGTCATAGAGCGGACCAGCCATCGGCCCGCTATTGTGCGTCGGTTTCGTCGGTGAGACCAGCGCGTTGACCGCCGGTACCATAGACTCCAGGTGATGGTGCGGACATGGGAGAGAGAGTTCTTCGCGACATTGCGGATGAAATCGGGGTGGGGATCGTCCGGGCGACGGGCGTGCAGGGTGGCGACGTCGCCACCGCCTTCAGGCTGGAGCTCGAAGACGGACGGCGGGTGTTCGCCAAGACCAGCGCGGCCGTGCCTCCGCAACACTTCACGACCGAGGCCGCCGGTCTCGCCTGGATGCGTGGTGCGTCCGAGCTGTGCGTGCCGCAACTCGTCGCGGTGTCAGACACCCCCCCGTTCCTCGTGCTCGAGTGGATCGAGGAGGAGAGTGCCGCCGCAGAGACGGAGGCGTCGCTCGGTAGGGGCCTGGCCGCGCTTCATCACGCCGGCGCGGCAAGCTTTGGGCGCACGGACCGCCGCCCGACCGGGAGCCGCGGGCTTCCCAACGAGCCCTGTGCCACCTGGACCGAGTTCTATGCAACACAGCGCCTATTGCCGTTGATTCGCCTGGCCAGGGACAGCCAGGCTCTGCCGGACCGCACGCTACGTGGTCTTGAGACGATCGCCGGGCAACTTGGCGAACTGGGTGGCGACCCAGAGCCACCGGCTCGTCTGCACGGTGACCTGTGGGCCGGCAACCGTCTGGTGGGCCGCGGGGGGCGCAACTGGCTCATCGATCCCGCCGCGCACGGCGGCCATCGTGAGTTCGACCTCGCGATGATGCGGCTGTTCGGCGGCTTTGGGCCTGACGTCTTTGCGGCGTACGCGGAGACGCACCCGCTGGCGGCCGGATGGCACGACCGGGTCGCACTGCACCAACTGGCGCCGTTGGTGATCCACGCGGTGAAGTTCGGCGGCAGCTATCCCGCGTCGGTCGCGCGCGCTCTCTCCGGCTACGTCTAGCGGGACGAACTTGCGGCGTCGCGGCGTTCCTCGGCCCGCGCCGCGGAGAGGATGTTGGTCAGCCCATAGTTCCCCTCGTGACAGGCGAACTCGAACATCGGACCGTCCGTCTTGGTCATAGGCAGCGACACTGTCCACGGAGCCTCGAATGAGGCCGGGTCCTCGACGGTGTATTCGTAGCGCAGGCCTGACTCGTCCGTCCGGGTAAATCGCTCGATGAGTCGCATACCTTCGCCCGAGCCGACGTAGTTCGTGCGGTCGGTGAAATTGGTCGTTTCCACCACCAGCGTCCGCCCTTCCCAGTGCCCTCGCGAGTCACCGCGTAGCTGCCGGACACTGTCTGGCAGATGGTCACGTCCATCCAGTGGGATGAACCGTACTTCGTGGACCATCTCATTGTGGAGCACGACCATGCCGGGCACCTGCAGGAGCATGACGTTGTTGTTGTAGGCTCCGGGGTTCATCGGCGGACCCGCGTTGAAGCCGAGCACGCATCGCTCGGTGATGCTACGGTCCTGGATACTGTGCGTGCGAGCCCGCTTCTCGGCTCGCTCTCGTGCGCGTGCCTGGGCACGCTGGGTCTGTGCCGGTACGCGCCCGTCAGGTGGATCAACGATGAGGGAGGTGCGGCGATCGGCGGTGAGTTCGGTGCCGTAGTCGAGCCAGAACTTGGCGTGGACGGTCGGAAGCGCATCGTAGTCGTCGCGGCTGGCCGCCTGCGCTTGTTCGTAGGCAGCGGCCTCCTCGACGGTAAACGTGTCCTTCTGCGCCAGGTCGCGAGGACGCTGGAGTGGCGTCATGGTGCGGTAGTCCCAGATTCCGTGCAGATCCGGATCTCCCGAGGGAACGGCCGCCGGTTGGGCCAGCGCGAGCGCCGGAGCGGAGAACAGGGTCAGCAGCACGAGAAGACAGCGAGCGGCTCTCGTCATTGGGGTCATAGGGTTGGCCTCTTGTCCGACACACGGGCGGGTGAGCTGTCGGTGACCAGGACAGCATATACCGCGATCGGCTTGACCGGGGGGCGAGAGGCCGCTCGACCGCGAACCTATTTGGACACGACCAGCAAGACCGCGAGGACCACAGCGGTCGAACATCCCATGGTCCACAGCGTGAGCACTTCATCGCCCAGCAGATAGCCGAGCAGCAACGCGATGACGGGGTTGACGTAGGCGTAGGTGGCGGCTTTGGCCGGGGTCGATGCCTTGAGCAGCCACAGGTAGCTGCCGTAGGCCACGGAGCCGAATACCGTGGTGTAGGCCCACGCGCCCCAGGAGCGGTTGGGCACCGCAGCCCAGTCCACGCGGTCGAATTCTCCCGTCATGGCTGAGAGCACGAGCAGCACGCAGCCGCCGGTCACCATCTGCATTCCGGACGAGAGCGCCTGCGATGCGGGTTGCGGGGCGTGTCGTGAGTACACCGAACCGCAGGCCCACAAGAGTCCGGCGACGATGATGGTGCCGGCGCCGACGGGATCGATCTGTCCCATGCCGGCCCCCGGGGGGGTGATGAGCAGCGCCACGCCACCGAAACCGAGCGCCAGCCCGATCAAGACGCGTCCTGGGGGACGACGGCTCTTGGGCCTGAACCAGTCGATGAGCACCACCCACAGCGGCACGAGGGATACGAGCAGCGCGCCCAGTCCGGACTGGAGCGTTTGCAGTGCCCAACTGACCAGTCCGTTTCCGCCGGCGGCCATGAGCACGCCGAGACAGGCCGTGGTCATCCAATGCAACGCAGTCGGACGTCTCGCGTCGTGGCTCCATGCCCAGGCGATAAACGCCAGGCCGCCCACCATGAAACGGATGCCGGCTAGCAGAAAGGGCGGAATCGCGGCTACGCCGAAGCCGATGGCCAGGTAGGTAGAACCCCAGATGAGGTAGATCGCAGCGAACGCCGAGACGAGAGCGAGGCGAGACGGGCGACTCATGCTGCGAAGGGTACCAGCGCCGCCTCATGCCGCCTATGTGACGACGGCTTCGCATCCCATGTCTGGCTCCGCGGGAGGCGACGCCATGAGCGGACTTGGCTGTCGAGCGCATGGGCGACAGCGGTGGGCATGCGCGGGGTCACGGGGCCGTGCGATAGACCCGTTCCACATCCTCGACCTCCCGCGCGCGGTCGGCGGGGGTCCAACTGAGTGCGTCCCCCATGACCTGGGCGGCGGCGTGCAACGCTGCCGCGCCGGGATGGCCAGCCGAGCCCGCCTCGGTGCGGCGCAGCACGGCGTCGGACAGCCGGATCGCCATCTCCCCCAGAGCCGCGTGGCGCAGTTCGCCCCTGGTCACAGGGCACTGATCCGAGAGCGGCATCGCCAGCGACGGATCTTCGCTGAGCATGCGGGCGACGTCGCCCTGCCCGGACCCGTAGGTGTGGGCCAGTCTTACGCGCGTCTCCGGTGGAAGCGGACTGTGCCGGTCGTCACGCGCGTCGCGCAGGAAGTCATGCCAGTTGGTGATCGCTCCGCCGTCGATCGGGGTCGTCGCGGTCCTGCATGGTGGCACGGCGCGACCCAAGATCGTGAACGCGAGGTCTGTCGCCTGCTGCGCGGTGGCTCTGGCCGTGGTGTACCGCACACCCAGCACGGTCATCAATCCAGGGACGCCGTCCGCCCGGTGATCACGGACGAGGCTCTCCTTGAGCAGGTCATGTCCGGCATCGTCATCAGCCGGCAGGAGGCCGCGATGCACGAGCCGAACATCGTCGCGCCGTAGCGCGGCGCCAGGAAACGCATCGTTCACCTCGTCAAGAAATCTGGCTACGTCCGTGTCATCTACAGGTGGCGCGCCGCCCGCTCCCTCGAACGGATCGTGGCTCGTCCCGATGATGGACACATTCCGCCACGGCGCGGCGAACAGGAATCGGGAACCGGCCATGCCTCCCACCGCCTGGTCAGCGGTGATCGACCGTGTGACGAGGTTCATGGCCTTCGAGAAGCCGCGAGGGCGTCCGGCGGTGACCGTCGCGGGAAGCTCAGTCGTCACGCGGCGGCTCCATGGGCCGCTGGCGTTCGCGACCAGCGACGCCCGCACCTCGAACGCGACCTTTCGGACCCGGTCTTCGACGTGGACACCCATGACGCGTTCGCCGTCGCGGATCCAACCCGTCATCTGAAGGTGGTTCACCGCGACCGCCCCGGCTGCGACCGCCGATTGGACGAAAGACAGCAGCACGCGGTCTGAGCTGTACATCTGGCAGTCGTGCCAGACGATGCCTCCGGTGACCCCTGTCGGATCAATGTGTGGGCTCAGCGCGAGGCACTCATCCCGGGACACTAAACGACTGCGTGGAAGATGTTTCGAGGGATCTGGGAGATCGTTTCTGTCGTGGGCGACAAGGTCGTAGAGACCGAAGCCGGTCCGCATCACCAACGGATGTCGGGTCAGTCCGCGATAGGTGGGGACGACGAACGGGAGCGGATGTACCAGATGCGGGGCAATCCTGGACAGGGCACGTCGCTCGCGCACGAACAGACGCATCTCTGCCGCGTTTCCTGTTTGTAGCGCTCGGACGCCGCCGTGCACTGTCTTCAGACTGTTGGCCGAGGTGCCCCCGCCAAAGTCCTGTTGGTCGATCAGTGCCACCGACAATCCACGTTGCGCTGCGTCCCACGCCAGCGTCGCGCCGTAGATACCGGCCCCGACGATCAGGAGGTCGAATGTGGTGTCGGCCAGCACCTGCAGATCACGCGTCACCGTGCTGTATTGTACGCGTGCCACGGTCGCGCCACCCAGGTCGCGCCGCCCAGGCCCCAGTCAGGGCAGCGGTCGTCGGGAGCGACGTCCCCTTGAGTAGAGGTCCTTCAACCCGCACACAGGTCATGATCAAAGCCATTACCGACTATTGGAACGAGCGTATTCACGACCTGGAGATGACCGACGAGCCGGTCGGGACGCTCCGGTTCTTTGACGACCTCGATGACTATCGTTTTGACAAGTTGGACTACTTGCCGAGGGTGGTCGACTTCAATGGGTTTAGCGGCCAACGGCTCCTGGAAGTGGGCTGTGGAATAGGAACCGACCTCGTGCGATTCGCACGGGGCGGGGCCCACGTTACCGGGATTGACCTCGCACCGCAGTCGATCGCGCTGGCCCGGTCCAATTTCGAACTGCGCGGTCTGGGCGGCCAGGCTGACCTCAGGGAGGGCAACGGCGAGGCGCTCCCGTTCGAAGACGCGCACTTCGACGTGACGTACGCGCACGGTGTCCTGCAGTACACACATGACGCGCGGCGAATGGTCGCGGAATGCCGTCGTGTACTAGCGCCCGGCGGTCTCGCAATCTTCATGGTCTACAACCGCGTGTCCTGGCTGAATGCGATGTCAACGGTGCTGGGGGTCGGTCTCGAGCACGCCGATGCGCCGGTGCTGAACAAGTACTCGATTCCTGAATTCGAGCGTCTCCTACACGGATTCGCAGACATCCGTATCGTGCCTGAGCGGTTTCCTGTGAAGTCGCGGTTGCATACCGGCTGGAAAGCGGCGGCCTTCAACGGCGTGTTCGTGGGTACGTTCAACGCGATTCCCCGGCCGCTGGTCAAGCGATACGGCTGGCATCTGATGGCATTTTGTCGGACGTGAGGCCACCCGCCGAATCGCCGCGGTGACACCGGATGATGTCTGCTTGAGCTGGTAGGGCCGGACATGGCCCTCGGCGGGTGAGCGCGTCGCCGCTCAGGATGTAGGCGACCGGAGGGACCTACGGGTTGACTGCCGACTCTGCGGCTGCGGTCACTTGCTGATACTTGCGCTTCTCGCGGGAGGCGCGCACCAGGAATTTCGCGTAGGGCACGACCTGTTTGATCGCAGAGACATTCATCTGGCACGGGCTCAGACAGCTCGGGCACTCGTTGTTGATGACGTGGTCTCGCTGGGCCTGGGCCTTGTCACTGAAGTAGATCTCGCCAGGGTCCTGATCGCGGACGTTGCCGACCACATCGCTGTTTTCGCAGAAGAACATGCCCCCGTCCGGGTTCAACATGATGCCCTGCGTCTGGAATGGGCACGGCGCCTGCCGGTGGTAGCCGTTCGCAATCATGTCGGCGTAGTGCATGTAGATGTAGTTCTGTCCGTCAAGCAGCGGATCGATCCGCACGCGGTCCAGGAAGAACTGTCGCATCTGTTCCTCTTCTTCGCCGACCGGCTTGCACGTGTCGGCGAGGTCGAGGTTGCTGAGCGCGGTGTCGGTAAACCGCACCATGTTGAAGACGATGTCCAGGTCTTCGCTCCGCGCCCAGTTGAGGATGTTGTCGGCGTCGTCGAGGTTCTGCGAGAAGATGGTTGTCGAGATCCCAAAATTGAAGCTGTACTGCTTCTGCAGTGCCTGCATCGCGCGAATGGTTTCACCGGCTTTCTCGAAACCGCGTGGCACGTTGCGCACGTCGTTATGCATCTCTTCCACGCCGTCTATGGAGACACGGAAGCTGAAAATGATGCCGCGCTCGTCGCAGAGCTTGACGATGTCGGTCAACATCGGAATCGCCCGGTGCGGGGTCAGGCCGGTCGTGTTCAGTCCGAACTTACGCAGTCGCGGTAACTTGTCGAGCATCACGCGGCAGATGTCGACCAGATCGTTGCGGGTCGTTGGTTCGCCGCCCGAGACGTTGGCATTCTCGACGTAGTTCCAGAAGGGTGAGTCGAAGGTGTGCTCGATCTCCTCGAGCGACATGTCCGACTTGCGGTCGCCACGCTTCCAGTTGCTGCACATCTCGCACCGCGCGTCACAGACAAACGTGCAGTGATAAATCAACACCGTCGGGTGTATGGGCTTGAACCTCGCGATCGCGGCGTTGGCCATGTCGCGGGGCACGCCGGCGGCGGCGCGAGCGAGATACTTCGCTGCATAGATTTGCGGCATTAAGTTATAGATTCTACAGGGCTTTTTGCCGGCCGTAAAGTGCGGTCAGGCGCTCGGGGCCTTCTTGAGATAGCCGCCAGCGTTGAAGGTGAGATAGAGCTTCTCCCGTGAGCGGTCCACCGTAAAACCGGGAGCGCTGGCCAGGAATTCCTCTACCGCTTCGGCCGGCCCTGGCCCGAAATCAGGCTCGATCGGATGACCGTTGAGATTCGTGTCTTCCACAATCAGGTAGCTGCCCGGGCTGACAATCGCTGCGTAACGATGTAGCTCTGCCAAGACGTGTGGTTTTCGGTGGTCCGAGTCGAGGATGACCACGATGGGCCCATCGCACCCCGCCGTTTCTTGGAGGACCCGGTCGAACGTCTCGTCTCTGGTCGACGAGCCGGTCAGATACGTAATACGTGGGTGCTCGGGTCGGCCGTCGCGGTGCTCGACGTCGACCGTCACAACCTTGCCCTGGCCGACCATGTCGCAGATCGATGCCAGATACAGCGCGCTGCCCCCAAACGCCGTTCCGCATTCCACGATGACCGCTGGTTTCAATTCGACGATCAGCTCCTGGTAGATCCAGAGATCCAGCGGGCACTTGAGAATCGCATGACCCATCCAGAAGGTATTCCGCCAGGTCATATTGAATGCGCGGGCATCGAAATACAGGCGGTGGAACTGGTCCACGATCCCCTGTTCATCGTCGCTGCTCACATACAGACGCCGGTAGAACGCGCCTCGGAGGGTTCTGATCTCGTGCATGAGCGCGCGGGACAGCTTGGTGAGTGGATTCATCAACTGAGTCCTCGTGAGCGAGAGCGAAAGTGGAGCAGTGCGCCCGGCAAGGTGCTCAACACCCCCATCAGCACATAGAGCGTGGACATGGCGAGGGACTGTACGTCCGGCACGCCGACTGGTCGCAGCAACGCGACGATGACGCCCTGACCAAAACCGAAACCACCGATCGAGACCGGCAACAGAATCGCAAGGATACCGATCGGCATGAAAGCGAGATAGTAGCTGAAGGGGACGTGGAAACCGAGCCCTTCGCCCAGGACGTAGGCCTGGGCCACCCGCACGATCTGCACGACGAGGGACAGGGCCGTGAGGGCTCCCAGCAGACTCGGATATCGCCGATAGCTTCCCATCGCTTCGGCCAGTCGGCTGGCTCGGTTGAACCAGGGGCGCGTGGCCCATGCGGCCGGGATGAAGAGTGACAGTAGACGGTCGGCCCACAAAAATGCGCCAGCCCCGACGGTCACCAGGGCGGCCAGCGCGATGCTCCAGCGCTGCAAGTCCGCGTTGTCCTGGCCGGTCCACAAGACCAGCCCCACCACGGCCAAGAGCGCCAAGGAGTACAGGCCCAGATACCGGTCGATCGCGACCATCGCGACCGAGTCGATCCCGCGGTCGGTTCGTCGCGCGAGGACGAACGCCCGGGCGGCATCGGCACCGATGCCGCTCGGCAGAAAGTTGCCAAGATACGACCCGACCAGGTAGACCCAGACCGCCGACTTGAGCGGAAGCGCCATGCCCGCGCGGCGGACGAGCAGCAACCATCGGCTCAGCATCAGCACGCGGTCAACGACAACGAGCGCTACCGCGGTCAACAGATGTGCGGGATTGATGGCAAGTGCGGCCCGGGCCGTCTCTGCCATGTCGATCTGGGAGGCGAGATAGCCGAGTAGCGCCACGCTCAGGCCCGCTCGGAACCAGGGCGCTGTAACGAACGTCACGAGGCTGCTGGTTTGCGGGCTACGAAGGTGAGCGTTTCGAACAAGTTCTTGCGAACGCGAAAGAGGGTCTCTTCGGTGCGGGTGTAGCGGCTCAGGGCGTCGAGGCCTGGAATGTTCGCGAGGAGCGAGCCCGCGGCCAGGAGATCCCGCGCGGGGCCTGTGGCCACGCCAATGCTGCGCACGACGCGTTCAACATCGAAGCCGCCGTCACACAGGAGCTGGCGCATACGTCGCTCGGTTGTGACGAAGTTGTGGGTGTAGTCCACATCCCAGAAGAAGGTCCGTTCCTTCAGGTAGTCGGGCACCACGACGAAGCAGACGCCGCCTGGTCGCAGGGCTCGCAGCGCCTCGCTGACGAACTCCCGGGCGGCGTCGATGCCAGACATGTGTTCGAGCACCTGGTCGGCGTACAGGACATCGCAACTCGTGTCGTCAGCGACAATGGGCGGGGCCCAGGCGAGGGTGATATCGAGGCCCTTGGCCCGCAGAGCGTCGGCCAGCGTTTCGCTGGCCTCGATCGCCCGATACCGCCACCCTGAGGCGACGGCGCGCGCGGCCAGAGACCCGGTCCCTGGACCGATCTCAAGCAAGTCGCCGGGAGGGGCGATCGCCTCTTCGAGCAGACTCAGGCGTGAGCGCTCGATCCGCCCGCGCCGTGCGCTGCCAAAAGTCGTAAGCTGACGTTGGGAGAACCACCGGTAGAAGGTGTCAGACACGCGCACGAACTCTACTGCATATCGCGGCCCAATGCATCCTGCGCCACTGGGCACGCCACCGACGCCGCGCGGCGGAAACGGCGGAGGCTCAGGGGCGCGGGTAGATCCAACGACCGAGGCCGGTGCCTGTCTGATTGGTCCAGGCTGGTGCTGCCCCAGAGCCACTGGGGCACACGGCAAGGATGATGTCGATGATGTAGACCTCGGCGCTGTGGTCGCCGTTGCCGCTGCCGTAGAAGTAATTGACGACGTCTATTGACGGGTCATCGCAGTTGCCCCGCTTGCAGTTGTATCCCCAGCGGGTGTCTTTGGCCCGCAAGGCCTCCACCGCGAGGTCCATGAATTCCCAGCTGCCACCTTCGTGGACACAGGAGTTGGCGAGCGCACCGGGATTGGCGGCGGCGACAGCGTCGATGACGGCCGATTCGTCCGGAAGCGGTAGCTGACTCCCTGGCGACGGGTCAGGCGTGTATCCTCCGCCTCCGCCGGTACCGCCACCCCCGCCGCCGCCGCCACTGGACGGCGTCCTAAACGGCTGCGGAGCGGACCACGAGGTCGTGATGTTGGCGTTGGAGGCGCTGACTCGCCAAAAATACGAGCTACCTGCTTCCAGGTCGCCGGCCAGCGCCGCCGTGGTGGTGCCGCTGCCTGAGGCGAGTACCACGATCGTGGCGACGGGGGCTCCGAACGACGTGCCTTCGTCGACCTCGAAGCGGTAGCTCACCACCCCTGCGGGTCCAGAGATTGCGCCGTTCGTGGCGGTGAGCGTCGGGCGCAGATTGGCTGTCGTGACATTGCCGACCGGACTGATGGGCACCGGCGTGCCGATGATGACCGGTGCCGGCGGCGTGCGAAAACTGGTGCTATCCCAGGGGCCAAGCACCTGACCGTCTCGCGCCGTTGCGAACACCCGCACACGCCAATAGAACAATTGGTCGTAGGGGAGCCCGCCTGGTTCGAATGAGGTGATGTCGCCCCCGGACGGAGGCGTCTCGAGCACGGCCGTCAGAGTCGCGAAGCCGGCGTCAGTGGATAGCTCGAACCGGTACTTCGTCGATTCGGCCGGCCCCGTGGTCGTCGCGTGTGCGGCCACGAGTGTGGGGGCGTTCCCGACGATCGTCACTCCGCTAGCCGGGCTGCTCGCTGTTGGCGCGCCGATGATCACCGGCGTAAACAACTCAAACGAGGCCGCGGGGGAGTATTCGCCGCTGTTGGCGCCATCCACAGCTCTCGTTCGCCAAAAGTAGACGCCCGGCTCCAGTGCCTGGGCCAGGTCCACGATGACCTCGCCAGAGGCTGCGGGTTCGATCCCGATCAGGTCGAGGATGACCTGGGCGAACGCTGCATCCGAGGCGACCTGTAACTCGTAGGTGAAGGGCCGTACGCTGTTCGATTCGGAACTCATGAAGCGCAGCGTGACCGGTTGCTCGGTTTCGGCCAGCAGCAGACCATTCGCGGGTTGCACCGCGGACGGGGTGGTGATGAGAACGCCCGCCAGCGGACCGGCAATTTGGGGGCTCAGCGGATTCGCGCTGCGCTCTGCGTCGCAGGCCGAGAGGCCCATTATCAGGCCGCTGAGACTGACAATCGTGAAAGCCGTCCTGCACATATTGCTCGTCACCGTTCACTCCTGGAGTCATCCGCACCGTGCGGCGAGCCAACCTTGTCTATGTACTCGGTCGTTGCACCGATTTCAGACAGGGCTCGCGGGGCTACAAGGCCTGAGAGAAGCAAATACCGTGCCCTTTTTGCATGGGAACGGGCAGACTCCCGGCGTTGGTCACGTGGATAGGAAGCCGAACCGAGGATTGGGGGCTGGGTGGTGGCGCGGAAACCGGTGAGACCGGAGGGGGGAGCGCTCGGCGCCCCCGAGCGACTACCGTCCGTCGACGGTGACGGTCTGGTTCGCGGCCACGCCGGTGATCGTGCGGAGTGTGCCGTCGAGGAAGGTGACGATAATCGTCACCGTGCTGGTCGAGCCAAGACCAAAATGCAGCGTGGGGTCGTCCTGAGCGATGTATCCATTGCTGCTGCGGGCCTCGCGCATACCGATCATACCGGCGCCAATCAGGCCGTCTGGGTAGATTGACACCTTCGCCCCGAAGGCACCGAGCTGTCCCTGAGGAGAGATCAGGATGACTTTCAACCAGTTGGCGCCACTGACGTTGTTGCGAACCAGCCAGTTGTCGCTTCTCTTCGCGCCGATCGCAAAGTCCACATCGCCGTCGCCATCGATATCAGCGAACGCAATGGCCCGAGGGTCGTCGATACCGGCCACCGGTACTGCCGGACCAGGCGTGAATGAGCCCCCGCCGTCGTTCAGATACGACACGTCGTCGCCCGCGAAGATCAGGTCGAGGTCCTGGTCGTTGTCGAGGTCGGCGAACCCGCCCATAAACCCGATGACGTTGTTGAAGTCTCGGATCCGCACGAAGGTGCCGCCGTTGTTTCTGAACAGATGGCCGTTGCGGAGGTCGCTGGGGTCGAGGTCGACGAGGAGCATATCCTGGTCGCCGTCCGTGTCGATGTCAGCCATGGTGATACCGCTGGCCGCATCGCGGTCAATTCCGAGGCTCGCCGCGCTGACGGCAGAGAAGGTGCCGCCGTCGTTGCGTAGCACCACGAGTCGGCCGCTTCGGTTCGCGGCGATCAGATCGATGTCGCCGTCGCCGTCGTAGTCCGTGTCGGTCACGCCCTGCCCGGCCAGCGCGTCGTACGCCGCCCCGGACCTGACGTCGGTGAACTGGAAGCCGCCGTCGTTGCGATACAGCTCGTTGCGCTCACCCGCCGGGTCACCCTCACCGAGGAAACCGGATACCGAGTAGATGTCGAGGTCTCCGTCGCGATCCATGTCGAACGTCACTAGGCCCCGCGTGCCTTCGGCGCGCGCCAGCATACTGGCCGGGGTGACGTCGGTGAAGAAGCCCTGGCCGTTGTTCCGGAAGATGTTATTGGGCGCGCCGAACCCGGTGGCGCCGTTGACCAGATCGAAATCTCCGTCGTGGTCCAGATCGGCGAAGACGGCCCCGTGCGAGCCGACATCGAAGTCAGCGATGCCGCGCGCAGCGCCCGACTCCGTGAAGGTCCCATTGGCGCCGTTCAGGAAGAACAGGTCGTCCTGTGGAATATCAAAATTCATCGTGATGTACAGGTCGGGGTGGCCCCCGCCCGTGGTGTCCGCGAACATCACACCGTGGCCACCAAGCACAGACGGCGCGATGCCTGCCGTCACCGAGATGTCGGTGAACGAGAGCGGGGTACTCGGTGTGGCAGGGGCGGCCGGCGTAACGAAGCTGCGGGTGGGTGACCACGGCCCAGCCGTCCCGTCCAGTTCTGCGCGTACGCGCCACCAGTAGCTCGTTGAGTACGCGAGCGGGGGTGCGACGCTGAACTCGGTCATGCCTGACCCTTGAGCGACGACCCCGAGCGCCTCGAGCGCCATGCGGCCGGCATCGTAGACCTCGAAACGGTGTAGGAAGACACCGTTGACATACGTGCCTTGTGCGTTTTCGACGACCAATGTAGGCGTGTGTGTGGTGAGGACCGCGGCGTCAGTTGGGCTGACTTGAGTCGGGGCCCCAGCTTTGAGCGTCTGTGCCGTCGACGTAACGGGAAACGCTAACGTGCAGATGGATGCGACGACGAGACCGCATAGGAATTGAGTGCCAAGCAGGGACCACCCTAGGGATGTGTTCGTCATAGCGGTTCGATGAGTCGGTCACGCCGGCAGGCGATTCGTCTGCCGGCGTGAGGAGGTAGGTGCGCGTCGGTTGGTCTACCGGGGGTAGATCCAGGCACCGGCACCGGTCCCGGTCTGATTGATCCAGGCTGGTGCTGCCCCCGAGCCAGTGGGGCACACGGCAAGGATGATGTCGATGATGTAGACCTCGTCGCTCCCGTCACTTTGACCAGCCCCGTAGTGGTAGTCTACGACGTCGATCGAGATGTGATTGCAGTCTCCCCGCTTGCAGTTCCAGCCCCAACGAGTGTCCTCCAGCCGTAGCCGCCTCACTGCCTCATCCATGAAATCCCAGCTGCCTCCATCTTCGGTGCAGGAGTTTTCGAGCCACTCGGGGAATTCTGCGGCGACAGCGTTGATAAGGGCTGATTCGTTCGGCAGCGGAAGCTTCTGACCGGGTGGTGGGTCAGCCGTGCGTGGCCCGCTACTGGTGCTGAACGTGAACGTGGAGATATCGGACCAGTCACTCACGACTGTCCCGTTCGTGGCCCGTGCGCGCCAGCCGTACACACCCGGCTGCAAGGCATCCTCGAACACCCCGCTGGTCGTGCCGCTTGCGCCCATCGCCACTTGGAACGTCGAGGGGCTGGACAGCAGCACGTCGTTGTCGATCTGATACTCGATGGCCACTGCGCCGGCACTCGGGGACACCGCTCCGTTGGTGACAATGAGATCCGGTCGGCTGGTCGAGACCTCGGAACCGTTGGCCGGCGATAAGGGGGTGGGTGCGCCGATCGTGACGAGGGTCGGCGTCAGGAACGACCACGCGTCAGACCACTTGCCATACTCATTACCAATGCGCGCGCGCGCGCGCCACATGTATGTCGACGTTTGCTCGAGTTCGCCCGCGGGCACGGCATAGCTGGTAATACCGGGCGCTGCAATCACCGATCGGTTGTCGCCAACCGGCGCGATCAGCCCCCCTTCCATATTCTTAAAGAACTGGAAATCAACGGTCACGGGCTCACCTGCGTCTGGGATGAAGGTCGGCCGTGGACTGGCGACGGTGACCGTAGGAGTGAGCCCCACGGTTTCACTGTTGTTTGGCGGTGACTGCAGTGTGGGCGCTGCCACCTTCAACGTGACGAGACCGTCCGCCGGCAACGCCCTCAGCACATCGCCGAGCACGGCACCACCGGTGCTGCTGGGGGCCGCGGGGTTCGAACTGCCGCCACAACTGGAGATGAGGGCAACAAGCGTCAGCGCAACGAGCCCGTAGGCCCGCAATATATTTGTCCGGTTCATGAGCATGAGAGCGCGAATCCTCCACCTCTGCCGTCGGAAAAGAGCCTTGACCGAACGGTCGACAGCCTTTGATCATAACAGAAGCGCGGGGCGCTGATCCCATCCCGCGAGATGCACACATTGCGTGGTCTGTCGCTGTGGGCTTGGAGGAGCGTGGCCCAGATGCTGTGTTAGTATCCGTGGTTGGTTGGCGCGGTGCGTCGGCCGCGTACGCGGACGGAACGGCGTTGCGAACCGAGGTGGACACTTACATGCAGCAAATCGGCAAAACTACGAGAGCAGCAATCGCGGCGGTCGGCACCGTCTTCGCGTTGGGTCTGACTACCGCACCTGTGGCCGAGGCGCAGGTGCTGCCGCAGGTGCTGCCGTGGGAAGACAACGGCTACGTGAGCATCAACTACGCGTACGAGGTGGCCGATCGGGCATTCGCCGAGAGCGTGACCGTGCCCATCTATGGGGAAACTGCAACCTACTCGGCCAGCCATTCGAGTAGTGGTGGCGGCGGCTTCGACATCGGTGGTGGCGTGCGTGTCTGGGGCAATTTGGCGGCGGGCGTGGCGGTGACATCCTTTTCCAGCGCGAGTGCCGCTACCGTGTCTGGCACCGTGCCTCATCCCCTGTTCTTCAACCGTCCACGAACGGTAGGGGCTCACCTCCCGGGCCTTGAATACAAGGAAACAGGCGTGCATCTCCACGCAGTGTGGGTCATGCCGATCACTGAGAAGATTATCGTGTCGGTGGCTGGAGGTCCGTCGTTCTTTAGCGTGGACCAAGGATTGCTCTCGAGTGTGACGGTCGGCCAGGAAACTGCGCCGTTCAGTGCGGTGTCCGTTCTGCCGTCCTCCACGCAAGCGAGCGAGTTGGTGGTCGGTGGCAATGTCGGGGTCGACGTGAAGTACATGTTCACCGAGATGCTCGGCGGCGGTGTCTTTGTTCGCTGGGCCGGCGCGTCAGTCGACTTACCGACGACTGGCGGCGTGCAGTCGATTGATGTGGGTGGCGTGCAGTCTGGCGTCGGTCTCCGGATCGCGTTCTAGCGGGCGGTTGCGTTGATGCGGGCCACCGGCGACAGCGTCGCCTCTGGCGTGTCCCACTGGACCTGTCGTGCCGGCGCGCGGACACGTTCCCCGAGTAGCGCTGGGGTCCCACCGAAGAAAGTGAATACCGCTCCCCGCATCTTGATGCTCGCCCCGGAGCCGTTCTTTGAGCCCCGCGGCACGCCGTTCAGCGAGTATCACCGGATCAAGGCACTTGTCGAACTCGGGTATGAGATCGATCTGGTGACTTATCCGGTCGGGCAGGACGTCCACCTGCCGAATTTGCGTATCTATCGATGCGCGCGGCCACCATTTGTCAGACGCGTGGCTATCGGTCCATCGTTTCGCAAGATTTTGCTGGATCTCTTGTTGGCCTTCACCGCGTTCAGGCGCGCGCGGCCGGGGCGGTATGACGCGATCCACTCACACGAAGAGGCTGGCCTTATCGGCGTCTGGTTGGCTCGGCGCCTTGGCATTCCTCACCTCTACGACATGCACTCGAGTTTGCCGCAGCAGTTGGCGAACTTCAGCTACTCCCGGTCGAAGCTCATCCGATGGTGCTTTGAGCGATCAGAGCAGGCCATGCTCGATGGGTCACAGGTGGTCATCACTATCTGCCCGGCCCTGCAAGAAACGGCCGTCGCCACCGGTGCCGGCGATCGGGCGATTCTGATCGAGAACGTCATGGGCGGCGACGTCGAGCCTGTCGCGGACGTGATCCCGGTGCGCGAGCGATGGGATATCGGTGCGGGGGCGCCGCTGGTCCTCTATACCGGCACATTCGAATCGTACCAGGGCCTCGATCTCTTGTTCGCGGCAGCCTCGCATTTGGCCACGACACACCCCGAGGCCCGAGTGCTTGTGGTCGGCGGGAATCCTGACCAGGTTGCTGCCGCCAAGGCGGCGGCCGAGCGGACGGGCGCTCCACTGGTGTTTACGGGACGTCGGCCGGCCCACGAGATCCCTGCCTTCGTGTCGGCATGCGATGTGCTGGCATCGCCGCGTATCGCTGGAACAAACACTCCATTGAAGATCTACTCGTACCTGCGGTCAGGTCGGCCAATCGTGGCGACCGATCTGCGTACCCATACGCAGGTACTCGAACCTGGGACCGCGGTGCTGACGCCACCGGACCCGGCGGCGTTCGCCACGGCTCTGGCGCGGCTGCTCGACGATCCGGACGAGCGCCGACGGATCGCCGCCGCCGCCGCGGCCCTCGCCGCGGACAAATACAGCCGGGCCTCGTACCTCGCACGTACGCGCGAGGCGTACGACCGGCTGCTCGGTGCTGGGGCGGCGTCTCGACCCACCGGCGGGTCTGGAGCGCGGGGCGAGACCGGACCGGTGGCCACCTTGTGAGTGTGCTGGTCACCGGGGCCACCGGGTTTACCGGCGGCTGGCTGGCTCGTCACCTCATTCGGACCGGTGACAGCGTGCGCGCACTCGTGCGGCCCGCGAGCCGCGAGGCGGCGGACGGGCTGGTGAGCACGGGGGTTGATGTCCAGGAGGGCGACCTCAGCGACGCGGCGTCACTGGCGGCGGCCTGTAAGGGGGTCGAGGTCGTGTATCACATCGCGGCCAGCTACCGCGCGGCTGGACAGCCGGCGTCGGTGTATCGAGATGTGAACACCGAGGGCACCCGTCGGCTGCTCGCCGCCGCCGAGGCGAGCGGTGTCCGGCGCTTCGTGCACTGCAGCACCGGCGGCGTGCATGGGCACATCGAGCACCCTCCGGCCACTGAGGACGCACCGCTAGCACCGGGTGACGTGTATCAGGAAACCAAGCTCGAGGGCGAGCGCGTGGCCCGTGCGGCGGGAGCGTCGGGTCGTGTCGAGGTGGTGGTGGCGCGACCTATCGGTATCTACGGGCCGGGCGATACCCGGTTCTTGAAGCTCTTCCGTCTCGCCACCGGTCATGTGATGCTGGGCGCCGGGGCGGCCTATTATCATCTAACGTTCGTGGAAGACCTGGTCGAAGGGTTCCGTCTGTGCGGGACGGTGCCGGAGGCGGCAGGGCGGACCTATTTGCTGGCCGGACGCCGATACACGACGCTCAAGGAACTCGTCGCGATGATTGCGTCGGAACTCGGGACGGAGCCGCCACGGCTGACGCTTCCGGTGTGGCCTGTCTGGTTGGCCGGCGCGCTGTGCGAACTCGTGTGTGTGCCTCTGCGGGTCGAGCCGCCGCTGTATCGACGTCGCGTCGAGTTCTTCACGAAGAGCCGTGCGTTCGACGCGTCGCGGGCAGGACGCGAGCTGGGTTTCTCGCCGCACGTGGAACTGGAAGAGGGCATCCATCGCACCGCCGTCTGGTATCGCGAGCAGGGGCTGCTCTGAATGAACGCGCCGTCAGGATCGGTAGCCGAAGGCCATGCGTAAATTGAATGTTGTCCATATTTGCGACCACCTCGGGTGGACCGGGTCGCGCATGCATGGGGTCAAGCGACTGTTCGCCTGGATGATCCCGCGCTTCGACCCTGAACGGTTCACCGTGTCGCTCATCAGTTTGCGGGGCCAGGACGAGTCGGAAGACAACCTGGAGCGGTTCGGCATAGATGTCACCTATCTCGGGCGTGGCAAGTTCGATCCCCGGACGCTGCCGGCGCTGCTGCGCGTGCTGGAGGAGAAGCAGGCGGACATTCTGCACATGCACGGGTACGGAGCGACCACGTTCGGTCGAATTGCGGCTGCGTGGCGCCGCACGCCGACCGTGCTGCACGAGCACGCAAACCTGACGTCGACCCCCTGGTTTCAGCAGGTGGCTGACGAGCTGCTGCTACCGTTTACAGACTTGGCGATTGCGGTGTCCCGTTCGACGGCGGACTTCGTGATTCAAGCCCGGCGCATTCCGGCCGACCTGACGCGGGTCGTGTATCTGGGGGCCCCGGCCAGCGAGTTCGGGCGGGTGCGGACAGACGGCGAGGTCAGCGAGGCGAGAGCTGCGCTTGGTGTGCCAGAGAGCTGCTTCGCCTTTGGGACAGTGACCCGGCTGATGCCGTCCAAGGGAAACCAGTATCTGATCGACGCGATCCCGCGAGTACTTGCGACGGAGCCGAACAGTCACTGCTACATCGTTGGCGAGGGCGAACTTCAGGGCGCGCTTGAAGCCCAGGCCCACACGCTGGGGCTCACAGACAAGGTAACGTTCGTGGGGTTCATGCGCGACGTGTCGCTGGCGTATGCCGCCCTGGACCTCGTCGTGTTCCCGTCCCTCTGGGAGGGCACACCCCTGACCGCGTTCGAAGCGCTGGCGATGGGGCGGCCGATCCTCGCGACCGATTGCGACGGACTACTCGACATTCTCACGCCAGAGGTTGACGCGAGGATCGTCCCGCGACGGGATGCCAATGCGCTGGCGGACGCGATTCTGGCGCTTCACGCCGACTCAGCGGCGCGCGACCGCTTGGGGCGTGCCGCGCGTACCACTGGCGCTGCGTACGACATTGACCGATTCGTACGCAAGATGGAGCGGTTGTACGACGTGATGCATGAGGTGTCCCGTCGTACGCATCGGGAAGGGGTGGCGAAGTCCGACCTAAGTTTTCTGGCGCGCGACGCGCATCCACCCGATGGTGCGTAGCTAGTCGGTGGTGGGCGTGAAGATCATCCAGTCGTGACACTCGCGGGGACGAGTGCTGGTGATGAGCGCGGTGTAATCAGGGAGCGTCACCGCTGTCAGTCCGTGCCGGGCGGCGGCGTCCTCCACCGTCGAGAGCTTGAATCGAGAAATGCCGGGATACACCCACTCTTCGTCCCTGGAGTCGTCTTCGTTCGGCGCTGGGGCGCTGCCGTATGCGTTGCCTTCCGCGAGGTAGATGGAGGCGAGGACGCGACCTGTGGGAGCCAGAACCTTCGCGACGCCCTGGAGAAACTGATCCAGTTGCCAATGCGCGCAGTGTGACAGGACCGAATGCGACAGCACATAGTCGAAGGCCACGCCCAGAGAGCTCGCGTCGAACGTGTTCACATGGAGAAACCGGGCCCGTTTATCCGTGACCAGCTGTTCAACGTCGGGTTCGTCCCTCGCGGTCTGCACGAGCCATGCGTTGGGGTCGACTCCGACGTAGTGACTCTCATCGAGGTAGCGTATGAGCTGTCTGCCGGCGTGCAGGCAGCCGCATCCGACTTCCAAGACCCGCGACGACGGCACGCATCCTTCACGCTTGAGAATCTCGAATTGCAGTTGCCCGCTCACCTCGTCGGTGTCGACATAACGCCGGGCGAGCGTCGGGTGGCGCACCACGGGACCAACGATTTGAGCGACCTGCCTGGGGATTCTGATTTTTCCGAACGCCATGAGAGACCTTTCGCGGAGCGGCATCGAGTCGATCGCACGTGGCGTCGACCCGTGAGCATGGGATCTGGATGGATTATAGGAGGTAATGACGGAGAGCTCCAGAAGAGAGGGCACCGGTCGTGCCTCTGCCGCGCGACTCCCGTGACCGACTCTCCGGGAGCGCCAGGGCTGCGGTGGATGCGTACCGATCTCGCGGCGTCGCGAGTCGGGACACTATGATTGACCGGATGAACCCGCCCCGCGCTGACGCAGTCGCCCCACCGGTCCCCATTCGGGCCGGGCTGCGCGACCCCGGCGTGATCGCCGCCCTGGCCGTCTTCGTGCTCGGGTCCATCCTCGCGCTGTCCATCGACGCGCCCCGAACGTTGCGGGGCATCAAGGGCGACGAGGCCACCTACATTGCCATGGCGATGAGTCTCGCCTATGACGGTGATCTGGCCTACGTCAGCGAGGACGAGGAACGGTTCTTCGCGACATACGGAGGAGGGCCGCAGGGGATCTATCTCAAGAAGGGGGTCAAGTCATTCTTCGAGGTTGACTCGGTGTTTCCCTATATCCATCGCGGCACATACCCCGAGGGACGCGAGGACAGGCTCTTCTTCGCCAAGGCGTACATGTCGTCGGTCTTCGCCGCGCCGTTCGTGCGGCTGGCCGGCGTCAAGGGCATCGTCTGGTTCAATGTCACGCTGTTGGCGGTCGTCCTGCTGTGCGGCTATCGCTTCGTCGCGACTCGGGCTCCGACCGGCACGGCGCTGATGTACGTGTTGGCGTTCTTTGGCGCGTCTATCGTGCCGCTGTATGTGGTCTGGTTGACGGCGGAGGTTTTCAACCTGGCGGTCGTCTTTTTCGCCTATTTCCTCTGGTTCTACAAAGAAGTCGCGCCCGCACCGACCACGCGGTTCGGTCGGTGGCTTCGCAGTCCATCGAGCGACATCGCGGCCGCGGTCCTCCTTGGGTTGGTGGTGTTCTCCAAGCTCATGCCCGCCGTGCTGGTCGTCCCGCCCGTGTTGCATCTCTGGCGACAACGTCGATTCCGCCACGGGCTGGCGGTCGGGTTCGTGGCCGCCGGCGTCTCGTGGGCCGCGTTTGGACTCAATGGCGCGATTACCGGTGAATTCAACTATCAGGGGGGGCTGGACCGCAGGTATGTGGCCGGCGAGTTTCCATTCGAGCCTGGGTCTGAGTGGGATGAGGTGGGTCTGAGCGTGTCGACCGATGGGTTCGTGGTGGAGGAGTCGCTCGGGTTTGTCGGCAACTTGGTGCTGCTACCGCGCAACATGACTTACTTCCTGTTCGGGAGGCACTTCGGTTTCGTCCCGTTTTTCTTTCCGGGCGTGTTGGCGGTCTTGCTGTTGTGGCGTGCGCGTCGCGAGGCGCTCGAGTGGCAGTGGGTGACGCTCGGGACAGCGGTGTTCGTGGCGATCTTCCTCGCTGCGTGGATGCCCAATACCTGGTCCGGTGGCGGTGGCCCAAGCGGAAATCGGTACTACCTCACGGTCTACGCGCTGTTTTTCTTTCTCACGCCACCTCTCCGCGGGCCGGCTCCCGCCATGGCGGCGGCGGTGGGAGGATGGCTGTTCGTCGGACAGATTCTGATCAATCCGTTCGTGTCGGCCAAAGAGCCGTACCTGGCGACGGAGAGAGGGCTCTTCCGGCTGCTGCCGGTTGAACTGACCATGGTCCGAGATCTCCCGATCGCCCTGGATCAGCCTCGCGCTCGTGTGCTCTATGGCGACAGCCCATTGGTGCAACTCTTCTTTCTCGACCGCAATGCGTCATTGCCTGAGCCGCCCGGTATCTGGATACATGGCGATCGGCGGGCCGATATCATCGTGAGACACCGCGACGCGCTCGAGACCATCACCATTACGGCCGAGTCGCCGGTGTCGACCGAATTGTCGATTGATATCGGCGGCCGTGCCGGGACGATCTCTTTGGAGCCAGATGTGCCAGGGTCTGTCACGATTCACCCGCGTGGGGTGAACTCACGCAACAGTTGGGCGTATCTGATGCAAGTGCGGGCGACCGGCGGGTTTGTACCGAAGCTGGTCGACTCCGAGTCCGAGGACGGTCGCTATTTGAGTGCGGCCATCAGCCTGACGGCGACGCCGGCAAGCGCGCGGCAATGAGAGCCACATGTCCGTGCTGACCTCCAGATGGCCGCATCGCGCGCGGCTCGACTCCGGTTCGGTCGCGGTGCACGACCGGAAAGGTACAGCCCATTTTCACTATGCGACGGGTGACCCGTCCCATTACGTCTTTACCGTCGATATCTACGGGTATCGTGACCACGCGCATCCCCACCGACATGTCGGGTGGTGGCGGTTCGCGCTGCCGGCTGGCCAGGGTCGGGCCCAGGTGCACCTCGACTTTGCCCCGGTGCGTCCGGAGTCGGTCACGGTGTCAGTGGATGGCCAGACCCTGCCGCAGGTCGATTCATGGCACAACCCTGACTATTGCTTCGATCCGTTGGGAGACCTGCAGTTGGTGTTCCGCGACGCCGTGGGATCCTCTAGAGTCGACCTGCA